>Ga0210395_10003779_pt1 | contig 11611 bp, 11 predicted proteins | sample IncBWH4OmetaG_FD_150861 | JGI IMG/M metagenome (GOLD analysis project Ga0210395, IMG submission 150861) | Forest soil microbial communities from Barre Woods Harvard Forest LTER site, Petersham, Massachusetts, United States - Inc-BW-H-4-O ...
AGTTCTTCGTTTTCTCATCGTGATTCGCCCTCCCGCGACGATTTCAATGGGTAACTTCAGTTGACGTGCGGGCGCCTTCGGCGGGTTGCGCCTTCTCGGTGCCATTCCCTGGGTCCTCTTCTTCGCTCTCGCCGAGGTATGCGGTGATGACCGCCGCGTGGCTCAGGACCTCGTCAGGCGTCCCCGCGGCGATGGGCAGGCCGAAGTCCAGGGCGATGACGCGGTCCGACACGCGCCTGACCAGTTCCACGTCGTGCTCGATCAGCATCACGGCGATGTTCCAGTCGCGGGCCATCATGGTGATGAGCCGGGCTACCTCGGCCCGTTCCTGCTCTGACAGCCCCGCGGCCGGCTCGTCAAGCAGCAGGACAGACGGTTCGCCTGCTACGGCACGCGCGATCGCGACGAGCCGCCTGTCGCCGTAGCCGATCTCTGTCGGCAGCCTGTCGAGCTTGTCCTCCAATCCGAAGTCGCTGATCGCGGCCGCGGTGGCGGCGCTGATCTCGCCGCGGTCCGGGTGCACCAGGTCAAGCACGAGGGACGCGAAGTCCTGCGGCTCGGAAGCGCACCGAAGGTTGTCGATAACGGTCATGTCCTCAAGAAGCTCAAGGGACTGGAAGGACCGCGCAAGACCGGCCCTGGCGCGCCGGGCCGGGGACCACCCGTCGATGCGCACCCCGTCGAGCTCGACGGTCCCCCGTGCGGCAGTGAATCCGGTGACGGCGTCCATGAGGGTCGTCTTGCCCGCGCCGTTCGGGCCGATGATGCCGAGCACCTCCCCGGGAGAGACGGTCAGGCTGACCCTGTCGAGCGCGACGACCGAGCCGAAGGAAACCCGCAATTCGCTAACGGCAAGGGTGGATCCCCTCGGCCGGCGCGGCTTCCCTGCGGCGCGGGCCAGTTCCGCCCGTAGCCGCCGGCGCTGCGTTGCCACCCGCGCCTGCCGGCTCCCGGCCGGGGTAAGCGATCTCAGCCAGGTCAATAGCAGGGCCGCGCGGCTGGTCCCGGCCGGTGCTGCGCTACCGACCTGCTCATCGCGGGCCTGCTGACTGCCGGGCCGCGCGCTGTCGGCTTGCCCGGTGTCGGCTTGCCCGGTGTCGGACGGCTGCGCCTGTCCTGGGATGCTGCGCAGGAGGCGGCGGCCGGCCCTGGCGGGGCCGTGGACCATGATGTCGAGTGCGCCGTTCGGGTTGACGATCAGCTGGGCGATCAGCGCGACACCGGTGAAGAGCGGGAATATCTCGTTCCACCACGTCCACTGGTTGGTCCACGGGTTGATAATGCTGTCGGGCAGGCCCGAGGCGGTGAACATGCCGCCGAAGAGCGGTCCGAGCACATATCCGATGCCGCCGAGCACCGCGTCGACCAGGTTGGTCAGGGATGTCATCGGATCGTAGGTGGTGAACTGCGGTATCGCCTCGGAGAAGGCAAGGAGTACGCCGCCGGCTGCGGCGATACTGCCCGCCACGGTGAAGGCGTACAGCTTCGTTCCCGCGACGTTGATGCCCATGGCGGTGGCGGCTCGCTCGTTGTTGCGCACGGCGAGCAGCCTTCGGCCCGTGCGGCCCCGCCTGAGGTTGGCGACGCCCAGCGCGAGCAGCGTGAAGACCGCCAGCGTGACATAGAAGTACCGGAGCGGGTATGTGATGGCGTCGATGCTCCACCCGAAGAGGCTGGGCGGCGCGAGTTGCAGCCCGCTCGCCCCGCCGGCCAAGGTGCCGTTGCTCAGCACCATGGAATTGATGGCTACCGCGAACCCGAGTGTGGCGATGGCAAGGCTCACCCCCCGCGCGCGCAGTGAGGGAGCCCCGAGCAGGATGCTGACCGGGATCACGACGATCATCCCGATCAGGAGGGACGGCAGGAACGGAACCCCATCGGACACCGCGATGTTGACCGCGATGATCGCCCCGAGCCCCGCCATCGTCAGCTGGGCGAGCGACAACTGTCCCGCGTAACCGGTGATGACGACCTGAGACAGCAGGATGATCGCCGCGAAGAGCGTGATCGTCGAGCCGATGACCCAATTGACGTTGACCTCCGCCGCCGCCACCGCGACGACGATCAGGACCGCGATCACGCGAATCCTCGGGATCTGCCCAGAACCGACGCGCGGCAGGCGCTCCTGGACGAAGCTGCGCAACGGCAGCGACCGGCCGCGCAGCATCAGGACACCGATGATCAGGACGAACGGCACGGCGTCGCCCGCGCCGTTCCATGTGATGTAACGCTCAGCCTCGGCCTGAGCGGCGCCGACGAGCAGGCCGCCGACCAGCGTGAGCGGATAGGACTGGAGCCCTCCGATGATCGCTGATGCGAGCGTGGGGATCAGCAGCGACGTGAAGTTGCTGGTGTTGAGCTGGAGGAACGGGCCGAGGCCCACGCCGGCCATCCCGGCCAGCGCGCCGCCGATCGCCCAGTTGGCCGCGCGAAGGCGGCCAACGTTCCAGCCGAGCGCCGCGATCGAACGCGGATTCTCGGCCAGCGCTGAGGTCGCGATCCCGAACCGGGTCCGCCGGTAGACGCCCCACAGCACGAAGGTCAAGACAATGGTGAACCCGAGGAAGATCAGCGAGTTCTCGCCGACGGCGACCGAGCCGATCCGCACGCTGCGCGACGGGAGGAACGGCTCGGGCAGCTTTGGCAGTCCGCCGAAGATCAGGATGACCGCTTGCTGCAAGCTGACAAGCACGGCGAGAGTCGCGATGACCTTCGTCAAGGTTGACGCGCTGCCGAGGGGGCGAACCGCCACCAAGTAGACGACTACTCCCATGACGGCCGACAGAAGTACAGCTACAGGTATCGCCTCGGCCTGGGCCCAGCCCAGCTGGCTGGTGAACTGCCAGTAAAGGTAGCCGCCCACCATGGCGACGCCGCCGCTAGCGAAGTTGATCACGCCAGAGCTGCGGAACACCGTCACAAGACCGAGCGCGTTGATCGTATAGAACCCGCCCGTCGCCATTCCGAGGATCAGTAGCTGCAGGAATGCCGTCACTCCGGAGCCTCCCTCCAATATTTAGCAATAGTTACATCGCTCGTAACAGGAGTGCAATACTTCCGGTGTGGCGTGATGCGGGAAGTCGTCCAGGTATCGGCAGTGCGCAGACATCACGGATGTCGGGCACAGGAAACGCGGGGCTCACGTCCAGCGATCGCGAGCGATCAGGCGCTCAGGCCTTCGGGCACCCGCAACGCGGTCTCAGTCGTAAAGTGGCAGGCCAGGTGCGCGAGTTCCGGAGCGTGCTCGGAGATCACCTGGCGGAACCGGAACTCAGCGAGGGGGCCGAGCGTGTCGTAGGCCCTGGCGAATATCTCGCGGGCACGCCGCCGCGGCCAGTCCGCTGGCAGCATCGACTCGGGCAGCTCGGGATCGAGATCAGGGAACGTCCGCCAGGTGTCCATGATCGCGGTGCGCTCGGTCAGCGCCTCCGACACGCTCACCCGGCCGGTTCGCACCCGTTCGAGCAATGGCTCGAACCTTTCGATGAACTGATCGTAGGCCGCGCGCAGCTCGTCGAGATTCCACGCGGACAGCGGGTCCCTCGTGGGCGGCCCGGCGAACTCGACCGGCATGGTCCGCAGGACCGTCGCCTGTTCGACACCGCACTCGGCGAGCGCGGCCGCCACCGCTTCGGCAACCTGATGCGGACTGACCCACACGCCGTCATACAGCGGGCCGAAGCCAAGCCACCGCAGCCTGGTGCGCAGCAAGTGGCGCATGTCCCGCTGCTCCTCGGGCACCGAGAACACGACGACCAGCCACGATCCATCCCACTCAGGGGGGTCGTCGCCGAAGGAGAAGAGCCGCTCGCGGCCTTCCTTCAGCACCCGCTCGGCATACGGCGTCGGGCTGTAGAAGGTGCTACGGCCGGCCTTCGATACGGTGAGCAGGTCGCGTCGCGCTAGCCGGCTCAGCGCGGTTCGCGCCGACGAGGGCGAGATACCGAACTCACTCATGAGCGCGACGAGGCTGGCAGAAGGGAGCGGCTCGCTGCGGCCGAACCAGTAGTCGCCGAGCAGTGTGACAATCAGGTGCTGCGGCTGAGCCCCGGCCTGCGCCCGCGGCAGCTTCCGCGGCTCGGCCGTCGCGCCAGGCTTCACCGGGCGCTCACGCGGCCGCCGGGCACGCTGCTGCCGGGTCGCTTCGCCTCACTGATGCCGTTCCGCACTTCACTCCCGCTCGCCTTTGCCGAGGCTCTCTGCCCACCCGCCGTTGCCGGTGCCCGCTGAGATGATACCGAGTCGTGCACCGTGAACGGTCGCAAACACACGACACTTTATGGTATGCGCGTCCTCATTGCAGCATGGCATCTGGTAGGGCCAGCCGTCTGATCCCCGAGCTGCGTGCCCGGTGGAGAGAAACTTCACCGCACGCTGGTGACGATCGCTGAGATTTGTGGTTAGTATCCTCTTACTCGACGAAGAGGGAGGCCACATGCAGGTTGGCATCGTGCTCGCCATCAAGACGCTGGCAGACCGGTTCGAGCCGCTGAACGAGGTCTACCGGGAGTTCATCGGCGACGCGCTCATAGCCGAGGACCTGGGATTCGACTTCGTCTCGACGAGCGAACACCACTTCGAAGACGATGCGTGGTCACCGTCGCAGCTACCCGTCCTCGCCTATCTTGCGGCGCGCACGTCCCGGATGCGCCTGCACACCAACGTCTTCCTGCTGCCGTTGCACGACCCGCTCCGGGTCTCCGAGGACGCCGCGACGGTGGACATCCTGTCCGACGGCAGGCTAGACCTCATCTGCGGGTCCGGTTCCGTGGCGGAGGAGTTCCGTACCTGGGGCATCGACCCGCGGGCGAGGTGGGGCAGGCTCTTCGAAGGCATGGAGGTCATCCGCCGGTCGTTCAGCGAGAAAGAGTTCGATTACTCGGGCAAGCACTTCACGTACCCGGGCGTGAGGCAGTCGACTAAGCCCGTTCAGCAGCCGTTCCCGCTGTGGGTGGGAGGGTTCGGCCCCAAGCTCCAGTACCGCGCGGGGAAGGCTGGCTATCACTCGCAGGGTCCCACTCGCTTCCGGCCAGAGTACCTGCAGGGTTTGGCGGATGCCGGGCTCGATCCCGCGGGCATGAACCTGGCGAGTTTCGTGTCCGGGCACCTGGCCGCTACCAGGGAGAAAGCCTGGGAAGAATGCCGCGAAGGCTGGTGGAACTGGCAGCACGAGTACCGCAAGAGGACCTGGATCGCAATGATCGACAGCGGCGGCGTGCCGCCGCTGTCACCGCTTGACGAATTCACCGAGCCGCCGTCCGGGGGGATGGCGCCGTTGCTCGGCACCCCGGATGACATCCTGGCCGCGCTCGAGCCGATGCTCAGGGAGTCGGACTGCACGCATTTCTCGTTCGGGTTCCGTGCCAGCGGCGGAAATATGCCGCCGGAGGTCGCGCGCCCGGCGATCGAGCTTTTCGCGAAGGAAGTCCTGCCAGTGCTGCGGGGCTGGGGACGTGAGCCGAGGACCAGCCGCGCGGCGGCATAGGCAGCATCGAGAGGGGACCAGTTGAAGATCGAGATCTTCACGCCCGTCAGCTATTACGGACCGGTTGACACCCACAGCTGGCCCACCCCTCCCCGCTGCTACGACGCCGGGCTTGGCATGGATTCCATGCGCAAAGGGCTGGAACAGTGTGCCGCCGCGTACGACGCGGGATTCGATTCGCTGAATTTCGCGGAGCACCACTACTCGACGGCCCAGCTCAGCCCCGACCCCATCACTTACGCGGGCATTCTCGGCCAGCAGCTGCCCGGCGCGACCATCTCGGTGCTCGGGACCGACCTGCCGCTGCACAACCCGGTGCGCGTCGCCGAGTCGTATTCCATGCTGGACAATGTGCTCGGCGGGCGGCTCGGGTGTATCGGCCTGCTGCGCGGGACGCCGAATGAGTACCTGACCTACGGGACCAACCCGTGGCAATCGCGGGAGGCGTTCGGCGAGGCGGTCGAACTGGTGATACGGGCCATGACGGAGCCTGAGCCGTTCGGCTGGGAGGGGAGGTATTTCCGCTACCGCAACATCTCGATCTGGCCGCATCCGGTCCAGCAGCCCCACCCGCGGATCCTGCTGTCGGGCAACAGTGCCGCGTCGGCGCGCTTGGCCGCGGAGCTACGCTGTGATATCGGCTTCAGCTTCATGGCCTTCGAACGGTGCGCGGAGAGCGTCGCGGTTTACCGGGCGGCCGCGGCCGAGGCAGGCTGGGAACCTGGGCCGGACAACATCCTGTACCGTCAGTTCGTCTACGTCGCCGAGACCGACGAGCGGGCCGAGGAGCACGTAGCGCACTACGGGTGGCCTGGATTCGCGGGCCTGATGGCCGCCGGCAACCCCGAGATGGGGAGCGTCATGGCCACCATCGGGGCCGCCATGGCCGGCCTGCCCCAGGGAATACCCGTCGATCCGGCCAAAATGCCGCTGCTATCCGCCGCGCCGCCGATCGTGGGCAGCCCGCAGACGGTGCTCACGCAGATTAAGGCGCTGCGCGACGTTGTCGGCGCGGGACGGATCGAACTGATCGTGATCGGCGGGGAGCAGCGGTTCCCGCACGAGATGATCGTGTCGTCGCTGAAGCTCATGGGCGACACGGTCGTGCCCGCGCTGCACGCCGACACCTTCGTTCTCAGCTGAGAAGACCAAGACCGAGAGGCAGATGCGGAGCTAGCCATGTCCCGTACGATTGCCGTCGCCGGCACCGCGACCATGTTCACCGAGCGCAGCGTTGAAGCCGACGGCTTCGACATCCGGTACTACCAGGCTGGCGTGGGCGAGCCGCTGATCGTCCTGCACGGCGCGGGCGGCAGCAGGCTCACCCCGGCGCTTGGCCTGCTCGCGCGAGACTTCCGCGTCGTCGCCGTCGAACTGCCCGGCTGGGGCGCCGAGCCCAACGACCGCAGCCAGACCCTGGGCGACCTGGCGGAAACGGTGGCGACGGCGGCGGACGCGCTCGGGCACCAGCGCTATCACGTGCTCGGCGCATCGCTTGGCGGCGCGGTTGCCCTGCACCTGGCGTTGCTGTACCCGGAGCGAGTCATCTCCCTGGTCCTCGAGGCGCCTGCTCAGTTCCGCACCGGGGCACGACCGGTCAGCGAGATCCCGGCGGCGGAGATCGTCCGCGCCTTCCGTCACCACCCGGAGCGCCCGCCGGCCTGGCAGGCTCCGGATCCCCAGGTCCAGGCACGCTCTTGGCCCGTCGTCGACAGGGTCCTCGTCCGCACTCCGCCGTACGACGAGAAGGTCGCCGAGCAGTTGAGGCGGTGCCACGTGCGCACCCTGGTTCTCTTCGGTACGCAGGACGGCGTCATCCCGCCGGAGAACGGCCGGATCTACCGTCGGCTCATGCAGAACTGCTCGTTGCAGTACGTCTACGACGCGGCGCACGCCATCCAGGAAGACCGGGCCGAGGCGTTCGCCGACATCACCGGAGATTTCCTTCGCCGGGGCATGCATTACCTGATCCCCGACGAGGACACCATGATCAACCCGTAACCACGCCTGACCAGTCCGGAGGCGGACCATGGACTTCACCCTGCTGAACGCCGTTCGCAACCATCCCGCAGACCCATATCCGCTGCCAGACGTGTACGCGGACTACATCAGCGACGCTGTGCTCGCCGAGGAACTGGGCTTCACGGGAAGCTGGTATGGCGAGCATCACTTCCGTGACTGCCAGTGGAGCGGCTCGCCGATCCTGGTGGCGACCGCGGTCGCAGCGGCCACCCAGCGCCTGCGGGTGGGCACCGCGGTCTCGTTGCTGCCCTTCCACGACCCGCGGCGGCTGGCCGAAGATGTCGCGACCGCCGACATAATCTCCCGCGGGCGATTCGACTTCGGCATCGGGCCGGGCTCGCAGTACGAAGAGTTCCAGATCTTCGGAATCGACCCCGCGGAGATGAACCGGCGCATGTGGGAATCCGTGGACTGGATACAGCGTGCCTTCACCGAGAAGGACCAGTTCAGTCACGATGGCCGTTACTACAGCATCCCGGACATGACGTTCACCACCAAGCCGGTACAGCAGCCGGTACCGGTCTGGTACGGCGGCTCGGGCCCTAAGAACCTAGCGAGGGCGGCGGAGCGCGGGTTCAACCTCATCGGTCACGCGAACCCGGGTTACGACGGCGCGCTACGGGCCGCCGGACGGAACCCGCTCGACTACCAGGTCGCCATGATGCAGATGATCTGCGTCGCCGATTCCGCCGACGCGGCGTGGCAGGCCGCCGGACCGGGCCTTGAGTACTTCGTCAACTTCTACGGCCTGCGCAGGAACCTCAAGGGAGTGGCGGCTGACCCCGCTGCCCGCGTTACCGCCGAGATGATACGCGGCGGCAACGCGGGGTTCTGGACCGCCGCGGTGGGCACGCCTGACGACGTCATCGCCCGCCTACTGCCGTTCGTCAGCGGGGCGGCGGGCCGCATCACGCAGCTTGCCTGCTCGTTCCGGCATGCGGGCATGCGCACGAAGGAAACCCACCGTTCGATGAGGCTATTCGCCAAGCACGTCCTTCCGGCCCTGCGCGAGGCTGCCTAAGGCGAGGCCTCCCCACTGGCCGGCTGCTCTCGGGGCGCGCCGGCCGGCGTGCGCGGCCGGTGCCAGGCGCGTGTCGCGGCAAGGTAGGCCAGGAGCGCGAGCACGCTCATGATGAGCATCAGCTAGGCCATCGAGAACTGGGTCGTCTGGCCCGAAACGCTCGCCAGCGGGCTGACGATCGCGCCCACCCCGAACTGGATAAGGCCGAGGATCGCGGCGACCGAGCCGGCCTGGTGGCCATAAGGCGTCAGAGCCAGCGCGGTCGCGTTCGGGCCGACTAGCGACACCGCGGTGACGGCGAGCAGCAGCGCGGCAACGACGAACGGCACGCCGAGACGTGCCTGCACGACGGCGAACAGCAGCGCGCTGCCCAGGGTCAGCTGCACCAGGCCCGCGATCAGCAGGCGGTGTGCCCCCACCCGCCTGACGAGGCTCGCGTTGGCCCGCCCCGCCGCGACAAGGCCGAGTGAGATACCCGCGAAGACCGCGCTGTAGGCCTGCGGGCTGAGCCCGTAGTCGTCCTGAAGGACGAATGAGGAGCCCGAGATGTAGGTAAACATCGCCCCGAATGTCAGCCCGAGAGCCACCGCCCGGCCGGCGAAGGCCCGGTCCGCGACGAGTTCCCGCGCCGCGGACCGGATGTCACGCGACCCGCCGTCGAGATGACGATGGCGATGCCGCCGGCGAATCCCTGCAGGAACCGTGCCGCGATGAGCGTCGCCACGTTCGGTGACACCGCGCAGCATAGCGAGAAGAGGGTATAGGCGCCGACGCCGGCGAGCAGCGGCCCGCGCCGGCCGGCCGCGTCGCTCAGCGGGCCGCCGAACAACTGCCCAAGCGCGAGCCCGATCAGGCATGCGGAGAGCGTGAGCTGTGCGGCGGAGCCGTCGATGTGCAGGTCACGGGAGACTCGCGGCAACGCCGGGCAGGTACATGTCGAAGGACAGCGGTGCGAACGCGCTGAGCGCGCCAAGGAGCAGGAGCAGGTTGAATCCGATGCCGGCGTCCCGGTCCTCCTGCTGGAGTGTCACGCGCCGACAGGCTGGACGAGGTGCACCTTGATGCTTTTCACCCGCTGCGGTATTCCCGCGAACGCGGCCGCGCGGCCGGGGGACCGCGTGTACTCGCCCTCGGCGTGCTCGAACTCCGCGGCGTCCCCGCCGTGGCTCACCGCCCAGACGAACTCATCGGTATCAGGCACGAGATAGGCGAAGACCACGTCGAAGCCGTGGGCCTTCCGCAGCGGCACTATCCGCTCCTGCCACCAGCGGAGGAACGCCTCTCGTTCCCCGGGAACCAGCTCGTATCTGCGCAGCTGGGTGGTAGCAGCCATCCGGAACCGCCCTTCTGTTGTGTCCCGGCTCACCTGTGTCCTGGCTGATCGGCGGACGGCCGGTTCACGGCCGGAGATCGTCCGCGACCGCGGCTTCGATGTCCTGCTGGACCTGCTGGTCGGGCACGTACATGACGAGCGTGACGCCCGCCTCCCGGTCGACCCAGAACCTCCTGGTCGCCACCCCGTCCCAGCCGAAGGTGCCGGTCGAGAACGGCACGCCGGCCGCCGCGGCGTCGGTGACCACGGCCACGGCGTAGCCGAACCCGATCCCCTTGCTCTCCGGCCGGCCGTTCAGGCCCGAGCAGAGATCTCCGACCTGATTGGCAGTGAGCTGCCGGACCGCTTCCTGGCTCAGCAGCTGCCGGGCACCGCGGGAGCGGCCGTCCCGCAGGAACTCGGCGAACGCGAGGTAGTCCGCGAGCGAGGCCCACAGACCCGCCGCGCCGGAGAAGTACTCCTGGCCCGCCGGCACAGGGTTGTCGGCGAAGCGGGAGTCGAGGGGGGCTGCCCGGCCGCTTCGGCCAAGTCCAAAGCCGAAATCCCGGAGATCCAGTGGACCGGAAACGCGGCGCCGCAGGAGGTCGTCGAAGCCGAGCCCGGAGGCCACCTCCGCCACCCGCGCCAGGACGTCGAATCCCGCGGCGTTGCTGTAGGCCCACTCGCTGCCTGGTTGGAAGTCACGGACCACGCGGGCAAGCGACGGCACGTGGGCAGCCAGCGTCTCGCCGGCGACGGGGGGCCGGTACTCGGGGTTCCAGCGGAAGATGCTCTGCAGCCCGGAGGTATGCGTCAGCAGGTCCCTGATCCGGATCTCGCGTTCGGCCGGCACCTCGTCGTAGACCGGCAGCGGATCGGGGGGCGGCCCGAACGGCGTGGCCGGCTGCGGCGGCGGCGATCCCGGCCGTAGCACCCGCACTCTGCCCGGGGCGGCGAATTGCGGGATGTACCGGGAGACCGGATCGCCGGTGTCCAGCTTCCCGTCGTCCGCGAGCATGAGCAGCGCGGCGGCGCAGACCGCCTTGGTCATCGACGCCAGCCACATGATCGTGTCCGGGCGCAGCCGACGGCCGCTGCCTGGCTCAAGTACTCCGCGGGCGTCGCGGTGAGCGACCGTCCCTTCCGACGAAACCATGACCACGGCACCCGGGATCTGTCCGGTCTCCAGCGCCCTGGTCACGACCTGCCGCACTCGCGGCAACGTCACCTCAGTCATATCCCACCTTCAGTTCACCGGGCAGCTCATCGGGGCGGCAGGTCATCGCGGTGGTTCGGGGAAATGCTGCCCGACGGGCTGGAGGAAGGGCGCGAAGGCCTCCGGCCAGACCGCCGCGATCGCCGGGGAATTCCAGCCGGCCCTGTCGGCGAACCGGACGGCGATCTCGGCCGGGTGCGACCAGAGCGCCAGCCGGTCGCCTCCGATTCCGACGGCCTGGCCGGTGATGGCGGCCGCAGCGTCGGAGGCGAGGAAGGCGACAAGCCCGGCGACGTCCTCCGGGGCGCCGAACCCGAGTTCCTGCCGCGCGAACGGGGGGAGCGCTTCGCCGCGGGCGAGAGCGTCGGCGTAACCACGGAGGAACGGCACGGTGTCTGTCATGGCGGTGGCGGCGACGGGAACGATGGCGTTGACCGTTACCTTCGCCCTCGCCAGTTCCAGCGCCCACGTTCGCACCATGCCCACGATGCCCGCCTTGACCGCCGCGTAGTTCGTCTGGCCGAAGTTGCCGAGCTGCCCGGTGGGCGAGCCGAC
>Ga0210395_10003783_pt1 | contig 11604 bp, 7 predicted proteins | sample IncBWH4OmetaG_FD_150861 | JGI IMG/M metagenome (GOLD analysis project Ga0210395, IMG submission 150861) | Forest soil microbial communities from Barre Woods Harvard Forest LTER site, Petersham, Massachusetts, United States - Inc-BW-H-4-O ...
GACGGACCTCCCGGCCGGCCTCCGCACGTCCCTGGCGGACCAGCTGCTGCCCAGGCTGCTGACCTCGGAACGGGAGCAGACCTGCGATAACGGCGCGACGCGGAAGATGCTCTGGCGACTGTACGACGGCGCGCTCGTCGAATCCGTGCTGATGAAGTACCCCGACCGGGTGACGATGTGCGTGTCGTCACAGGCGGGGTGCGGCATGGGCTGCCCGTTCTGCGCCACCGGCCAGGCGGGCCTGACCAGGAACCTGTCCACCGCCGAGATCGTCGCCCAGGTCGTCGCGGGCGAGCGCGCCCTCCAGGCTAACGCCGACCCCGGTGCCGCCCGCAACGAGCGGGTCTCCAACGTCGTCTTCATGGGCATGGGCGAGCCGCTGGCGAACTACAAGAACCTGATCGGCGCGATCCATCGCCTCTCCGACCCGGTGCCGGCGGGCCTGGGCATCTCGCAGCGGAGCCTGACCGTTTCGACCGTCGGCCTCGTCCCCGCCATCCGCCGCCTGACGGACGAGAAACTCACCGTCCGCCTCGCGGTCTCGCTGCACGCCCCCGACGACGAGGCCCGCGACGAGCTCGTCCCGGTGAACCGCCGCTGGAAGATCGCCGAGGTCCTCGGTGCCGCCTGGGACTACGCCGCCGCCACCGGCCGCCGGGTCTCGATCGAGTACGCCCTGATCAGGGACATCAACGACCAGCCCTGGCGCGCCGACCTCCTCGGCACTCTCCTGAGGGGCCACCTGACGCACGTGAACCTGATCCCGCTCAACCCGACCCCCGGCTCGAAGTGGACCGCGTCACGGCCCGGCGTCCAGGAAGAGTTCGTCCGCCGCGTCGCCAGTTATGGGGTTGCCGTCACGGTCCGCGACACGCGGGGCCGCGAGATCGACGGCGCCTGCGGCCAGCTGGCGGCCACGGTAACGGGCCGCTCGGTAGGCCCCGCCCGCCGGGCCGGCACCCACCTTCTCCCGCTGGCGTAACACCCGCCCGGGGCAACGCGGCAGAATGTCCATGTGACGTGGTGGAAGTTGCTCAAGTGGCGGGTTAACACGGCCAAGCACCGGGCCAAGTGGCAATTGGTTCACTGGGCGTGGCGCCAATTCCAGAATGCCGGGCTCGTCACCGGGGACACCCCGGCCGGCCAGGCTTTCCGGAGATTCGGCAGGGGCTCGATCATGGCCTTCCCGCCGGGCGCGGTCTTCGGCGAGGCGGCGATCGAGGTCGGCGAGGAAACGCTGATCGGCCAGTTCGTCACCATGTCGGCGGGAACCATCCCCGGCCAGGACCTTGGTGCGGACACCATCCTGAGCATCGGCGACCGGTGCGTCATCGGCCGCGGCAGCCACATCGTCGCGCACCAGTCCGTAGTCATCGGCGACGACGTCTGGACCGGCCCGTACGTCTACATCACCGATCAGAACCACGGCTATGCGGATCCCGGCATGCCCATTGGCCAGCAGTTCCCGGTCAACCGCCCGGTCCGCATCGGCAACGGCTCGTGGCTCGGCGCGGGCGCGATCATCCTCCCCGGTGCGAGCATCGGCCGGAACGTCGTCGTCGCCGCGGGCTCCGTCGTCCGCAGCGAGATACCCGACCACTGCGTGGTGGCGGGCGTCCCGGCCAAGATCGTGCGCGAGCACACGGAGGCCGGCTGGCGCCCTCCGGAACCTGGTTGGCGCCCCTCGGAACTTAGCCGTCCCTAAGGCCGTCGAGCGTCGCGCGCAGTGCCGCGAGTGCCTCGTCGAGCGGCTCCGAGGCCAGCCCGGCCGAGGCCAGCGCGGCCGCGGCCGCCTCGGCCGAAGACAGCCGGGCGGACAGTTCCGCCACCGCGCGCACCTGCCGCACCTTGAGCAGGTGCAGGTCGACGAAGACGGCCACCTTCGAGCGCAGCACCCACGGGTTGAACGGCTTGGTGATGTAGTCGACGGCACCCGCCGCGTAGCCGCGGAAAGCGAGCTCCGGATCGTCGCCCGCCGCCGTCAGGAAGATAATCGGCACGTCCTGGGTGCGCGCACGCTGCTTGATGTGCGCGGCGGTCTCGAACCCGTCCATGCCCGGCATGACCACGTCGAGGAGGATGACGGCGAACTCGTCGGCGAGCAGCGCCGCGAGGGCCGCCTCGCCGGAGCTGGCACGGACCAGTTCCTGACCGAGCGAGGAGAGGATCGCCTCGAGGGCGATCAGGTTCTCCGCGCGGTCGTCGACGAGCAGGATCTTCGCCTGGGGCGGCGGCTGGGGCGCCTGGGGCGGCGGCTGGGGCGGCGGCTGGGGTGGCAGAGCCGGAACCTCGCTCACGTCAGGGCCCGTCAGGCACGGGGGCGGTTCGGGAAAGCCAGCCACGCATGAGCCCGATGAGGTGCGTGATTTCCACGGGCTTGGCGACGTATTCGGACGCGCCGGCCGCGATGGCCTTGGCCCGGTCGCCCGTCGCCGCCTTCGCGGTGACCATGACGATCGGCAGCCCGGCGAACTCGCGGCGCCGCCTGATCGCCGCGGTGGTCGCGTACCCGTCGAGTTCGGGCATCATCACGTCGATCAGCACAAGCCCGACGTCGGGTTCCGTCTCGAGGATCTCGAGGCCGGCCCGCCCGTTCTCCGCATACCGGACGACGGCGCCGTACCGCTCGAACACGCTGGTCAGGGAGAACACGTTCCGCACGTCGTCATCGACGATGAGGATCTTCGCCCCGCGCAGCGGGTCGCCGTCGCGCGGCGCGGGCCCCGTGCCCGGCAAACCGCTCGCAGCCGCGGCGACGGCGAGTGGTGCCGTGGTCCCGTCGGTGACCCCGTGCGCCCCTCGCGGTCCGGTTATCCAGAACGGGGCTGTAGTTCCCCTGCTCACGCCCGGAGCCTCTGGAGCCGGAGACGGGCCGGAGTCAGCTCGGTCCGTTCGGGAAAAATACTTTCTTTCTTCCCCGGACGAACCGGCCCCGCGGCTGGCGGCGAAGGCTTCGCGCCGGTCCGCCAGGTAGCACGTGAACGTGGACCCGCGGCCCAGTTCGCTGCGCACGTGGATCTCGCCGCCGAGCAGCCGGGCGATGTCGCGGGAGATGGACAGGCCGAGCCCGGTGCCGCCGTAGCTCCGTGACGTCGTGCCGTCCGCCTGCTGGAACGCGTCGAAGATCAGCTCGAGATTCTCCTCCGCGATGCCGATCCCGGTGTCGGTGACGCCGAACGCCAGCACGGTCTTCTCATCCCGCAGCGGCCCGGTGAACCGGGTGCCCTCGGCGGCCGGCGCGACCCGGAGCGTCACGCCGCCGCCGCTGGTGAACTTGACCGCGTTGGAGAGCAGGTTGCGGAGGATCTGCTGCAACCGCTGTTCGTCGGCGTAGATGAGCGGCGGCACACCGGGAGCGACCAGCACGGCGAACGCGAGACCCTTCTGCGCCGCCGTCGGGCGGAAGGTCGCGTCCACGTAGTCGAGCAGTTCCGCGACCGCGATGGGCGCCAGGTGCACGTCCATCTTGCCGGCCTCGACCTTGGACAGGTCGAGGATGTCGTCGATGAGCTGCAGCAGGTCGGCCCCGGCGTCGTGGATGGTCCTCGCGAACTCGACCTGCTTGACCGTGAGATTGGCGTCCGGGTTCTCCGACAGCAGCTTGGCGAGCACGAGGAGGCTGTTGAGCGGCGTGCGCAGCTCGTGCGACATGTTGGCGAGGAACTGCTTGAGCTGGAGCACCTCACCCTGGACGTCGACGGTGACCTTGCGGGCCAAGTCGCCGCGGGCGACCGCGGTGGTGACGGTGGCGATGTCGCGGACCTGTTCGGCGCGCCGGGCGGCCTCGGCGTTGAGCGTGGCGAGCTGGGTGGCGACGGCGTCGACCAGCGGCCAGATCTGGCTAAGGATGCCGGGACTGTGGACGTCGGGGCCGGCGCGGCCGGCGAGGCCGGCGAGGCCGGTGATGCCGTGCTCGGTGCGGCCGGTGACGCCGTGGCCGGTGAAGTCGCCCGCGGCGAGGGCGAGCAGCGCGGCGCGAAGGGGTTCGAGGTCGTGGTCACTGTAGCGCGGGGCCTGGGACATGCCGTTGTCCTCCCGGAGGCAGTCACGTGGCCTCCTAAGTCTGTCACGGGCCGTCCGCCGATCTCATTGGTCACCGCGAGCATCATCTCGAACCGGACGCGAGGGTCATCCAGGTCGGCGGCCAGGAGCTCGCGGAGCTGCGCGATGCGGTAGCTGACCGTCTGCGGGTGCACGAACAGCTCGGCCGCCACCTCCGGGCGCGAGCCCCAGTGCCACAGCCAGCTGCGCAAGGTCCGCAGCAGCGTCTCGCGCTGGGCCGGCCGCAGCCCGCTCAGGCCGGCCAGCCGGCGCTGCGACAGTACGGCCACCGCGGCAGGCTGGCCGCGCAGGGCCAGGTCGGCCAGGTGATCGTCGGCGAAGACCGGAGCCTCGTCCAAGGCCGGGCGGGCGGTGAGCTCGGCGAGCTGTACCGCGGTGGGCACCTGCTGCCAGCCGAGCGTGGGGGCGACCACCGCGCGACGGCCGCGCAGCGCCTCGGCTAGCTCGGCCCGGGCCGGGGTCCCGCGCAGCAGCAGCACCGCGTCCTCGCCGTGCTCGGCGACGACCCCGTCGGGGCTGAAGCGGAACCGGACCGCCCGGGCCTCGCTCGCCGGCACGAGCACGGCGGTGACCTGACCCGGCGGCGGCCAGCCGATCGCGGCGCTGGCCTGGGCGATGACCGGCCAGGTGGCACCGCCGCCCAGCAGCAGGCGGGCCAGCTGCCGGCGTCGCCGGTCGCTCTCGCCGGCGTCCTCCCTGACCTGGCGTGCGTACCCGTCGGTGCACGCCGAGGCGATCTCGTCGATGAACCCGGTGATGGCGTCGGACAGGTCCACCACCTCCCGCGTGCCGACCGGCCGGGAGGTGGCGAGCGCGTCGACGGCCCGGCGCAGCAGCAGCCGCGATGAGATCCGCAGCGCCGACAGCAGGATCTCCGGCCCGCGACCGTCACGGGCCTCCGCCGCGCCAAGTCCCCTGAACAGTTCCCTGACGGCCGGGGTGAGCGCCTCCTGGCCCGTGCCGGCCAGGTCGACGAACCTGTCGAGCCCGGTCCGGACGGCGGCATCCAGGTCCCGGCTGAACTTGGCGCCGCCCCCGATGGCGGCGAACGCGGGCACCGACGCGGTCACCTCGGCGGAGACCTCGCGGGCGGTCTGCGCCAGCACCGGGCGCAGCACCGCGGCCACGTCGGCGGACAGGCGGGACCAGGGAGTGCTGGTGGCCGCGATCGTGTCCATGCCTCACTTTTATCACGTAATGATAGTTCATGGCGGAAAAATGGCGCTGAGTAGTCAGTAGACGCGCATATGGTGCTATCCGACAATGGGGGACACATTCGCTACCTGACGGGCATCCGCGGCCCGGTGGAGGTCACGATGGAGCATCTTCACTCCCGGCAGCATGTCGTGGACATGTGCCGGACGCTGCTTGAGCGCGGCTACCTGAAGGCGACCGAGGGCAACGCCTCGGTGCGCGTGCCCGGCTACGACCGGTACGCCGTGACGCCGAGCAACTACGACTACGCCAGGATGCGTCCCGAAGACATCGTCATCGTTGACTTCGCGGGCAAGGAGGTGCCGGGGACCGGCGGCTCCGGGCTGGCGCCGTCCATCGAGTGCGGCATGCACGCCACCATCTACCGCGAGCGCCCCGACGTGCACGCGATCGTGCATACCCACCAGCCGTACGCCTCGGCGCTGGCGTTCTTGCGCAAGCCGATCCCGGCGCTGACCGACGAGCAGGTCCGCTTCCTCGGCCGCGGCGTCGACATCATCGACTACGCCCCGGCGGGAACCAGCTTCCTGGCCCGGAACGTGCGCAAGAAGATGGCGAGCGGGGCGAACGCGTTCATCCTCGCCAACCACGGAATCGTCGCCCTCGGCACCGATCCCGATCGGGCGGTGTTCAACATGGCACTGCTTGAGAAGGTCTCTATCGCCTACCTGCTCGCGCTCATCACCGAGGCGGGGAAGGTCTACACGGTCCCCAGCGCGATCCGCGAGATTGCCCTCGGCAAGCTGCGCTCGGACGAGAAGCGGATCGGCGCGCAGATCACCCGCGGCCTGCCGCCGCTGCGAGTGCCGGCGACGGACGAACTGCCCAGCGCCGATGCCGTCGCGGCGGCCGCGACGGCATCGGCGCAGGCCGGCCCGGCTGGCCCGGCTGGCCCGGCCGCGCCGGCTGCGTCCAGTGCGGCCGCTGCGACCGCCGGCTACGCGATCAGCGAGTACCCCGACGTGCCGGGCGTCATGCGCCGGCTGAAAGCCCTCGTCGACCAGCCGGTCCGCGGCATCCGGCACGACGCGATGCTCGACGTGCTCGGCTACTTCGAGCTCAAGTGCGGTGCGAGCAGGGAGCTGACCGAGCGGGCGAAGGCGCGTATCCCCGGCGGCGTGCAGCACAACCTCGCCTTCAACTACCCGTTCCCGCTGGCGATCGACCGCGCCGACGGCGCGCACCTGACCGACCGTGACGGCAACACCTACATCGACTTCCTCCAGGCCGGCGGACCAACGATCCTGGGTAGCAACTACGCCCCGGTGAACGAGCAGGTTGCCGCGGTGATCGCCGAGTCCGGCCCGGTCACCGGCCTGTTCCACGAGTACGAGCTCAAGCTGGCGGAGGCGGTCAACCGCTGGATGCCGCACATCGAGATGTACCGCTCGCTCGGCTCTGGCACCGAGGCGGTGATGGCCGCGGTCCGCGCCGCCCGGGCCTTCACCGGCAAGAAGATGGTGATCAAGGTGGGCGGCGCTTACCACGGCTGGTCCGACACGCTGGTTTACGGCCTGCGGGTGCCCGGCACCTACCGGATGAACGCCAAGGGCATCCCGTTCGGAGCCACGAGCGAGACGCGTGAGGCGTTCCCCCACGACACCGGCGCGCTCCGTCGCAAGCTCGTGGAGAACCGCGCGCTTGGCGGCACGGCGGCGATCGTGGTCGAGCCGCTCGGTCCCGAGTCCGGCACCCGGCCCGCGCCGCGGGACTTCAACGCGAGGGTGCGCGAACTGTGCGACGAGTTCGGCGCGCTGCTGATCTTCGACGAGGTGGTTACCGGGTTCCGGGTCGGCATGAGCGGCGCCGCCGGTTACTTCGGGGTGAAGCCGGACCTGACCGTGCTCGGCAAGGCGGTGTCCGGCGGCTACCCGATGGCCGGCGGTGTCGGCGGGCGAGCGGACGTCATGGCGGTCTTCGGCTCCGGCCTCGACGGCAAGAGCGGTGCGCACATCCAGGTCGGGGGCACGCTGTCGGCCAATCCGCTGTCCTGCGCCGCCGGCTACTTCGCGATCGAGGAGATGGCCAGGACCAACGCCCCGGTGATCGCCGGCCGGGCCGGTGACCGGCTGACGAAGGGGCTGCAGCGGCTCATCGACTCCTACGGACTGCCCTACGTCGCCTACAACCAGGGCTCCATCGTCCACTTGGAGTGCAGCGGCGTGATGCTCCTCGACATGCGTCACCCGGTGAAGCTGCTACGCGAGAACAAGACGCGCAAGGAACTCATGGAGCGCATGGGTGCCGCGTATGCCGCGCACGGTCTCATCACCCTGGCCGGGTCGCGGATGTACACGTCCATGGCCGACACCGACGCGGTCATCGATGACGCACTGGCTCGTTTCGAGCAGGTATTCACCCTGGTTGAGGGCGTGTGAGCGCGCCGGTGCGGGCCAGCCGCTGGATGGTCCTGGCCGCCTTCGGCCTGCTCGTCGCCTGCACGCAGCTGCTGTGGCTGACGTTCGCGGCGGTCACCGACCAGACCAGCGCGGCGCTGCATGTCTCCCAGGGCGCGGTCGGTGACCTCGCCGTGGTGGAACCGCTGCTGTTCGTGGTGCTCGCGATCCCCGCCGGGCGCTGGCTCGACCGGCACTTCGGCGCCGCGCTCACTGCGGGCGCGGCGCTCACCGCCGGCGGTTCGCTGCTGCGCCTCGCCGACCCTCACTCCTTCGGCTGGCTGCTCGCCGGGCAGCTGGTCGTCTCCGCCGGGCAGCCGCTCGTGCTCAACGCGAGCACCAAGGTCGCGGCGCGCTACTTCCCCGAAACTCAGCGGACCGCCGCGATCTCGGTGGCGAGCGCGGCACAGTTCGTCGGCATTCTCGCCGCCGCGCTGACCAGCGGGCCGCTCGTCAGCGCGGGCGGGCTGACGCTGCTGCTCAGCGTGCACGCCGTGGTCACGACGGTTGCCGCGCTCGTCATGGTGGCCGCGCTCCGGCTGCCCGCCGCCTTCCCGGTGGAGGCCCCGGCGCACGAGTCGCTTGGCTGGCTGCGCCGTGACCGGCTGCTCTGGAAGCTCGCCGGGCTGCTGTTCATCGGCGTCGGCATCTTCAACGCCATCGCCACCTGGCTCGACTCGATCCTCACCAAGTTCGGCCACGGCAGCCTCAGCGGCCCGCTCATCGCGCTCACCACCGCGGCGGGGATCGCCGGCGCCGCCGTGCTGCCGGGCCTGGTGAGCGCTCGCGACCGGCGCCGCACCCTGCTGATGGCCGCGACCGCGACCACCGCCGTCGTCTTCGTCCTGCTCGCGCTGGCGCACGCGCCCGCGGTGCTCGGCGTCGCGCTGGCCGTCGAGGGGTTCGTCCTGCTCGCGTGCCTGCCGGTGGCGCTGGAATGGTCAGAGGTGCACGCCGGCCCCGCGCGGGCGGGCACCGTCACCGGTGCGCTGCTGCTCGCGGGCAACCTCGGCGGCGTCGTCTTGGTGCTCCTGGTGCAGGTGGTGGTCGGTAACCCGTACGCGGCGCTGCTCGTGATGGCCGCGGCAGCGCTGCCCGGCATCGCCATCGCCCTGCGCCTGCCCGGCGGGCGCCGGTCCCGGACGCCCCAGGATCCGGAGCAAGTCCCGGCGAGCGGACTGGTCTCGTGAGCGGCTCCCCGGACGGCCAGTACGTCATCGGCATCGACCTCGGCACCGGCGGCGTGAAGGTCGCGCTCGCGACCACCCGGGGCGAGATCCTCGGTCATGAGACGGAGCCGACTACGACCCGGCTGCTGGACGGCGGCGGGGCCGAGCAGGACCCCGATGACTGGTGGCGGGCCATCGTCGGCGCGACGCGGCGGCTGACCGCGCGCGGCCTGGTGCCAGCCGAGTGCATCGCGGCGATCTGCGTCAGCACGCAGTGGGGCGGGCTGGTGCCGACCGACAGCAAGGGACAGCACCTGCGCAACGCCCTCATCTGGATGGACAGCCGCGGGGCGGACTACGCGCGGGCGCTGACCGGTCGCGGCCTGAGCGTGCCCGGCGTGGGCTACAACGCGCGCGGCCTGGCGGAGTGGCTGCGCAAGACCGGCGGCGCGCCGACCAGGACGGGCAAGGACCCGGTGGGGCAGGCGCAGTGGCTTCGCCACCATGAGCCCGGCGTGTGGGCCGCTACCGCCTACCTGCTCGACGTGCCCGAGTACCTCACGATGCGGCTCACCGGGCGGGCGGTGGCCGGCTGGGATACCGCCGTGCTGCGCTGGTGCACCGACAATCGCGACGTGACGGCGGTACGGTACGACGCTAGCCTGGCGCGCCGGTGCGGCTTCGATGTCGCCAGGCTGCCCGCGCTCGTCCGTCCAGGGTCGATCGTGGGCACGCTGCGGGCCGACGCCGCCAGCGAACTCGGGCTGCCGGTGAGCGTGCGGGTGGTGACGGGAACCGGCGACACCACCGCCGCGGCGATCGGGGCGGGCGCGGTGGGGGACTTCCGCGGTCACCTCTACATCGGCACGTCGGCCTGGCTCAGCTGCCACGTGCCGTTCAAGCGGACCGACGTGCTGCACAACGTGGCCTCGCTGCCGGCTGTGGTGCCGAACCGGTACTGGGTCGCCACCATCCAGGACGTCGCGGGCAAGGCCGTGGACTGGCTGATCGACAACGTGGTGTACGCCCAGGATGGCATGCTCGACGGGCACGCCGCGCCGGCCGACGCGCTGGACCGGCTCAACGCCCTGGCGGCGAGCGCGCCGCCAGGCAGCAACGGGGTGGTCTTCGCGCCGTGGCTGAACGGGGAGCGCACCCCGGTCGACGACCCGGACGTGCGGGGCGGGTGGTTCAACGTCTCGCTCCGCACCACCCGCGCCGACCTGGCCCGCGCGGTCTTCGAGGGAATCGCCCTGAACACCCGGTGGATGAAGGAGGCGGTGGAGCGCTTCCTCCGGCGCGAGCTTGACGGCGGGTTCCGCGAGCTCACGTTCATCGGCGGCGGCGCGAAGTCCGCGCTCTGGTGCCAGACGCTCGCCGACATCCTCGGCTGCACGATCAGGCAGGCGCAGGAGCCGGTCCTCGCCAACGCGCGCGGCGCCGCCATGATCGCGGCCATCAGCGTCGGCGCGCTCGGCTGGGATGAGGTGACCGACTGCGTCCCGATAGCGGCGAGCTACCAACCCGACCCCGCCCGCCGGTCTGCCTACGACCGGCAGTATCGCGCATTCGGCGACCTGTACCGCGGCTACAGCAGGGCCGGGAAGCGTTATGGCGCTTAGCCGGCTTCGCCGCGCTTGATCAGTCGCCTCAGGCCGCCGACCAGCAGCGTTACCGCCGCGGCCACGCAGAAGGACAAGATCGACGCTGACATCCAGCTGGCCGCGGTGAAGCCGATGTCATGCCCGAACGAGGTCCACGCCGAAGCCCACCAGGACACGTACCCGGGGTTGATGAGCTGGTAGGTGACGAAGCCCGCGGCCCACGGCAGCAGCATCGGCCAGCGAGAGCGGGCGGTGGCCGACAGGTCCCAGCGCTTCTTCGACACGAGGAAGTAGTCCGTGATCAGGACCGCCGCCATGGGCACGAACAGCGAGCCGATCAACGTCAGGAAGTTCTCGTAGTCCGCGATGTTGAGCCACAGCGCGCCCGCCGTGGTCAGCGCGGTGATCAGCCCCGCCAGGATCCGCCGGTCCCACAGCGGCCGCAGGTTCTGCACGGACACCGCGGTCGAGTAGACGTCGGCGAACGACTGGTCAAGCTCCCGCGCGGCCAGGATGGCGAATCCGAGCGAGCCGAGCGGCAGGGCGATGAAAGCCCCGTAGATGTCGTTGGGGTTCCCGTTCGCGACGGTGACCAGCGCGAGCAGCCCGATGACGTAGCAGAGCACCTGGGTGGTGCTGTAGCCGACTACGGCGCCCGCGAACGTCGCGCGCGAACTGCGGGAGTGCCGCGTGTAGTCGGCCGCCAGCGGTGCGAACGAGATGGCGACGGCGACCACCGTGTCGGTGGCCGCCCAGTAGCCGGTCCAGGTGCCGTGCGTGAAGCCGGGCAGCGGGTGCCGCAGCAGCTGGATGAACAGGTAGCTCATCACGATCAGCACGGCGCCGGCGGCGTACTTGCGCAGTACCCGGATGGCGCCGAGCGGCCGGATGGTCAGCAGCGCGGTCGCCACCCCGGCGATCAGGACGTATCCCCACTTCGGCAGCGCGGGTGTGATCGTGTGGGCCGCCGTCGCGATCGTCACCAGTTCGAAGATGCCCCAGCCGAAGCACTGCAGGATGTTCAGCGCGGTGGGCAGGTAGGAGACCCTCGCCCCGAACAGCCCGCGAAGCAGGACCATGGCCGGCGCGCCGGTCTCGGTGCCGGGTATGCCGGTCAGCGCGAGCGCGACGGTGCCGAGCAGCGTGCCTACCACGATG
>Ga0210395_10003784_pt1 | contig 11601 bp, 8 predicted proteins | sample IncBWH4OmetaG_FD_150861 | JGI IMG/M metagenome (GOLD analysis project Ga0210395, IMG submission 150861) | Forest soil microbial communities from Barre Woods Harvard Forest LTER site, Petersham, Massachusetts, United States - Inc-BW-H-4-O ...
GAACTTCTCCTTCGAGTCCGCACACGCATAGACTTCCGCAAGCGCCCGCAGTTGCGAGTGCGAGCCGAAGATCAGGTCGACGCGCGTGCCGGTCCACTTGACCGCCTTCGTCTTGCGGTCGCGACCCTCGTACACGTCGTCGCCGGACGGCTGCCACTGCGTGCTCATGTCGAGCAGATTGACGAAGAAGTCGTTGGTCAGCGTTTCTGGCTTCTTGGTGAAGACGCCGTGCTTGGACCCGTCGGCGTTCGTGCCGAGCACGCGCAGGCCGCCGACGAGCACCGTCATCTCCGGCGCGGTCAGTTTCAGCAGCTGCGTCCTGTCGATCAGCGCCTCCTCCGGCGACATGAGCGACGTGCCGCGGTAATGGTTGCGGAAACCGTCAGCGACCGGTTCGAGTGGCTTGAACGAGTCGACGTCGGTCTGATCCTGCGATGCATCCATGCGCCCCGGCGCGAAGGGAACCTTCGCGTCGATCCCGGCGTCCTTGGCGGCCTTCTCGATCGCGGCGCAGCCGCCGAGAACGACCAGGTCGGCAAGCGAGACCTTCTTGCTGCCGGCGGCCGAGCTGTTGAACTCCTTCTGGATCGCTTCGAGCTTCGCCAGCACCGTCGCGAGCTGCTTCGGCTGATTGATCTCCCAATCCTTCTGCGGGCTCAGACGAATACGCGCGCCATTCGCTCCGCCGCGCTTGTCGGAACCGCGGAAGGTCGAGGCCGAGGCCCAGGCCGTGGAAACAAGCTGCGATACCGACAGGCCGGACGCGAGGATCTTTGCTTTCAGCGCGGCGACATCCTTTTCATCGATCAGCGGATGATTCACTGCGGGGATCGGGTCCTGCCAGATCAGGATCTCCTTCGGGACTAGCAGGCCGAGGTAACGATGGATCGGACCCATGTCGCGGTGCGTGAGCTTGAACCACGCGCGGGCAAACGCATCCGCAAACTGATCCGGATGCTCGTAGAAGCGTCGCGATATCTTTTCGTAGGCGGGGTCCATCCGCAGCGACAGGTCCGTCGTCAGCATGGTCGGCACATCCTTTTTCGACTTGTCGTGGGCATCCGGGATTGTGGCGGCGGCACCTTTCGCCTTCCATTGATGAGCGCCGGCCGGGCTCTTCGTCAGCTCCCATTCGTTGTTGAACAGGTTGTCAAAGAAGTGGTTGCTCCACTTCGTCGGCGTCTGCGACCAGGTGACTTCCGGACCGCCGGTGATGGCGTCGGCCCCAAAGCCTGTGCCATGCCTGCTCTTCCAGCCGAGGCCCTGATCCTCGACGGCGGCCCCCTCCGGCTCCCGGCCGATCAGCGACGGATCGCCGGCGCCGTGGGTTTTGCCGAAGGTGTGGCCGCCGGCAATCAGCGCGACGGTCTCCTCATCGTTCATCGCCATGCGAAAGAACGTCTCGCGGATGTCCTTGGCCGCCGCAACGGGATCAGGCTTGCCGTTAGGCCCTTCCGGATTGACGTAGATCAGGCCCATCTGCACGGCGCCGAGCGGATTCTGCAGCTGGCGTTCGCCGCTGTAGCGCTCGTCCCCGAGCCACGTTCCCTCGGGACCCCAATAGAGCTCTTCGGGCTCCCAGACATCCGCGCGTCCGCCGCCAAAGCCAAACGTCTTGAAGCCCATCGAGTCGAGCGCGACGTTGCCGGCGAGAATCATCAGGTCGGCCCAGGAGATCTTGCGGCCGTACTTCTGCTTGATCGGCCACAGCAGCCGGCGCGCCTTGTCGAGGTTCGCATTGTCTGGCCAGCTGTTGAGCGGGGCGAAGCGCTGCTGCCCAGCACCGGCGCCGCCGCGGCCGTCGGCGATGCGGTACGTGCCCGCGCTGTGCCACGCCATGCGGATGAACAATCCACCGTAGTGTCCAAAGTCGGCCGGCCACCAATCTTGCGAGTCTGTCATTAAGGCATGCAGATCCTTGATCACGGCGTTCAAGTCGAGGCTCTTGAACTCCTTGGCGTAGTCGAACTGCTTGCCCATCGGATCGGACAGGGACGAGTTCCCGTGAAGGATCTGAATGTTCAGTTGGCTCGGCCACCAGTCTCGGTTGGTGTGCGCTTGGCCGAAGGGGCACTTGCCTGCGCTCTTGTCGTCTGTCTTGGCGTCCATTGTTCTTCTCCGATCGTGTTCTGGTTTTTCCCTCTCGGTATACAAGGATCATCAATTCTTGGAAAGTGATCCAGCCTCATAGCCGGTATGGCGGCAGAGCGGCATTCCATTCGCGTCGTTCCACGATCCGGCCGGCATCGCCTCGAAGACTTCACACCGCCGGTGGTTCGGCCAGCAGGCGCGGACGCATCAGGCTAAACGGTTCGTAGGTAGCCGGAGGACGGAGGACGAATGATAGAAAAGGAATATTCGCTTTCCATCTCTTTGTTTGATGCGACTCCGCCGTCTGTCCGCCGTCCTCGGTCCGTCCTCCGTCCCCGCTACAATCCTGCGACCGCAGGCAGCGGCTTCGATTTGTCTTGGCGCTTGGCCTTGAGCAGGTCGGCGAGCAAAAAGGCGAGATCGAGCGACTGCTCGGCATTGAGCCGCGGGTCGCACACAGTGTGGTAGCGGTCGTTGAGGTCTTCGTCGCTGATTGCGCGCGCGCCGCCGGTGCATTCGGTGACGTTCTGCCCGGTCATTTCCAGATGCACGCCGCCGGGATACGTTCCTTCGGCGCCGTGCACTTGAAAGAACGTACGCACCTCCTTGAGGATCTGGTCGAACGGCCGCGTCTTGTAGCCGGTCACCGAGGTGATGGTGTTGCCGTGCATCGGATCGCATGACCACACGACGTTACGGCCTTCGCGTTTGACCGCGCGCACGAGCGGCGGCAGGCAGTCGCCGGCCTTGTCGGCGCCCATGCGGCAGATCAGCGTCAGGCGACCCGGCTCGTTGTCCGGATCGAGCAGGTCGATGAGCCTGATGAGTTCGTCCGGCTTCTGCGTCGGGCCGGTCTTGAGCCCGAGCGGATTCTTGATGCCGCGGCAGAACTCGATATGGGCGTGGTCCGGCTGCCGGGTGCGGTCGCCGATCCAGAGCATGTGGCCGCTGGTGCAGTACCAGTCGCCGGTCGTCGAATCGACGCGGGTGAAGGCCTGCTCGTAGCCGAGCAGCAGCGCCTCGTGGCTGGTGAAGAAATCGGTGGTGCGCAGCTCGGTATGCCGCTCGGGATCGACGCCGCAGGCGCGCATGAAGCCGAGCGCCTCGGTGATGTGGTTGGCGAGATTGGAATAGCGCTTCGACTGCGGGCTGTCCTTGACGAAGGACAACATCCATTGATGCGCGTTCGACAAATTGGCGTAGCCGCCGCCGGCGAAGGCGCGCAGCAGGTTGAGCGTCGCCGCCGACTGCCGATAGGCCTCGAGCTGCCGGCGCGGATCGGGCGTGCGCGCCTCCGCCGTGAACTCGGTACCGTTGATGATGTCGCCGCGATAGGCCGGCAGCTCGACGCCGCCGCGCTTTTCCACCGGCGAGGTGCGCGGCTTGGCAAACTGTCCGGCGATGCGGCCGACCTTGACGACCGGCGACGCCGCCGCATAGGTGAGCACCACCGCCATCTGCAGGAACAGGCGGAAGAAATCGCGGATGTTGTTGGCGCCGTGCTCGGCGAAGCTCTCGGCGCAATCGCCGCCCTGCAGCAAAAAGGCTTCGCCGGCCGCGACCTGCGCCAGGGTGCGCTTGAGATTGCGCGCCTCGCCGGCGAAAACGAGCGGCGGAAAACTCGCCAGTTGCGCCTCGACCTCGGCGAGCGTTTTGCCGTCCGGGTAGCCGGGCATCTGCACGATCGGTCTGGCGCGCCAGGAGTCGGGGCTCCATTTGGCCGCGGCGGTTCGCTTCGACATGCGTCTCTCCAAGCCGTCACCCGGGCGCGGCGTCAGCCCGCGTGCGCGGAATCCATATTCACGAACGGCGGCTATGGATTCCGGCTCGCGCCACTATCGCGGCCCGGCCGGAATGAGCCCGGATATATACACGGCGGCCCCAGCCGGCGACAGCCCGGCGACTTCGCTATTCGGCTGCTTCGCGGGCATAACTCGCACTTCGGTGCCGCATGGTGACCAGCTCCTCGGCGGTGGTCGGATGCAGCGCCAGGGTGGCGTCGAAAACGGCCTTGGTGGCTCCCATCTTCACGGCGATGGCGGCGAGCTGGACCATCTCGGCCGCGCCTTCCCCGACGATATGGCAGCCGACCATGCTGTCGTTCGAGCCGTCGACCACGAGCTTGAGCAGCACCGTCGTGTCGCGCCCGGACAAGGTCGCCTTCAGCGGCCTGAACATCGCGCGATAAATGTCGGTGCGCGCCAAGCGGGCGCGCGCCTCCGCCTCGGTGAGGCCGACGGCGCCGATTTCCGGATCGGAGAACACCGCGGTTGGCACGTTGGTGTGGTCGACGGCGGTCGGCTTGCCGCCGAACACCGTGTCGGCAAACGCGGCGCCTTCGCGGATGGCGACCGGCGTAAGGTTGATGCGGTTGGTCACGTCGCCGATCGCATAGATGTGGGGCGTCGCGGTACGCGAGTATTCGTCGACGGCAACGCCGCCGTTCGCGGCGATCGCGACGCCCGCCTTCTCAAGGCCGATGCCGGTCACGTTCGGGTTGCGGCCCGTGGCGAACATCACGCAGTCGGCAGCGAGGTGATTGCCGCTCGACAGCCGCGCGGAAAAACGCGAGCCGGTCCGCTCGATGGCGGCGATCGTGCAGCCGGTGACAACCCGAACGCCGCGCTTCTCCATGTCCATCCGCAAGTGCGCCCGCACGTCATCGTCGAAGCCGCGCAGGATATTTTCGCCGCGATAAACGATCGTCACGTGTGCGCCGAGGCCGGCAAAAATTCCGGCAAACTCCAGCGCGATATAGCCGCCGCCCTGGATGACGACGTGGTGCGGTAGTTGAGGGAGATGGAACGCCTCGTTCGAGGAGATCGCGTGCTCGATACCGGGAATCGGGTCGCCATAACTCGGCGCCCCGCCGGTGGCGATCAGGATGTAGGCCGCGCGTACCTTTTTACCGTCGGCCAATTGCACCGTGTGGGCGTCGGTGAGCTGCGCCCGGCTCTTGACGATGGTGACGCCCGCCTTCTCCAGGACTGCGGTGTAGGCTGCCTCCAGACGCGCAATTTCGAGGTCCTTGTTGGTGATGAGCGTCGGCCAATCGAATTTCGAGTGGGCGGTGGTCCAGCCGTACCCTTCCGCGTCTTCGAACTCGGCGCGGAAGCGCGACGCATAGACCAAAAGTTTCTTCGGCACGCAGCCGCGGATGACGCAGGTGCCGCCGACGCGGTATTCCTCGGCGACCATCACCCGCGCGCCATGCTGGGCAGCCATGCGCGCGGCGCGGACGCCACCGGAGCCGCCTCCAATAACGAAAAGATCAACGTCGTAGTCGGCCATGCTGATTGCGCGCGCTCCCTTGCCGATCGATCAGCGTCGCTCGATGAGCCGCACCCCGTCGGAACCGGCGACAATAGCAGTCTGCGCAATGCCGATGAACAAGCCGTGTTCCATCACTCCCGGCACCCGGCAAAGCCGCGCCGCCAGGGCCGGCGGATCGTTGATGCGCAGCAATTGCGCGTCGAGGATCCAGTGCCCACCGTCGGTAACGACGGGCTGGCCGTCCGGCCCCTTGCGCAACGCCGCCGGTCCCGGGCAGCCGACTTCGGCCGTCGCCAGTTCGACCGAGCCGTGGGTCGCCGCCGCGCCGAAGAGAGCAATCTCGATCGGTAGCGGAAAGCTGCCGAGGATCGAAACCCATTTCGTTTCGTCGGCGATCACGACCATCCGCGCCGAGGCCACGGCGACGATCTTCTCGCGCAGCAGCGCCCCCCCTCCCCCCTTGATCAGCGTCAGGTCCGGCGCGATCTCGTCGGCGCCGTCAACGGTGAGATCAAGCTCGGGCGTCTCCTCAAGGGTCGTGAGCGCGATGCCGAGCCGTTCCGCTTGCGCACGCGTCACCTCGGATGTCGGAACGGCGAGGATATCGAGCCCGGCCCGCACGCGCTCGGCAAGCAGTTCGACGAAGTGCTTGGCGGTGGAGCCGGTGCCGAGGCCGACGCGCATGCCCGGGCGCACGAAATCGAGCGCGCGGGCGGCGGCGGCACGTTTGTGGACTTCGGCGGTCATGGCCGGTGTGTAGCGGTCCCGGAGCCGCGATCATAGTACCAACATCGACCGTCGCGGTGAGTCACCGGCGCGAATGCTTGCGCCCGAGGCGCGCGGCCGCTAGGCGAAAGCACATGCTCACCATCGTCTTCGACCTTGACGGCACGCTGGTCGACACGGCGCCCGACCTCATCGGCACGCTCAATCTCATCTTCACGCAGCACGGACTGTCCGCCGTCCCGTTGGAGGCCTCGCGCCCGCTGATCGGCGGGGACGCGCGGGCGATGATCGAACGGGCTTTGGTTGCGGAGGGCCGCAACCCTTCAGCCGCCGATGTCGACGCCCTCTATGCCCCGTTCATCGCCCACTATGCCGCCCGCATCGCCGACCGCTCCCGCGCCTATCCGCAGGTCGAGATGGCGCTCGACCGCCTCGCCGAGAGGGGTCACCAGCTCGCGGTATGCACCAACAAGCTCGAATGGCTATCAAAGCGCCTCTTGGACACGCTGCACCTTGCCGGCCGTTTTGCCGCGATCTGCGGCCAGGATACGTTCGGCGTGCAGAAGTCCGATCCGCCGGAGATTTTCCGGCAGACGGTCAGGCGCGCCGGCGGCGATCCGAAGCGCGCCGTCATGGTCGGCGATTCCGCGACTGATCTCCGCACCGCCCGCGCCGCCGGCGCCCCCGTCATCGCTGTCGATTTCGGCTATGCGGACGTGCCGGTGGCGACGCTCGGGCCGGACCGGGTCATTAGCTCCTTTGCGGCGCTGCCGGGAGCGGTCGCGGATCTCGCAAGCGCAAAGAATATGGTGGACGATCAGGCCTTTATCGGGCACAAAAGCTGACTATATGCCGGTAATGGAGAGCCAGACCCCGGCAGCGGCTCAAATGGAGCCGGAAGCATGGTCCGGAAGAGCGGACGCCGCTTTGCCGGAAAGACCGTGCTTACCGACAAGAACACGGAAACGCCTGCCGATGGACAGCGTGGAAGTGGAACGCGTGCAAGGCCGCGACCTTGATGGCGCTGCAATGCGCCCGGCGCTGGTCGACCCCTTCGGGCGTGCCATCACCTATCTGCGCGTTTCGGTGACCGACCGCTGCGACTTCCGCTGCGTCTACTGCATGGCGGAAGACATGCACTTTTTGCCCAAGGCCGATCTGCTCACGCTCGAGGAACTGGACCGGCTGTGCTCGGCGTTCATCGCGCGCGGCGTGCGCAAGCTGCGCCTGACCGGCGGCGAGCCGCTCGTGCGCCGCGGCATCATGACCCTGTTCGCCTCGCTGACGCGGCACCTTGAGTCCGGCCACCTCGACGAACTGACGCTGACCACTAACGGCTCGCAGCTCGCCAAATACGCGCGGGAGCTCAAAGAACACGGCGTGCACCGCGTCAACGTCTCGCTCGACACCCTCGACGCGGAGAAATTCCGCGCCATCACCCGCTGGGGCTCGCTGCCCGACGTGCTGGCCGGGATCGACGCGGCGCAGGCGGCCGGCCTCAAGATCAAGATCAACGCGGTCGCGCTCAAGGGCGTGAACGAGGACGAATTCCCCGGCCTGATCGAATGGGCTCACGGGCGCGGCTTGGATTTCACGCTGATCGAGGTGATGCCGCTCGGCGAGATCGGCGAAGGCCGCCTCGACCAGTACCTGCCGCTCTCGGTCGTGCGCGCGCGCCTTGCCGAACGCTTTACACTCGAAGATCTCGACTATCGTACAGGCGGACCCGCCCGTTACGTCCGCGTCGCCGAGACCGGCGGGCGGCTCGGCTTCATCACGCCGCTTACCCACAATTTCTGCGAGTCGTGCAATCGCGTCCGTATCACCTGCACCGGCACGCTCTACATGTGCCTCGGCCAGGAGGACGCGGCCGATCTGCGCAAGCCGCTGCGCGCCTCCGAGGGCGACGACCTCCTCTCTGGCGCCGTCGAGGAGGCGATTTCGCGCAAGCCCAAAGGACACGATTTCATCATCGACCGCCGGCACCAGCGGCCCGCCGTCGCGCGGCACATGAGCGTGACCGGCGGCTGAGTGTTATCGGCGAGCTTCGCCAATGCCGTTGCGGACGCCCGGCACGTGATTTTGGCGCCCGGATCCGAAGTCTTAACGCACGACACTTTCAAGGGGAGGCCACTGTGAAATCGCTCATCGGCGGTACCGTGTTGTTGCTCGCGATCGGGGTCGGCGCCGCGCTCGGTCAGACCTCTACTCCCGCTCCGGCGGACAAGCCTGCAGCGGCGTCCAAGATGAGCGCGGACGAGAAGAAGGCAATCTCCAAGGCCTGCTCCGACCAGGCCAATGCCAAGGGCCTGCATGGCGAGGCCCGCAAGAAATTCAGGTCCGAGTGCAAGCACGCGGGCGGCAAGGCGCCACAATAGCGCGCCTTGAGCTTCTATCGCCGCCCCGATCGTTCCATCGCCGACTGAACGGCGCCGGCAGCTGCGCTGGTTGCGCGGGGGCGCCTCGCTATTCCGCTGCGCGCAGCTCCGGCTGCGCGTGACGACGCCTCACCGTCACACGCAGGCCGTCGCGCGGTCGCAGGGTGAAATTGATGACCGGCCACACCGATTGGCCGGGCGCCAGGTCGAGCGTGAAGTTGCGCATGAGCGTCGCCAGCACGAGGGTTGCTTCCTGTAGCGCGAACGCCGCACCGATGCACACGCGCGGGCCGACGCCAAAGGGAAGATAGGCGTATCGCTCGATGGCCCTCGCCGCCCCGGGAAGGAAACGTGATGGATCGAACAGGTCCGGGTCGCGCCACAGCAGCCGATGCCGGTGCAGCACGTAGGGCGATATGACGACCATCGTGCCGCGTTCGATCTTATGCCCGGCGAGCTCGGCGCGCCGCATCGCCGTCCGCGTGATGCCGATGATGGGCGGGTAGAGCCTCAGCGCCTCTTCCACGACCGCGCGGGTCTGCACCAGCGCAGCATCTTGGCCGGAGCCGTCGGCCGCGTTCTCTGCTTCCTCGGTGAGGCGCTCGCGCCATTCGGGAGACTGCGAGAGCAGATAGATCGCCCAGGTCAACGTCGTCGACGTCGTTTCCTGTCCGCCGAAGATGAAGGTTATGACGTTGTCCTTGACTTCCGCTTCCGTCATTTGCGCGCCGGTTTGCGGGTCCTTGGCTGCAAGCATGGCGCCGAGCATGTCGCGCGGAGCATCCGGATCGGCGGCGAGGTTGCGCCGCCGTTCGGCGATGGCGGCGGTCAGCGCGTCGTTGAAGGCTTTCGCCGTGGACCGCACGCCAAGCCGCGTGAGCCGCGGGACGAAATCGGGCAGGCCGATGACATCGAATGGATCAAGACCGCTGCTCGTCGCGAAGTACCGCGTGGTCGCCGCGCGGATCGCTTCAGGATCGCCGAGCCCATCGGAAAAGATGCAGCCGAAGAGCGCGTCGAGCGCGACGCGGCTCATCTCGGTCTTGATCTCCCACACGCTGCCGTCCGGGCGGCTTTGCAAGCGCTCGACGAGCGCGGCGGCGACGCGCGCCATCGCCTGAGCAAATCCCGCCGTCATCTTCCGACCGAACATCGGCGCCAGCAGGCGTCGTAATCTGTGCCAGTGCTCTCCGTCCACGGTGACGAGCCCCGTGGGCATGTGCGCAGCCATGACGCGGCGCTCGATGGCGCTTTTGCGATAGGCTGACTGATCTTCGATGAGAACCTGACGGATCGCCGCTGGATCACTGATGAGCGCAACGCGCGCGAACGGAAATCCGCCGAGCACGATCGGCTGTTCGAAATGAGCCCTGGTCCAGCACTCGAGCGGGTTGGTCCGCAACGTCTTCAGGAGGGCCAGCGGACCGAGTGCCCGTGCTTGCGGTGTCGGCGCCGGAGGCCGAAAAAGGGAAACGGTATTGGAATGCATGTTCGGCGGCCTTCAAAACATACGCATCGCCCAAATGTTTGCCGCCCAAATATTGCAGCGATGTTAACCCCCAGACACCCTCCCCGTTCCGGCGGCCGGCCATGCACAATGTTTGCCGGTTTCGCCCGCAATGCGAAATCGCGCAAAAGTGGTGTGTTAATTGATCCTAGACAAAGCGACGCGTGGAGCGAGCACGGGCTTAACCCTGGCAAAACTCAGGCCAGCGCGGCTGCAGCGTCGGCGCCTCGACGAGGCAAAGCCGGTGCCTGCCGCGCGTTCACCTCGCTCGAACTGGCTGTGTCTGCCGCGCGTCATGATCGGGAAAAGTTAGACCTTCCTGGAGCGGGATGTGCGCCGCGATCGCTCGCGGGTCTCGCCGCCTTCGATCCGGGCTAAAGAAGGTGCAGCACCGTTGCCGCGGCTTCGAATTCGGCGAAACGGAAGGCGCGGCGTTCGAGCGCGAGCGCATCACGGCCCCATTGCTCCATATTCCAGTCCTCGTCGACGTGCGCCGCCTCCCAGGCTTTCTCGACCGACAGGCGTCCCCGCGCCAAGGCGAGAGCAATGAGCGCCGAGCCGGCGAGCGTCGTCGCCACGCTGAGCGCCCCGAGGCGCCAGGGGTCGCGGGGAATGGTGGCGCGGGCGCGGGCGAGCGCGTCTTCATCCTGGGCAATGTGAACGACACCCACTTCCGCGCGCAACGGTGCGCCAAGCACGTCGCGTGCCCAGGCAAGGATGGGGTCCCAATGCTGCGCCTGCCGTGTGACGAGCCCCGGCGGAGAACTGGCGCGATAGCAAACAAGATCGGAGCCAAGATAGTTTTCGATCTCCGCCGCTACCGCGTCTGGTCGATCGCTGACGCCGTCGATGATCGCATTGGCGAGCCGGGTCAGCGGCATCCGCGGCGGATCGATCACGTCTCGCTGCGCGTCCCATTCGGCGGCGAGCGCCAGCGCCAGCGCGGCGGTCGGCGCGGCGAGGACGCGGCCCGCAGGGGTGCGCACCGGTTTGCCGTCGAGCTGCACGGCATGGCCGCCGGCCACGGACGCGGTCGCGGCGAAGAAACGCCGGCGTGGCGCCGGCCGCATGGCGCGGCGCACTGCCTCGGCGGCGCTGTCGGGTCTGTGACCATCGTTCCCGTCAGACATAGGATTTTAGACCCTGGGGCGGAGCGCCATGGCCGGTTGCCCTGCCCCGCCTGCGGCGCTGCCGCATCGCCGCGCTGTCATAAAATTGTCAACATATCCAACGATTTGCGCGGGGCCTCCGGAAGCGGCGTAAGGAGGAGGAACGGGCGCGACCTTTTTGCGCCGCAGCGCTCGCTTCCATTAAGGAGGCATCTACGACAATACCTCGTTATATCAACGAGAAGCGGTGGAAATCCGCACCACCCTCGACTAGTATCCGCGCCGGATTCGGCCACGGAACGATCCGCGGGGGCAGCCGATCCGCGCAGCGAAGTCAGTACCGCCGAAACAACGGCGTGACGCTGTGCGCATGAGGAGTCAATGAACCCAACCGACATTTCGGTCCCGGACTACTTCCACAAGGTCGTGGACTGTCAATGGGCCTGCCCGGCGCACACGCCGGTGCCTGAATACATCCGTTTGATCGCCGCGGGCCGCTACAGCGACGCCTACATGA
>Ga0210395_10003785_pt1 | contig 11600 bp, 9 predicted proteins | sample IncBWH4OmetaG_FD_150861 | JGI IMG/M metagenome (GOLD analysis project Ga0210395, IMG submission 150861) | Forest soil microbial communities from Barre Woods Harvard Forest LTER site, Petersham, Massachusetts, United States - Inc-BW-H-4-O ...
GACCACGAGCCGACGACCGTCCTTGGTGTGTTGCACCAGGTCGCCTTGCCAGGCGCCCGTCTCGGTGGCTATCCGCTCGATCTCCTCGAGTGGGATTGGGTACTCGGTCCGCAACAGGAACCGCGGCGCTACGCCAAGCGCTTCCGCTGGCGAGAAGCCGTAGGTGGTCTGTGCTCCCAGGTTCCAGAAAATGATCCTGCGGTTCGCGTCGCGAGCAAAGATGGCGTCCGGCACCAGGTCCAGCAGGGCCACATGCGCTGCAAGCCCCCGCGAGCGTCCAGCCGGCTCAGCACGAGCGGCCGAGGCGACTCGCCACGGCCGGCCCTTACTCCTAGAGCCCGTGTTCCACATACCTCGTCTTTTCCACTTTGAACACTATAGACCCGGCGCCTGAGATGCGTGACATATATTGCGCCATACAACTAATTCAATCGAACGTAATAAATAGACCGTGGGGACCGATTTCCATCGAATAATTTATATGCTGTCAATGAATAGACCCCGCTATACACGCATGTGATCATCGGGTAGTTTTGAGCCGGCCCGATGGACTCATTAGAGAATGACCCGAAACGCGCGGAGCCACGCATCTTGCTCGTTGAGGATGACAAGGTGTTTGCCGCGGTTGCTACCCAGATCCTGCGCTCGTTCGCCGAGGTGCAGTGGGAGGCAAGCGCGGAGGCGGCACTGGCGGTTCTCTCGAACGAGGACTGGGATCTCGTCATCTCCGACGTGAACCTGCCCGCCATGAATGGCCTCGAATTCGCTCGCCAGGCCCGACGCATCTGTCCCTTTGCCGCAATATTGATCCTGACCGGGAACGCGAATGTCGAGACAGCGATCGGCGCACTGCGCGCCGACGCCGACGACTTCCTGACTAAGCCGCTTGACGCAACGGCGCTTACCAGCAAGGCCACCGAGATGATCGCACTGACACGCACCTGCAAGAGCAAGGGGCGCGCGGTGGTATTGGCGATCGGGGCTCACCCAGACGACGTGGAGATTGGATGCGCAGGAGCGCTCTTGCGCCACGCCGCCCACGGAGACAGGGTCAACATCCTCACGCTCACCGGTGGAGAATCAGGTGGTCCCGTATCCGAGCGGATCACAGAGTCCCAGCGAGCCGCCGAGCTCCTCGGCGCCAGACTTTTCCTCTCCGGATTGTCCGATACGAGCCTCAGCGTCAGCGACGGCGGAGTGATGATCGGGGCGATCGAGACCGTCATAGCCGAAACACAGCCAAACATCGTCTACACCCATAGCTGCAACGATGTGCACCAAGATCATCGAAGCGTGCACCACGCGACGCTCGTGGCAGCGCGCCGCGTTCCTCGCGTCTACTGCTACCAGGCCCCCTCGGCCAACATCGACTTCAGGCCGACGCGATTCATTGGAGTCGACGAGTGGATGGAGCGCAAGCTCGAAGTGATCGACGCTTACAAGACACAGGTCAAGATCCGCAGCTACCTGCAGGCGGACTTCCTACAAGCCACCGCGCGCTACTGGAGCCGCTTTGGCACTTCGCGATACGCAGAGCCGTTGGAGGTCATTCGCGACAACGAAGTGACACATGACGTCTCCGAGACGAGCTCTGCCCAACCCAACACCGCCGAGGTCCAAGCGCATGCCTCCTGAATCGCGGAGATCAGTTCCCCGCGTACTGATTACGGGCGTCGGCGGCCCTTCCGGCATCTGTCTCCTACAAGCGTTGGCCAAGCGGCCTGTCACGCTGCTCGGAGGAGATATCGACCCCTATGCAGCGGGTCTGTACATCGTCGAGCCCGATCGACGAGCGATCCTGCCGCGCGGCGAGGACCCACGTTTTGCCGATGTCGTCCTGGCCTTCTGTGAGCGCGAAGAGGTAAACGTGGTGGTGCCCACCGTCGACAGCGAGCTGATCCCGTTGGCCACCCGCCGGACGCAGTTTGAGCAGTTGGGCGTGCAGCTGGTGCTTGCGCCGCTTGAGACGCTCGAGACTTGCCTGGATAAGTGGGCGCTCCATGCCTGCTGTGAGGGGAACGTTCGCACACCGGACACGCTCCTGCTCGACGAGAGCTTCGACGCGACGGCTTCACCGATGCCCGCAATCGTCAAGCCACGGGTCGGCAGCGGTTCGCGTGGGATATATCGCATCGAGCGGGTCGAGCAGTTGGAGCGCTTCGAGCGCGACGGGTCGCTGCTCGTGCAGGAACTGCTGCCCGGGGCGGAATACTCGCTGGACGTGCTTGCCACCCGTGAGGGGCGCGTCATTTCCGTGGTCTCGCGCGAGCGCCTGAAGGTCGACTCGGGCATCGCCGTCACCGCGCGCACTCGCCATGATGAGCGCCTGGAGAAGATCGGTCGCGAGGTAGCCGAGCTGATCGGGCTGAGGGGTGTGGCAAACGTCCAGGTCAAGGAGGACGTGCATGGCGAGGCGGCGCTGCTGGAGGTCAATCCCCGCTTCCCCGGGACGATGGCTTTGACGATCGCCAGCGGGCCTGACATGGCGTGGCTGTGCGTCGCCGACGCGCTGGGCGATGCCATGCCCGAGCAGATGCTTCCCTTTAAGGACATCGCGATGGTGCGCTTCTTCCAGGAGCGCTTTTTGGCATTCGAGCAGATCGCTCGCTTGCAAAGCGAGCCGACCGAGACATCGACGTGATCGAACTGAGCCAAGACATGCACGTTCATTCGCGCTTTTCCGACGGGCGTGACACGATCGAGCAGAATGTCGCGGAGGCTGAGCGGCTCGGACTGCTGGATCTGGGCTGTGTCGATCACGTGCGCGTTGGCAGCGAGTGGGTCGCCGAATATGTCGCCGCAACTCGTAAGGCCGATGCGGCGACGCCGGTAGCTTTGCGCTGCGCCGTCGAGGCCAAGCTCCTCGACACCGCCGGGAACCTGGACATGCCGGCGGAATTGCATGGCGTCGACGCCGTGTATGCCGCCGATCATCAGGTGCCGCTCCCCGACGGCCCACACACGCCACGCGAGATCAAGGCGATGCTGATCAATGGAGTCTTGTCCAGCACAGAGGTGCTGGAGTCGATCGTGACCTCGACCGCAGGCGCTCTGGCGCGATACCAGCTCGTTGTGATCGCGCACCTGTTCAGCGTGCTGCCCAAGATCGGGCTCGACGAGGAGGGTGTACCGCAAGATCTCTTGGAGCATCTGGCGACGGTTGCCAAGGAGACTGGCGCCCAGATCGAGATATCCGAGCGCTGGAGCTGCCCGAGCGCACGCACCCTGCGACCTTTCCTCCAGCGCGAAGTTCCGCTGCTGCTGAGCACCGACAGCCACCGCAGCGACACGATCGGCCGCTACAAGTACTGCCGCGCGGTGCTCGCTGAGCTCTGACGCCTGAGCTGGTGGAGGACCCGGCAACGTTTGCGGGTTCCACTCGGCCCAGAACGCCGTCGTGCCAGCACCCTCGGCGCTGTCAACCCGGTGAACGTTGCTTGATACCCCACTAGTAGCCAAATGGCAATCTCGCATGACACAGCAAAGCCGCAACTTCAGAAGCGCTCAGCTAACGAAAACACGCATCGCGACGATCGCCGCGATTAGCAGCAGGACGGCCATCTCGCGAAGCAGCAGGCTGCCCTCGAAGCGTCTGTCGTGATTGACCTCCTCGCGGAACTCCTCAGACCAGATGTCGCCCGGCGCACGAACGCGCACCCGCGCATCGATTCCCAGGTCAGGGCCACTCATGCGCTTAGCTCTCCCACGCGCCCGACCTTCTCGGTCTTCTCCCAGCGCCGCTCGGCACCACGCAGCTCGGCAACGTATCCACCCACCGTAATCGCGCAAAGCAGCGGCCCATAGCCGACGACATAAAGCAGAACGTGCACGAGCCAGCCGCATCTCCCCCACTCGTCAAGGCGCTTGAGCAGAAATGCGCACAGGATCGACCCGGTGAGCCACACGTCGGCGAACAGCAGAAGCGCGGTCGCAAGCGATCCTTCTCCGTGAAGACCGAGTGAGGCAAGCTGCTGGCCAAACACCGCCGTCGCAATCGGACCGAACAGCCCCACGAGGATCAATGCCAAGTTGACTGCTCCCGGGAAGAAGAGACCCTGCCACCAACAGCGCCTGCCCGCCTCGGTGTCGATCAAGAGACTGCAGCCCGTTATGAATATGAAAGCACAACCGGTAAGCAGCCACAGAAGTTGGAAGGCTTCCACTGACAGTCGCCGGTCGCTGAAGAACAGCGCCAACAACCCGGTTGTGGCCAACACCATGAACATCGGCATGAACACGACCGAGGCCCAGATCCCAGCGAATATCGGGCTCCCGAGTGCGCCGACGCGCAGGCGATGACACCACACTCGCCGAAAGCGCCAGGTCACCTGAGTGTTGCCGCGAGCCCAGCGCACGCGCTGGCGCCACAGCGCGGCGATCGTGTTCGGCTCCTCGGCCCACACGATCGCGTTGCCCTCGAAGCGGACGTCGTAGCCGGCCAGTTGGATGCGAAATGTCGTGACCGTGTCCTCGGCAAGCGTGCTCGTGTCGAGCTCTCCGCCAAGGTGTTCGAGCGCCTCACGACGAATCAGCTGGGCGCCACCGGCCAGGCATGCCTGAGCGCTGAGCGTGTTCTGTGCGCGCCGCGCCGCCGCCTGTGCGGTTATGTACTCGAAGCCGATGAAGCGATTGACATAGTTGGGAGGATCGGTGCCCTCCTTGATGTAGGCGGTCACTCCACCGATCTGGCGGTCTCCGAAGTGACGCGCCATGCGTCGTAGCGCGGTAGCCGACAGCAACACGTCCGCGTCGATGATCAACACGCCCTCATACCAGTCATCTTCCTGGATTCTCCGCAGCGCGTGGTTGATTACGGCCGCCTTGCCCTGTCCGCCCTGCTCACGACGCAGGTTGACGACCGCTCCATCGCGCCACGCGACCTGCTCGGCGATGATCCGCGGCGTCTCGTCGTCACTGGCGTCGTCGACGACGTATACGCGCAGCTTCTCATTCGGATAACTCATTGCGAACAAACTGTCGATCGTCCGGCTCAGCACAGCCCCCTCGTTCCAGGCTGGAATTATCACCGCTACGCGTGGGTATATCTCCTGCACCCTTGCGTAGGGCCGGCGCACTATGTGCAGGCCGGCGAGCACGAACTGGACGCAGCCAACCACAACTACGACGGCCCCGGAGAGGACCATCCCAACCAGCACCACATGGATTATTTCGGTCACGGGGCTGCGACCCTCCGCCTGCGGCTCAAATGAGCCTGCGCATCTAGATTACCCCCATGTCCAGATACGCAATATTCCACGATCGGTATCAGTCCGAACAACGATCGTCGACAAGGCGGAGTACGGTCTGATCGGTTTTTGGCGTCGTCGATTTATGACGTATGCCAGAGCTAGCCGATAGCAAACCCGTATTTGGCGATGATGCCCACGGACCGTGTGGCGCTTAGCGCCACAGACGATGGATGCTGTTTGCCTGCGCGATTCCACGCAACCCAGTTTTCGGACAGACCCCTAGCTCTCACTTCAGTACGAAAATGACTGTCTCGGTCCCATTTGCCGGATTGACGCTAAATAAGTGAATGGAAGTCTATCTTTGTGGCCAACTACTTACGTTATTGCCGGGACATCGCCTAAACACTGTTACATCCGTGCGATCCGGAAAATCCGCGCGCTGACGTTCGCAACAGCGCTGGCCTCCTGCGTGCTCCTTCTACTCGCGGTCTCCCTGCCGACGACCCAAGCTCGCACGACACGCGCCAACCATCGCCTCCGGCATCATGGCGGCACGCATCCCCACACTCGAGCTGGCGGGAAAGTGCATCGAGCCTGGCCCCACGGCGGGCAGGCCCCGCGCACAGCCCTTGCACGCTGGCTGGCCCGGCAAGTTGGGCCACTGCGGGCCGTCCCCTGCGCCAAGCGCCCGTCACGCGCACGGTCGGCGTGCCGGCACGCCGGTTCACGAAGAGGTGTGGCCCGCTCGATCGTGGCCGATACCGCGACCGCCGCCGAAATGGGACCGCAAACGGGAGTCGGCGCAAGGCTTGCCGCTGTCGCAGGCAACGGCCAGCTCGCGCTGGTGCGCTCCTATGAAATCCCGCTTGGCGACCCATCCTACGAACGTTTGCTGAACTGGTCGTGGACGTACGATTCGGCTGTCTCAGCGGCGGCGTTCGTCGAATCGGGCAACCAGGAACAGGCACAGCAGCTTCTCGACCAGCTTACGGCCCTTCAAAACAGCGACGGGTCAATCGATTTCGCCTTCGACGTCGCAACAGGTGCTGGCGTGCCCCTGTATCGCTCCGGAACGATCGCCTGGCTGGGGCTGGCCGCCGCCGACTACGACAAGGCCTTCAAATCCACTCGCTACGTCTCCACGGAGAAGCTGGCCGCAAACTATCTGCTCTCGTTGCAGGGCGCAAGCGGGCTGATCGCGGGAGGGCCGGAAGTCAAGTGGGTCTCCTCGCAACACAACATGATCGCCTATGCGTTCCTGGTCCGCCTTGGTAGCGAGCTCGTCGGCGCGGGCGAATCCAAGGGCGCCGTCGTCTATCAGGCCGCGGCAGCGCAGATCGCCGCTGGCATCGACCGGTACCTGTTCGTGCAGGACACGACGGGCGCCTGGTTCCGCGAGGGTGTCGAAGACAACGTACAGTCGCTTGACGTGCAGGCACTGGGTGCGATGTTCCTCCAAGGGCAGGGCGAGACGGAACTCGGCAAGCTCGTGCTGACCCGTGCCCAGAGTTCCTTCGCTCTCAGCGCAAGCTCGATCTCGCTCTCCTCGGCGCTTGGCAGCTACAACATGACCTACGCGGCACCCGGTCCGTTCTCCGGATACGAGCCCTATGCCGGCAGTGGCGTACCTGAAGTTCTGTGGTTCGAGGGGACTGCCGAGATGCGCATGGCAAACGCGGCATACGGGTTGAGCACAACCGCACTCGACGCGAGCATGGCCCAGTGGGAGGCGCTCACGGCATCCAGCAGCGGGGCGCCCTTGCAATCCAACCAAACGATCACAAGCCCCGCCTATGGAGTCGAATACCACGTCTGGCCTGCCGCCGCCGCTGCCGCCTGGGTGATCCTCGCGCAGAGCAAGACCTCGCTGCTGGCCGACCCGCTACCCGCAGGCACGACGCTGATTCCCGCTTGGACGAAGGTGCGCGGAGGCAACTACATCGCGACGGTGCCCGAAGGCAGCGTGGAAATGACCGGATCGGGTGAGCGTCGCGTACTCGCCGGGCCGGCAACCGCGTCGAACTACACGATCACCACCGATGCCACGCTCTACAGCGGCGATGGCTATGGCATCTGGCTCCGCGCGAACAGTGAAGCGAGCACCGCGTACTGCGTGCAGGTAGATCATGGTTTCTCTCAGATCATTTTGCGCGAGCGCCAGAACGAACAGGAACTCTCCACACCCCTCGCGCGCGCCAACCCTCCGGCGGGGTTCGTCTGGTACGGCCAACCACATGTGCTCAGCGTCACGATCAACGGTAATGCCCTGACCGCCACGATCGACGGCACACAGATATTGAACGTGCCCAGCCTGACCGAAGCCTCGATTTTTGCGACGGCTCACTCGACCGGCCTGACTGTGCCGATTCTTCCGCCCCTGGCCGGCAGCTACGGACTCCGAGCATGGAATCTCGCTCTCGTGCGCTTCCAGCAGGTCACCGCCGGCCCAGCTATCGGGCCCTGATATGTACAGATGCCGCGTTCGAGCTTGCCAAGCAAAGTCATGCCGCGTTCAAGCGCCGAGCGTCTGCGGGTACTCGTAGTCGATCACAATCGGCAGCGACGCAGACAGACAGCTGCCGAGGCGACATTGCTTGGGCTCGAAACTGAGAGCGTGCCTGACCCCGCGAAGGCTCGAACCGTATGCGAGCTGCGGCCACCCGCCATCGTGTTGCTCGATTTGACGCTTCCGCCTGAGGATCTGATCGACGCATACGAGCTGATGAGCGAACTTAGCTCAAGGAATCCACCGGTGCCGGTGCTTGTTATCAGCGAGCACGACACATTTAGCAATCGGGTGGAGGCAGCGAGACGCGGTGGACGTGGGTTTCTCAAGGCATCCTCGGCGTCTGAGGTGCTGGATGCCGCAATGCAATTCCTTGCGCGCGAGCGACTGCAGAGCACGCGGATTCTCATGGTTGATGACGATCTCATCGTGCTCGCGGCGACACGCGCGCTGCTCGAGCAACATGAGATCGAGGTCTCGACGCTCGCCGAGCCGTTGCGTTTCTGGGATAAGCTCGAGCAGGTCTCCCCCGAGCTTGTGATCCTCGACGTGGACATGCCCGGCGTGAACGGGCCAGAGCTTTGCCGTGTGCTGCGCAACGATGTCCGTTGGAGTCAGATCGGGGTGGTCTTTGTGAGCGGCCATCATGATCCTGCGACGATCCAGAGCGCATTTCGCGCGGGGGCCGACGACTTCCTGACCAAGCCGATCCTCGGCTCCGAGCTGATCGCCCGGGTCTCCAATCGTCTCGAGCGCATTCGCCTGCAACGCGTGCACGCTGACACCGACAGCCTCACCGGGCTGGCCAGCCGAGCGAAGGCCGGTGAGCGACTGGCACAGCTGATCTCGCTCGCCGAGCGCTTCGTACAGCCGCTATCGGTCGCGTTGCTCGACCTCGATCGCTTCAAGCAGGTCAACGACAACTACGGCCACGCCGCCGGTGACACGGTGCTGCGCGCGCTTGGCGAGCGTCTGCAACGTGATTTCCGCGGCGAGGACATCGTCGGACGCTGGGGCGGCGAGGAGTTCCTTGTCGGTATGTACGGCATCTCACGCGCCGACGGGGTCAAACGCCTGAACGACACGTTGCTGGTATTCGGCAAAGAGACGTTCACCGCGGGCTCACACACGCTCACCGTGAGCTTCAGCGCCGGCGTCGCGCAATATCCGCTCGATGGGACCGACCTTCAAGCGCTGCTCGACGCATCCGACGCGGCGCTCTACCGCGCCAAGGGGGCAGGCAGGGGCCAGGTGCTGGCATCGCCCGAGAGGGATGTAGGCGATAAGTTTCGATGAGTGCTGTCGAGGTCAATCAAGCCGGCGGGAGCGCCGCGACACCGAGGTTCACCTCAGCTCGCGTTGCCGTCGCTTCACTGGCGGCGTATTTTGCGATCTACCTGAGCTGGCAGGCGTTTCACTGGCTGCCGGGCAGGCAACAACTGGGACAGGCCTTCCTGATACCCGCGGACATGGCCGCCCTGTGCGCCACCTGGATGGCGGCACGGCGCTGCGAGAGCGCTCTCCGACTGCGGTCCTTCTGGCGCTGGATGAGCGCCGCGATGGCGACGCAGACGGTGGCCGACATCTTCTTGTTGAAGTACAACATCCAGTATGACCAACCGCCCTTTCCGACGGTCGCAGACGCGTTCTTCCTGGCCTTCTATGTGCTGCTCCTCGGCGCCTTGCTGCACGTTCCCGTTGCTCCTGCGACGAGGGCGAAGCGAGTGCGCATCCTGCTCGACGGCGCGATCGTCGTGCTCGGCGGCGGCGCGGTCGTTTGGTACTTCGCACTCGGGCCCATCGCCAAGGCCGGCGGGCAGGGGACGTTGGCAATGGCTGTTTCGTTGGCCTATCCCGTCGGCGATCTGGTTCTGCTCGCGGGGCTTGCGGCTGTGCTGCTGCGCAGCAGCCCGCCCACACTGAAGGTCGCGCTGCTGCTGATAGCGGGAGCCATGATCGCCTCGATCGCGGCTGACGTCGTCTACGGCTATGGCGTGTTGCACGACACCTACAAAAGCGGCGATCCGATCGACACGCTTTACGTGCTCGAGTTTCTGCTCTTCACGCTCGCGGCGCTCTCCCAGCGCACCGCCAGACCCGACGATGAGATTCTCGGCAACTGGAGCCAACCCACCCCGCGCGCCAGCTGGATGCCATACATGACGGCGCCGATCGGCTTTGGACTGCTGATCGGAGTCGAGTCTGGCAGGCCGTTCTTCCCGGACCTGAGTCTCGTCCTGATTCTGACAATGATCGGAGGGCTGGTGGCCGCCCGCCAGTACCTGGCGCTGCGCGAGCTTGCCGCCGCCGAGGCGAAGCTGCGCCACAGCGAGGGGGTCAAGGATGAGTTCATCTCCGTGGTCGGACACGAGCTGCGGACACCGCTCACATCGATCCGTGGCTCGCTCGGGCTGCTTGAGGGCGGCGTCTTCGGCGAGCTGTCCCAGGAAGCGGGCAGCATGGTGACGTTGGCCGTCGCCAACACGGACAGGCTGATCAAGCTCATCAACGACATCCTCGACATCGAGCGTATGGACGCCGGACGTTTGGATCTGGACCTTGCTCCTGTGAAGGCGTTTGAGCTCGTGGGCAACGCGATGCAGATCGTCCAGATGACCGCCACGCAGGCACAGGTGACATTGAATACCGAGGTATCCGAGGACCTCACTATCAGCGTCGACGCCGATAGGGTCATCCAGGTGCTTGTGAATCTGCTTGGAAACGCCCTGAAGTTCTCGCCGCGCTGGAGCACCGTCACGGTAGCCGCCAGGCCCGAGCGGGGACACGCGCTGTTTTCGATCGAGGACACCGGCCGTGGCATCCCCGGCGATCGGCTGGAGACGATCTTCGAGCGCTTTCGCCAGGTGGATTCCTCGGATGCCCGCGAGAAGGGCGGCAGCGGCCTGGGGCTTGCCATCGCGCGCGACATCGTCGAGCAGCATGGCGGGCGGATGTGGGCTGAGAGCGAGGTCGGCCAGGGCAGCGTCTTTTACTTCACGCTGGCCCTGGTCGGCGAAGACGATATGGATGGCGTATGAGCTCGCGTCTGCTGTTCGTCGACGACGAGGACGCCATCCGCGTTATCGCTGCGATTAGCCTCGAACGTATCGGCGGATGGAAAGTGATAGCGGCCGCCTCCGGGCAGGCCGCCCTGGAAGCCCTGCAGGACGACGGACCGTTCGACGCCGTCCTGATGGACGTGATGATGCCCGGCCTGGATGGACCCTCCACGCTTGAACGTATGCGAGACGGTGTGGTCGCCTCGGAGTTGCCCGTGATCTTTCTCACGGCAAAGGCCGGAGATTCCGAACGCGAGCGGCTCCTCTCCTTCGGCGCGAAGGGAGTGATCGCCAAGCCGTTTGACCCGATGACCCTCTCCGAGCAGCTCAGGCAGATACTCGAGCGCTGAATTCCGTGTACTAGGCGAGTGCTTGCTCGGCCTCGGCCACGACCGGCAATGACGCCGGATGCATGCTCTGCGGCGCCTGGATGTCCTTCTTGGTGATCGCAACGTAGGCAACCAAGCCCACGAACACTGCTAGCGCCAGCGCGCTGACCGTGCCGTCACCGAGGCCCAGGCCTGTCGTCGAAGGCGGCTTGCTGAACCAATCGGCAAACGAGGCTCCAAGTGGTCGGGTGATGACGTAGGCGGTCCAGAACGCGGCGATCGGGTTGAGCTTTCCGCGGCGCCAGGCGATCGCGGGGATCGAGATGAGCACGGCGAACAGAACCACTGAGCCGAAGAAGCCGAAGTTCAGCGACATCGCCGTGAGGTCGCCTGCCGCTGTGCCCAATGCGAAGGTGGCCAATACCGCCGCCCAGTAATAGCTCTCCCGGCGCCGAGTGTTGATGCTGTGGATCGAGAGCGTGCCCTCGCTGCGTCGCCAGAAATAGAAGATGGCGCC
>Ga0210395_10003795_pt1 | contig 11591 bp, 8 predicted proteins | sample IncBWH4OmetaG_FD_150861 | JGI IMG/M metagenome (GOLD analysis project Ga0210395, IMG submission 150861) | Forest soil microbial communities from Barre Woods Harvard Forest LTER site, Petersham, Massachusetts, United States - Inc-BW-H-4-O ...
GCGCCTCGTCGCCGGACAGGTGCGCCATGATCCGCAGCTCGATCTGGCTGTAGTCGGCGGTCAGGATGCACTCGTAGCCGGCCCCGACCACGAACCCGCGCCGGATCCGGCGGCCCTCTTCGGTGCGGATAGGGATGTTCTGCATGTTCGGGTCGGTGGAGGACAGCCGCCCGGTGGCCGCGATCATCTGGTTATAGGTCGTGTGGATCCGCCCGTCGGCATCGGCCATCGGGATCAGCGAGTCGACGATGCTCTTGAGCTTGGCCACATCGCGGTGGCGCAGCAGGTGGGCGAGCACCGGGTGCTCGGTCTGCGCGAGCAGGCCCGTCAGCGCCTCCGAGTCGGTGGTGTACCCGGTCTTGATCCGCTTGGTCTTGGGCAGCCCGAGCTCGGTGAACAGCACCTCCTGCAGCTGCTTGGGCGACCCCAGGTTGAACTCGTGACCGGTCACGGCGAACGCGGCCTGCTCTGCCGCCTTGACCTCACCACCAAGGCTGGCCGACATGTCAGCGAAGTGATCGGTGTCCGCGGCGATGCCGGCCCGTTCCATGTCCGCAAGCACGCCGACCAGCGGTAGCTCGACGTCGGAGAGGAGCGTCGTCGCGCCCCGCTTGTCCAGCTCGATGTCCAGCGCGTCGGCCAGCTCCATGGTCGCCTCGGCGCGCTGGGCCAGCGCGGTCGCGACCTCCGCCTCGTCCGGGACGTCCAGCGTCAGCTGCCCGGTCGGCACGGTGGCGTCGAGCAGCTGCCGGTTCAGGTAGCGCAGCGCCAGGTCGGCCAGGTCGAAGGAGCGCTGGCCGGGAAGCGCCAGGTAGGCGGCGAGCGCGGTGTCGCTGGTCAGCCCGGCCAGCTCCAGGCCCCGCGCGGCCAGCGCGTGCATCGGGCCCTTCGCGTCATGCAGAGCCTTGGGCCGCGACGGATCGGCGAGCCACGCACCCAGCGCCTTGTCGTCCTCTTCGGTCAGAGCCGTCGGATCGAGGAACGCGGCGGAGCCTCCCGGCAGCGCGATCGCAAGGCCGGTCAGGTTCCCCGTGCCCCGCCCCCAGGTCCCGCTCGCCGCAAAGCCGGCCCGTCCGGTATCCGCGCCATGGCCGGAAAGCCACGCGCTGACCTCACCCGGCCCGAGGATCGTGGCCGTCGACTCGAACGCGGTCGTGGACTCGGTGACGGTCCCGGCCGCCGGCGCGGCGGGCCCGCCGATGCCGTTCGGCAGCGTCGCGTACAGGCGGTCGCGCAGCACCCGGAACTGCAGGGTGTCGAACAGCTGGTGGATCTGATCGCGGTCCCACGGCACCGGCCGCAGGTCATCCGGGCCGAGCTCAAGCGGCACATCGCGCACGAGCTGGGTCAGCTGGCTGTTGCGCAGGACGCCCGCCAGGTGCTCGCGCAGCGCGTCGCCGGCCTTGCCCTTGACCTCTTCGACGCGGTCAACCAGCTGTGCCAGCGACCCGAACTCGGCGATCCACTTGGTCGCGGTCTTTTCACCCACGCCAGGGATGCCGGGGAGGTTGTCGCTCGGGTCACCGCGCAGCGCCGCGAAGTCCGGGTACTGCGCCGGGGTCAGCCCGTACTTGGCCTCCACCGCCGCCGGGGTGAACCTGGCCATCTCGCTGATGCCGCGCATCGTGTACAGGACCGTGACGTCGTCGGTGACCAGCTGAAGCACGTCGCGGTCACCGGTGACGACCAGCACGTCCATGTGGTCGGCGGCCTGCGTGGTCAGGGTCGCGATCACATCGTCGGCCTCGAAGCCGGCCTTGGACAGCCGCTGGATCCCGAGCACGTCGAGGACCTCGAAGATGAGGCTCAGCTGGCTGCGGAAATCTGACGGCGTCTCCTTGCGCGTCGCCTTGTACTCGACGTACTGCTCGTGCCGGAACGTTGGCTCGCCGCGGTCGAAGGCAACCGCGACGTGCGTCGGCTGCTCGTCGCGCAGAACGTTGATGAGCATCGCGGTGAACCCGTAGACCGCGTTGGTGGGCTGCCCGGTCGTGGTCGAGAAGTTCTCCGGCGGGAGCGCGAAGAACGCCCGGTATGCCAGCGAATGCCCGTCGAGGAGCAGCAGCCGCCCACGTCCCCGCTGACCCTGGCTCTGTCCCGCTGCTGCCTTCTCCGCTTCCACATTGGGATCCTAGTGCGCGGGTCCGACAGTTGCCCGGCCTTGACCGACCCCTACGCTGACTCCAGCCAACCCCGAACCAGGAGGTATTCGTGCCGCAGTCATCCGATCGCGAGGGGCAGATCAAGGCCGCTTTCAACAGCCAGGGCCCGGAGACGCTCACCGGCCGGATGGGGATCAAGATCCTCGAAGCCTCACCGGAGCGAGTGGTCGGCACGATGCCGGTGGCGGGCAATACCCAGCCGTACGGCATCCTGCACGGCGGCGCATCGTGCGTGCTGGCCGAGTCGCTCGGCTCGCTGGGCTCGGCGCTGCAGGCCGGACCCGACCGCTACACCGTCGGCATCGAGATCAACGCGACCCACCACCGCCCGGCCTCGTCCGGGATCGTCACGGGCGTCGCGACGCTGGCGCACGGCGGCCGCACGATGTCAACGTTCGACGTGGTGATCAGCGACGAGCAGGGCCGGCGGGTGTGCACCGCGCGCCTGAGCTGTCTGCACCGCGATGCTGTGCCGCCGGGAGGCACCGCGCCCTACGGCCGCGGGCAGTAGCGGGCTTCTTGTAGCGGCCCGGTGCGCTGCCGCTTAAAAATCGGTAGGACGTTCTTCTCATTCCGCCAGGGGAATCTCAGTGTCTTTGCGCGGCGCATCGCCCGCTCGCTACCGTTGTCCCGAGAGTCAGCGCAGACCGAGTAGAGAACGTGCCGGCCCGGGGAAGACCGACACGGCACCAAAGGTCTGCTTGGCTCTGCGACCGTCGTCCGCCCCTCCGGCGTCCGACGGCAGCAAGCGACGGGCGCCGGGCTCACGCGGGGGTATGTGAGTCCGAGCCCGCTCGCTTGAATCCCGGCTGATCTCCTCGCGAACGCCCGCTTCGGCCCGGCTCAGGTGATCACTACGGGTCTCCGGCGCAACTAGGTTCCGGTTTGGTGGGCACGAAACCCCGCAAACCGGTGCGCTAGCTGACTCAAACCGGAACGCAGTTGAGCGGCAGGCCAACCTACCCCCAGTTTCGTTCGCTTTTGCGTCCTGCTTGTCCGGATTTGCGCAAGCGGAACTGATGTTAAGTGAGCCGATGTATCGGCCGCCGACCTACCGGGAACGCCCGAGCCAGGCATTTCGCCCTGGCCCAACGGACGCCGGGGCTGTGGCTAGTGAACTCAGGACGGCTGGCCGGGCTCGGCCGCGCTAGCCGGCGCCGATCCGTCCTGCTGTCCAGGGGCCGCGTCGGTCCCGCCTGCCGCCTGAGCCTCAGCCGCCGCTGCTTCGGCCTTGGCCTGCTCGGCCTCGGTGAGCACTTCCTCCGCCACCGAGCGCATAGTCTGCCGCCGGTCCATCGACGTCTTCTGGATATAGCGGAACGCCTGCGCCTCGGTCATCCCCTGGTTGTCCTGGAGCGCCCCCTTGGCCCGGTCAAGCAGCTTGCGGACCTCGAGCCGCTCGCGCAGGCCCGCGGCCTCGGAGTTCAGCGCGGCGATCTCGGCGAACCGGCTGGCGGCCACCTCGATGGCCGGCACCAGGTCCGCCTTGGTGAACGGCTTGATCAGGTAGGCCATCGCGCCCGCCTCGCTCGCCCGCTGCACCAGGTCACGCTGAGAGAACGCGGTCAGGATGATCACCGGAGCCAGCTGGCTGGACGTGATCCGCTCGGCGGCCGAGATGCCATCGAGGCCCGGCATCTTGACGTCCATGATCACGAGGTCAGGACGCAGCTGCTCAGCGAGCTGCACGGCCGTCTCGCCGTCAGCCGCCTCACCGCTCACTACGTAACCCTCTTCCTCCAGCATCTCGCGGAGGTCCAGGCGTATCAGAGCCTCGTCTTCGGCTATCACCACGTTGAAGGGGGTCTTACTCACGAGCGAAGCGTATCGAAGACCAGCGACCTACGCGGTCAGCCGCCTGGCCCTAGGAGAGGGAGATAAAAGTAGTCCGATCCGCGCCAGTCCTCGGTGATAATTAGCGCGGAGTCAGGATCCAGTCGGACGTCGAGCCTGGGTAGTGACCCGGACAAACTTCATAAATCGGGCCGAGATGGCGAAATCAGGCAAACGCGGATGCCTCAAAAGCATCTGTCCGAAAGGACTTGCGGGTTCGAATCCCGCTCTCGGCACTGCTGGTGATGCGGTCAATGCTGCATTAAGGTTTTTTGGCGCCGAAGTTCTGGTGCGCATCCGCGATAGGGCGCTCGTATTGATCGCAGGCGGGCGGAGCTTACGCTCGATCAGTCTGTCCACTGGTATTTCTCGCTCGACGTTACGGGACTGGCGCGAGCACCCTGATCGAAGAAACCCGCGCGCCACTTGTCCGCGTTGTGCGGACGCAAGTACCTTGCCTGAACCGGCGGAAGACTATGCCTACCTGCTGGGCCTGTACCTTGGCGACGGCTGTATTAGTGCCAACGGACCCCGCGGAGTCTTCGCGCTGCGAATCATGTGCGCAGATGCGTGGCCAGGACTGCGCGAGGAGTGCATCAGAGCCATCGGCACCATCCGCCCAGACAACAAAGTGCACACGGTGCAAAAGGACGGCTGCGCCGAAGTTGTCTGCTGCTCGAAGCACTGGATATGCCTGTTCCCGCAACACGGTTCAGGCAAGAAGCATGACCGGAAGATAGAGCTGGTCGAGTGGCAGCGCCAGATCACCGCCCAGCATCCTGGCAGCTTTGTGCGAGGGCTGATCCATTCCGACGGTTGCCGGTTCACCAATCGCGTGCACCATAAGCTCGCCAGCGGAGATCGGTGGTATGAGTACCCGCGGTACATGTTCACCAACGAATCGCGCGACATCCTGGGCCTCTGCGGCGAGGCGCTGGACCAGCTGAGCGTGAGCTGGCGGTTCTCCCGGCGCAACACCATCTCCGTGGCGCGGCGCGAGGCGGTGGCCCGGCTGGACGAGTTCGTCGGGCCCAAATACTGAGCCACCACGGCGCCACAGCGGGCCGACCTGAGCCGCCGGTCGGTTTACAGTAGGCACGTGGGCATCGAATCTGTCGGCCCGCCCGCCGAAGCGCGTCCAGTTCAGTCCGAGCCGCAAGGTCCCGGTCGGCCGCCAGATGCGCTTCACCGGTTCACTGCTCCCCGGCTGCGCATCGGGCGCGCCACGGACAACGATGTCGTCCTGCTCGACCTGACCGTCTCCAAGTACCACGCCGAGCTGCGCCGGCTGGCCGACGGCGACTTCGAGGTCCAGGACCTTGGCAGCTACAGCGGCACCTACCTCAACGGCAAGCGGATCACCACGGCGCGCTTCAGCGAATCGGACCTCATCGGCATCGGCCCCGCCACGTTCCGGCTCTCCGGAACGGATCTGCAGGAGTTCACCGACGTCGGGGGCGTCTGCCTCAAGGCCGCCGGCCTCACGGTGCGGCTCAAGAGCGGCAAGGTCCTGCTCGACGACGTCAGCTTCCCGCTCGGGGAGCGCTGCCTGCTGGGCGTGATCGGGCCGAGCGGCTGCGGCAAGACCACCCTGCTCGGGGCCCTCACCGGCATCCAGCCGGCGGGCGACGGGACCGTCCTGTACGACGGCCGGGATCTGTACCAGCACTACGCGGAGCTGCAGCACCGCATCGGGATGGTCCCGCAGGAGAACATCCTGCACACCCAGCTGTCCCCGCGGCGCGCGCTCGGCTATGCGGCCAGGCTGCGGTTCCCCAAGGACACCAGCAGGGCCGAGCGCGAGGAGCGGATCGACGAGGTACTCGGCGAACTCGCACTGACCCAGCACGCCGACACCCGGACCTCTGATCTGTCCGGCGGCCAGCGCAAGCGGGTGAACGTCGCGCTGGAGCTGCTGACCAGGCCGTCCCTGCTCTTCCTGGACGAGCCCACCTCGGGGCTGGACCCTGGCCTGGACAAATCGGTGATGGAGCTCATCGCCCGGCTTGCCCACACCGGCCGCACGGTGATCGTCGCGACCCACAGCGTCGCCAACCTCAGCCAGTGCGACCGGCTGCTGGTGCTCGTGCCCGGCGGCAAGCTCGCGTTCTTCGGCCCGCCGGGCGAGGGCCTCCGGCACTTCGGCCAGCCCGGCTGGGCCGAGGTGTTCCAGGCGTTCGAGGCCGAGCCCGACCGGGACTGGACCGGCGAGTTCCGCCGGTCCAGCTATTACGCGCGGTATGTCGCCGGGGTGACGGACGACGTCCCCCCGGCGCGCGCCCCGCAGCCGGCCACACCGGAGCCCAAGACCAGGAACCGGCTCGACCAGCTCATCACGCTGTGCCAGCGGTATCTGGCGGTGATCTCGGCGGACCGGGCCTTTCTGGCCGCGCTGGCGATCATGCCGGTCCTGCTCGGCCTGCTGATCCGGCTCGTGCCCTCCCCGCAGGGCCTGATCGGGCACAACAACACCTACGCCCAGTCCCTCCTGCTCGTGGTGATCGTCGGATCCTGCTTCACCGGCGCCGCCAACGCCGTGCGCGAACTGGTCAAGGAACGGCCCATCTACGGCCGGGAACGCGCCGCGGGCCTCTCGGCGGGTGCCTACCTGCTCTCCAAGGTGGTGACCATCGGCCTGCTCACGATCGTGCAGTCGCTGATCATGCTCGCGATCGGGCTGACGGGCCGTACCCTCCCGGCGCACGGGTCGGCAATCGTCGCCCATCCGCTGCTCGAACTGCTCATCGCCAGCACGGCCGTCGGCATCGCCTCGATGGCGCTCGGCCTGATGATCTCGGCGTTCGTCGGCTCGAGCGACAAGACCATGCCCCTGCTCGTGGTCAGCGTCATGTTCCAGGTCATCCTCAGCGGCGGCGTGTTCGCGCTGCACGGCAAGATCGGGATCGAGCAGCTGTCCTGGCTCGCGCCGTCGCGCTGGGGCTACGCGGCGACCGCGTCGACCACCAACCTGTCGGCGATCAGCCCGGCCGCCATGCTGGCCCGCTCCCCCGATCCGCTCTGGCGGCATTCCGCGGCGACCTGGCTGCTGGACATGGCCGGCGCGGCCGCGGTCGCGCTCCTGTACGCGCTCATCACCTGGCGCCGGCTCGTGGTGGTGAGTCCCGGCCGCCGGCGGACCCAGGGGCTCGCTGACCTCGCCAGGGTGCGGAGCCAGAGCCGCCCGGCCGAGCCGGCTAACCGCGCGCCCGCCCGCTGACCGCGCCCCGATCCGCTAGCCCGCGCGCTCGCCGGCTAGCCCTCGCCTCAGCCGGCTAACTCAGCCCCGCCGTGCCGGCGCAGCCAGGAGGGCGGCTGACCGGACTCGGCCGCGATCGCCGACCAGGTCCATCCGGCCGCCCGGCGGTGGCTCACATACGCGGCAACGCTGGCGTAGCCGAGCCGGGCCGCGACCCGCTCAGCGCGGCGGGCGGCCTCGTGGCGCTTGCCCGCATGCGTGACCTTGGCGAGGCGGTGGCGGGCCAGCGCAGACTCGACCGCCTGGTAGCTCATGCCCACCTCGGCTGCGATCTGGTTCACCGTCCGGTACTTCTCGCCGTGCCGGTCCCGCAGGAAGGTGCCGACGTCGCTGAAGCCCAGCGGGCCGATGACCGGCAGCCAGCGCCGGTCCGCGGAGGCCGTCCGGGCCGGGCCGGCGAGCGCGTCCCGAACCGCCGCCGCAGCCGACGGATCCAGCCGGTCCAGGTGCCGGGACAGCCAGTCCTTATGCAGGCCGGCCTCGCGGCTGATCACTGCCAGGCTGGCGCCTTCCGCCACCCGAGCGCGTACCAGCGCGCCCAGATCCGGATAGCCGTGCTCCTGCGCGACCGATGCGGCCACGCTGGCCAGATGCCGCTCTGCCCGTGACCGGTTCGCCTCGGCCGAGGCCGCGTGGCCGGCGCCGGCCATGGCGGCCACGACCTTGCGCCGCCGCTGCTCGGGGATTGGCCGCCCTCTGGCCGCAGCCGCCGCGAACGTCGCCAGCTCGCCCGAGCGAGCCCGCGCCCGCCCGAGCTCACTGCCCGCCCGGACCGCCGGATCAAACACCAGCCGGGCCGTGAACGACGTCGCCCGCAGCTTGCGCGTAGCCGCCCCCTCCAGGGACTGCCCCCGCTCAAGCCCGAACGCCTCGCAGTACGCCTCCTTGGTCCAGCCGTGCGCCCGCAGATGCGCGGTCACCGACCGCCGCCAGCGGCCGCACAGGTGGCAGAGGACCAGATCGCCCGCGACGACGACCTCAGCCAGCGGGGCGAAGTACAGCGTTCCATCAGCAAGCGCACCGATCGGATCACTGCTGGCAGGCCGCCCCGCCATCGCCGCCTCCCGGCCCTCGAGGCACTGACTAGTAACAACGAGACTACTGACCCTCGATTGCGCAGGCTAGACCGATTCACCCTTCAGAACGGGAACGGCCTGGCGGTCACCGGCGGTCGCCTGCCCGCCAGCGTCGGCCCGGGCCCGGCACCCGGCCGTTAGGCTCTGCCTATGTCCGCGCTGCCGCCGTTGTCACTGGCGGAATGGGTCGTCCTCGCCGTCGTCGCCGAGCGGCCGACGCACGGATTCCCGATCGCGACGCTGACCGCGAGCGGTGGCGAACTCGGTCAGATCTGGCAAATCCCGCGGCCGGTCGTCTACCGGGCGCTCAGCCGCCTTGCCGAGTCCGACCTGATCACCGAGGACAGCAGCGAGCGCGGCCGCGGGCCGCAGCGCACGGTCTACGCGGTCACCCCGGCCGGCCGCCAGGCCGTCCGGCGCTGGCTGCAGACGCCGGTTGAGCACGTTCGCGACGTGCGGTCCCACCTGCTCATGAAGCTGGCCCTGCTGCACCGATCCGGGGCCGACCCCACGGACCTGCTGCGCCAGCAGCAGGCGGTCCTGGTCCCGATCGCGGCGGCCATGACGGCGGAGCGGCCGCCGCCGGTCGGCTTCGAGGCCACGCTGCTGGCCTGGCGGCGGGCCAACGCGGCGGCCGCGATCAGCTTCCTCGCCGACGTCACCCCGTCATCGGGTTAGGTCCGCCCAGGTCCGTCAGCGGCGGACCGGCGGCCTCCGTGTCGACCCCAGCCTCGGCCGGCGCGACGGCCATGCCCCCGGCCGGGCCGCGCCCGGCCGGGGGGCCGAGGCTGGCCGCGACCGCGCTGTCTGACCGCGGGCGCATCGGCTTGGCCGGCGCCGGCGGCACGTAGGCGCGTTCCACTGCCCGGCGGTGCCGACGCCGAACGCCGGCCACCAGATACGGCCAGGCCGCCAGGATGATCACGAGCATGGCGACCTCGTTGGTGCGCAGCCCGAGCAGCCGCGGCGTGTCGTCGACCCGCTGCGCCTCGACGATCAGCCTCGCCGTCGCGTACAGGCCCGCATACAGCGCGAAGGCAAGATCGCCAGTTAGCGAGAACCGCCGGATCGCGTACGCGACCACGAGGGCCAGCAGCAGGTAGAGCCCCGACTCGTACAGAAACACCGGCTGGAACGTTGCCTCCGCCTGATAGCCGGCCGCCCGGTGCGCCGGCGTGATCGCCACCGCCCAGGGCAGCCTCGACGGCCCGCCGTACAGCGTCTGGGTGAACCAGTTCCCCCAGACCGCGATCGCCTGCGTCACCGGCATCGCGGGCGCCGCGGCCACCGCCAGCGGGCCGATGTCGATGCCGGCCCGGCGGCAGTACAGCCACGCGGCCAGGGCACCGGCGGCGATCGCGCCGGCGATACCAAGCCCGCCGTTCCAGATCCGGAGCGCGTCGACCCAGTCTCCGTGCGGCGCCGCGTAGAGGTGCCAGTTGGTCACCACGCTGTACAGCCGGGCGCCGACGAGGCCCGCCGGCACCGCGATCGTGGCGACGCGGAGCACGGTGCCCGTCTCCCCGCCGGCCCGGCGGTACCGCCAGTCGGTGAGCCATAGGCCCGCGAGCACCCCGGCCACCAGGCACAGCGCGACCGCGCGGACTGGAACGGGCCCCAGGTGCCAAACCGCGCTGGCAGGGCTCGGAAGGAACGCCTCCGGCATGTTCAGGACGTTACCTCGCCGCGGCTTCTGGTCGAACCCCGGTGCTGTGCTGGCCCCCCGTGTGGACTACCGCAGCGGCGCCGCCGACGCCGCTATCGGCGCGGGCAGCGCGCTCTCCCCGGCCAGGTAGGCATCCACCGCCGCCGCGGCGGAGCGGCCCTCGGCGATCGCCCACACGATGAGCGACTGGCCGCGGCCCATGTCCCCGGCCACGAAGACGCCGGGGACCGTCGTGGCGAACGACCCGTCCCGAGCCACGTTGCCGCGCTCGTCCAGGGCCACGCCGAGCCCGGTCACAAGCCGGCCAGGCTCGGCGCCGGTGAAGCCCATCGCCAGCAGCACCAGGTCGCACGGCAGCTCTCGCGACGTACCCGGCAGCGGCCGCAGCGAGCCGCCGTCCATCTCGACCTCGACCAGCTCCAGCGCCCGGACCCGCCCGTCGTCGTCGCCGAGGAACCGCTGGGTCGAGACGGCATAGACCCGCTCGCCGCCCTCCTCGTGCGCGCTGGAGACCCGGTAGAGGGCCGGATGCACGGGCCACGGCTGGCCCTGCGGCCGCTGCCCCGGCGGACGGGGCAGGATCTCCAGCTGGGTCACCGACGCCGCTCCCTGCCGATGCGCGGTGCCCAGGCAGTCCGCGCCGGTGTCACCGCCGCCGATGATGACCACGTGCCGGCCTCGGGCCGAGATCTCCGGCTCGGGGACCGACTCGCCCGCGCCGGCGGCCAGGGCCCTGGCGGCCGCGTGGTTGGCCAGCGGCAGGTACTCCATTGCCTGGTGGATCCCGGCCAGGTCGGCGCCGGGTACCGGCAGCTCGCGCGCGACCGCGGCCCCGCAGGCCAGCACGATCGCGTCGTAGTCGCGCCGGAGCCGGGCAGCGGTGACGTCGTGCCCCGCGTCCATCCCGCAGCGGAACTCCGTGCCCTCGGCCAGCATCTGCACCAGCCGCCGGTCCAGATGCCGCTTCTCCATCTTGAACTCGGGGATGCCGTAGCGCAGCAGCCCGCCGGGCGCATCGGCGCGCTCGAAGACCGTGACCGCGTGACCGGCCCTGGTCAGCTGCTGGGCCGCGGCCAGCCCGGCCGGGCCGGAGCCGACCACCGCGACCCTGGCCCCGGCCGCGATCGCTGCCGGCGACGGCCGCCGGGGCGGCACCCAGCCTTCCTTCCAGGCCCGGTCGATGATCTCCACCTCGACCTGCTTGATCGTGACCGGGTCAGCGCTGATGCCGAGCACGCAGGCCGACTCGCACGGCGCCGGGCAGAGGCGCCCCGTGAACTCGGGAAAGTTGTTCGTGGCGTGCAGCCGCTCGGTGGCCGCGCGCCAGTCGCCGGCGGAGATCAGCCCGTTCCACTCCGGGATCAGGTTCCCGAGCGGACAGCCCTGATGGCAGAACGGGATCCCGCAGTCCATGCACCGCCCGGCCTGCCGCTCCAGGTCACCGGTGGGGAACTCGGTGTACACCTCCCGCCAGTCGGTGATCCGCACGTCGACCGGCCGCCTGGCGGGCAGGCGGCGCGGCGTGGTCATGAAGCCCCTGGGGTCTGCCACTGAGCCTCCCTCAGCCCGTCGCGGCGGCCATAACCGCCGCGCCCACG
>Ga0210395_10003796_pt1 | contig 11591 bp, 10 predicted proteins | sample IncBWH4OmetaG_FD_150861 | JGI IMG/M metagenome (GOLD analysis project Ga0210395, IMG submission 150861) | Forest soil microbial communities from Barre Woods Harvard Forest LTER site, Petersham, Massachusetts, United States - Inc-BW-H-4-O ...
CCTTGCGGCCTGGCAGACCAAGCGGGTCATCGACTATATCGAGGAGCGTCTTGGCGCCAAGCTGACCGTCAAGGACATCGCGGCTGCGATCGAGCTGAGCAAGAGCCACTTCACGAGGGCCTTCAAGAGCACTCTGGGCAGCTCGCCTATGGTGTATATCGCGGCACGTCGCGTCGAGCGCGCCAAGCGCATGATGATCATCTCCACCGAGAGTCTCACCGAAATCGCGCTCAACTGCGGTTTCGCGGATCAGTCCCACCTGAATCGGCAGTTTCGTCGTGCCGTCGGGGTGACCCCGGGGCAGTGGCGCCGCTCTTCGGCAAGTGCGCCCGGCAGCAGCGAGAAGGCATCGCAGCCGCAAACGTTCCTGGCGCGCCCGCAGATCATGCTCCGGCAGAAGGTGGGGATCGGCGCAGTAGTCTGAAAGTATCGCCGACACCATCGTCCAATGTCTCGGGATGAGCCGATCTGATGGGATAGCGCCCACAAGAGTGGTTCCCTGGCAAGAGGCGCATCGATGTTCAGGCTCATCATCAACGGCAGGCCGCGGGACCCCAGGGCTGCGGGGACTGGGCCGCTGGGCTGGGCAGGGGCGATCGCGATGTCCTTGGCACTTTGCGCTTGCATCACACCACCCAAGCTCGAAGCGCCACTGCCGACCATCACCCAGGATGAACTCGGCCTTGCGCCGCAGGGCTCGGTGCCGGTGGCGGCGAAGGCATGGTGGAGCGCGTTCAATGACGCGCAGCTTGATCGCCTGATGCAAAAGGCCCTGGCGGATAATCCCAGCCTGGCGCAGGCGCTGGCCCGGGTGCGCGAAGCGCAATCGGTGGCCGACGTGACCCGGGCGGGCCTGGGGCCGGCGGTGTCGTTCGATGCACAGGAAGTTCGCCGGCGCCTCAGCGGCTATGACCCCATCCCGAAGCCTTATCCCGGTACGACCCAATGGCAGGGGCTCGAAGGCCTGAATTTTTCCTGGGATCTGGACTTCTGGGGCCGCCAGGCTGCATTACTGAAGCAGGCGAGTTCGCAGACCACGGCCGCTATTTTTGACGTAGACAGTGCGCGCCTGGCATTGAGTGGCGCGGTCGCACGGGCCTACATCGACCTGTATCGCAACGATGCCCTCCTCGAGGTGGCGCAACGGACCGAGGCGCAGCGGCAGCGCATTCTGGAGATTACTCGACGGCGGGTGCAGTCGGGTCTTGATACCAATGTGGAGCTGCGCGAGGCCTCGGGCGCGGTACCCGAGGCGCATGTCGAATTGCTGCAGGCCGAAGTGGCGGCGGAATTGGACAAACATCAGCTCGCCTCGCTGTCGGGGCAGGGTGCCGAACTGTATGCGCAGCTGCGGCCACCGACCTTCGATCCTGGGGCCGTGCTGGTGTTGCCCTCAGCGCTGCCCGCGGACCTTCTGGGCCGGCGCCCGGATGTGCTGGCGGCGCGCGAGCGGATCGAATCGGCTCACGCCGGCCTGTCGGCGGCCAAGGCGGCATTCTATCCGGATATCAACCTTGCGGCGTTCGCCGGCACCAGCGCCATCGGCGTGTTCAGCAATCTGTTCCAGGGAGCCGCGACCGCTTATCAGGTGGGACCGGCAATTCATCTGCCGCTGTTCGATGCGGGCCGTCTAAGGGCGAAGTATCGGGGCAGCGCGGCGCAGATTGACGATGCGGTGGCGGCGTACAACCAGTCGGTGCTCGAGGCGGTGCGCGAAACATCCGATCAGCTCAGCCAGGTCGGTGCACTGGCGGTGCAGATCGAACAACAGCAGCGATCCTTGGATGATGCGGAGGTCGCATATCGCCTGGCCGAGGAGCGCTATCAGTCCGGCGTCTCCAGCTACCTCACGGTGCTCAACACCGAAACGGCCGTTCTCATCGCCCGACGCGAACACGTCGAGCTGGTCTCCGGGCAGGCGCTGGCGCGTGTCACGCTGCTGCTCGCCGTGGGCGGAAGCTTCGATCCGCAGGTACCGTGAGACACGCGAATGCTTTTCTTGCCTGAAACTGACTTTTTTGGGAGAGCCCAATGAGTGACGATTCAACCCCGGCGGCACCCAAAGCGGCCGGTGCTCCGCCGCAAACTCCGAACAAGCGCCGTCGGGGACTGAAGATTCTGGCCGCCGTGGCCATCATCGCCGGCGCGGTCTATGGCGGCTACTGGTTCTTGGATGCCCGGTACTATGAGAGCACCGACGACGCCTACGTCGACGGAGACCTGGTGGAGATCACCAGCGAAGTGCCGGGTACCGTGATTGTGCTCAGTGCCGATGACACGCAGGGTGTACGCCGGGGGCAGACGCTGCTGGAACTTGATCCCGCCGACGCCAAAGTGGCCATGAGCAATGCCGAGGCCAGACTGGCCGGGGCGGTTCGCGAAGTGCGTACCCTGTTCGCCACGGCCGAGCAACTGCGTGCACAGATTGCCGACCGCGAGATCGCGCTGAAGCGGGCGCAGGAGGACTACCACCGCCGCACCAGCCTGCTTGAGGACGGAGCCGTCTCCTCGGAGGAGCTGTCGCATACGCAGGATAGCGTCGCGCAGATACAGGCGGATCTGACCGAGGCGCGCGAGCAGCTGAAGGCGACGACTGTGAGAATCGATCGGACAACCGTAGAGACTCATCCCGAGGTACTGGCCGCCGAGGCGGCCGTGCGGGACGCCGCGCTCGCCTTGCGCCGTACGCGAATTTACGCGCCCGTGGCCGGAGAGGTGGCGCGACGCTCCGTGCAGATTGGAGAACGGGTGGCACCCGGCACTCCATTGATGGCGGTTGTGCCGCTGGCGGACGTCTGGATCGATGCCAACTTCAAGGAAGTGCAGCTCGAGGACATGCGCGTGGGCCAACCCGTGGAGGTGACCTCGGATGTTTACGGCCACCGGGTCAAATATCACGGCAAGCTCGTGGGCCTCGCCGCCGGCAGCGGTAACGCCTTTGCGTTGCTGCCCGCGCAAAATGCCTCAGGCAACTGGATCAAGATCGTACAGCGCGTGCCGGTACGTGTCCTGCTCGACCCGCGACAGCTGCAAGCCCATCCCCTGCGAGTCGGGCTGTCGACGACCGTAACCGTAGACATCCACGACACCTCCGGGCCGTCGATCGGCTCGCAGGTCCGCAGTGAGCCCATACCCGCGCAATCCAGCCTGGGTGTTGACCCGGAGGTGGAAGCGCGCATCGCGCGCATCCTGGCCGCCAACGGGGCCGTGGCTGCCGGCGCCGGGACCCTGGCGGCCCGCTAGTCGGTAGCCACCATGAGCGACGCAGCTGCCAGGGGTGATGCTCCTACGCCGCTCAGCGGCGGCGCCCGCACCGTCACCCTGTTGGCGCTGGCCCTGGCGACGTTCATGCAGGTGCTCGACACCACGATTGCCAATGTGTCGATTCCCACCATCGCCGGTGACCTCGGCGTTTCCTCGGATCAGGGGACCTGGGTCATCACCTCGTTCGCCGTGGCCAACGGTATCTCGGTACCGCTGACGGGCTGGCTGATGCGACGTTTCGGGGTGGTTCGCGTCTTCGTAGTGTCAATCTTGTTGTTCACGCTGGCCTCGTTTCTATGCGGGATCGCCTGGAACCTGACCTCTTTGCTCGTGTTTCGCGTGCTGCAGGGGGGGGTATCCGGTCCGATGATACCCGGCTCGCAGGCGCTGCTGCTGTCGCTATTCCCCGCGCAGAAAAAGGGCACGGCGCTGGCTATCTGGTCGATGACGACGCTGGTCGCGCCAATCTGCGGCCCGATCCTGGGCGGCTATATCTCCGACAACTATCCGTGGGAGTGGATCTTCCTGATCAACGTCCCCGTAGGACTGTTCTGCGGCGCGATCTGCTGGCGTTTCCTGCGCGCCTTTGAGACACCGGGCCGCAAGCTGTCGATCGATAGAGTGGGCCTGGTGCTGCTGTGCGTGTGGGTGGGCGCCTTGCAGGTATTGCTGGACCAGGGCAAGGACCTGGATTGGTTTCACAGCACCACCATCGTCACGCTGGGGATTGTGACCGTGCTGGCGCTGACGGCCTGGATCATCTGGGAGCTGACCGACGCGCATCCCATTGTGGATCTGACACTGTTCAAGTCCCGCAGTTTCACGCTTGGCACGCTCACGTTGTGTCTCGCTTACGCGGTATTTTTCGGCAATGTCGTGCTGATGCCGCTGTGGCAGCAGACCCAGCTGGCCTACACGGCCACCTGGGCGGGTGTGGTGGCGGCGCCCAGCGGCGTCACGGCCGTACTGGTCGCGCCCTTCGTGGGTCGCTACATAGGCAAGTACGACGCACGGGGGTTTGCCAGCGTTTCTTTCGTGATCTTCGCCATCTCCTATTTCATGCGCGCGGCCTACCCGCCGGATGCCAGCTTCTGGGTGTTCGTCATGCCGCTGCTGGTGCAGGGTGTGGCCATGGGCATGTTTTTCGTGGCGCTGTTCACGATCTCCCTCGACGGCCTGCCGCCCGAACGCGTGCCGGCAGCCTCGGGCCTCAACAATTTCCTGCGCATCATCAGCGGCAGTTTCGCCACCTCTTTGACGACGACTTACTGGGACCGGCGCGAGGCGCTGCATCAGTCGCGGTTGGTGGAATCCTTGTCGGCCTTTGACCCTGGCTACAGCGGCGCCTTGACGCAACTGCATTCCCAGGGCTTCGGCGGGCTGTCGGCCGCCGCCAAGGTGCTGCAGGAGGTGATCGGTCAGGGATATCTGCTGTCCAGTCTGGACCTGTTCTATTTCTCGGGCTGGCTGGTGATGCTGCTGCTGCCGTTGTGCTGGCTGGTGCGCCGGCCGGCCGGTGGTGGCGGTGCGGTAGCGGCGGAGTAAAGCAGCAGCCAGAGCTTAAACGCGCGCGCCGGGTACAAGCCGCGAAGCCTCTCAAAGGGCACTCTGGCGGCAGGCTAAAGCGGAGAGTGTCATGCCAAGGCGAAGTGCTGATCTTGAAATGTATGCGGTGTTCGACCCGCGCGTGGGACTGGTCAATGATTTGCGCAATGGACAGTGGCCGGTCCCCACCTCCATGCCCAGGCGCCACTACAAGCAGGAGGCGCTTCGGCGCGGGTCTCAATGGGGCACCTGGCAGATGGATCGTTCGTGGCCCGAACGTTCTGTGGTGCGGGCGATTCATGGCGGCCTGTCGGACCGTGAGAGGCGCCGGAGCAGTCTGCCATGGACCCTCGTCGCCGCCGGTTTTCTGGCGGTGGGCATCGTTGCCGCGGGGTTGCTCGCCGTCGGGCTGGAAAGGGGTCTACTGTAAAGGCGGAGCGTACCATGAGCATGAGGAATGCCCCGGAAGACGGACCGACGGTCCAGGCGTTTGGCGCGCTGACGCCGGTTCGAATCGGGTTATCAGAGGCGGTGCGCCACCACGGTGTCGCCGCGCTGAACAGGCTGTTGGCCCATACCACCGCGCTGCGCGACCTGTACAAGAAGGCGCATTGGCAGACCTCCGGTGCGACCTTTTATGAATTGCACCTGCTGTTCGACAAGCACTATGAGGAGCAGGCCCAACTGATGGACACGCTGGCGGAGCGGGTGCAGACATTGGGCGGTGTCGCGGTGGCGTTGCCACAGGACATTGCCGAGGAAACCCGGCTGGCCCGGGCTCCGAGGGGGCGTGAGGATCCCGTGCATCAGCTGTCACGGCTGGTCGAGGCGCACGAGGTCATTCTGCAGGAGGCGCGGCCGTTGGCGCGGCGCGCCGGTGAGGATGGCGATGACGGGACCAATGACCTTATCGTGAGTCAGGTGGTACGACTCAATGAGCTGCAGAGCTGGTTTGTCGGCGAGCACCTGGCGTCGCGGGGCACGAAGGGATAGCGCGATGGTAGAGGGCGGCGGCGTTATGGCAAGTCGCGCAGGGTTGAGTGCGCTCCAAGGGTCGGCGCGGGCCAGGAATCTGCGCTTTGAAATGATACTTTAGTATTAGCGCGCACCCTTGTGGACAGGCGCATCCTCCTTACAGGGAACCAGAGATACGTGAATGTGTAAGGAATCATTGCCGCCAATTGGTGCGGCGCAGGAAATTCGCCGAAGCCGAAGCCCGGTGTTGCGCTTCGAGGCCGCGGTTTCAGGGAATGCATAAGTGGTGGATCACCCATGGGTGTCCGTCGTCGATGATGACGAATCGGTACGCGAGTCGCTACCCGACCTGCTGAGTGAACTGGGCTTTGCGTCGCGTGCCTTCGCCTCTGCGGCCGAATTTCTCCAATCGGATCTGCTCCATCAGACGCGGTGCTTGATTCTCGACGTCGCGATGCCGGGCATGTCGGGCCCGGAATTGCAGCGTGAACTGCTGCAGCGGGGCATGAACATTCCGATCATTTTCATCACAGCCCAAGGTGACGAGAAAGTGCGCGCGGTGGTGCTCGCGAATGGTGCAGTCGCGTACCTGCTCAAGCCCTTTACTGAAGCTGAGCTTCGTTGCGCGCTGGCTGCGGCGCTGGGTACCAAGTAATCTGAACCCGGGTTGTGGTCCTGAAACGAAAGGGGAGACCGACATGAGTGCTGAGAGGTCGCTGCGTACCAGCGCGACTGGCATCCAAGATCCAAAACCCGTCGTTTACGTGGTCGACGACGATGTGTCCTTGCGCGAGTCTCTCCAGGCCATGGTTGAAGAGTCTGGATTTCGGCCCGAAGTCTTCGCATCAGCCGGAGAGTTCCTGAGGCATTCCCGGCAAGCGATACCCGGCTGCCTGATCCTTGATGTAAGCCTGCCGGATCTGAATGGCCTTGAATTGCAACGACGCATGGGCGCGGGTCAGACAACGCTGCCGATAATCTTCATCACGGGTCATGGCGACATCCCCATGTCCGTGCAGGCCATGAAAGCGGGTGCGACCGAGTTCCTGACCAAGCCCTTCAGTCCGAAAGCGTTGCTGACTGCGGTCTGCAGCGCCGTGGACCGCAGCCGCGAGTGCCTGGCGGAGCAGCGTGTCGTGAAAACGCTGCGCGATCGGCTGGAGTCTCTGAGCCGTCGTGAGCGGGATGTCATGGCCCTGGTGACCCAAGGGCAACTGAACAAGCAGGTCGCCGCGACGCTGGGAATCAGCGAGATCACCGTGAAGGCCCATCGCGGCAAGGTGATGCGCAAGATGAAGGCGAGGACGCTGGCGGATCTGTTGACGATGGCGGCGCGCCTGCGGGAAGCCCCTGAAGAACCCAATCAGTAGCTTGGACTCATAGCCAGAACTGCGCGGATCATCCGGCCCAGAGAAGGCGCCGTCCAGCCAAATGATGGTTGGGCGAAACGCTCACCTGCCACTGGATTCTGTACCGAGATTGAATGTAATTCCGAAAGGATCTTGCAGATAGCATCGCGGCACCGTCGGGTTCTCCTCGACAAGTCTACAGCCAGCTGCAAGGAGTGTATCTCTCAGGGCCGTCACGTCCGGTGTGAGGAAGTCCAGAACCGGACCGTGAGGCGGGCCCTTCTCAACATAAAGACAGAAGGCCCCCGTCTCAAAACCCACCAGAGACTGGCTGCGATAGATGACTCTGAATCCCAAGACTCCTTCATAAAATGCGATGGCCTCCGGCCAGCGGTCCGTGCGGATAATAATGTCGCGGGATGATTGGCTTGTGATGCTCATAGGTTCCTCTGCCTACACTGCAGTAAAGCGGCGCGTCCGCTCCCATACAGGTTAGACCTCGGCAATCGCCGCAATGGAGATCTTCAGATTGGGAGCGCGCACCGGCATTTTAGCGCCTTGACGGGCTGGTGGATGGGACGGGAACCATTTGAGCCACTCCTCGTTCATACCAAAGAAGTCGCCTTCGTCGGCGAGTACAACCGTAACACTGACGATCTTGTCCAGGGAGCTGCCGGACTCCTCAAGAATGGCCCGTATATTGGTCAGGCATTGGGCGGTTTGCTCCTGAATGGTCGTACCCGTGATGGTGCCGGTCATCGGATCGGTCGGCGCGGTACCGGATACAAACACCAGGCCCGCGGCCTTAACGGCCTGACTGTAAGTTGCTGGCGGTCGGCCCGCCTTTGGCGCGAAGACAATATTGCGGGGCATTTGGAATCCTCCGGTTAGATCGGGGCGATCGAGGCGGTGGCCTCAATATTTTGTTGCCCATGTGCGGAAAGTTCGCCTCAGCACGCCATACCATGCTCGATCGCCCCACCGCATTGAGGCAAGGGCAAAAGTGATGCTACCCGCCAATGCACCAAGAACGTAGACGTAAGGGACACGCACCCCCATGCGCAACATCCAGATTACCGCAACCAAGGAGCCGACAGGTAATCCAAAAAGACCGTAGATAATCCGACGAACGCGAAACTCAGGATCTCGCGAAGCGCTACCCGTGACCACCAGTCCATGCGTACCGTCAGGCAGCACCTGATCGTCATACTCAACGCATTCACCAGGGAGATATCTCCATTCTTCCCCCTTTTGTACCGGCCCCAGCAGTCGCAGAAGGCCTTCCCCGGCGGGTTTGGCGTAGGCAATACAAAGGGACCCGGGTTCTCCGACCTCCGCTGGAACGTAAACCGATAGTCATTCCAATATGCCGCCTAACGACGAACTTGAGCGGCGCACAGCGCCGTTGAGCCAGGAGTGCATGTCGACATTGCAGGCACTTAATCAACGCGCGTCCGCTCGAACGAAATCAGATCTCACGGAGCCGCGTCCTTTCTATCACTGTAAGACTTGTAAATAAGATTGACTGACACACCTGGAAGGTGCGGAATATCCCTTGATAACATGACTTCGGTGTCTTCGGATGGCGGGAGATTTCCTACGTGGGCAGTCCACCAGACCGTTTCTCCTCCGCTAGGTACTTTTGCGATGTTGATCGGGTGGCCAAGGCGTGCGAGCTTTGAAAGCTCCTTTTCCATTGCGAGGCCGTCCAATTCCGCCCCGTATACGCTACATCCCTGTGCACGCCGGGTCCCGTTCGTAATACCGTTTGAGGACAGTAAGACAGGGGATTCGCCCTGACCCAGCGGAATTATCCAGTTCTTTTGGCGAAAGACATGCCCGTCTGACATGGGTATGCTCCTATCCTCCTGGACCTCATAGCCGGATTGGGTGGCTCGGCGGTCAATCGCCGCGAAATCCAAATCTGACTCCAGGCACCATCTATTGAACAACTCCGCGACCCGTTGATTTTTGTCGGCCAAAAGCAATTGCGCTTCGGCGTATTGAACGCACATCAGGGCACTAACCGCGCCCGTGATACTCACTAAAGCAACGAATGACGTAACACGCACAGACCCACCTACGAAAGTTGGAGGCGATCGACTATTTGGGCGAGCAATGCTGCTCCGAGGGCGATAACTGCCAATAGCGCACGGTCTAGGCAATTGGAGCGGCGCGGCACCGCATCATTCACCCGAACGAATAAAACATTTTATTCATGGCGCGTCCGCTCAAACGCATGTTAGGCAATCCGCATAGCTCGGGCAGCAAGCAAAGTCCGAACGAGTTACGGACGATGAATCCCATGCGCAATGAGATATCCGATTGACACGAGAACGCATATTACCGTCAAAAAGAAGCCGAAAGGGCCGCCCGCAAATATACCAGCTTCAATCCAAGGCACATTGGGATGGCTGGAGAAGCTTAACAGGCAATCGATAAGATATGAGCCACAACCAATTACCAGGGACGACGCAGAGAGCTGGAGACGCGTTGGTTTGGGAGTGGTTATGGCCACGTTTCCGTCGCCTAACGCCAGAGTTGAGCGGCGCGGCACCGCATCATTGCAACCGCTGAGCACAGTGACAGACTCGGCACTTTATTCGCGGCGCGTCCGCTCCAACATATGTTAGACATCTTAGGCATCAAAGGGCTTCCGGCACCAGATGCACGTCTCCCCTATTTCTTCCAAGTCAGATAGCCGCAGTCTTGGCATCTGAATTACGGATCGATGGCAGTGCGGACATTTGAGGCCAAGATATTCCATAAAAAGGGAAAACCCCAACCATAGCGGAAACAAAAAGAGGAACACGTCCCTAGGCATCTTGGAAAAGAATATCAACACAAGAAGGATCGCAAACCCTACATACGAGGTCCCAATGTAGGCGGCTGCTCTGCGTCGCATCGGCATTTGGTGTCTATCGCCAGAGTTGAGCGGCGCGGCACCGCATCATTGAGCTTGTCGAGTACTGTGACAGACCAGGCACTTTATTCACGGCGCGTCCGCTCCAACGCATGTTAGACCTCATGGACCCACTGCACGTGCTGAAACCACCGTTTTCTGTTTGTACTGAACCAGGCAAATAAGGGCACCCATAGTCGAGCTGGCAGGGACCTTAATGTTCCATGTTTTCGTCGATTCGTCGAAATATCCGGCCTTTCTCACCCATCGGGGATCTATCCAGTGGCGGCGCGCCATTTCAGGCAGGTCATCCAGAGTCAATCCCGCATGTATTTCTGCACAAAAGGATCGAACTTCAGACATGTCCCAAATCACCCATCCGACGTAGCCGGGAATCAGGATTGCAAAAAAGACTGCACCTCCACGGTTAATAGCGCGACGCAGATTCACGGTTGGTCTAACGCCAAAGTTGAGCGGCGCGGCACGACGACATTGCGCCAATCGACTTAAGTGACAGACCAAGCACTTTATTCACGGCGCGTCCGCTCGAACGCATGTTAGGGGTGCTCATGGGAATTCTCTGACATTAGTGTAGCCAATTCTACAGCCACCGCCACCGGACATGGCTTTAAGAGCAGCGGCGAGGTCGGCGTCGGTTACAGAGGAGTCTACGTGGACCCGAAGGCGACAACGATGTTGAGCATTGATGGTTCGGAAGTAGCCGGAGAGTTCAGAGCAATTCAGGGTGTGGCTATCAACCCTGCACTTTCCTCCACTCAATACCGTCAGCTCGACGATCATCAGTGGAAGAACTTCATTCTGACCCGGAAGAGGAGCCGAGGCAGGAACTTGCGCCGCGGCTAACGACGTGCCACATGTAGCAATAGCGCCGCAGAGGACTGCCACCGACATGTATCGACGCGACTTTGTCAAACGCACGCCTAACGCCAGATTTGAGCGGCCGCGCACGAGCAGTCGCACGTCGTGAACTTGATGACAGCTACTGGCACTTTATCCTTGCGCGGTCCGCTCGAACGAATGTTAGGGTGCCTTGGCACAACGGCAAGATTGGCAGCCGTGTGACGGAACAGCAAGTTCGGCACCACGTTTGGATTCAGGGTGTGGGAAAAGGTCAAAGCTGGCGCTGAATCCAGGCGTTGCCGCTGATCGTGCTTCGACAATGACTGCCGCACCGCTGTAGCTGCACAACCGGCGACCACTAGGCTTTGGGACTGCTTCTTCAAGGACTGCCACCTCGGTTCCGCCTAATCAGCGACCGGATAAGTTTGGTGAGCGCTACTGCAATTCCAACGGCAAGCTCAAGAATGGCGGCGCCAATTGCGATTGCCACGTCTGCCAGGGCTTCCATAAAGGTGTACTAGCAGCCTAACGCCAAAGTTGAGCGGCGCGCTGCGGCGCAGCGACTTGCGCATTATTCACGGCGCGTTCGCTCGAACGCAAGATAGGAAGCATCGTGGTTCAAGTTGTAGGCGGCAATTCCGGAGGCAGGCCACTCGAAACCATTAGTCCCGCCCAGATTGAAGACGAGTCCATGG
>Ga0210395_10003797_pt1 | contig 11589 bp, 8 predicted proteins | sample IncBWH4OmetaG_FD_150861 | JGI IMG/M metagenome (GOLD analysis project Ga0210395, IMG submission 150861) | Forest soil microbial communities from Barre Woods Harvard Forest LTER site, Petersham, Massachusetts, United States - Inc-BW-H-4-O ...
GCCGGGCTGGATCGCAGAGAGATTGAAGTCTACCGGCATCTTGATCCAGAGCGGCTCCCGAAACACATCGCTATTATCATGGACGGCAACGGGCGCTGGGCGAAGCGGCGCCACATGCCGCGTGTGGCCGGACACCGCGCGGGAGTGGCGGCTGTGCGCTCGACGGTGGAGACCGCAGCGCGCGTTGGCATTCATGCGCTGACGCTTTACGCCTTCTCGGAAGAGAACTGGAAGAAGCGTCCCAAGAGCGAAGTTGATTTTCTGATGGGCCTATTGAGCCGCTACCTCAAGGCGGAAGTGCCTACGCTGAACGAGAACAATATCAGGCTGGAATATATTGGCCGCCAGCAGCAATTGCCGGAGGATGTGCAGCAGCGCATGGAGTGGGCGCACCAGAGTACGGCGCACAATACGGGGACAGTGCTTACCCTGGCACTGAACTACAGCGCGCGCAGCGAACTGGTGGATGCGTTCCGCTCCATGGTAAATGCGGCTTCGCAGAATGGCGGCCTCGAGCATTTGCAGATCGACGAAGACTCGGTGGGTGAACATCTGTATACGCGGCACCTCCCGGATCCGGATCTCGTGGTGCGCACTTCGGGCGAGATGCGGCTGAGCAACTTTCTACTCTGGCAGCTAGCGTACGCTGAAATCTATGTGACGCCGACTTTGTGGCCGGATTTCCGTGGCGTTCATCTGCTGGAAGCGATTGCCGAGTATCAGAAGCGGGAGCGGCGATACGGCGGGCTGAATCACGGGGATTCGCGCGCGCACGCCGAACCCGTGAAGGCTCACAAGTAAACCTTCGGCGTCCCGTTGCATGGAGAGAAACAGCAGGTTCCTCACCGGGCTTTCAGCCCGATTCGGAATGACAAGAGCGTTTAAGATGGACGAACCTTCTTGCTAAAGCGCATCGCGACCGCGGCCGTTCTGATTCCCATTGTTCTGTTGCTGGTGTTGCGTGCGCCGGTATCGGTGCTGGCTCTGGTGGCCGGGGCCGTGGCGCTGATCACGGTCCACGAATTTCTCAAGCTGACCGAATCCTACGGTGTGGTGCCGCTTCGCCTGCCGACCTACATCTTCGTGGGACTGTTCTTTCTGCTGTTGGCGGCGAGTGCGATCGGGGAGACGCCGCAAGTCTCGACGTTGAAGTTCGTCCTTGGGTTGGGATTTGCCGCTGCACTCGCTCCATTTCTGTTTCTGACGATTGCGATGCGGCGGGCACAGATGAGCAGCGCGTACCCGGCGGCGTCTGCCTCCTCGTTCGCTTTTGCCTATGTTGCTCTGCCCATGGCCATGCTGGTGCAGCTTCGCCAGCAGTGGGCGGGAGCGTTCTGGCTGCTTTATCTTCTGCTGGTAGTTTGGGCGGGAGACATTTTCGCTTATTTCGTGGGCCGATCCCTTGGACGAGCTTTGATGGCGCCGCGCATCAGCCCGAAGAAAACCTGGGAGGGTGCGGCGGCTTCGCTGGCTGCAAGCCTGCTGGTGACGAGCCTGCTCTTCAGTCATTCGCTTCAGATTAGTTCTTTCCTGCTTCGGGTGGGACTGATCGAGCGTCGCGACGGCCTGTTCGGACTGGAGAAACCGGAGATGTGGCCGATAATCCTGCTGACGGTCGCGGTCAATATCGCGGCCCAGTTGGGCGATCTGGTGGAATCTCTGATCAAGCGCGGAGCGGGAGTGAAGGATTCGGGCACCATTCTCCCCGGGCACGGCGGCATGCTCGACCGCATCGATGCCCTGCTCTTTGCCGCGCCGGTACTGTGGTTCTACGTGGCAGCACTCTTCCCACCCGCACGGCCCTGGTAACGCGTAAAATACTTGTTTGGCTCGTTGAAGAACTTTCGCATGAAACGCATTGCCATCCTCGGCTCCACGGGCTCGATTGGACGCAGCACGCTGAGCGTGGCTGAGAGCTATCCGGAGCGCTTTCAGATCGTCGCGCTGGCCGCGGGCGCCAATCTGGAGGCGGCCTTCGAGCAGGCTCGGCGCTGGCGGCCGCGTGTGCTTTCGATGGGGTCAGAACCCGATGCCGATGCGCTGCGCGCGCGCCTGAAGCAAGCAGGTCTCAGCGAAATCGAGGTAGTTTTCGGAGCGGCCGGCACGGTGAAGGTCGCGACCCATCCTGAAGCCGATTTCATAGTGAGCGCCATCGTGGGCGTAGCCGGGTTAGAGGCCACCTACGAGGCGGTGAAGGCGGGGAAGATTGTCGGCGTGGCCAACAAGGAATGCCTGGTCGCGGCTGGAGAGTTGATCACGGCCGAGGCGCGCCGCCAGGGCAAACCGCTGCTGCCCATCGACAGCGAGCACAACGCAGTTCACCAATGCTTGCGCGGCGGGCGCATGGAGGAAGTGGAACGCATCTGGCTGACGGCTTCCGGCGGGCCCTTTCTGAACACACCGCGGTCCGAGTTCGGCTCGATCACGGTGGAGCAGGCGCTGAATCATCCCACTTGGAAAATGGGCAAGCGCATCACCATCGACTCGGCGACCTTGATGAACAAGGGCTTCGAGGTAATTGAGGCCTGCCGGTTGTTTCACTTGCCGCCGGCTAAGGTGGAAGTGCTGGTGCATCCGCAGTCGACGATCCATTCCATGGTTGAGTTCATCGATGGCAGCATACTGGCTCAGGTTTCGGTGACTGACATGCGGCTGCCGATTCTTTACGCTCTAACATATCCTGAGCGGATTCAGTCGGACCTGCGCTTCCCCGTCAGTAACTTGCGTCATCTGGACTTCTGCCCTCCCGACATGAGTAAATTTCCTTGTCTTCGTATAGCCTACGAAGCAGCGGAGGCGGGCGGGGCTAAGACGGTCGCACTTAATGCTGCTGATGAAGTTGCGGTCGCTGCGTTTCTTGAAGGCCGCATTTCATTTGATGAAATTCCCAGGATCATCGAAGCCGCGGTTTCTGCATCTAATTCTGGGACGCTGGAGTCGATTACAAAGGTGCTTGAAGCCGACGCCGAAGCCCGCCGATATGCTCAACAACGAGTTTTGGAGACAAGCCGGCGAACCTCGCACTCGCGGCCGGCATCTGTGGTTTAGTACCTAATCTAACAGGAGAGCTGTTCCGTACTTCTTTTATGTCTGATTTCTTTATCTCTGTCGCTGCCGTGGCTGTGGTTTTGGGCTTCATGATTCTGATCCACGAGTTCGGCCACTACGCTGTGGCCAAGTTGCTTGGCGTCCGGGTGGAGCAGTTCGCCATTGGTTTCGGCAAGCGGCTGGTGGGCTTCCGCAAAGGCGATACGGACTATCGCATCAACGCCATCCCGCTGGGCGGCTACGTAAAGATGAGCGGCGAAAATCCCATGGACGAGCGCACCGGGGACCCGGGCGAGTTCATGTCTCACCCACGGTGGCACCGCTTCCTGATCGCGATTGCCGGTCCCGCGATGAACATTCTGCTGGCCATCTTCCTGCTGACCGCGGTTTACATGGTGCATTACGAGTATCCGGTATTTCTGGACAAGCCGGCGGTCATCGAGGGAGTGAAGCACGACTCACCGGCCGACCGCGTCGGCTTACAGCCGGGTGACCGGATCGTAAAGGTCGAGGGTATTGAGAACCCAACCTGGGAGCAGCTGCAGCCCCGGGTGTGGCTTAGTCCCAATCAGCCTCTGACGGTCACTGTTCAGCGGGGAGATCAGACCTTCGAGAAAACCATTGTCCCCCAACCGGTGACTACCTCGGAAGTGGGCTCCGCGGGATGGTTTCCGGAAGACCCTGTCATCGTCGGCCAGATCGAGCCGAACTCGCCTGCAGCCAAGGGCGGCCTGAAGGAAGATGACAGAATTGTTGCCCTGGATGGCAAGCCGCTGGTTTCCATCGAAGCCATGATTGAACGCCTCCAGCAAACCAAGGAGACTCCTGTCGATCTTACGGTAAAGCGTGATGGCCAGACTTTGAGCCTTGTGGGCCTGAAGCCCGTGTTGGGGAAAACCGAAGACCCGAAGGAGCAGAGATATCGGCTCGGATTCGTTGCCCGAAGCGAAACCAAGGTTACCACCCTGCCATTTAACGAGGCGTTGAGTCGTTCGCTGGAGCAGAACAAGAAATACTCGCTGCTGATACTGGAGCTGGCGAAGAAGATTGTGCAGGGGAAGGTATCGCTCAAAGCCGTCTCCGGCCCGATTGGTATCGCGCAGGATGCGGGCTACGCGGCGCAGCAAAAGGGCTGGACGCCGCTCATGGAGTTGACAGCCGGGATCAGCCTCAACCTCGGCATCTTTAACCTGCTGCCCATCCCCATCATGGACGGCGGCGTCATTCTGTTCCTCTTCATCGAAGGACTCATGCGGCGCGATGTCAGCTTGCGCATCAAAGAGCGCGTCTACCAGGCGGCATTCGTTTTCCTGGTGCTGTTCGCCGTCATGGTCATCTACAACGATCTGATGAAGACGCTGCCGGGGCTCATGGACCGGCTCCAGTAGGGCTATCTCCAGAGGTCTGCTCTCAAAGCGCGATGCATTTGTGTTGCGCCAGACTGCCCGAAAGCCGCCTTCTGCGATGCCTTGCCGCTACTTCGACTTCTGTTCCGCAATCCATTTATCGGTCCGCGCCTCGAGAAGATCGAGCGGCAAGGTTCCTCCATCGAGCATCTCGTCGTGGAATTTGCGGATGTCAAACTTGGGCCCCAATTCCTTCTTCGCTCGTTCGCGAAGTTCGCGGATCTTGAGCTGGCCGAGCTTGTAACTGAGGGCTTGCGCCGGCCACGCGATGTAGCGATCGGTCTCAGACTGGATCGTGGGCTCGTCGACCGCTCCGGATTTGCGCATGAATTCCACGACCTGATCGCGGGTCCATCCCTTCGAATGAATTCCGGTGTCGACGACCAGACGCACGGCGCGGAACAGCTCGGAGGAAAGACGGCCGTAGTCCGAGACAGGATCCTGATAGAAGCCGACCTCTTTGCCGAGCTCCTCGGCGTATAGCGCCCAGCCTTCGATGTAGGCGTTAAACCCAAGACCATGGAGGCGGAATTTGGGTAGCCCCGTGAGCTGCTGCTGCACCGATAGTTGCATGTGATGTCCGGGAACGCCTTCGTGGTAGGCGACGGCCTCATCATCAATCATCGAACGCTCGGCGAAGTTGGAGGTTGCGACCACGACGCGGCCGGGGCGCTTGCCATCGGGCGTGCCGGTGACGTAATGGGTTGCGGCGGCGGACTGAAAGGCCGGTATGGCTTCGACAGTTACTGGTGACTTTGGGAGCAACCCAAAGAGTTCCGGGAGTTTCGGTTCCATCTGAGCGATGTAGTGGCGAAAGTCGTCGAGGATCTGATCGGCGGATGTAGGAATGTATTTGGGGTTGGTTTTGAGTGAGGCGCGGAAAGAGGCGAGGTCGGCGAAACCTTCCTTCTTCGCGATAGCCGTCATCTCCGCCTGGATGCGATCGATCTCGCGCAGGCCGAGTTGATGGATCTCATCCGGCTTCATGCGGGTGGTGGTGCGGGCGTAGATGTCGTTTTCGTAGCGCTTCTCGCCGTCTGCCAGGGAAGTGATCGAAAGAGTGGTGCGGCCTTCAGGGGCGTATTCCGTGCTCAGAAACGCGGCGAACGCCTTATAGGCGGGAACGACATCGGGATTAATGGCCTCGGTGATCTGCTGGGTCAGGCGCTTCTGGTCTTCAGGGGAAATGTCCGCAGGATATTTCTTTGTTGGGAGCAGAAAAGGGTCAGCATCGATAATTCCTTGACACTGCACGGGAAGTTTTTCGGCGAGGAATCGGACGGGCATGAGCTTGTCTTTCATGCCGGCGCGAAGCACTTCGGTGGTCTGGGTGAGGACGCGGGGGATCTGGTGAAGGCGCGCGATGTAATCCTCGTAATGTTTGACGGAGTCGAAGGGCATCGACAGAGGCATATCCGCCAAGCTTGTATGGATGCCATTCTGCTGATTGATCGGCATCTCGTACTCTTTGAGGTCGAAATCGGCGATGCGCTGCTGGAGCACGCGAACCAGCAGATCGTGGGAGAGTTGGTCCTGGTCGGAGAAGCCAGTGCTTGGGAGGGCTTCAATCCGGGCAAGGAACGTCTCGTCGGACTGGTGGCGCTGGCGAATGGCGTCGAGTGAGTACTCGGCTAGCTTGTCGTTGTAGCGGTAGTCGCCGTAGGCGGTGGCGCGCTCGGGAAAATTGCGGAGATCGGTCTCGTAGTACTCATCGAAAAGCGCGTTCTGGGCGGCAAGGCGATCGGCGACGGGCTTAGCGTTTTGGGCGAAGATGGAACCGGTCACTGTGACGATGAGGAAGAAAGTTTGGGGAAGTCGCATGATTAGGCAGAGTACCAGAAGGTCACGACACCGTGTTGACCCCTTACTTGATGTGAGATACAATGTATCTCAGCGAGGACTTATGGCAGCGACCGAGATGGTTCATGTTCGAGTGGAAAAGCGGATCAAGACCCAGGCCGCCAAGACGTTGGCTGCCATGGGACTGTCCGTGTCTGACGCAGTGCGTGTCCTACTGACGCGTGTGGCTGTAGAGAAGGCACTACCCTTCGAAGTGAAAGTTCCCAAAGCTGCAACCGCGGCCGCAATGCACCAAGCGCGCAAAGGGGGCCTGACCGCTTTCAATAGCGTCTCCGAACTGATGAGCGACTTGAATGCGGAAGATTGAGCGCACCGGCGCGTTTCGCCGCGACTCAGACGCGAGAAGCGCGGTCAACACCGGCGCGACATTGATTTTCTCGTTTCTGACATCGCCTCCCTCCTAGCGGACGATAGGCCTCTATCGGAGAAGAACCGGGACCACGGGCTATCCGGCGACTGGAGCGACCACCGTGAATACCATCTCAAGCCAGACCTGTTGTTGATCTACCGCAAGCCGGATGCGAAGGTTTTGCAATTAGTTCGAATGGGCTCGCACAGTGAGCTTTTCGGCTGACATTGGGCAGCATGGTTCATCCACTCCGCGCCCAGCGGGCCCCCATTTACGCGTGCTAAAATAAAGGTTCCCATGGCAACGATTCCACGTAGAAAAACCGTTACCGTCGTCGTTGGAGGCGTGCGCGTTGGCTCGGATGCACCGATTGTGGTGCAATCCATGACCAACACTGATACCGCGGACGTGCCTTCGACCGTCCAGCAGTGCGCGGCGCTGGCCCGCGCCGGGTCGGAACTGGTGCGGGTCACCGTCAACAATGAAGAAGCCGCCGCTGCGGTTCCCCGAGTCGTTGAGGAACTCGACAAGCAGGGCGTGCGGGTGCCTATCATCGGTGACTTCCACTACAACGGGCATGTGCTGCTCACGAAGTATCCCGAGTGCGCCCGCGACCTCGCCAAGTACCGCATCAATCCCGGCAACGCCAGCATTGGACGCACCGGCGACTCGAATTTCCGCACCATGATCGAAGTGGCAGTGAAGTATCAGAAGCCGGTGCGCATCGGCGTGAACTGGGGATCACTCGACCAGACGCTGCTTACCCGCATGATGGACGAGAACTCAGCTCTTGCAGAACCGAAAGATGCCCGCGAAGTCACCATGGAAGCGATGGTAGTGAGCGCGCTGAACTCCGCCGATCTGGCGCAAAAGTTCGGCCTGCGCCCCGATCAGATCATCCTGAGTGCGAAAGTCAGCGGCGTGCAGGATCTCATCGACGTCTACCGCGCGCTGGCCGCGCGCTGCGATTATCCGCTGCACCTTGGCCTGACAGAAGCGGGCATGGGAGCTAAAGGCGTGGTCGCTTCAAGCGCCGCCATGGGCGTTCTGCTGCAGGAAGGTATCGGCGACACCATCCGGGTTTCGTTAACTCCCGCTCCTGGCGGCGATCGCACCGAAGAAGTCCGCGTCGCGCAGCAGATTCTGCAGTCCATGGGAATGCGCAGCTTCACGCCGCAGGTTACTGCTTGCCCCGGCTGCGGACGCACCACCAGCACCTTCTTCCAGGAAATGGCGGAACAGATTCAGACGTACCTGCGCGAGCAGATGCCAACCTGGAAAGGCCGTTATGTGGGCGTGGAAGAAATGAAGCTCGCCGTCATGGGCTGCGTGGTTAACGGACCCGGCGAATCGAAGCACGCCAACATCGGCATCTCCCTGCCGGGAACGTTTGAGGAACCGAAAGCTCCGGTCTACGTGGATGGACGTCTGTTCACCACGTTAAAGGGCGATCGTATCGTCGCCGAGTTCATTGGGATTCTCGATGAATATGTCGACTCGCACTACGCAGCGAGAGAGACCCAAAAAGAAGAAGTAGCGGCTCGAAGCTAACCCTTCCCCAGGCACATAGAACCGCGGCCGCCGTCGGCGATCTCGCACATCCGCGCGCTCCAGCTACTGCCCAGGCATCATGAAAATCGGATTTTGGTTCGCTGGGTAGCCGTTCGCTTGTGTCGGCCCGGCACCGAAGGCAGTGGGCAAATCAGTGACCAGGGTATCGGGGGCAATAGAGCTACTGCCGCTGCCGTTCGTGTTGCTGCCGGTTGTAATGATGTCGGCGATAAAGCCCGCGTCGCACATGCTCACGTAGACATGGCTGCTGTCCATAGACGCTGTTGTAAAGATCCGGAAGCGAGTGGCGCCAGGAGTATAGAGTGCAGGCAGCACCGGAGAAACGCAAGCGGCCACAGGCGGAACGGCAAATTGGCCCGGAGCGAACGGACAGTTGTTGCCAGGTTGTGCGGCACACGGGTAATTCAGCAAACTCAGGGTTGGCGCGCTGGGATACTGCAAGCTGAGACTATTGGCATTGAATATGGTGAGGCCAGGGACAACGCAGGAACCCGTCACTGTTGGGTCAGGACACGCTCCTGTAGGTTGCCGTAAGCTGGCTACGTAAAACCTGGTTCCATCAGCCAGCGCCGTCACTGAGGTGGGCGCGCATCCCAAGGGACATGGTGCTGACCCGACCGCGAATGAGATAGCCGCCAGTTGAACCGGGGTGTCCTTGGCTCCGCCCGTGTCAGAAAAAACGTAGACCGTGCTGGTTAAAGGATTCGTTACATAAAGACGGTTCAAGTTGGGATCAAAGAAAATTAAGTTGGCTCCGGCTCCCACCGGCAGGCTGCTCGAAACGGTGTCCGTGGCCGTGTCGATCGTGACCAGTTGTCCGTCACCCTGGGTAAGCACATAAATTTTCTGACTGTCGCCGCGCGCCACAATCCAGACGGGATTGGTCCCGGTAAAACCGGTCACGGGGTTTGAAGATAGGTCTGCAACATTCAAGCTGCTGACCGAACTGGTCGTCTGGCTCGTTCCCTGATTCGCGACGTAGAGCTTTGTGCCGTTCGGAAGCTCGGCCAGACTAACTGGGTGAATTCCTGCGGGCGCACTGTTAGTGACGGCATTCAGTGAAGGATTGAGAGCAAAGATCGAATTGGCATTGTAGTTCGCCACATACATGAGGTTGTTCTGGGTACTGTTGACGAACACAGGCTGCGGCGGGAACGTTGCGGTCCCACCGGACGACAGCGCGGGGAGCCCGGAGGACGGATTCACATACTGGATGGTCGTGCCCGCCCCGTTGATCGAAGCAAGGGTAAAGCCGCCGTCGTAGGCGTTGGGGTTACAAGCAGGCGGTGTGCAACCCGGAATAACCACACCAGCGATAGCGATGGCATATCCAACCGCGACATTGGTCCATGGAGCATTCAGCGTCACGGTCACGAGATTGCCGGCTTCGCTAATCGCCGTGATGGCGGATTCCTGACTCGGCAAAGAAGGTGAAGTTACCGGGCCGAATCCGGTTGCGAATGGAGCCTGAACTGCCGTAGTAAAAGAGGAGACACCGTCGATCCCGCCCGAAACACTACCCGCGCTGGCGACAAACACTCTTGCATTGTTGGGCAGAACGGCGGCATGCGTAGGCACATCGCCGAGGTTGGGCGCACTAGGGTCGGAGGTGGGCGTTTCCGCGATGATGGAGTCTCCCGAAACGTCAATCTGCAGGGCTCCGCCCGGGTTGTTGGGCGCATTGGTACTAATGGCGAAGACAGCGTGGAAATTTGCCGGGATGGGAGGCGTTTGTACCGGACACCCAGGAATTCCGTTCTCCGAGCACGGAATGACCACGGGACGGTAGACCTGGCCACACGCCATCATCAGCAGGGAGGCAACCACCAAGGCCGCCAATCGGCCCACGCGTCGAAGACTCATCAGCACCCCAAGGGAAAATTTCTGGTCACAATGAATTAGACATTCTAACGGCTGGCCGCGATCTGTGCCAGTGGTCTGACCCGGTGGGATGCAGATCTTCGAATACAAGTTGGACGGGTCTAAAAGGAGGTCTCAGGTCTTAGGCATTCGGGTTTTGCCCAAGACCTGACACCCAATGCCCAAGACCCTGATCTTGCGCTATCTGCCGCGCCGGGACTTGCCGCCGGCCGCGGCGGCTGGCTCCTCTGACTTGGCCGTGGCCGCAGGCTTTTTCTTGCCTTCCATCTGCGCGAGGCTCTGCTTCAAGGCAGCCATTAAGTCGACGACCGGAGCCAGTTTCTTTGGCTTTTCGACCGCCGCGACTTCCCCGCCCTCGAGCTTGGTCTCGATTAATTTCTTCAGATTTTCCTGGAAGCTGTCTTTGTACTTCTCCGGATCCCATTTGTCCGCCAGCGCTTCGATGAGTTGGTGCGCGACTTTTACTTCGGCTTCTTTCAACTCCACGTCCGGCGCGCCAAAACCTTCCACTTTCTTCACTTCGTCTGCGTAATACATGGTGTGCAGCATCAGTCCACCTTCATGCGGCCGCAGGAACACTGTGTATTCGCGGTTATGCATCGTGATCTTGGCGATGGCGACATATTCGCTTTCCTCTAACGCTTTGGTGAGCAGCGCATAAGGACGCCGCCCGGCCTCTTCCGGCAGCATGTAATACGAAGACTCGAAATACACAGGATCCACGTCGCTTGCCTTGACGAACTCCAGTATCTCCATGGTCTTCGCGGTCTGCGGCTCGATCTTCTTGATCTCCTCCGGCTCGATGACGATGTATTCGTCCTTGCGAAACTCGTAGCCTTTAACCATGTCGGCGCGGTCGACGACAACGCCCTCTAGTTGACAAATGTACTGCTGCTTGAGCCGGGATTTATCCGTGCGATGCAGCATGTTGAAAGAGATGCCGCTACTGCGCGCGCCGGAAAACAAGCGCACCGGCATGGAGATGAGCCCGAAAGTTAAGTGTCCAGACCAGACTGAAGCTGCCATAATCCCCCTCACTCAAAGGGATGCGACTGCGGCACCCGTGAAGACGTAAACTGCCCAGAATTGGGAGTTTAGCCTAGAAACGAGCTTTTAGTTGCACAAATCTTAGGGCACGGGGAATCGAAATGCGAAGCCGGAGGGAAGGGGGTTGGACACATCGAAACACTAGGGGTTGTAGTTAACTGATGGGGTTCGGCCTTCTTGGCGCAACGAACGGCCTGTGTTCCGAGTCGTTGTGGCAGGCATCTTGAACCCTCAAACAACATTCGATCATCTGTGGATTGGGATTTTGAATTCCGGAGATGATAAAGAATGACGGACCTGCGCTACCCCATCGGCAAGTTCCACTTCGACGGACCACCTACAGAAGAGCAGAGAAAAAAGCTTATCGACGATATCTCCCAGGCCCCGGCCAACCTGCGCGCGGCGGTGAAAGGTCTGTCAGCTCCA
>Ga0210395_10003799_pt1 | contig 11589 bp, 11 predicted proteins | sample IncBWH4OmetaG_FD_150861 | JGI IMG/M metagenome (GOLD analysis project Ga0210395, IMG submission 150861) | Forest soil microbial communities from Barre Woods Harvard Forest LTER site, Petersham, Massachusetts, United States - Inc-BW-H-4-O ...
GACCCTCCCAGCGGGCAGTTGCCGCACGTTCTATTCCACCAACCAGCCGACACCTGATGGCGGCTGGGTTTCGACCCATGAGGATGTGACCGATCGCGTGCGTCTGCAGAAGGAACACGATCACGCCTCCGACCAGCAGCGCCGGCGCGGCGCCATCGATACGGCGATTGCGGCGTTCCGCACCAAGATGGAGACGCTGCTCAAGACATTCGGCGACAGCGCCGCGGCGATGAAGTCGACCGCGGTCACGCTTTCCGCCGCCTCCAATCACACCTCGCAATGCGCGGAAAGTGCGGTCGCGGCCTCGCACGAGGCCTCGACCGGAGTGCGGACGGCGGCGGGCGCCGCCGACGAGCTGTCGAGCTCCATTGCCGAGATCGCGCGGCAGATCACGCAGACCAACACCGTCGTGCGCATGGCGGTCGACGAGGCACAGGCGACCAACGGCGAGATGAACACGCTCGCCGTGACGGCGCAGAAGATCGGCGACATCGTCAAGCTCATCCAGACCATCGCCGAGCAGACCAACCTTTTGGCGCTCAACGCCACGATCGAAGCGGCGCGCGCCGGCGAGGCGGGACGCGGCTTTGCGGTGGTGGCGTCGGAAGTCAAATCGCTGGCGGTGCAGACCGGCAAGGCCACCGAAGCGATCGTCGGACAGATACTGGCGGTGCAGAGCTCGACCGCGAGCGCCGTGGAATCGATCCGCCGCATCACCCAGCGCATGCAGGAGATCGCGCACTACGCCACCGGCGTCGCCGCCTCGATCGAGGAGCAGAGCGCCGCCACGAGCCACATCTCGTCCAATGTCGCGAGCGCGGCCCAGGCGACGCAGAGCATGGGCACGGTGCTCGACGACGTCGCCGGCGCCGCCACGCAGACCTCCATGTCAGCGGAAGTCGTGCTCGACGCCTCGCGCTCGGTCGAAGCAGCCATCGCCGATCTCCGCGGCCACGTCGAAGCCTTCCTGGCCGGCGTCGCGGCGTAGCCTTCGCCCTCACCTGCTCGCTCGCTGCGGGCGAACAAGATCACTCCTGCGGTGCGGTCCTCTTTGCGAGCGCGGCCTGTCCCGCGGCGAGGCGTGCGATCGGCACGCGGAACGGCGAGCACGAGACGTAGTCGAGCTTGGCCTCATGGCAGAACGCGATCGAAGCAGGATCGCCGCCATGCTCGCCGCAGATGCCGAGCTTCAGGCCCGGACGCGCGCGGCGGCCGCGCTCGGCGGCAATGCGGATGAGTTCGCCGACGCCCTCGCGGTCGAGCGTCACGAACGGATCGGCCGGCAAGATGCCCTTCGACGTGTAGATGCCCAAAAAGCTCGCCGCATCGTCGCGGCTGATGCCGAAGGCGGTCTGCGTCAGGTCGTTGGTCCCGAAGGAGAAGAACTCGGCGGTAGCGGCGATCTCGCCGGCCCTGAGCGCAGCGCGCGGGAGCTCGATCATGGTGCCGACCTGATATTCGACCTTGCTCTTGGCCTCGGCGGAGACCGTTTGCGCCATGGCGTCAATGCGTGCCTTGATGAGATCGAGTTCCGCCTTGCTGGCGATGAGCGGCACCATGATTTCCGGCACGACCGGCGCGCCGGTGGCGCGGCTGGCCTCGATCGCGGCCTCGAAGATGGCGCGGGCCTGCATCTCCGCGATTTCCGGATAGGCGATCGCCAGCCGGCAGCCGCGGAAGCCGAGCATCGGATTAAACTCGCGCAGCTCGCGCGCGCGGTCCGCGAGTTTTTTCGGATCGGCGCCCATCGCCGCGGCGACCGTTGCGATCTCGTCGTCGGTGTGCGGCAGGAACTCGTGCAGCGGCGGATCGAGGAGCCGGATGGTCACCGGCAGGGCGCCCATGATCTTGAACAGCTCGACGAAATCGTTGCGCTGCATCGGCAGGAGCTTGGCGAGCGCGGCGCGGCGCGTCTTCTCGTCTTCGGCCAGGATCATCTCGCGCATCGCCTGGATGCGGTCCTCGTCGAAGAACATGTGCTCGGTGCGGCAGAGCCCGATGCCCTCGGCGCCAAATTTGATCGCGGTGCGTGCGTCGGCCGGCGTGTCGGCGTTGGCGCGCACTTTCAGCTTGCGCGCGCCGTCGGCCCATTGCATCAGCGTCGCGAATTCACCGGTGAGCTCCGGCTCGCTCATCGGCACCTTGCCCACGAGCACCTGTCCGGTCGAGCCGTCGATCGTCAGGATCTCCCCCTTCTTCATCGTCGCACCGCCCGCGGACATGGTCTGCGTGCGATAGTCGACGCGCAGCATGCCGGCGCCGGCGACGCAGGGCTTGCCCATGCCGCGCGCGACCACGGCGGCGTGCGAGGTCATGCCGCCCCGCGTGGTCAGGATGCCCTCGGCGGCGTGCATGCCGTGGATGTCCTCCGGCGAGGTCTCCACCCGCACCAGAATGACCTTGCGCCCCTGGTTGCTGAGCGCTTCCGCGTCCTCGGACGAGAACACGATCTCGCCGGAGGCGGCGCCCGGCGAGGCCGGCAGGCCGGTCGCGATCACGTTGCGCTCGGCGGCCGGATCGATGGTCGGATGCAGGAGCTGGTCGAGCGCGGCGGGATCGACGCGCGTCACCGCTTCCTCCTTGCTGATCAGCTTCTCCTGGGCGAGCTCGACGGCGATGCGGAGCGCCGCGCCCGCGGTGCGCTTGCCGCTGCGCGTCTGCAGCATCCACAGCTTGCCCTGCTGCACCGTGAATTCGAGGTCCTGCATGTCGCGGTAGTGCCGCTCAAGCGCGGCATAGATGCGCTTGAGCTCGGCGAAGGCTTGCGGAAGCGCCGCCTCCATCGACGGCTTGTCCGAACCCGCTTCCTGCCGCGCCGCTTCGGTGATCTCCTGCGGGGTGCGGATACCGGCGACGACGTCCTCGCCCTGGGCGTTGATGAGGAATTCGCCGTAAAGCTTCTTCTCGCCGGTCGAGGGGTTGCGCGTGAAGGCGACGCCGGTCGCCGAGGTCTCGCCCATGTTGCCGAACACCATCGCTTGCACATTGACCGCGGTGCCCCAGCTTTCCGGAATGCCGTGCAGGCGGCGATAGGTGATCGCGCGCTGGTTCATCCACGAGCCGAACACGGCGCCGATGGCGCCCCATAGCTGCGCCTGCGGGTCCTGCGGAAACGCCTTGCCGGTCTCCTCCTCGATGCGCTGCTTGAACACGCCGACCAGCTCCTCCCAGTCGGCCGCTTCGAGGTCGGTGTCGAGCGTGTAGCCGTTGCGCTCCTTGTGCTCGTCGAGGACTTCCTCGAAGTGATGGTGGCCGATGCCGAGCACCACGTCGGCATACATGGTGACGAAACGCCGATAGCTGTCGTAAGCGAAGCGGCGGTCGCCCGACTTCTTCGCCAGCGCCGCGACGGTGGCATCGTTGAGGCCGAGATTGAGCACGGTATCCATCATGCCCGGCATTGACGCGCGCGCCCCCGAGCGCACCGATACGAGCAGCGGATTTTCCCCGTCGCCGAATTTCTTCCCGGTGATGCGGCCGACCTCGGCGAGGGCAGCGTCCACCTTCGCCTTGAGTTCCTTCGGATAGGTTTTACCGTTCTGATAAAAATACGTGCACACCTCGGTGGTGATGGTAAAGCCGGGCGGCACCGGGACGCCGAGATGCGCCATCTCGGCGAGGCCGGCGCCCTTGCCGCCGAGGAGGTTGCGCATGCCGGCGCGGCCCTCGGCCTTGCCGCCGCCGAAGGCGTACACCCATTTGCCCATCGGCGCGGCAGACGGCGCCGTGGTTCGTCCTTTTTGGCGATCCTTCGCCTTCACGGCGCGCCGCGGCGATTTCTTCTCCGGTCGATGCGATGCTTTGGAGCGAGACTTGACCATGGGATGATGCGTTCGATTTCCCCGGCTCGTCGTTACCCAACGGCCGCCATTCGACGTAACGCCGCAGCGGCGTCAATCAGTGTAAATTGACCCAGTGATGAACGCTGTTGAGGCCTACGAGGCCGATGAAAATGAGATAGATGGCGACGATGAAGTTCAGCAGCCGGGGCATGATCAAGATCAGGATGCCGGCGACGAGGGCGACGGCCGGCGACAGGTCGGTGGCGGTGACGAGCATTGGATTTTCCTGTGGTTTCGATGAATTTGCGCGAAAAGGGCAACGGGCGCGGCTGCACAACCTACGCATAACGCGCAGACCGCCGTCCGGTTCTAGGCGACAAGGGCGGCGGATTCCAGCCCGTGCGCAACGGCGGTCCCTGGAATCGCGCGGCGGCAAATCCCTTCCCCGCTTGCGCGGCGCGTGCTGGGGAGGGGAATGTTATCCCTCGATTCGGGAGAAATCGGCGACCGCGCGCGTCGCCGCCCGGATTTCGTTGAGGAGCTTCAGCCGGTTCTCGCGCAGCGTCTTGTCATCGACGTTGACGGTCACCTTGTCAAAGAACGCATCGACATGCGGCCGCAGCTTCGCCATGGCGCGCATGGCGGCAGCGAAATCCTCGGCCGCGACCGCACGCTCTGCTTCCGCCTTCGCTAGTTCAATCGCCTGCGCCAGCGCCTTTTCTTCGGCTTGCGCGTAAAGCCCGGGATCAGGCGCCCCGGTATATGGGCGATTGTCCTTTTTCTCCTCGATGCGGATGATGTTGGTCGCACGCTTGTAGCCGGCGAGCAGGTTCTTGCCGTCCTCGGTGTCGAGGAATTTTCCCAATGCCTCGACGCGGCGGACGATGAGCAGAAGATCGTCCTGGCCTGCCAGTGCGAACACCGCGTCGACGAGATCGTGCCGCGCGCCTTGCTCGCGCAGTTGGACTTTCAAGCGATCGGCGAAGAAAATCATAAGATCCGCGAGCTTGGGGCCGATGCTCTGCTTCGACAACGCTTCCGGAGTTCCGTGGTGTCGAATGTCTTGAACAATTCTCTTACCAGCATCGAGTTCGACAATTATCAAGTTGTCCGGGGGCATATGTTCGCTGTACGGCTGATCAATATCAGCACCGGCCATTTGTGTCTTGACAACTACCATGTGAGCAAAAAGCCATTTGAAAATTCGAACTCGAAGTCGATTGCTTAGAATGAGTCGCAACGCCCCTAGTGCCGCCCTTCGTAAGGCGTATGGGTCTTTGCTCCCGGTCGGCTTCTCGTTGATGGCCCAGAACCCGACGAGCGTGTCGATCTTGTCGGCGAGCGCAACGGCGACGGAAACCGGATCGCTCGGCACCAGATCGTCCGGCCCCTTCGGCCTGTAGTGATCTTCGCTGGCGTGGGCGACGGCTTCGTCCTCGCCCTGGGCCTCGGCGTAGTATTTCCCCATAACGCCCTGCAACTCAGGGAATTCGCCGACCACTTCGGTGAGCAGATCGGCCTTGCATAGCCGTGCCGCGCGCTTCGCCTTCTCCACATCGGCGCCGACCAATGGCGCCAATTCCGCGGCCAATCGTTCAATGCGTTCAATGCGCTCGGCCTGGGTGCCCAACTTCTCGTGAAAGACGATGTCCTCGAACTTCGGCAGCCGGTCCTCGAGCCGCGTCTTCAGATCGGTCTCGTAAAAAAACTTCGCGTCCGAGAGGCGCGCTCGGATGACGCGTTCGTTGCCGGCGACAATCGCCGTGCCGCCGTCCGCCGCCTCCATGTTGGAAACGAGGATGAACTTGTTGACGAGTTTTGCATGCGCAGCATCGCGCAGGACGAAGCATTTCTGGTTGTTGCGGATGGTGGCGCGGATCACCTCCTCGGGGATTTGCAGGAAGCTCGCGTCGAACGATCCCATCAGCACCACGGGCCACTCGACGATGCCAGCGACCTCGGCCAGGAGGCCGTCGTCGGCGACGAGTTCGAGCCCCTGCGCGAAGGCAAGCTGCTTTGCTTCCGCCGCGATGATGTCGCGCCGCCGCTCGGCGTCGAGCACGACCTTGGCCTTGTCGAGCTTGTCCATGTAGTCGCCGAGCCGGCGCACCGTGAATGGCGCCGGCGCAAGAAAGCGATGGCCGCGCGTCGCATTGCCGGCGGCAATGCCGTCGATGGCAAACGGCACGATCTCGGGCTCCTCGGTCTCCGGCCCGAACGTCGCCACGATCGAATGCAGCGGCCGCACCCAGTCGAGCGCGCCCGGCTCCTTCGATTGCACACCCCAGCGCATGGATTTCGGCCACGGGAAGCTTTTGATGACGCCGGGCAGGATTTCGCCGAGCACGTCGAGCGCGGCGCGGCCCGGCCGTTCGACGACGGCGACGTAGAAATCGCCTTTCTTGTCCGACTGGATTTTCGCGTCGGCAATCGACTTCAGTCCGGCTGCCTTGAGAAATCCGGCGATCGCGTTCTCCGGTGCGCCGACTCGCGGCCCCTTCTTCTCTTCGCGCGAATCGGCCTGGCGCGCGGGAATGCCGTGGACGGAGAGCGCGAGACGGCGCGGCGTCACGAACGCCTTGGCGCCGTCGTAGACGAGACCGGCGTCGACCAGCCGGCCGGTCACGAGCTTGCGCAGATCCGCCGCCGCCTGCGCCTGCATGCGGGCGGGAATTTCCTCGGAGAAAAGCTCTAGCAGCAGGTCGGGCATGGCGGGCTCGAATTCACCCTCCCCTGGAGGGGGAGAGTCGGCGCGCGAAGCGCGCTGGGGTGGGGTGACGGCGTTGCCGCCTTTTGTGCTTCAAGGCAAATGGCTCGGCGTCGCGAGAACCATAGAGGGCCGCGTACACGGTCTCCAAAACGCCATTCGCGTTTTGTCTAAGATCGTTGTTCCAGAAGCGAATGACGCGATAGCTTTCCGCTTCCAGCCAGCGCGTCCGTCGATCATCTTTCACTTGACGGGCATCGATATTGTGCCCAGAGCCGTCAAGCTCGATCACTAGACGTGCGGCCATGCAGGCAAAATCGACGACGTAAGGTCCAATCGGAACCTGACGACGGAAATGCGAGCCGTCGATTTCGATAGTGCGCAGGCGTTTCCAGAGGAGCAGCTCGGTCTCTGTGGCGTTTGCTCGCAGCCGGCGCGCACTTGCGTCGTCACCCACGGTTCCACTCCCGCGCATCACCCCACCCCGTCGCGCATCTTTCGATGCGCGCCGACCCTCCCCCTTCAGGGGAGGGTTAAGGGGAGCGTTACGCTCCTACCGTCTTGTGCGTGCCGTCGCACATTGGCTTCTTGGCGGAGCGTTTGCAGGCGCAGAACCAGACCTTCTCGGTGGTGGCCGCCTTGAATTCGACGGGCGTGAACGAGGTGACCTTGTGCGAGCCGTCGCAGAACGGCTGCTTCTGCGAACGCCCGCAGGCGCACCACCAGTAGCTCTTGCCGGCCTCGACATCGATCACGATCGGCCGCCGGCCGCCGATTTCAGGCATCTCGCTCATTGACTTCTCCCTCCGCCTTCTGTTGCCAGCCACGCCTCGCCGCATGCCTTGGCGAGTTCGCGCACCCGCAGGATGTAGCTCTGCCGCTCGGTCACGGAAATCACCCCGCGCGCGTCGAGCAGATTGAACACATGGCTCGCCTTGATGCACTGATCGTAGGCCGGCAGCGCCATGAGATGACGGCCGCGATTGCGCGCCGCCTCCCTTCCCTCCCCGGCCTGCGGTGCAAGGTCGGGATCAAGCTGCCAACCCGCTTCGAGGTATCTGTTGCAGGCGGCTTCAGCCATGCGGAACTGTTCGAACAGCATGTCGGTGTCGGCATATTCGAAATTGTGCCGCGAATATTCCTGCTCGGCCTGCAGGAACACGTCGCCATAAGTCACCTTCTCGGCGCCTTCGCGGCCGTTGAAATTCAGCTCGAAGACGTTCTCCACGCCCTGCACGTACATCGCCAGCCGTTCGAGGCCGTAGGTGAGCTCGCCCGACACCGGCGCGCATTCGAAGCCCGCGACCTGCTGGAAATAGGTGAACTGCGAGACCTCCATGCCGTCGCACCAGCACTCCCAGCCGAGCCCCCAGGCGCCGAGCGTCGGGCTCTCCCAATCGTCCTCGACAAAGCGGATGTCGTGGATCTTGGGATCGATGCCGATGGCGTAGAGCGATTTCAGATAAAGCTCCTGCAGGTCGTCCGGCGACGGTTTGAGAATGACCTGCAGCTGGTAGTAGTGCTGGAGGCGGTTCGGGTTTTCGCCGTAGCGGCCGTCCTTGGGACGGCGCGAGGGCTGCACATAGGCGGCGTTCCACGACTTCGGGCCGAGCGCGCGCAACGTGGTCGCCGGATGGAAGGTGCCGGCGCCGACTTCCATGTCGTAGGGCTGCAGGATGATGCAGCCGAAGTCCGCCCAGTAGCGCTGCAACGCCAGAATGAGCCCCTGGAACGAGCGCTCGGGGCGCATGTGGGGCGGCAGCAAGTCCTCGTTCATGGGACGTTGTTGGTGGAACGCCCGCCTGCGGTCAAGTCCGCGTCTCGCTCGGGCGGTATTCGCCCGATTGCGGATCGCGTTTCAGGGTTGGCAGCGTCTCGCGGTCGACCGGATTGGCGGGGTTGCCGCAGACGGTGTCGAGATCGGCGCTCACGCGCTGCACCTCCTTGATGCACCAGCGCAGCAGGACCGCGCCTCCGATCAGTCCGAACGCCAAGGCCAATACCGGCGGCATTTCTCCCTCCGTCAGAGCCCGTAACGCGCCCACAGCGCGCGCGCCTCGAGCGCCGAGATCACATCCTCGGCAAGACCCGCACCCATGAAGTCGCCGCGGCCGATGCCGCTGACGCGCCGCCCGAACAGCCGGCGCTCGGCGGCGATGAGCGGCGTAAAAACCTTGTCCCCGAAACGGTCGCGGAGCGTGCTGCGCACCTCACCGATCGAGTCGACGAGGCCGAGCTCGATCCCGCGCCGTCCGGTCCAGTACTCGCCGGAGAACAAGTCATTTTCCGGGCCGGCAAGCTTGCCGCCGCGCCGCGATTTCACCAGCGCGATAAAATCCTCGTGGATCTCACGCTGCAGCTCCTTCAGGCGCTCGACGTCATCCGGCTTCTCCGGCAGGAAAGGGTCGAGCATCGCCTTGCGTTCGCCAGAGGTATAGACCCGCCGCTCGATGCCGAGCTTGGCGATTGCCTTGTCGAACCCGAAGGAGCTGCCGACCACCCCGATCGAGCCGACGATCGAATGCGGATCGGCGATGATTTCATCGGCGGCGCAAGCGATCATGTAGCCGCCCGAGGCGGCGACGTCTTCTACGAACGCAATGACCCGGCGCTTCTTCTCCTCCGCCAGCTCGCGGATGCGGCGGAAGATCAGGTGGGATTGCACCGGCGATCCGCCAGGCGAGTTGATGGCGAGAGCGACCGCGGCCGCGTTGCGCACGGCAAAGAGGCGGTCGAGCGTGCGCGCGACGCTGCCCATCGTGAGGCCAGGGCGAAGCGGCGTCGACAGGCCGATGATGCCGGAGAGTCTCGCCACCGGCACCACGACACGGTCGCCGCGGAAGCGCTCCGGAATGAAACCGCGAAGCGCCGCAAGGGCGCGCGTGCCGGCCTCTTTGACGCTTTCCCCAGTCCAGGGCTCGCTCATGAAGTGCACATAGGCAGTCGTCCTCGGCCCCTCAAGTAACCGTTTGTTAACGTCGCGGAAAGGTTCACACGGCTAAGTTAAACGCCGGGGCCAGGGATGGGAACGCGCCGGCGATGAAAATCTACATGCTGCTGATGCTGATCGGTGTCATCGTCGGCTTTTCCTACATTCCAAGCCCAAGGCAAATGAAGCAGACAACGACGGCGCCGCCCGATTCGGCGACTGCGTAGCGCGCGACAGCGAAAGCCTCACTCCCGGGCCAAGGAGAGCACCCCGCCCGCACGCAGGACGGCCTCGGCTTCCGCACTCGGCTCGCCGGCGGCATCCGTGAGCACAAAGCCCGGCAACAGCGCGAGCGGCGCGCGGCTTGCCTTGACGGCGCGCGCCAGCACTCTGATCGCCGCCGCCCCCGGCTGCGGATGCACCGGAAGGAGCGTGACCGCGCCGAAGCCGGCGGTGAGCGCCGCCAGCATCGAATCGAGCCCGTCGGCGCGCCAGATCAGCGTCAGCACGCCCGAAGGCCGCAGCAACCGCACCGCGGTGCGCACCCACTGGCCGAGCGTATCGGGCGACGCGGCATGCGCGAGACGCCGGCCACGATCGGGCGACAGTTTTTGCGCTGGTGCCATGTTGAAGGGCGGATTCATCAGCACCCGGTCCGCCGTCCCGGACGACAATCCCGCTGCGGCGAAAGCGGCGGCGGGCGCGGCAACGTCGAGGCACACGGCGCGCACCCGCTCAGCAAGACCGTTGCGCGCGGCGTTCTCGCGCGCCAGCGCGGCGAGGGCCGGCTCGATCTCGACCAGGGTCACGGCAACGCCGGCGACGCGACGGGCCAGCGCCAGTCCCGCGGCGCCGACGCCGGCGCCGAGGTCGACCGCGTGCTCGCCGGCGCCGGCCGCGGTCGCCGCGGCGAGCAGAATCGCGTCATGGCCGACGCGGTGGCCGCGCAACGGCTGGCGCAGCATGAGCGATCCGCCGAGGACCGCGTCCGCGCTCACCCCGGCGCTTTCAGCGCCCATCGCCACGGAGTTCGTGGGCGAGGCCGGCGTCGGTAAGCAGCCGCCGCGCCGCGTCGAGTTGGTCCGCGCCGACCAGAATGCGGCGCGGGAAGGCGCCGATCGAACCTTCCAGCACGCTGATGTTCTGATCGACAACGACGTGCGCGATGCGTGCGCCGCTGAGCAGCGCCTCGATCGCCGAGATCAGCACGGCATCGTTGGTGCGAAGAAGCTCGACCACGTTCAACTCCGCCGCCGTTCCTCGCCCGGCGCGCGCAGGGCGAGATAGGCGAGCAGCTTGAGTTCGCGCCGGCCGCGCGTGACCGTGTCCAGGATCAGACCGCAGGCGATCGAAAGGAAGGCAAGCAGCATCAGGCCGGTCGAAAGCACCGCCGTCGGCAACCGTGGCACCAACCCCTCCTGCACGTAGGTGGTGAAGATCGGGATGGCGAGGCCGATCGATATGATGGCGAGAGCGATGCCGAACGCCCCGAACAGCGACAGCGGCCGCGCGGCGCGGTAAAGCTTGAAGACCGTCGAGAGAATGCGGAAGCCGTCGTTCCAGGTCGACAGCTTCGAAGCCGATCCGCTCGGCCGCGAGAAATAGGGCGTTGCCATCTCCCCGACGGGCAATTCGAGCTCGAGCGCGTGAACGGTCAGCTCCGTCTCAATTTCGAAACCGCCGGAGAGGATCGGGAACGACTTCACGAAGCGTCGTGAGAATACCCGATAGCCGGAAAGGATGTCGGTGAAGGCGCGCCCGAACATGTGGGCCACGAAGCCGGTCAAGAGCCGGTTGCCGGCCCGATGACCGGGGCGATAGGCCGCGTGGTCGCGATCGACGCGGGTGGCGACCACCATGTCCAGCCGCTCGTCGATCAGCTTGGCGATCATGCCGCGCGCGCTGGGCGCATCGTAGGTCGCATCGCCATCGACCAGCACGTAGACGTCGGCCTCGACGTCGTTGAACATCCGCCGGACCACGTGGCCTTTGCCCTGATAGGCCTCGCGGCGAACCACGGCGCCGGCCCGGAGCGCGGCTTCGACAGTGCGGTCGGTGGAATTGTTGTCGTACACATAGATTGCGGCGTCCGGCAGCGCCGCCCGAAAATCGGCGACAACCTTGGCGACGGCGCGCTCCTCATTGTAGCACGGCATCAGCACCGCCGTCTG
>Ga0210395_10003800_pt1 | contig 11589 bp, 14 predicted proteins | sample IncBWH4OmetaG_FD_150861 | JGI IMG/M metagenome (GOLD analysis project Ga0210395, IMG submission 150861) | Forest soil microbial communities from Barre Woods Harvard Forest LTER site, Petersham, Massachusetts, United States - Inc-BW-H-4-O ...
CATACTACAATGGGTTATCCCATTACAACGGATCAACAAGCAGGCGATATTCTACGTAGACGTAGATATCAAAACCTAATGACAGCACCTGTACCACTTGGTAACGGTATTGTAGACCCACCAGCGCAACAATTAACTGCTCTGGATATCGATGCGCGTATAGATTGGTCTTTTGACCGTGCCAATCTTCTTGCAGCGTAAGGACTTGACGGTACTTACTTAATACTGCAAGAGCAGGTAGACGCAATTGCCTGCTATAAACCAGCCCTAATTGACTTGAAAACCCGATGGGGTAACAAGGCGGAAGATATGAAAGATAATAGAACTAGAATGGATTGTATATCGGACGGTAGTTGGAATTCATTATCTGATTGGGATAAAACCGAAGGATTACTTGAATTTTCAGAAAACAATTATGAAAGCAATGATTTTGGTTCTATTGAAGCATTTATATGCTGGTATCACCGTGAGAGACTAAAGCGGGTAGGAGCCGAAAGGTTAAGCGATAGTCCGATCTGCAAATATAGTTGAAATTGCAGAGTGAAGCAGAAATGACTTCACCCCACTTTGTGGAGTAACAAATATGAATGCTTATCAACGAAGACCCTGTTCTAAACAGTGCTGTAAGCACGTTAGGCCAGTCTCTTCGAGAAACTGAGGATCAACTTGCTCGTTCGATGATGGAAGGGTCTTTCCCTCCTATCAATTGCACAAGTGGTACAAACGGGGACAACCCAACCAATATCAGTCCTCTAGATTGTTCAAAAGCGGTTCGCTTGTTAAGAACTGCTAATGCTCAATTCATTATGGATATGATTGAAGGCGAGTTGAAATTCGGTACAGCGCCTGTCAGAACAGCATTTTTTGGTTTGGCTCACACTAATTTAAGTGCTGATCTTGACCAGATGGTTGGCTTTATCAACGTTGCTAATTATGCGAATAATAGCAATTTGTTGATGGCAGAATGGGGTTCTATTCGTAACCTTCGATTCCTATTGTCTTCTGTAGGTTCTGTGTCTACGGCAGCATCAGCGCTTGGTGCAGATGTTTATAACATCTTCATACCAGGACAAGAATCTTATGACATGGTTGATCTTGACGGTTATTCCGCTCAATTCATCTATGCTCCTCCAGAAATCGCTTCACCACGCTTAAGATTATATCAAACAGCTGGTTGGAAGATGGCTCAAGTATTTAACACAACAAACACCTCGTGGGCATTGAATCTAAGATGCACACTACAAGTGGCAATATAAGGAGGTAAATTATGAGTACTCAAGTTACCTCAGGCGCATTTATTAACGTGGCTTCTACGCCATTTTTTATTCCGTTACAACAGCACATTAGTTTTTTTAAGCTTAAAAACTTAACAAGATCGGGTGTTACTGCATTAGGTGTAGCAGGTTCTTTAACTTCCACTAGGATTGTTAGAGCATACTGGAACCCTTATATGACGGCAGGCACAGCAGAAATCGAGCAAAACGGAACCGTTTCTGGTATCCTGGCCCCTTTAAATGTTGGCATTGCTGCAATTAATGGTTTCACCATTTTTAATGCTGCAAATCCTCCATTTCCAGGGCCTGCAATTACTGTAAATAGTTTTACACCTGGTACTACTACAGTATGGACAACAAATACAGCACACGGGTTTGTTGTTGGAGACAATGTGAGGGTAACAAATGTAACAAGCGCACCTCAATTTGGTGGCCTTACAATGACCGTAACTGCTGTTGGTTCTACAACAACATTTACAACATTGCTTGACTCTACTGGAGCTACTACGTCTGTAGGAGTTGTCAAAAAAGTTGGTAATGTTAACTTGCCCAATAGGTCTCTATTTACGCCAGAAACCCGAGTCATAGCAAAAATTACAAATGCAAACCCAATGGTTATTACCACTTTAGTGGCTCAAAACTATGCGGTTGGCGATGTTGTAACTTTTGATATGCCTTCTGCGTGGGGTGTTCCTCAACTTACTAACACCACTAGCGGTTTGCCTTTCCAAGCAACTGTTTCGGCTGTTAATAATGCTATAGGTACACAGACAGTTACTTTTGCAAACGTGGATAGCACAAACTTTGGTGTTTTTGCTACAAATCCAGTCGCTGCAAATAGTAACCCAGGTCACTGGCTGCTATCTGGTGCTTATCCATTTAGCTTTCCATATATGATACCTCAAGGGGAAGGGAATACCAACCAATTGTTCGGAATTACACCCAGCCCGCTCCAATATGGCAATCAAAACGTATTAGCCTTCACAACAGATAATACGTCCTATAATGGCATTCTTATTGGAACTGGTGATGGTACGAATTCGGCGACAACAGGCGGGATCATAGGCAGTACTGTAGATGCTTGGTTCTGGGAGGCATATTCTTCAACACAGGAATATCCCCAAACATAGATGTGAATGTGTTTTTATAATAGTAAAGATCGCAAAAGGGGTAAAATCCCTTTTGCGAATTATTACCATCACCAGGAATAAATATGGCAAGACAAAAAAAAATTAAAAGTTTACAAATAGAAGAAGTAAAAAAAGAGGTTGTCATGACTGAAGTAATAGAGCCCGAGCAAATTGAAAATGCAGCATTGGAAATTACCCTTGAATCCATTCAGCAAGAAATCGATAAGGCTCGGAAAGAGCTTGAACAAACTAAAGTAATTCTTGAGGAAAAGAAACATGAACTAAAATTATTACCTCGTCGTGAAGTTGATGAAAAAGAACAGCAAATAATTGATAAGCAAGTAAACAATATCAACAAAAAGAAAAACAAGAATGATTTAATAGAGAAACAACGCATTTATGATTCACAAATGATAACAGGTCGTTTTATGAATCGTCGAGCGCCTGGGCAAAAGGTTAAACTCCCTTATCTTAAACATTCAACTGATCCAGTTAAATGGTATGAATTAAGAGATGGAGGAATCTATACAATTCCTAGAGGTTTCGCAGATCAATTAAATGGCGGTGATGAAAAGAATCCCTGCTATTACACTCCTGTATTTATTCAGAAAGAAGGAGCCCAAGTTCTTTCTGATAAGATGGGTGAAAATTCCGCTATCGCTGAAGTCGATACAAGCAATAAGAAATACGCATTTGTCCCAGTTGGATTTGCTGCATAGGAATATATGTCAACTGTTATGTATTATCCGGGTTATTCACAAGTCCAAGTTAAAATGAATTTAACTTGGCAGGTAATTGCTTCTATCACCCAGGAATTTCCAATGGTTATTACAACAATTAACAATCATAACTATGTTGCCGGTATGCAAATCAAGTTCCTAATACCACTAGCATTCGGAATGCAACAATTGAACAACCTTCGCGGACAAGTGACACAATTAACATCGAATACTTTAACAATTAACATCGATAGCACAAATTTCACGCCTTTTGCTTATCCATCGCCTTTGCCCTCAGCTTATACTTTTCCTACCGTATTTTCTGATTCTTCAGGCCCTTATTTACCGCCGTTGCCTTTGCCTTATGCTAATGAAACCTCTTTTGAAGGGGCTATATATAATGGAGGCGAAGTATGACAGTTACATTGGCTATGATGCGTACTACAGTCCGTAGAATGACCGCTAGATATACGCCTCAACAAATGCAGGATACCCAAATTGATCAATATATCAACCTTTTTTATACGCTTCATTTTCCTGAGAACATTAAAAACATTAAGCTAACAAAACCCTATGTTTTTACAACTATACCTAACGTGGACACTTATGATTTCCCTTATGAAGCCAATGCTATTGATCCAAATGATGGAACTGTAGCCCCCCAAACGACAGGTAATATTCAGGTAACTCCGCCAGTGTACTGCCAAGGTTACATACTTCGTTATTTTCAGGACAAAATCACGTTCTATAATAGATGGCCTAATCTTTCTGTAAATCAGCAAATAGATCAAGGGGGAATGGCACCTAATACAGCCTACACGGGAATTATTAACCCCACTCCGTTCTATAGGGCACAACTAGATATATTCGGAAATGTAACGGAAGCAGGAGTAACAATATCGGCTTTTGATAACTCTGGTGGAGTTAATTCAGGTTTTACATATGTTCTCACGGATCAACCTAGTCCAAATTCTGATATAGGTCAACTTATTGATGCTCAAGGTAATGATGTTGGTGAAGTAAATTATTTGACGGGAGCTTATGACTTTACCCCTGCAAACAATGCCGTTATTCCATCTACAGCAAATATATACGCAGCAGTTGTACCCTATCAAGCTTCTCGGCCTTTAGATGTGTTATTCTATAATCAACAATTCGTTTTTCGTCCATGCCCTTTGCAAGTTTATCAAGTTGAGTTTCAGATAAGCCAACAGCCCACACAATTAATATTAAGCAATAGCGCACCCGAGCTAAATGAATGGTATTTATTCATCTGCGCGGGAGCTGCAAAGCTTATCTATACCGATTTTCCAGATGATGAAGGCATGGCTTATGTGATGCCTATATTTCAAGAGCAGTTGCAGCTAGCCAATAGACGTACATTACGGCAGTTAGGAACACAGCGCGCAGCAACTATATTTAGTACGCCAGGTAGGCCATTAGCCTCATGGTTTCTTGGAACTGAATATAGCGGTACAACTGGATAGAAAATGTCATATAATATAAATATTCCTCAAGGAACAGACCAGACTTTACAATCACAAAAACAATTACTATCAAATTTTCAAACTATTGATTCACTTTTCGGAGCTAATCATTATCCTTTGACGGGTGAACAGAATTACCAAGGGATGCATACAGTTTTAACTATGCAACCCCAAGGCGGTGATCCTCCCACAAATGCAACACAGATATCTTTATATAATAAGTTAGACATTAACTCCATTCCAGCATTGTTTTTTGCTCCAAACAACTCACAAACACCTATACAATTAACATACCCTTTTATAAACACCACATCAACAAATACACAACAATATACTTTTGTCGCAGGTCCATTTGTGATTTATGGCGGTAAGATAAAAAACCCCACTAATGGACAAGTGATAACTTTATCTCCAACATCAAATTTATTATATGTTGGATTAACTAGGGGTAATTCTAAAACATTATCCGCTCGAATTTCTTATGCACCAACTCCAACAAATATAAATTCACCTCCTTCAACATTCACAATAAATTATGAAAATGTACCCTCCACAATAGTTGGAGACATTTACTATTTAGTTATAGGGCAATAGATGGAACCAGAAGAAATACCGACATTCAATCCAAATGTTCCTCTTAGAAAGGATAAATTCAATTCTTCTCAGTTAGATTTTCTCACTAATTTCATGACCTTATATACTGCATTTTCTGCCAATCATGTAGCTTTAGATGCAACATCCAATGCCGGCAATCATAATGTCATTCAATTATTAGAGCAACCTGCAGGATCAACATTTCAAACAGATTTAGGAGAAATATCAATTTATTGCAAAGCCCCATCCAATACAGAAGGAGTATCTCTTGATCAAGGCGATCAGATCTTTTTAAAGTATCAAGGTAATCAACCTGAATTTCAATTAAGTGCTTACCAAATTTTTGCTCCTCCTATAATAACAGGAGGAGGAATAACACAAACACCATTTTTCACATTTCTGCCTGGGAAAGTTTTACTTTACTTCGGAACTATAAAATGTTCATTGCAAGGTTTGGGTTCAACTAATGCGCCTTTATACCTTAGACCTCCTATTGCAACGAACATTATAACTATGAATTTTTGCCTACAAGGAAATAATGCCGGATATCCTCCAATGGTTTCAATTAAAACAGCTAATGGAAATGGATTTTACGAAGTTCTTTACCTGCAAAGTACGGACCTTCAACCGACGCCAGCAAACCAAACTTTTTTCTACGTGGTGTTAGCAAATATATGACATACCTTCCAAACATACCTCAAGGAGATAATTCCCCCAAAAATCAAGCGCCTTTGATTCAAGCAGACTTTTCGCAGTTTGCTAGTGTATTTTCTACGACGATAGGAAGCAATAAATACAATCATAGTCCCTTAAATACAATGAACCAAGGCGATCATGAAACAATCGTATTGCAAGATCAAGTCACTACAGATCCAACTATTAACGATAATTTCGCGTGTCTTTATGCTAAAGATGCCAGTTCAAAAGTAGGGACTCAGCCTCAATTGTTTTTGCGCATTCCAAAATATCTTCCCAATCAATTTGTTACTAAAAACGCCCCCAATAACCCCATGCAATTAACTTATAACAAAGTCAACACTTCTGGTCCGATTTATCAGAGTTTTTTAGCGGGAGGGTATTTACTATTTTGGGGTACTACTACAATTACAAGTCCAGCTGTATCTAAACAAATCACTTTGCCTATAGCAACGACAGAAATACTCATTGCAATAGCTTATCCAAATTTAACCATAGGCAGCAATTTGACTACTAGAGTAAGCACAACCATAGATACTAATACGAAATTTACTATATATTTGGCAGCAGCTATAACAGGCATCCCCTCGCCATTGCCTTTAACATTTTTAATTGTGGCAACTGTATGAATTCAAGTACATTCCTTATAGGTCCACTTTTAAAAGATGGTTTACGAAAAGATGTCAAACCTCATGCCATTCCTGAAGATGCATGGGAGAGCCTAGTCAATATATTTCAATTTCGTGGAAGAATGATAAGGCATTATGGGTATACTTCCCTAGACCCTGCCGTTACTACGACTAGACTTTCTACAGATGGAGGAACGACATTTCCAGGTCTTCCAGTAATGGGACTTAAAAACCAAGACTTGTTTGGAATAGGATTGCAAAATCTAGTCGGTTTTGATACGAAGAATGCTTATACATTCAACGGTACTACGTGGAGTATTCTTCCCTCTGTATTGCCTGTGGTTCCCCCTATTTGGAGTGGCACAAATTCTCAATTCTTTTGGACCGTAAATTATGCAGGTGCTTTTTGGGTTACTAATTCAAAGCCTGGTATAACTGGATGGGCTGTAACTTTATTCTCTGGTTCGGCTGGAGTTGGAAATGCTGCAACGGTTCAAGTCACTGCTTCCGGAAATACCGTTGCCATGGGGGACCCAGTTTATTTTCTTAATTTAGCTGGAGGAGCGGCAGCCAATAATTTAGCTTTTGGAATAGTAAAAACGATAGTAGTTACAAATTTATCATTTACAGTCCAAGCCACGAATGCCGCATCAACATTTACCTGGACCAACGGTATAGTTACAGGATTAGTTTTAGATAGTCTTCAGTCGATCTCAGGACAAGATGGAATACGATATTATGCATCTACTGGCGTTGGCAATACATGGGTAAACTACAATCCCCCAATTGACCCCAACACAGCTTTAATGGGTGCGCTATTGATATTCCCTTATAGGGGTTATCTAGTGTTTCTAAATACTACGGAAGGAAATGCCACAAACATTTTCAACAACTTTCCAAATAGAGCTAGATGGACTCAAATAGGGACTCCTTATTATTCCCAACCTGTACCAACATCCCCATCATCTCAAACACAAGATCCATTAACTGCGCGTGATGATATTTTCGGTCGCGGTGGCGCTTCAGATGCGCCAACAGGGGATGTCATTGTCGGGGCGGAATTCATTCGCGATATACTTGTCGTTTATTTCACTAAAAGCACATGGCGATTGAGATTTGTCAATAATTCACAGAACCCTTTTGTATGGGAACGCGTTAACAGAGAGCTTGGTAGCTCCTCAACTTTCAGCACGATAGTTTTTGACAAAGCATTAATGGCCATTGGCACACGTGGAATAATTAGCAGCGATGGAAATGATACTATAAGATTTGATCAAAAGATACCCGATGAAGCTTTTAATATTCGTATTGATAATGAAGGGCTACAGAGAGTTTATGGAATAAGAACATTCCAATCTAAATTCTGCTATTGGACAGTCGGTGATAGCAGCAATCCTCTAAATACATTCCCAGATCGTGTTTTAGCCTATAACTATGACTCTCAAACCTGGTCTTATTTCGATGATTCATTTACTTGTTTTGGCTACTACAGTGGATCGACAACGGGTTATACATGGAATGATCTAATCGACAATTGGTCTTCTTATGATATGACATGGGACGCAGGATTTACACAAGCAGGATATGAAACGGTTATAGCAGGCAATCAGCAAGGATTTGTTTTTGCATTAGAGCAGACAGATGGACAGAATAGCCCTTCTTTAGTGTTAACTAACATAACAAATGGAGTTGTAACATCAACCGATCACAATCTTGCCGATCAGTCATGGATAACTTTGACAGGCGTTTCAGGGGTTACTTATACAGATGGGGTTTCCTTAAATGGACGCAATTTTAAGATTGCCGTCAATACGGCCAATACTTTTACCCTTATGGAATATAAGCCGATGTATGCCGGCAATGTTTCAGGTGTATTGGTGACATATACTGTAGGTTATGTGCCTATTGTGCCAGGAACCGTTCAAATCAATATAGGAACTATACAATTTCTAGATACAAATGCTGATGGTAACTTAATATCAAGCGGGCCTGGAACAAATTCAGGGACTATAAATTATGAAACAGGTTTGATAACCCTAAACTTCAATCCGTCTCTAGCATCAACAGCAATGATAATTAGGCTTTCTTCTTTCGATCCGCTTCAGACAATAAATGTTATCAGTACGACAACAGCAGATACTCCAGGATTTATAACTAAAATAAGCAATTTTTCTATGGTTTCAAAGATATTCAACTTTTTTAGAGATGACAAACGTTCAAGATTAAGCAAAATAGACTTCTATACAGCTCTTACAGCAAATGGACAATTTACATGTAATGTCTATGGTGATAGTACAGATGAAATAATTAATATGCCCTTACCGGATAATCTAGAAAGCAACGTTGTTCCTACAAGTCAAAATGTTATGTTTCCTAACAATCAGCTATACGACGGACAAGAAAACATTTCTAGGCTATATTGCGATGCCACAGCCGAGACAATACAACTTGAATTAACGATGTCAAATCAGCAAATGTCATCTACAGCTATTAACTCCTCAAATTTTGAGCTTAATTCTCTTATGGTGACAATGAAACGAGGCGGTCGTTTGGTTTAGACAAAAAAGACGCTTCCGTATTTAAATACTATATGGTGTATTGTAAATAGAAAAACCTGGAAAAATTTATGACGACTCCATCCGATCCATTTCCCCAAAATCCGATGGATGCATTCAGTCCATTTCTTCCTACAACACAGAACATCCCAGAGGAAGATGATGTCTTCAAAAACTTTCTTAATGATAAATTGAGTCAGTTTGCGGATGTAATCAATGACAAAAAAATTGGAGTAATTGCTCAAGCTGATGAAAATTTTTCAGGTGGTAAGTTTTTCTTTAAAACTACTAAGGTCACGCGGAATGAATATCAAACCCTTGCATATATTCCTAGTTGGATACCCCAGACATTAACATTGACTTCAATTCCACAATTTCCAATACAAGATATCAATAATGAATTCGTTGTAACTTTAGTTTATGGATCAGCAAGCAAACCACCCACAGCAACGGGCGCAGGAAATGGAGACTTTTTTAGTTTCATGGCACAAGGGGATGCTCGAATTCAATTTACAATGTCAGATACCCAGATCGTTATTACCACAAATGGAACAACAGCAGCATATTCAGGATTTATCGTTATTAATTACTTGAGAAATGGTATATAAACCAATCATGCGCAAACAATAGCGAAACAGCCACAAGATATGTAAATGCAAACCTAAACCAATACCATCGATTAAATTCCTGGTCTTTAGAATACATATTGCATGCATGAGCAATCATTAAGCCAAGTAATGGTGCGATGAAGTTTCTATGCATTTATTTATCTGAAGCTTTTGTTTTCTCCCATCCTGAAGTGGTCCACATTCCAATATGGTAGTAAAGAATGTGCCATTTATTGAATTCTTCAACATCATATTCCATTGGAGGACGATCAAAACAAGATTTTGTTTCACAATATTGATGAAGGCCTGACATTAAATTAACTGCTTTTGCCATATTGATTGTAGGTTGTCCTCTTTCACCAAATGCTTTCCTTATAAGATCGAAAACTTCTTTTCCTTCATTATGCCAGTGTCTAAGGAATTCATCGATTCGTTTGTGTTCTTCATATGTTAGCTTTTCTTGAGTGTTTTTCATTTATTTTCCTTTGTTTTTTTCTTCAATAGCGCAAAGTCTACCATGGAAATCTCTAATATCCATTCTTATAGCATCTAAGATTTCTTGGTTTTTTTCTTGAAATCTATCTATTTTGCTATCCATATGTAAATATAATGGTATGGTACTTCCTAATATTGTGATTAATACAATCCCTAATTCTACCAAAGGCTGCCATTGTATTTTTTTTGAATCTTCCATGATAAATCCTTTTAAACATATCCTGAAAGAGAATACCATAAATTCATATTAAAAATACACCTAAATTAATGATTATGTTATTTTAAAGAAAACTTGGAGATCTATATGGCTTGGGCACCAATTTTGGCAGCAATGATTCCTTATGTTATGAATGCTTTGAATCCTGGAGAAGACGAAAAACATGGTTCTACACAATCCCCAACTCAGATAAAGGGTATTGAGCAATTGTTAAAAGATCTTCAGGGAATGAAAGGCGGTGCTCAAAATATTCAAGCGAATCCGCAATATATGCAGGGACAAGAATATCTTAACGGTCTATTCAATGACCCCCAATTCTTCAACAAATTTGAAGCACCTCTACAACGTCAATTCAACGAACAAACGGTACCGGATTTGGCCAATAGGTTTGCTAGTATGGGATCTGGCGGCTCAACAGGATCAACAGGTTTCCGGAACCAGCTAGCCCGCGAAGGAAGCAATCTAAGTACTAATATAGCAGCTCTTAGGGGTGGAATGCAGCAACAAGGAGTTAATCAAGCTCTACAATATGCCCAGCAGCCATTTAATAACTATGCGCAGCTAATGCAAACAGCACTAACACCATATCAAAACACATACCAAGGGCCAAGTACAGGGCCATATTCAGGCATAGCGGCTCAGGGAACTGCTGCTGCGATGAATTACTATGCAAATCAACCACAATCTAACGCAGGACAATCACCTTCCACATATCAGTATCCATTAACGGGTGGTTATGATGCTGATTTTAGAAATGATCGAGCATATCAAGGGGGTTATTAATGGTCTCCATAATCCCAGGTAACGCGCGGACTGCGAACGATCTTTTAGGCCAACAGACGGCTCAAGCAATCCAACAAAATGTTCAACCTCAGTTAAATCAAATGTATCAAAGGCAGCGTGGCTATGCTGCTATAGATCGCTTGCAACAAGATCTTGCATCAGCAAATGGGGATATGTCAAAGATACTCCCTGCTATAGCAAGAGCATACACAGATAATCCAAGCCTTGAAAAATCTGGCATTGCTGAGCATGCTATTAAAATAGGAATGGCAAAGACCTCTGAAAATGCAGCTGTTGCAGGAGATCAACCACAAGCTCAACCTCAACCAAGAAATAGAGAACCCGAACAGTCTACTTACCAACCGCAAAAATTAGCAGGGTTTTTAGGTCAGCAGGGACAAC
>Ga0210395_10003801_pt1 | contig 11587 bp, 9 predicted proteins | sample IncBWH4OmetaG_FD_150861 | JGI IMG/M metagenome (GOLD analysis project Ga0210395, IMG submission 150861) | Forest soil microbial communities from Barre Woods Harvard Forest LTER site, Petersham, Massachusetts, United States - Inc-BW-H-4-O ...
GGGCCGCGGCCCATCAGGCGGCGCGGGCGGCGCTGGAGCCGCGGGCCGCGGCCCATCAGGCGGCGCGGGCGGCGCTGGAGCCGCGGGCCGCGGCCCCTCGGGCGGCGCGGGCGGCGCGGACCTCGGCCCCTCAGGCGGCGCGGGCGGCGCGGCGGGCGCACCGTGAACAACACCGCCAGCCCGTGGCGCGGCGCGGGCCCGGAACTGATCATCGCTGCGATCACCGTCGGCGCGGCCGCCCTCGCGGGCGGCGCCGTCGCGGGCTGGCCCGGGCTGGCCACCGCGCTCATAGCCGCCGCGATGCTCGCGATCGTCGTGCTGCGCGGGATGTCGCCCCGGAGCGCGCCGCAGTCCGTCAGGCTGGCGAAGGACAAGCAGGTGGCCCGCGCGATCACCGGGTACGCGCAGCGCAGGTCGGTGGTGGCCTCCAGCCTGGCCAACCGCGCGTTCTACGAGGCCGACCTGCGCCCGATCCTGGAGCACCTGCTCGCCGCGCGGCTGGCGGAAAACCACGGCATCAACCTCTACCAGGACCCGGCCGCCGCGCGCGCGACGTTCTGCCGAGGCCGCGCCGACGCGGCACTATGGTCCTGGATCGACCCGGCGCAAGCACTACCGATACAGGATCGCGATATGCAGCGCTTCGGCATCCCGCGGCGGACGCTCGCGCGGCTTATCAACCGATTGGAGCAGTTGTGACACCGGAAGAGACCGCGCGGAAGGCCGCGGCCATCCTGGATGAGCTCGAAAAGGCCGTCGTCGGCCGCCGCCGCACGCTCGAACTGGTGCTGATCGGCATCCTGGCCGGCGGCCACGTGCTGCTCGAGGACCTGCCTGGCCTGGGCAAGACGCTCATCGCCCGGTCGTTCGCCCGGGTGCTCGGCCTGGACTTCGCGCGGATCCAGTTCACCCCGGACCTGCTGCCGTCGGACGTGATCGGCGCCCCGTTCTACGACCAGCGCAACGCGGAGATGGTGTTCCGGCCCGGCCCGGTGTTCACCCAGCTCCTGCTGGCCGACGAGATCAACAGGACGCCGCCGAAGACACAGGCCGCGCTGCTCGAGGCGATGGGCGAGAGCCAGGTCAGCGTGGACGGCCAGACCAGGCCCCTGCCGTCGCCGTTCGTGGTGCTCGCGACCGACAACCCGATCGAGTACGAGGGCACGTACGAGCTGCCGGAAGCGCAGCTCGACCGCTTCTTGATGCGGCTGCGGCTTGGCTACCTGTCGGCGGCGGATGAGACGAACATGCTCAGCCGCCGGGTCGCGCGCGCGATGGAGGCGGTGCCGCTGGTCCCGGTCACCGACGCGGCCGGCGTGCTCGCGATGCGCGAATCGCTCGAGCGGGTCGAGGTGGCCCAGGACCTGCTCGATTACATCGTCGCGATCGTCACCGCGACCCGCCGGGATCCGCAGGTGCAGGTCGGCGCCAGCCCGCGCGGTGGCCTGGCGCTCGTACAACTAGCCCGCGCCCAGGCGCTGCTGAACCAGCGGGACTACGTGATCCCTGACGACATCAAGCAGGTCGCGGTGCCCGCGCTCGCGCACCGGGTCACGCTCCGCCCGGAACTGTGGGTGCGTCAGGTGTCCGCCGATGACGTCGTAGGCCGGCTGCTCGCCGCTGTGCCGACACCGCGCACCGATCCGGCTGATGTCCGAACGAGAGCCGGGGCGGTCACCGGCTAATGCCCACAGGTATCCCGAACGGTTCCCGGCTCCCCGCGGCACCCACAGCTTCCCCTGCTCAGGGCCCCGACGCGGGGACGGGTCAGGCTGTCGGGCCGGTCGTTGTCGAATCGACCCGGTCAGAATCCGAAGTGCGCTGGCGCCCGTCCCGGCATGCCATCCGGCTGCTCACGCTCGCGGCGGCGGGGCTGCTGCTCGCGACCGCCACCAGGCGCCCCGAACTGGTCGGCCTGGCCGCGCCCGCGCTGCTGCTGCTCGGCGCCGGACGCTCCGCCCGGCCGGAACGGATCGGGGTGCGAACGGGCCTGACCGCGACCCGGCTGTACGAGGACGAACTGGCGGCGGTGGACGTCACCGTGGAGGACGACCAGGACGACGTGCGGTGGGTGCTGCGCCCCGGCCGCGGCATCGAGCCGTCGAGCGCGACCGCGGTCGGCAGCCAGACGGCCAGGTTCATGTTCATCGTGCCGCGCTGGGGCAGGCGGAAGGTCGGATCGGTCGACCTCGTGCTGCATGACCGGTGGCGGCTGGCCGAAGGCCGGTTGTCGTTCACCTTGCCGTCCGTCGACTGCTATCCGCGCCCGGCCATCCAGCGCACCCAGGTGGTGCTCAGCCGGCTGCCGAACCGGCTTGGCGAGCACCCGGCCCGGATGGCCGGCGAGGGCACGGAGTTCACCGGCGTGCGCGACTACGTCCCCGGTGACCGGCAGCGGGCGATCAACTGGCCCGCCACCACCCGGCGCGGCCGCCTCCAGGTGAACACGTTCGCCGCCGAGCGCTCGCAGGACGTGGTGCTGGTCGTCGACGCGACCTCGGACGTGGGCGAGCCCGGCTCGTCCGCGCTCGACCTGGGGCTGCGCGGCGCCGCCGGGGCGGCACGCGCCTACCTCGACGCGCGTGACCGCGTCGGCGTGATCACCTACCAGTGGGGCGGCGCGACGTGGCTGGCACCGTCGCTCGGGCGACGGCAGGTCTACAAGATCATCGACACGATGCTGTCGGCGGACGCCGCGTGGGCACGCGGCGCCATGTTCAGCCGGCTGCCGCGGGCGGCGCTGCCGCCGGGGGCACTGGTCGTGGCGTTCAGCCCGCTGCTCGACCAGCGGTTCGTCGAGGCGCTGCGGGACATGCGCGAGCGCGGCTTCTCGCTCATCGTGGTGGACGTGCTGAACGCCGAGCCACCGAAAAAGTTCTCGTTCGCGGGCAAGTCGGCCCGCCGCATCTGGCAGATGGAACAGCATTCGATCCGCTTTTCGCTGCGCGAGCTGGGCGTCCCCGTCGTGCACTGGGACGGTGTCGCGCCGCTGGATCTGCCGCTGGCCCCGTACACCCGGCGGCCCCTGGTAGTGCGCCGATGACGACGCCGACGGCTCCCCCAGGCACGGTCGCGGCCGCCGTCGCGCCGCGGCTCGCCGCCATCGCGCTCGGCGCGGCCTGCGTGGCGTGGACCGCGAGCTCGCTGCCGCACGGCGGCTGGTCCCGCTTCGCGCTGACGGTGTCGATCATCGCGGTGACCGCCGGGGCGTTGCGGCTGGCCGTGGCCGACCTCCCGCAGCCGGAAAACGACTACTTCCAGCCCGCGCCGATCCGGGCCTGGCTAGGGTTCCTCGCGTTTCTTCGCGCCCTGCCCTGGGAGGAGATCGCGCTGGTCGCGCTGCTGTGGCTGGAGGTCCTGCACCCGGCGAGGCCGGGGCACACGGCGGCGCTCGGCGCGGGCCTGACCGCCTACCTGCTCGCGGTGCACATCGCGGAGTCGGGCGCCTCGGGCGGCTTGCTGCTCCGCCGTCAGGCGAAGGTGCTGACCGCGGGCGCCTGCCTACTCGCGCTCGGCGCGGGCTTCGCGACGCTGCCCGCCATCGGCGGCGGCGGCGCCGCCCTGCTGCGGGTGCTCGCGGCCGCCGCGGTGGTCGCCGCCGCGGTCCTCGTGTTCCCGGCCTAGCTGCGGACCCGCCACCGCCGTTCTGAACAGAGAATATGCTTGCGCCATGCGAATGTGAAACTGAGCTGCTCGCGCACCTCCAACTCGGCTCGCGCTAACGACCAGCCATGATCAGCCGAACCGACGAGGAGCTTTTCCCCCATGCTTACGCACCAGCAGATCTTGCATTTCGCCGCGTTTGGTTACGTGACGCTGCGCGGGCTTTTCAGCCGGGCCGAGGCGGCGGCCTTGCGCGACGAGGCCACGAGCGCGCTCGCGGACGCGTTCGGGCCGACCGGTACCGAGCCAGCGGAATCCGATGGCATCAGCGGCGATTACCTGCCGCTTTCCGTCGACAGGGCGCCGTTCAGCCAGTCGCTCACGCGAGTAGGCCGCCGGCAGCCCGTCCCGCAGGCTCGCCGTCGAGCGTCTTAAGCTGCTCGGCGTGATAACCGGCTAACCGAATGGCACCGTGGTGAGGAGCGCCCGGTGTCCGGCTGTGAACCGATGTAGTCAGCCCAGCTGGCCTACGTGCCGGATGATGTCTTCTACCGGGCCGTCCACGGTGAGCTGGATGTCGTCGACGACGGCGCCGTCGCAGAGCCGGATCAGCCGTTCGGATCTGGCGGCGATCTGCGGGTCGTGGGAGGCCAAGACGATTGTCATCTGGTGGTCGGCGCGCAACCGGGTGAGCAGGTTGAGGATGTCGGTGGCAGTGGCCGAGTCGAGGTTGCCGGTGGGCTCGTCGGCGAGCAGCAAGGCGGGAGTGTTGATCAGGGCGCGGGCGATGGCGATGCGCTGTTGTTCGCCGCCGGACATGCGCGATGGCAGCGAGCGTTCGCGTCCGGCCAGGCCGACCGCCGCCAGCAGCTGCCTGGCCCGCTCGCGCTTGTCCCAGCTGGTGCGATACGGCAGCACTGGCGCGATCACGTTGTCCAGGGCGGTAAGCCCGGGCAGCAGGTTGTAGCGCTGGAAGACGAAGCCGACGCTGCGCCGGTAGTCGGCCTGGGCGGTGCCGCGCAGCCTGGTTACGTCGGTGCCGTTGGCGATGATCACGCCGGAGTCGGGGCGTTCGATCGCGCCGATCAGGTGCAGCAGGGTGGACTTGCCTGAGCCGGAGGTGCCGGTGAGCGCGACGAACGCGCCGGCCTCGATGGTGAGGGTGATGTTGTCGGCGGCGGTGACCCGCGTGCTCGTACGGGTACGGCTGCCGTAGCGTTTGCTGACGCCGCGCAGCTCGAGGGCGCTCGAGCCGGAGGTGGTGGCGGTCATGTCGGTTCGTTACTCCTCGGCTAGCAGGTGGGCGGCCGGCAGGCGGCGCAGCAGCGCCGCGGGCAGCAGGGCGGCCGCGGCGGTGACGACGATCCCGGCCACCGCGGCGAGGGCCGCGATGGCCAGCAGCCGGGCGGGCAGCTGCCCGGCGAACCAGGCCGCGGCCCCGAGCCCGATCCCGGCCCCGGCTAGCGAGCCGATGATGCCGATGATCGCCCCCTCGGTGATTACCAGCCGGGCCAGCGTGGTGTCGCGCCAGCCGAAGCTGCGGATGGCGGCCAGCTCGGCCGAGCGTTCCGTGATGTTCAAGAACACGACGTCCGCGACAGCCAGCACGCCGAGGGCGACCGTGGCCCCGGCCGCGACGTAGTCCACGCTCCTGACCTGAACGTCGACGGCGTCGCCGAGCAGTGACCCGACGACCACCCCGCGGAAGGCGAACGTGACCGCCGTCAGCAGCGTCAGCGCGGCGATGCCGACCGCCAGGCTGACCACCCCGATCAGCGTCCGGCCGGGAGTGCGGGCCACGTTGAGGGCCGCCATCCCGGTGACGCCGGCGGGCTGGTGCGCGCGGCGGGTCGCGAGCACCGGCGGCCGGACCGAGCTGACCGGGTCGGCCCGGGCCGCCAGCCAGGCCGGCGCCAGGCCGCCCACGACGGCGACCGCCACCGCGACGGGAACGGCCAGCAGCGCCCGCGCCGGCGAGACGCTCAGGCCCAGCCCGGCCGACACCGGCACGGCGAGCGCCGCGGCCAGCAGCCCGGCGGTAAGCCCGATACCGGCCAGCTCGCCCAGCACGGTCGAGAACAGCCGCGACCGGCGCCAGCCGACAGCCGCCAGCACCCCAAGCTCGCGCCGCCGACCGCGCACCGCCGCGGTGGCGGCGTTGACGACAAACAGCACGCACACCACCAGGATCAGGATGAAAAGCGCCACGCTCGTCTTATCCATCGCGTTCAGTATCGCTACCGCGACGTTCTCTTTCACCCAGTCCTCGGTCAGCGTCAGCGGCGGCTGCCCGAACTTGCCCGCGGGCACGTCGATGGTCACCGGCGACGGCGACGAGCCGGCCACGATGTCCACATCCAGGCCGGTGCGCTGCTCGATCTGCTGCGCGACCGCGTTGATGCGTGCCCGCGATAGCACATCCGCCCCGGTCACGCCCGCGACCCCGACCCGGATCACGCTGATCGGATCGGCGGTCGACACGCCGGTGTAGTAATGGCCGTTTTCCAGCTCCGGCAGCGCCGACAACGTGGTGATCAGGTTCACTGGCTGGCTGACCAGGCCACCCAGGTTCTGGCTGGGCAGCAGGTCGGCGCCGTGCAATGCCTGGCGGCTGGCCGCCGTCGCCGGCGCCGCGGCCACCGGCTGGTAGTCGCCAAGCGGCACCTGCGACAGGGGGTCAAACGCCTTGATCCTGGCTGGATCGAAGACACCCGCGATGTGAATCAGGGAAATCGTTGAGGGCCGGGACGGCGTGGGCTGCGAGCGCGCCGTCGCATGCGAGGTCACGGTCCGGTACTGGCTGTCCTCGTCGTCCATGGCGACCCGGAAATTGCTGCCGGTGTACCAGACCGACGAGGGATTGACCGCCTGGCGCGGCACCAGCGCCCCGACCGTGGTGCGCTGATAGTCCACCGGGCCGACGGACCAGAACCCGCTGACGGCATTGCCGGTGGTCGACCCGGTCCGCGTGGTTACGCTGACGGTCGGCCCGCCACCCTTGAGCACGGCGTTGTAGGCCTGCTGGGCCGTGGTGTGCACGATGGTCACCGTGCGGCCGGGAGCCGACGCCTGCGCGCTCTTCCAGCTGGCGTTCATGGTGGGTGTCGCCGTCGGTGTCGCGAGCTGCTGGAGGGTGGTCTGCGCGTACTCGTTCATGCCGCTGGCGGAGGAGACCAGTACCGGAACCTGCGTGGCGTTGCCGTCCTCGTTCTCGGTCAGGTATTTGCCGGAGACAAGCGCCCCGTTCAGCCCGTCAAGCTCTGCCTCAGCCCGCGGGTCGATGGCCGCGATCAGCACCGGGATCGTCCAGGTGATGAAGTAGCCAGCCGCGTTGGAGCTCAGCCCCACGTCGTACTGGTTCACCCGGGACCAGCACAGTGCGTAGGACTGCGCGGCGGCGCCGAATGGGTTCGTTCCCGGTGACAGGCCGTAGCTCTGCAGCGTGGGGCATCCCGCGGCGGTGGGGACGGTCACGGCGTTGCCGCTCGAATCGACCCCGATCGGCTGTGGCGTCACGTACAGGTATCCCGGCGGCTGCGTGATGCGGGTGGCGCCGTTGTCGCTGACCCAGGTGGTGGAGATCCGGTAGAGCTGGCGGCTGGACTTGGCCAGCGCCGCGGCGGGAACCGGCACGAATATAGCGGCCTGGAGTTGCGCGTAGCCGGCCATCGCTATCGGCGCCGCGACCTGGACCCCCGGGATCTGCTGGACCTTGTGGTACTGCGCCATCGTGATCCCGCCGTAGATGCCCGACAGGAAGTCCGGCTGCACCGTGCCGGTCAGGTTCTCCACGGCGGTCCTGGCCCCGCTCGGCCGGACCAGGATGTCGTAGGCGGGCGAGAAGTTCGCCGACACCGAGCCGACCGTGCGCAGCTGCGCGGTCCGCGACGCCGCGGTCAGCACGGTGAACGCGGTCGCGGCGACCAGCACTCCGGCGATCAGCGCCAGCGTGCGGGCCAGCCGGAACCGCACCTGCGACCAGGCCAGCCTGCCCATCACCGCACCCTTTCGCTAGCCTTCGCCAGCTCTCAGTGTCCCCGGGGCTGGCGCCGACCGGGGGGCTGGGACTATGCTCACTCCTTACATAGCGACAATGCAAGAACGCCAACTAGATCGTTACCTAGCGGCAAGGTAAGGTCCATGCCCCTGCACCACGCGGTCCTGGCGCTGCTAGCGGCCAAGCCAGCCCACGGCTACGAGCTGAAAACGAGCTTCGAGCAAGCCGTCGGCGACCAATGGGGCGGGCTGAACATCGGGCACCTGTATCAGATCCTCGACCGGCTCTCCCGGGACGGCCTGATCGACTCCGAGCGCCAGCCGCAGCAGGTCAAGCCCGACCGGGTCGTGCACCGCCTCACCCCGGCCGGCCGCGCCGAACTCGACCGCTGGCTGGCCGAGCCAGCCATCCCCGCCCGCGGCTACCGCGATGACTTCTTCCTCAAGGTCATGGCCGCCGCCCGCTCCGGCGACCCCGCGACGCTCACCGCCGTGCTCGGTCGCCAGCGCACCCACCTGCTCCGTCAACTGCACGCGCTGGCCGACGCCCGCGCCACCACCAGCACCACGTCGGTCGAGGCATTGCTCATCACCGCGGCCGAACTGCATACCCGCGCCGACCTCGGCGTCGTCGACGCCGCGGAGAAAGCGCTCACCGCCGGCGCCGCTTCGGCCGTCAGCGAGCAGTCATCGGCAGGCTTGGCTGCACCACGGACCGCGGCTGGCTAGCCTCGCGCCATCGGGGTCGAGAACGGCCATGGCGACGCGGTTCGGCTCGACGCCGAGCTCGTTGACAGCGAGCTGGTTTCATCGAGCCGACCCCGCTCCGCGCCGGTGAAGACGAGCGTGTCCCCTGCCAACCCGCTCCGCGCGGCGCCCCCCTCGACCGTCGCCCGGAAGCGGCTTGGCAGTTGCCGGCTGTCAACGGACATAAACCAAGGTAGCCATCACAGAGGTTCTCAGCCCGACCCGCGTCCAGCTCGTCGACCCCTTCTATAGTCCACCACGCGTAGTAATCTGCCATGCAGGGTTGATGGACGAAACATGTACGGTTTCGAGCTGAAAGGAGCCGGAGCGTGGCCAGTCCGGCTTCCGAGGCGTTCGGCGACAAGCTGGAGAGACTTCGGAAAGAGAGGTTTCTTTCACGCCAGGCGCTAGCAAACGCCTCCGGGGTCCCTTACGCGACGATCAGGGACCTGGAGCACGGGAAAACGCGGGCCCCCCGGTTGTCGACCATCAAGAACCTCGCCGACGCGCTGGAACTGCGCGACTCGGAAAGATCGGAATTCCTGACTTCAGCGGGGGAACGGGCCAGGCAATACCCGCGCAAGCCCGGCACCGAGATACGACAGGGCGCCGAAGAACCAGATGACGAGGCCGGCGCCCGCGAGCCGGTGGCCCGCACGCTGCCGCGTGACATCGGCTCCTTTGTCGGCCGGGAAACGGAGCTGAGCAAACTGCTCGATGCCGCCTACGACGTAGCGCTCGCGAGGGGAATCGGGGGCCTGTTCGCCATCGAGGGGATGGGGGGCATCGGGAAAACGACGCTCGCGGTGCACGCCGCCTACAAGATCCTGGAAGAGTTCCCGGCCGAGTTCCCTGACGGGCATATCTTCCTCGACCTGCGCGGATACTCGCAGGGATTGCCCGCGCTAACCGCGCATCAGGCGCTGCGAGCGCTGCTGCTCATGCTGAATGTATCCAACGACAAAATCCCTGACGACCGCGCGCTTCGCGAACAGCTTTATCGCAGCACGGTGGCCGACAAGAGCGCGCTGATCATCTTGGACAACGCGTATGACGCCGCACAGGTTAAACCGCTGCTCGCGGGCACCGCCAAGTGCGTCGTCATCGTCACGAGCAGGGCGAACCTCCGGAGCCTGGACGACGCGAAGGTGCTGTCACTGAGCACGCTCTCCGCCGCCGACGCTATCGACTTGTTCTGCTCTGTCGCCGCGCGTGAGCGCGGCGCTCCGGGCGGGCCCGACCTCGCGGCGGAGATCGTCAAGCTCTGCGGTTACCTGCCGCTGGGGATTCGCATAGTAGCGGCGCGACTGAGCCGGCGCCCCGCCCTGGACATGGCGAACGTCCTCGCCGAGCTGCGCCACGAGCACAACCGCCTCGCGGACCTGCGGGACGAGGAACGCAGCGTGACGGCCGTCTTCGAGTCGTCCCTCAGCCACCTGGCGAACTCGCAGGAGCAGAGGCTATTCAGGCAGCTCGCGCTGATACCCGGGCCCGACTTCGACGCCTACGCCGCGGCGAGCCTGTCCGGCGGCGGCTACCGCGCGACCAAGCTGGCACTGGAAACGCTGCTCGACCACAACCTGCTCGTCCAGCGCACCGCGAACCGTTATGAGTTCCACGATCTGGTCCGGGTCTTCGCGCGTGGCCTCAGGTCCCCCGGCGAGGATCGGGCGATTGACAACCTGCTGAATTTCTACCTCTACTCCGCGCAGCTCGCCGATCAGACGTTCGAACGGGGACTGCCGCGCGCCGACAGCGCCACGGCCGGCGCCAACGGCGCCGACGCCGCCGTCGGTGCCGTCGGCGCCGCCGGCGCCGCCGGTGCGCGGGGCGGCCTCAGCAAGCCCGCCGCGGTACCAGAGCTGCGGACGTCCGCGCAGGCTCAGGCGTGGCTGTCCGCGGAGCTGACGAACCTGGGCGCGGCCGCCCGCTTCGGCGCCCGCAAGGGACGCCCGCGAATCACGATCGGCCTGTCCGCCGCGCTTTCTGACTTTCTGCGGGCCTGCGGCCCCTGGGCACAGGCCCTTGATCTGCACCGGGCCGCCTTGAAGGCCGCCATTGACGCCCACGACCGGCCCAGCCAGGCCGACGCGTACCGGAGCATCGGCGGTGTGCAGTCGCGAATCGGTGACATCCCGCAGTCCAAGCAGATGCAGGGCAGGGCGCTGGCTACCTACCGGGAGCTAGGCGACCAGCGCGGGGCGGCCCGGGTCCTCATCGAGCTTGGCATCGCCCAGCGAGTAGCCGGTGACGCCGAATGCCTCGCGGGGTTCACCGAGGCGCTAGACATCTACAGGGAGCTGGGCGACCTGCGCGGCCAGGCCGCCGCGCTGACCGAACTGGGCAGCCTGCGGTGGCAGATCGGGCCGATTCCTGAGGCGGAACAGAACCTGATCGAAGCGCTGCGCATCTACCGCGAACTCGGCAACCGCCAGGGCGAGACGGCGGCGCTGCTCTACCTCGGCAACGTCCAACTGGCCGCAGGCGCGCTCGCCGCCGCCATCGAATCCTTGCACGAGGCCGAGACCATTGGCGCGGAGCTCGGGCAGCCGGTGCTCGTCGCCAACAGCCTGCTGTACAGGGGCGACGTCCAGCGAGCCGCGGGCCTGCTCGAAGAGGCGAAGGATTCCATCAGCAGGGCACACGAGGCCTACACCAGGCTCAGCCATCACCAGGGCATCGCGACTGCCCTCGCCTACCTGGGCGAGACGCTGACGCTGGCCGGCGAGGACGAGGCGGCCGATGAGCACTTCCGGCAAGCGCTCGACGTGTTTGACAAGCTCGGCGATCCGCAAGGCAAGTCAGAAGCGCTGATCTCCTACGCGGCGCTGGCCCGGGCGGCCGGCGACCCCGAACTGGCGCGCGCCAGGTACGCGGAGGGTCTGCGGCTGGCGGAAATGGCCTCGTCGGCCAGGGACAAGGCCGACGCGCTCGCCGGGCTCGCCGCGGTGGACGAAGAACTCGGCGTGAACGACAAGGCGATCAACGGCTACCACGAGGCTCTGGCCATCTATCAGACCATGGAGGCCACCCCGGACGTGACCCGCGTGCGGCAAGCCCTCGACCATCTCGCAACATCGTAATACGCCGTGTTACCCTATGCCTATGCCCAACACGCGGTTCACGATCTCGACCGGTCCGGAGATTCAGTCCGCCATCAGGGCTCACGCGGACTCGGCTGGCATGGACGTCTCTGCTTACATGATCGCCGCGGCTATCGCTCAGATGGCCAGAGACGACA
>Ga0210395_10003803_pt1 | contig 11584 bp, 10 predicted proteins | sample IncBWH4OmetaG_FD_150861 | JGI IMG/M metagenome (GOLD analysis project Ga0210395, IMG submission 150861) | Forest soil microbial communities from Barre Woods Harvard Forest LTER site, Petersham, Massachusetts, United States - Inc-BW-H-4-O ...
AGCCCACTACGAGGTCACCACCCATCCGGAGATTTTCGATGGCGTCCGCCTGCGCTCAGGACAATCCATCGCCGTCGTTCGTCATAATGCGCGCGTGATTCTCTCCTGCGAGCGCGTCATCCTCAATTTTCTGCAGCGCATGAGCGGCATCGCCACACTGACGCGTAAGTTCGTGGAAGCTGTATCAGGCACGAAAGCCCGCATCCTCGACACCCGGAAGACCGCGCCTGGCCTGCGCGTGATCGACAAGAACGCCGTACGCTGCGGCGGAGGGCAGAATCACCGCCTCGATCTCTCCGACGGCATCCTTATCAAGAACAATCACATCGCGTTAGCCGGCGGCATCGTTCCCGCACTCGAGCGCGCTGTCCGCAACCGCCGCGGGTCGCAGATCATCGAAGTCGAAGTGCGCACGCTGGAAGAATTGGAACTCGCGCTGGCTCACGGCGGCGAAGCCATCCTGCTCGACAACATGTCAGTCGAAGATGTGCGCCGTGCCGTCGAGCGCTGCGCACAGCACGATCTGCGGGAGAGTGCCCAGCCAGCAGGGCACGCTATCCCAGTCGAGTGCTCGGGCGGAATTCGTCTCGACAACGTTCGCGCCTATGCCGAGACTGGAGTCGACTTCATTTCGGTCGGCGTTCTTACGCACTCAGCCCCAGCGGTGGATATGAGCATGCGAGTCGTTCCCGCCTAGTCGTTCCGAGCTTCGTCGTTCCAGCCCTATCGCTCCAACTTGGCTGTTCCAGCTAAGACCCTCCATCGCAGAAGACAGAAGATTGTTGTTTTACTCCACATCGCGCATAATCACCGCATCGCCAACACAGGCACAATTCGGCGAAACCTACGGGCCACGCGGCCCGCCGCGCACCAGCCACAGCCCACCGACCTTCGCCTGGGCCGCATCGTGCGCCTGCTGATGGAGCATGCTACCGTCGTCGTCAGCGGCACCAAGATCGCACAGGAAATTTCCTCGAACCGTTCCGAGGTCTGGCGACTCATTCATCAATTACGCGGCCTCGGCGTCGACGTTGCCGGCCATCCCGCCACCGGCTATCAATTGCGCTCGGTTCCGGACTTACTCTTGCCTGAAATTCTGCGCCCGCTTCTGCGCGGCACCATTTTCGATGAGCACCTCCACCACTTCTACAAAATCGGATCCACCAACTCCGCCGCCATGGCCGCCGCGGCGGACGGAGCTCCAGAGGGCAGCGTTTTTCTCGCCGAAGAGCAAACTGCCGGCCGCGGCCGCGGCGCCAACTCCTGGCAGTCTCCGCAATCGACCGGAATTTATTGTTCGGTTATCCTGCGCCCAGCGTTGCCACCTTCAGAAGTGCTGGTGCTGTCGCTCGCCGCAGGACTCGCCGTGCAATCTGCGATCCAGCAAGTCGACTCGCGCGTCACCGCCGATTTGAAATGGCCCAACGATGTTCTCATCGTTAATGAGAACGACAATAAGAACGGCGGCAAGAAAGTCTGCGGCATTCTCACCGAGATGAATGCGGAACCCACTCGTGTCCGCTACATCGTCGTAGGCGTAGGCATCAACGTGAATCAGGCGAGCTTTCCCAAAGAATTGTCGGCAACCTCGCTGCGTCTCACAACCGGAAGCGAGTGGTCGCGCGTCGACTTGGCGGCAGCTTTGCTAAAATCGCTCCACCGCGAGTATCGCGCGTTGCTGGAAGATAACGATGCCCGCGAGTCGATCCTGCGCCGCTTCGCAGAGAATTCTTCCTGGGTGCAAGGCAAAGCAGTGCGCATCGAGGAAAATGGCATAGCCTTTGAAGGAACCACCGAAGGCCTCGACCCGCGCGGATTCCTGCAAGTGCGAACCGCAAAAGGAATCCATGTTGTTTTAAGTGGAACGGTAAGAGAGCAGTAGTAAAAATATTCACAGTCGACTCTATGGCTTAGCTAAGAGCTAAAAGCCAAGAGCCAAGAGCGGTTTCTCCAGTCATGCTTCTCGTCATCGATGTCGGCAACACGAACACGGTTCTGGGCGTTTTCGCCCGAGTCGCCAAGGTAAACCCCGCCGGCGATTCCGACGAGACTCCGCGCTACGAGCGGCTTGTGGCCAACTGGCGAGTCGCCACCTCGCGCACCAGCACGGTGGACGAATACGGCGTGCTGTTCCGCAACTTGTTTTCCATGGCCGGACTTGAATCCAACGGCATTCACGGCATCGTGATCTCGTCGGTGGTTCCGCCGCTCGATCCTGTCCTGCGCCAGGTGTGTGAGCGCTACTTTAATTTGCGCCCGCTTTACATCGAACCGGGAATTAAAACTGGAATGCCGGTGCACTACGACAATCCAGCCGAAGTGGGAGCCGACCGCATTGTCAACGGCGTTGCCGCCTTCGAAAAATACGGAGGCCCATGCGTCATCGTCGATTTCGGTACAGCCACTACCTTTGATTGCGTGTCCGCCAAGGGTGAATACCTCGGCGGAGTCATTTGCCCTGGCATCGGCATCTCGGCCGACGCACTGTTTGAGCGCACCGCCCGGCTGCCGCGCGTCGAGATCCGCAAGCCAGCCCGCGTGATCGGCTCGAACACGGTCAGCAGCCTGCAATCGGGCCTCTATTATGGATACCTCGGCCTGGTCGACGGCATTCTCGAACTCCTGCTCGCCGAGTTGGGCCCGCAGACGCAAGTGATCGCAACCGGTGGACTCGGTCCCATGATCGGCACTGGATCGAAATACATAAAACAAGTAGACGACTTCCTCACCCTCGAAGGCTTGCGCATTATCTGGGAGCGCAACGTCTCGGCGCGCCGGGATTCCACGTCGACGAAACCCGCGCCTCAATCTGCGACGCAACCTGAATCGAAGCCGGCAACCAAGCCGTCACCGAAGTCGGAACCCAAGGCCAAGAATAGCGGCGCTCCGGCCTCGCGCTCTGCCCGCTGACCTGCCGTGGAGAATTACTTCAACTACTTCACCGAGATTGAAGACCGATTCCTGCGTCGCCGCGGAGGCGGCCTGCTGCTCTCGACTCTCGACTGGGCGTTGATCGAGACCTGGAAGGACGCCGGCATTCCACTCGAGGCCGTCCTGCGCGGCATCGACGAAGCCTTCGACCGCTACGACCAGCGTCCATCGAAAACTAAAAAGGTCAACAGCCTGGCCTACTGCTCGCAGTTGGTGCTGTCCGCGGCGGAAGATATGAAGGAAGCAGCCGTCGGAGCGCTTGGCTCTGAATCGACAGGTCCGGCGAAATACAGCGCGGGACACGGGTTTGAACCGGAAGTGGTCGCGCCTTTCCTGCGACGCAATGCCAACGCATTGGAATGTGCAAAACTGCCGCAGGGAAGCGGAGTGTCCGCAAACTCCGTCGCGCTCGAGGCTGCCCAAACCCTGCGCCATCTAGCGGACGAAATCGAAAAGAAACCCACGTCGCGTTTGGAAGACCTGGAGCGCCGCTTGACTGTAATCGAGGAAAAACTCTTCGCCGCGCTGCTGGCGTCGACTGCGGACGAAGAAATCGTAAACGTCCGAGCCGAGGCCGACCGCGACCTCGCTCCCTACCGCCGTAAGATGTCCGGAACGCAGATCGATCAACTGCAAAAACAGTACGTACATAAACGTCTGCTCGAAAAGTACAGACTGCCGCGTTTGAGCCTGTTTTATATGTGACTAGCTTTTGGGTGGCATTGCTTTGGGGTGGCGCAGCGCTTTCGGGCTGCGATGGAAGTTTCTCCCCATATTATTTGCGGCTTTAGTCGTTGAGGTAATCTCTTCTAACGTGACCGATCGTTTCGACGCCCTGATTCTCGGCGGCGGCGCCGCGGGCCTCATGTGCGCGATTGAGGCCGGCAAGCGCGGCCGCCGCGTTGCTGTGCTCGAGCACGCCGATCGTCTAGGCAAGAAGATTCTCATCTCCGGCGGTGGCCGCTGCAATTTCACCAACCTCCACTGCCAGCCCGAAAATTTCCTTTCCGCCAATCCGCATTTTGCCAAGTCAGCTCTAGCCCGCTACACCCCCGCGGATTTCATCGCATTGGTCGAGAAGCACCGCATCCCATATCACGAAAAAACGCTAGGCCAACTATTCTGCGATGGCTCGGCTCGCGAGATCCTGGAGATGCTCGAAGAAGAATGCCGCGCCGCCGGAGTCAGCATTTTCCTCAACACACAGGTCCAGAAAGTAACCCGGGGCACTGAGTTTGGAGCGCACACCACGAATGCAGAATTCCGCGCGCCCGCGCTAGTGGTTGCGACCGGAGGCCTGTCGATTCCGAAAATCGGCGCAACCTCATTCGGCTACGACCTTGCGCGCCAGTTCGGGCTGAAGATTTGCGAGCCGCGCCCTGGACTCGTTCCACTCGTTCTCGAAGCCGAGGATCGTTCCCACTATTGCGACTTGACCGGCGTTTCCGCCGACGTGATCGCTTCATGCAGCGGGCAACAGTTCCACGAAAAAATGCTGATCACCCACCGCGGCCTGAGCGGCCCCGCGATCCTGCAGACTTCCTCCTACTGGAAAAAGCCGGACCAGATCCACATCGACCTCGGTCCCGGCGCTGAACTGACAGCCTTCTTCCACGACCCTAAAACAGCCCGGACGTTAACGACACTACGCGCAGAATTCCGCAAGATCCTGCCCGCCCGCTTCGCCGATCGCTGGCTCGAACTGCACGCACCTGCCTCGTGGACCAACACCGCACTCGCAGACGTCGAGCGCCAGGCCCACGCGTGGGCCATCACGCCTGCCGGCACCGAGGGATTCGATAAAGCTGAAGTGACGTGCGGCGGCGTCGACACCGATGAACTTTCCGCCAAGACCATGGAGAGCCGCAAAGTCCCCGGCCTGTTCTTCATCGGCGAGGTTGTCGATGTAACTGGCCAGCTAGGTGGCTTTAACTTTCAGTGGGCTTGGGCCTCGGGCGCGGCGGCCGGCCGAGCGTTGTAAACTGGCTCTGCAGAAAACGGAGAAGACTGCATGCGCGAAATGATGAGATTGCTGGGAAGTTTTTGCTGGCTGCTGACAATAACATTCATCGCAAGCGCGGCGTTCGCCCAGGCACCCACAACAACGTTGCTTGTGCTGGCCAAGAGCGACAACACCGTCGCCGTCGTCGACCCGGCGACGTTGCAGGTGCTGGCACGCATCCCCGCCGGCCCCGATCCCCACGAAATCACCGCGTCCGACGATGGCAAACTCGCCTACATCTCCAACTACGGCGGTTCCGACAGCACTCTCAATACCATCTCAGTCGTGGATCTGGTCGCGCGCAAGCCGCTGCCTGCCATCGATCTCGGAGCGCTGCGCTCCACACACGGCCTGGCCTTCGCCGGCGGCAAGCTCTATTTCACCGCAGAGACCAACAAAGTCATCGGCCGCTACGACCCGGCAACCCAGCGTGTGGATTGGGTCCTGGGCACCGGCCAGGATCGCACCCACATGATCGCGGTCTCGAAAAGCCTCGATCGGATCGTCACTTCGAACGTCAACTCCGCGACCATCAGCATCATCGAACAAGCGTCCCCACCGAGCGGAGGATTTAATCCTCCCGGAGTCCCGCGTCTAACCTGGGAAGTCACAAACATCCCCGCGGGCCGCGGAGCCGAAGGCTTCGACATTTCGCCCGACGGAAAAGAAATCTGGGCGGCCAACGCCCACGACGCCACCGTCACTGTCATCGATGCCGCGACCAGGAAGGCTACCGAAACTTTTCCCATCCCGGTGAAGGGCGCCAACCGCTTGAAGTTCACGCCCGACGGCAAGCGCGTCCTGATCTCTGGCCTGGGAGCGAGACAAGGAGACAGCAGCTTGGTCGTGATCGACGCCGCCACGCACAAAGAAGTGAAGCAGCTGAACTTCGGCGGCGGTGCAGCCGGCATCCTTATCGCCCCCGACGGCTCCCGCGCCTACGTAGCCGTCAGCTCCGCCGACAAAATCGCAGTCGTAGATTTAAAGACGCTGGAGGTCACCGGCCAAATCGACGCCGGCAAACAGCCCGACGGGCTAGCCTGGGCAGTGCGGAAGTAAGGGTCGGCATTTGTAACTTATATGTTACAATGGAAAAACTGATTGAGCTTCGGCGTTACGTCACTCCCGATGGAAAGGATGTTTTCGGCGAGTGGCTGGCGAGGCTGAAGGATGCTCGTGCGCAAGCGAAGATCGTGATCCGCCTCGACCGGGTCGTGCTCGGCAACTTTGCCGACTGTAAACCGCTTCGCGGCGGTTTGTCCGAATTGCGCATCGATTGGGGACCTGGCTACCGGGTGTATTACGCGACTATAGGCAAGTCGCGCATATTGCTGCTCGGGGGTGGAGACAAACGCAAGGCAGTCTTCGGACATCGAAAAAGCGCTCGCGCATCTCGCGGACTACAAGGCAAGGACTAGAACCGTATGAAACGAAAAACCAGCATCTCACACGACGAGGCTGTCATTCGCGAACTACGCGACAACCCGCGTTTTGCCGTGGAGTACTTGAAGGCCGCCCTGGAGGAAGACAGCGAGCCGCGCGTCCTGCTGATCGCTCTGCGGCGGGTGGTGCAGGCCCGCGGGATCGCAAAGATCGCCAAGACTGCCGGCGTCGAACGCGAGAGCCTCTACCGCGCCCTGTCAAAGCATGGGAATCCCCGACTGTCCACGTTGGCCGCCGTCACTAAAGCCGTAGGTCTCAGACTCACGGTTGAAGCCGCGGGATAGGGCTGCCAATCCGTTCCATGCCGTAGAATCAACTCTTGCTCCTCACAATCGAAAAGCTGATCTACGGCGGGGACGGCCTGGCCCGTCTTCCCGCTGCCCCCGACACCGCCGTCCCCGCCACAGACGCTTCTGCCGCCGACGAAACCCGCGGACGCGGCAAAGCCGTATTCATCCCCTTCGTCCTGGCCGGAGAAAAAGTCGAGGCTTCCCTCACCGAGCAGAAATCAGGCTTCGCGCGGGCGCGGGTTGACGCCGTCATCGAGCCTTCGCCACACCGCATCCCGCCTGCCTGCCCCCACTTCACCCGCTGCGGAGGCTGCCACTACCAGCACGCCAGCTACGAGCATCAGCTCGAAATCAAGAAAGAAATCCTGCGGGAAAATCTGCTCCGCATTGCCAAGCTTGACTTGCCACTCGGTATCGAAGTCCACCCCTCGCCGCCCTGGAACTACCGCAACCGCTCACGTCTTCAGGTCCACGTCGACCCCATCTTCGCCGCCGGATATTTCAAGCTGGCGTCGCACGAACTCTTGCCGGTCGAAGAGTGTCCGATCAGTTCTCCCCTGATCAATCGCGGCATCGCGTCTCTCTGGCAGAGCGGACGCGCCGGCAAGGTCCCCCAGGGCGTGCGCGAAGTCGAGTTTTTCGCCAACGCCGACGACACGCGGCTACTCTTGGACGTTAGCTGCGCGGGCATAGCTCGCCGTGCCACCGTACGCGACTGGGCCGAAGAGCTGCGCGCCGCGATGCCCGAGATTGCCGGGGTCACGGCCTTCCGTGAACCCAATCCCGGCGACCGCAAGCCAGGCGCACCGGAGATTCTAGTCACCGTCGGCGCCGCGTACCTCACCTATCAGACCCAACGGGAGGCTTACCGCGTCAGCGCGGGCTCTTTCTTTCAAACCAACCGCTATTTGACCGACGAATTGGTAAAGATTGTCACTGCCGGCCAGTCCGGCAAGCTGGCTCTTGACCTATACGCGGGAGTGGGCCTGTTTTCCACAGCCCTGAGTGACTTTTATCACGTAGTTTCCGTAGAGACATCACAGACTTCCACAGCCGACCTTGCCTACAATCGACCCTCGAACGGAGAAACCGTTCAGGCCACGGCAGAGCAGTACCTGGCCGGAGGGGAGAATCCGAGACGAGTCGGCAAAGGCGCAGTAGCCAAAGGCGGGATAACGCCTCATACCCCGAATAAGCCCGACCTGGTGGTGGTGGACCCGCCCCGCAGCGGCCTGGGGGAGCGCGTGGCACGATTACTAGCGAGCTCGGGCGCGCCGCGCGTGATCTATGTGTCGTGCGATCCGGCAACGCTGGCGCGCGACCTCGTCCCCATGCTGGCCGCCGGATATCGCGTCGAGCAACTGCACCTGGTGGATTTGTTCCCCCAGACCTACCACCTGGAAAGCGTTGTGCACCTGATTCGGGGCTAGTTCTAGCCGCGGCGTCGCCGCTCAAGAGCCGCAAAGCGGCGAGAGAATGCAGCCCACTGCGCAGGCCGTGGGCATGCCTTCGAATGGCAACAAGCCCCATACGGGCGAAAGACAGCGACGCTCGTGAAATCTCCCAGCTCTGTCTGAAATTCGCGCATGCCGCCCACACCCATAATCCCGCCGCCCACTCCCGCATGGGTTCCGACGTTCCGTTTGAAAGCCTCGCGCCAACCCATGCTCTGGTCCGCGGTGTCTTACTCTCTGGGCATCATCGCCGGAGCCTTCCTGTGGCGCCCCGCCCTGTGGTGGCTCGTGGCTGGCGCAGCGTTCCTATTGGCCGCTGCCTATTTCGCCCCACGGCGCTCCGCGGTGGGATGGACTCTCGCGCTAAGCGCGCTGTTCCTCGCAGGCGCGCTCCATATGCAAGCCCGCGCGGGCGGCCCTCGACTCGACACCAGCATTCAACCCTACGCGGACCGCGAAGAACTCCAACTCACCGCCCATGTCACCCGCGACGGCCACCTGCAGCAGGGTAACTTCAACGAAATTAAACAGACCGTCGACGTCGAAACGGAAGAAGTGCAGACCGAGCCGGGCCAGAGCGAATCCGTGCACTCCGGCATCCGCCTAAGCATTTACAGCCCCCGCCCGAATCATGCAGGTGGAAACAATGCACTCCCGAAGGATGCAGTTCCAAACGATGCAGCTCCGGAAGAAATCCCCGACGCAAGCGCGACCATTGCCGCCATGCCGCTCCTTCATTACGGCGACCGCATCCGGTTCCCTGCCAAGCTCAAGCTGCCACGCAATTTTCGCAATCCCGGCGCCTTCGACTATCAAGGCTATCTCGCCGACCACGGCATCGCCGCCCTCGGCTCCACCAAAATAGAGAATGTCGAACGCCTTCCCGGCTTTGCTGGCAGCCACCTCGCCCTCTGGCGAAGCCGCCTGCACCGCGCCGTCGTCGCCAAAGTGCATGAACTCTGGCCCCCACGCGAAGCCGCCCTCATCGACGCGATGGTCATCGGCGAAGAGTCCTTCATCGACCGCGACACCCGCGCCGACTTCCAGCGCTCCGGCACCTACCACGTCCTGGTCGTCTCAGGGATGAACGTCACCATCCTGGCTTTCGTTGTTTTCTGGACGCTGCACCGTCTGCGCCTCGGCGACATTCGGGCCACGCTGTTGACGGTCGCGTTCTGTGTCGCCTATGCCTTCATCACCGAAGTCGGCGCGCCAGTCTGGCGCGCCACGCTGATGTGCGCCATTTACTTATGCACGCGACTGCTCTACCGCGATCGCGCCATGGTCAACGCCGTGGGGGTGGCCGCGCTCGGCCTGCTAGTTTTCGACCCACGCCAGCTCTTCACCGCCAGCTTTCAGATGACTTTTGTCTGCGTGCTCATCGTGGCCGCCATCGGCATTCCGATTCTGCAGCGCACTTCACAACTACAAAAGCAGGCCCTAGCCCATTGGGATTCCAATGACTACGCCGCGCTGCTCCTCCCGCGCGTCGCGCAGTTGCGCGTGGACCTGCAGTTCATCGCTGCTCGCGTCGCACACTTCGTCGGGGAAAAATGGTCGGCCCGGTTTGTCCGCGTCACGGCACGTTTCTGTCTCGCCGCGTGGGAGTTGATCTTCATCTCCGCTGTCATGCAAATGGGCCTCGCCCTGCCCATGGCGTACTACTTCCATCGCGCCACCAGCATTGGATTGCCTTCGAACCTGATCGTCGTCCCCTTGACCCAGCTCATGATGCCGGCCGCCGCCGCGGCGCTGATCCTCGGTTTCATCTCGCCCTGGCTGGCCAAAGTTCCAGTACTGCTGACCACCTTCGCACTCCACGGCATCACCGGAGCCGTCCGCGGACTTGGCTCCCTGCGCGTCGCCGACTTGCGCGTTCCCGTGCCGTCGGTCTTCGTCATTGCTCTGGCCGCGGCCGCGCTTGTGCTGGCCATGTGCTCGGCACGCCGTCGCGCGGCATTCGCCGCCTGTGGCCTTGCGGCCATTCTCGCGGCCTCGCTCACTCTCGCATTCATCCCACCGTCGCCCCGCGTCCATCCCGGCGTGCTAGAGGTCACTTCCATCGACGTCGGCGAAGGCGATTCCACGCTTCTCATCACTCCACAAGGCCGCACCTTGCTCGTCGATGCCGGAGGTCCCATCGGCCCCGGGGGCTCGCAACTCGACTTCGGCGAAGACGTCGTCTCGCCGTACCTCTGGACGCGCGGCATCTCTCGCCTCGACGCCGTCGCCATCACCCACGGCCACTCCGACCACATCGGCGGCATGGTCGCCGTGTTGAAAAATTTCAAGCCAAGAGAATTATGGGTAGGATTGCTGCCACCGAGCCAAGCTCTCGACAATGTAATCACCACGGCGCAAACGCTCGGCATCAAAGTCGTCCGGCGCTGGGAAGGAGATGTATTCGATCTTGGCGGAGCAAGCGTCGAAGTGTTGTTCCCCCCGCGCGACTCGCCCGTCGGCTCCAGGCCCCAGAACAACGATTCCATGGTGCTGCGCGTAAGCTACGCCGACTCTTCAGTTCTTCTGGAGGGAGATGCCGAGAAGCAGGTCGAACGCCGCGTGGCCGCGCTACATCATCCCAGCGCGAATCTGATAAAGGTCGGCCACCACGGCAGCAACAACGCCACCACGCCCGAACTGGTCGCTTCCGCCAAGCCCCAGTTCGCCATCATTTCAGTAGGATCAGGAAATTCCTTCGGCCTGCCCCGCACCGAAGTTCTCGGCCGCCTCGCCAACGCGGGAGCCCGCGTCTACCGCACCGATCTCGACGGAGCCGTCACCTTCTATCTCGACGGCCACTCCGTCACCCCTTCTGTGGCGGCTCTTCAATAATCGGAATTTCCGCCGTCACATCATCTTCAGCTAATGATTGTTCATCTAATGATTGTTCATCTAACGATCGCTCAGAAACTGACCGGCGCTGATCCGCGATCAGTCGCCGCGCCTCATCCGCATCCTCTTCGCGCACCAGGATCACCATTCCCCCCATACCCGGAAACGCATCCTGCAGCAGTGACGCCGACGCGAGATCGCTGTCAATGTCCGCCGAATCGAGCAACCCCTTCACTACCAGCGCCTCCGATTCGTCCTCCGAATCAAACACCTTCACCAGCTTCTCGTTTGGACTAGGACCAGGATTCGGCCGCGGTTGCCCAGCCCCCGCACCACCAGCTTCCACCATAAATCTCCAATTCTGGAATCGACTCCCACCGCAGGACGAATCCGCGCCCGCCTGCCAATTTTACTCTTCCTCCGGGCCACGAATATAAGAGGGGTGCCCATTCTAACGTCGCGTACTTTGCGACGTTGGAGTGGGGATTTTCGTATGCAGACCCCCAGGGTAATCCCGAACAACACCTTTGTGCAGTTGCATTCTCCCCCACCTGCGAGAGAATGCCCTAACCAGCAACGCGAAGCCGCATAGCGTCATCCAAAACTGTGCCAGAAAAGGGGACCCATGG
>Ga0210395_10003808_pt1 | contig 11578 bp, 10 predicted proteins | sample IncBWH4OmetaG_FD_150861 | JGI IMG/M metagenome (GOLD analysis project Ga0210395, IMG submission 150861) | Forest soil microbial communities from Barre Woods Harvard Forest LTER site, Petersham, Massachusetts, United States - Inc-BW-H-4-O ...
CACATGCAGCACGACGGTGCCGAACGCCGTGCCGCTCATGCGCGCGTCGGAGATGCGGATCATGTCCTTCACGCCCGCGCGCGCGAGCTTCATGGGGATCGGGAAGGAGCCGGCTTCGGGCATGCCGGGAGCACCCTTGGGGCCCGCGTTGCGCAGCACCAGGATGTCGTCGGCCGTCACGTCGAGCGCCGGATCGTCGCCGCGCGCGGCAAGATCCTCCAGGGAGTCGAAGACGATGGCGCGGCCGGTATGTGTCAGCAGCGCCGGCGAGGCGGCGGCATGCTTGATCACCGCGCCGCGCGGCGCGAGGTTGCCGCGCAGCACCGCCATGCCGCCGGTTTGCTTGATGGGGTTCGCCGAGGTGCGGATGACGGTCTGGTTGGGCACGATCTCGGCCGCGTCGATCACCTGCTTCAAGGTGCGGCCCGCAACCGTGTGGCACGTCTCGTCGAGATGGCCGCGGATCTCGCGCATCAGGCGCGAGTTGCCGCCGGCCCAATGGAAATGCTCCATGTAGTGATCGCCCGACGGCTTGAGGTCGACCAGCACCGGCGCCTTGCGCCCGATGGCGTCGAACTCCTCGAGGTCGATCTCGATGCCGAGCCGGCGCGCCACGGCGGTCAGATGCACCAGCGCGTTGGTCGAGCCGCCGATCGCCTGCAGCACGGTGAGGGCGATCGGCGGCTCGACCAACGCGCTGGTCTCGCTGGGACGCGGGCCCTGCTTCCTGGCCATCTCGGCCGCCAGCTTGCCGCTGGCTTCGGCGACCCGCAGGCGATCCGAGTGCGTCGCGGGAATCGAGCCGCTGCCGGGCAGACCCATGCCGAGCGTCTCGACGATGCAGCCCATGGTGCTGGCCGTGCCCATCACCATGCAGGTGCCCTTGGTCGGCGCCAACCGTTCGCTCACCTGCTCGATGTCGGTCGCGGAGAATGTGCCGGCGCGATACTGGCCCCACAGCCGGCGGCAATCGGTGCAGGCGCCCAAGACCTCGCCCTTGAAATGGCCGACCAGCATCGGTCCGACGGGAAGCACGACCGCCGGCCGATCGGCACTCGCCGCCGCCATGAGCTGGGCGGGCAGCGTCTTGTCGCAGCCGCCGATCAACACCACCGAGTCCATCGGCTGGGCGCGGATCATCTCCTCGGTGTCGATCGACATGAGGTTGCGCAGGAACATGCTGGTCGGGTGCGAAAAGCTCTCGTGGATCGATACCGTCGGGAAGACCATGGGGAGCGCGCCCGCCAGCATGACGCCGCGCTTCACCGCCTCGATCAGGTCCGGCACGTTGCCGTGGCAGGGGTTGTAGTCGCTGAAGGTGTTGGTGATGCCGACGATCGGCCGATCCAGGGCGTCGTCGGAATAGCCGCCGGCCTTGATGAAGGCCTTGCGCAGGAACAGCGAGAAGCCTGCGTCGCCATAGTTGGCAAGGCCCTGACGCAGTCCGCTGGCGGGGGCGCCCGGGTCGCGTCGCTTGCGGGAAGCCATGTCGATTTCACTCCCTCATTCAGGACATTGTGTCAGGTCGGTTTATCGCCTTCCAGACCGGCCGCCCAGCGTGCATGGGCGGCCGGGTCGCGGTCGGCGACAATCGTACGGGCGAGTTCCAATCCCATCACGGCGCCGAACTTGAAACCATGGCCGGAGCAGGGAGACATCGCCCAGCCCTTGGCGCCCTGCTTCTCGACGACGAAGCGTTCGTCGTCCGTCACGGTATAGAAGCAGGCTTTCAGATGGTCGATGCGCCACTGCTCGAAGCCTTTGAGCAAAGCGCGGCAGCGCTCGAGCAGCGGCCCGATCTCGGCCACGCTGGCGTCACGGCTGCCGGCGGGATCGCCGCTGCGGCTGAACGCGTGGTCGCCGATCTTCAGGCCGCGGCCTTCGGCCGGAGGCACCAGGTAGAGGCCAACATCACCCGTCTTGTCGATGATCATCGGCGCCGCCGCCCAGGCCGCACGCTGGTCGTCCGGCAGGTCGAAATAGGCGACGATCTGCCGGGACGGGATCAGGCGACGCCCCAAGGAGGGCAACAGCCGGCCGACCCAGGCGCCTGCCGCCACCACGATGATGTCGGCGCCGTGGGTAGCGCCTGATTCGACGACGACGCGCGCCCGTTCGAGATCCACCGTGCGGACCGGCGTATCGGGGTGCAGGTGGACGCCGGGCTTCTGCGCGAGATGTCGGACGAGTGCGGCGACGATGTCCTGGGCGAACAGCACGCCGCCGGTGTCGATCCAGAAGGCACGCTCGACGCCCTTGGTGTCGAGCTGGGGGAAGCGCCGCGGCAGGTCGGCGAGCCTGAGCTCGGTCATCGGCTTGCCGATCCCGGCCAGCACCGCAGCGGAACGTGCCGCCCAGGTCTCGCCGTTGCCGGTGAGGGCGAGCGTCCCGGTGGCCGCGTAGAGACGCTGGCCAAGATCGCCCCACAGCAGGTCCCAGGCGGCATAGGCATCGTCGATCATCCGGGCATAGCCCCGACGGTCGCCGTAAGGATGGCGGATGAGACGATGCTCGTCCATCGAGGAGGCGAGCGGATTGGGCAGCGATCCCTGTTCGAGCAACTCGACCTCGTGACCGTCGCGCGCCAGCGCCCACGCCGTCGCCAGACCCATGATCCCGCCGCCGACGATGATCGCCTTCATAGGATCGCCGTCATGGCATTGCCTTCATGGCGGCCTCCTAGCGCATCGTCGGCGCGTGGGAACATGATAGGGGTCAATAGGAAGGCTTCCTAAGGAACGCCGGCGCAGGCTAGCGCGAGTACTTGCCGACGATCAGCTGGACCTTGTGCCAGTGGCTGCGGTCGAGATCGAAATCCTTCGCCGGATTGAACTGGCGCACGCGCCATTTCTCCATCGTGCTGCGCAGCAGGCGTTTGACCAACGCCTGCTGCGTGCCATCGCCGCGGTCGTGGATGAAGGCGCAGTCGTCGCCTGGCCGGGCCGGCCGGCCAGGATGCATGAGCAGCAAGTCGCCTTGCTCGTAGGCCGGGCTCATGCTGTCGCCGATGACGTAGCAGGCGTAGCCGTCGCGCACCGACAAGAGCGGCTCGGGACGGCGAATGAAATCCATCGGTTCATGGGTGATAATGATGACGCCCCCGCCACCTTCGGCCGAGGCATAGACCGGCAGGTCGCCGCGGTCGGCGGCGCGCCGCGGTCCGGCGCCACGCAGGTCGGCGTCGACGCGGCCCATTGGCGGCGCGCCGGAGCGCAGGTCATCGGGCGAGACGCCGAGCAGAGGAGCCAGCCCATGGCGGGCTGCTTCCGGCAGTTCGCGCGGCGAGCCGCGCATCAGATACTGCTGCAGGTAGGCATGATTGCGGCCGATCGTCAGCGAGAGGTTCTTGAGGTCGAGATCGGAGCGGCGCGCCAACGTATCGACCAGAAGCTTGCGGGCTGCGTCCATGGTGCCGGCATCCTGCTGACCGGCTGCGATTTCGTCTAGCAGCAATTGTACGATTGACAGGATCGTTCCTGTATTCCTCTCAGTGGACAGTATGATCAATCGAGCATCGCCGATTGTTTCATCATTTTGGTGGGAAGAATGGCACCGGCGTCATCGTGCCTTGCCCTGCCGGTGCTCGACGTCGTCGGCGGCGGTGGCGAAGACCGCTATCGCTCGGCCGCGATCGTCGGCATGGTCGTCATAGCGGCCCGTTACATGATCATGACCGATTACGTCGTGTCATGCGGCTGTGGGCCTTGCAAATTGCATCGCCTTAGGCGTTGATACCGCCCAAGCTTACACAACCGTTGAGTAGTTTAAGGGGAAAAACATGGTAATGACCATGCTACAGATGGCGGGAGCGACGCCCACGCCGGCGACCATGGCCGATGGAATCCTGCTGATCATCGATGCGCAGAGGGAATACACGGATGGCCTGATGCCATTGCCCGGCGTGCAGCCGGCGATCGAGGCGTTGGCGGTCCTGCTCGAGAAGGCCCGCAAGGCCGGTGCGCCGATCGTGCATGTGCGCCACCAGTCGAAGGGCAAGGCCTTCAACCCGTCATCGAGCGGCTATGAGATCGTGGCGTCGCTTGCGCCACGGGCCGGCGAGACCATTGTCGACAAGGGCCTGCCCAACGCCTTTGCCGGCACCGACCTCGCCAAGCAGCTGGCGGTGAGCGGCCGCAAGAACCTGATCGTCGGCGGTTTCATGACCCACATGTGCGTGTCGGCGACCGTGCGCTCGGCCACCGACAACGGTTTCATGAGCACCATTGCCGCCGATACAGTGGCCACGCGCGACCTGCCCGATGCCACGGGCGGCCCGACGATCACCGCCGACGCCATCAATCGCATCACGCTGGCGGCGCTCTCCGACCGCTTTGCCTGGATCGTGCCCAAGGCCACCCAGATCTCCTGAGCGCTGCGTCTGGCAGCTGCGTCGGCGGGCCGGCGCAACGGTCAATCCGACGACGTGATGTTGGCGTTGCGTGTTGGCTTCGCGCTTCCGCTTGCGTGCCCCAGCATGGCGACGGCGGCAACGGCAAAGAGCAGCATGAGCGACGTATATCCGACTAACGCCGCGCCACCTGCGCAGGCGAGCAAACGACGTGCCGCGGCGATTGCACGTAGCATCAGTTGAAGCCGTTGGCGACGATGCCGAGCTTGTTCTGGATGTCCTGGCCGACGACTCCCATCGCGGTGATGGCGGCAATCGAGATCAGCGCGGCCACGAGAGCATATTCGGTGGACGAGGCGCCGCGCCGGCTATTGACGAGGGTGCGAATGACGAATGGCAGATCGGCCAGCATTGGTCACTCCCGTCGAGCGTCGCTGAAGGCAATTATTGGCTCGAGCCTAACGGCCCGGATGACGCGGACAACAGCCGGCGTGTAACGTTGGTAGGCGTGCGGCGTCGCTGCCCAAAGAAAAGGGCGGCCCGTTGGCGGGCCGCCCGTTCCACGACCGAGATGAACTCGATCAGGTCATGGTGTTGGCGACGTTGCTCATCACGCCCGAAACCTTGGTACCGACCGACGAAAACGCGGTGATCGCCGCGACGGCGATCAAGGAAGCGATCAGCGTATACTCGATGGCGGTCGCGCCATGCTCGTTCTTCATCAGGCGACGGAAAATGGACAGCATTGGTATCTCCACGGCAAAAGAACATTCCTTGACCGGCATTCCTGCCCACCGCTCATCGGTTCTGGGGACCGCTGAAATGATCGACGGAACGCCTGGGGCCGATATTGCCCCTCCCTCAACAATTGCATGAGGTATGGTATCCAACATATTGATAAAGCACACATGCTCAACGCGAGATTTGTATCAACTTCGTCACGGATCCGCGGCCGCATCCGTCGGCCATTTTGAAGGCCCGGCGCCCTCGGACCTCGTGCTATCGTACAGCGAACAGGGGAGAGGCATGTCATGAAGTCAATTCTGACAATGGCCTGGACGGCGGAAGATCCGTCCGCTTTCGATCTGGCGGCGAAGCTTGCGCGGACGTTCAACGCCCGCCTGGTCGGGCTCGAGCCGCCGTCCTACGGCGTGATGAGCATGGCGTGGGCCGATGCCGGCATGGGCGCGCCGATCGGCGGCGGCCTGGCGGAGGACGCCGAGGAACGCCAGCGCGTCGCCGCGGTGAAGCAGGCGTTCGACCAGCGCGCGACGGGACTCACCTCGGAATGGCGGTCGGCCGACGACAGCGGCCCGACGGCGATCGGCACGATCGGCCGCGCCTATGACCTGATCGTCATGCCCCAGCCGGGGCCACTGCCCAAGATGCCGGAAAGCGTATTCGAAACCGCGTTGTTCGACTCGGGCCGGCCGGTGCTGGTGGTGCCCCTGGGCTTCAATGGCATGGTCGGCAAGCGGATCCTGTTCGCTTGGAACGGCTCGACCGAAAGTGCGCGCGCCATTTCGCTCGCCATGCCCGTGCTGAGCGGCGCCGAGGCGATCGACGTGCTGAGCATAGAGGGCGCGATGGTGCCTGGGCCGAGCGCGGCCGAGATCGCCGAATCGCTTCGCAGTCACGGGCTGAACGTCACCAGCCAGCACGTGAAGCCGGGCAGCCGCTCGGCCGGACAGACGATCGTCGATACGGCGGTCGCCGGCGGCGCCGACCTGATCGTCAAGGGCGCCTACACGCAAAGTCGCCTGCGCCAGATGATCTTTGGCGGCATGACCCGCCATCTCATCCTGAACTCGCCGCTGCCGGTGCTGTTCTCCTACTGACAATCCGCCGCCGATCGGGCGGCCGGCAGTCATGTTAGAAACGCTGCATGACGGCGGGCCCGACCGAGACCAACGATGCACGACGCGTGCGCCGGGCGCTTGTCGCGGCAGCGTCGCTTGTCGCCGTACTTGCCGCCATCGCCTACCTCCTGGTGCGCGAAGAGGCGCCCGGCGCTGGTCCGACGGTCGGCGAGAAGATCGCCTTGCTCGTGGCCGAGCGCGCGAGCCTGCAGGCGCGCGCCGACGGCGAGGCGCGCATCAGCCTGTTGCCGGCGTTTCGCGCCGCCAGCCTCATGACCGATGCGTTGGCGGCGCGCTCCGAGCCCGATGCCGAGCGTGCATTCGACGGCTTGCCGCCGGTCCGGCGCCAGGTCTTCGCTGCGATCGCCGCGCTGAACGACGCGCTGCGAGAGGCCCTGGAGCGGCCGAGCGTCGAGGCGCGGCTTGCGGCGCTCAAGGCGGCGGAGAGCGCGGCGGCCGAACTCGATCGGCTGGCCGGCCTCGACACTGCGCCGCTGATTCTGTCGTTTACGCCCCGCTTCGTGCCGCCGCGCCGTACAGCGGCCGCCACAGGTTCGCGCGATCAGGATCCGCCGGTCGAGATCGAGGTGGTCGGCCCGCGCCTGAGCACCGGCGGCCTGCCGCCGGTGCTCGCGGTCGGCACATGGCGCGGCGCGGCCACCGTCGCACCGGAGCGGCTGCGTTTTGCCGTGCCGCGCGCCGCCTTCACCACGGACCCCAAGCGGACGCTTTTTGCGATCGGCACGCTGTCGGTGCACGGTCCCGGGAGAAGCGTGGCCTTCCAGCTTCTGTTCGTCGTGCTGCCCGACAGCCCTGGAGCATTCGCTCTCGATCAGCGGGTGCAATCGACGACACCCGAGTCGAATACACTGGTGTCGCCGGAAATCCTGGCGCGCGCACCAGCCGGCGAGACGCGTACGGTGCGCCGCTGCTTCGACCCGCCGCCCGGCTGGCGTTTCGATCAGGAGCGTCGCCGCGTGGTCATCGTCGAGCGGCTGGGCTGGCACGACGACCTTGGCGATCCGACGTTGAACGGCGGCTCGGTCGAGTTCGTGCCCGAGGAAAAACCAGGCCAGATCTGCGTCGCCGTGATCGCCCGGCCCGTCACGCGCCAGGCGCGGACGGCGACGATCGGCCGCTTCGAGGCCACGCTGCTGCGCGACCGGCCGGTCGAGCAGGTGGTGAAGAGCGGCATTCGCGCGCTCGATTGGCACGAACCCGTTCGCGTCCCGATAGAGCCAGGCATGACGGAGTGGAAACTCTACGTCCGGCTGTTCGACGAGATCGACCGCGAGTTCGCCGACACCGGGGTGTCGACCGCCTTTCTGCGCATCAGCCGCGATGACGACGGCCAGGCCATCGTCCTGCAGGCCGATCCGACGGCGGAGCCCTAAGAGTCTCTCCGACGAAAACGGAATCGTTCAAATCGTAGCAACAGCCAACGACCTCATCCTGAGGAGCATCGCGCAGCGATGCGTCTCGAAGGATGGGCGACAGCACGTGCTCGTTGCCCACCCTTCGAGACGGCCGCTTCGCGGCCTCCTCAGGGTGAGGTGATTTCGTCTCGGTCGGAAAGGCTCTAGCGGCCGCGCGCCTCGAGCCGCAGGCGCCTCTTGCCGGCGGCGTCCAGCAGATCGAGCGTCATGCCGGCGAGTTGGGCCTGGCGGACCGCGCCAAGGGCATCGAGGAAGCGGCGCTCCATTGCGCCGACCGACGGCGCGCAGCCGATCAAGGTCGTCGCTGACGGGAGGAAGCGCAGGCCCTCGGGATCGAGCTCATAGCTGCCGACGAGCGAATTGCAGCCGGTCGAGGCCGTGTATTTCCCGTGGTCGTCGAGACGCAGCGTCGGACGCTGTCGCCAGTCATCGAACGCCGGACGCTCGCCATCGATCTCGAGCATGCGCCAGTCGGTGCCGCGCAACGCGGCGCTGCGCGGCGCCAGCGGCGGGCAGGCGCCGTCGCGGCTCAAGCTCAGAAAGCGCTCGATGCGGATCTCGCCGTCGGCGAAGCCACCGATGACCTGGACGTAGAGCTGGGCATCGCGCGACGGCGTCGCTTCGGTCCAGGCGTGCTCGAGATCGGGTTCGGCGCCTTTCGGAGCCACCGGGTAGGTTCGACCGGTCAGGCATTCGGCAAACAGGCCGCCGTTCGGCGTGTCGCGATAGAGGCCGGCGAGCTGAAAGCTGCCCTCGATCAGATCGGGCTTGGGCGCACGCACCAACTCGGTGCCGTTCTCGGTGACCAGCCGGTCGCCGTTGGCTTCGCGAAAGGCGCGCCGGGCCACCGTGCCGCCCCGCAGCACCAGGCGCACGCCACCATCGACTTCCTGGAACCATTGGCCGAGGTCGAGAACCGGCTCGCCGCCATCGCGCGTTTCACGCAGGCGGAAGATGCCGTCTGGAAAGAGAGTGATGGTGAGCCCGCCGCCTTCGTAGGTCCGCGGCGGCTCGCCGGGCCGGCCGACGGCGTGGCAGCGCATCGAGCGGCCCGCCGCGGTGAGCGTCGCCTCGCGACCCCGCCCGCTGAGCTCGTAATAGGAATCGCCGTAGGCAAACCCCGAGCCGGCCTGCAGGCGCGACAGCTCGATCTCCGGCTGACCCGGAACGGTGAGGGTTGCGAGGTCACCATCCTTGGAGAAGACGGCGGCGAAATCGGTCCCGCCGGGGCAGGCATACATGACTTCCAGGCCGGGCGGTTGGGCGTCGGGCGAGGATGAGGCCGTGGGCGGCGACGGCACCACAGCCTGTGGCGCCGCCGTCTGCGCGGCGGCCGCGCCGGCGGCCAGCAACACAAGAGAGAACATCAATCGTTTCATCACACCGCCTCGCCCTGGGGTTCCGGAATCCTGCCATCGGCCGACAGCAGCACGGCGAGCGGCCGCGTGGTCTCGAACTGCGCCAGGACGATCAGTGCCACCACCATGATGGGCACGCACAGGAACATGCCGACCACGCCCCAGATCGTGCCCCATACCACCAGCGAGACGATCACGACCAGCGGCGAGAGGTTGAGAGTGCGGCCCATGATGGTGGGTTCGATCACGTTGGCCGTCACGATCTGAATGGTGCCAAACACCAGCAACACGATGAGGAAGGGAGTCAGATGATCGAACTGCACCAGGGCCAGCACTGCCGGTGCCGCGATGGCGAGAATCGAGCCAACGGTCGGGATGTAGTAGAAAAAGAACACCATGACCGCCCAGAAGGCCGCGAAGTCCACGCCGACCGAGGCCATCACGGTATAGGCGAATGCCGCCGTCGCCACGGCGAGCGTGGTCTTGATGCGGATGTAGACGCGGATGTCGCGGTCGACCCGGTCGAGCACGGCCAGCACCCGTCCCTGATGACCGCCCGCCCCGAGGATGATCGCGAGCTTGCGGCGGAAACGCACCTGCTCGACGAACAGGAAGCCGGCATAGATCAGCACGATGCCGGCCACGCTCACCACCGAGGCGGCGGCAGCGGCGAGACTGCTCAACGTGTCGGCGAGGCTGATACGGTCGAACAGCTCGCCCAGGGTCGGCGCCTGCTCGACACCGACCAGACGCGCTCCCTCGTTGACCAGGATCTGCAGGCGACGCTCATAGGTGGGGGCGGCGGCGGCGACCGCGCTGATATTGCGGCCGATCGTGCGCCCGACAACCCACAGCAACCCACCCATGACGCAGACCGCTGCCAGCAGCGCGACCGGCCGCGGCAGGTGCAAACGGCCGATCCGCGGCTGTTCGAAGGCGTCGGCCAGCGCATCGACCATGTACCAGAGCACGAGGCCCAGCACGAAAGGCAGCAGCAAGCCACGGCCTGCCACGAGCAGGTAAATCGTGGTGGCAACGACGATTGCCCATAGGGCGGCGCGCTGGAGGGTCATGGCTGCCCTATAGTAGTAACCCGAGATGCGGTCAGGCTACCGCAAGAAATGAATCCCGAGCGGGCCATCACGCCTGCAGAACCAGTTGCCGGCCTTTTGTCGCCAGCGTGGCCGTCGTCTGGATTTCACCCGCTGCGAGTTTTTCACGAGCCCAATCAAAGCGGCCAATGGACGTCGATCGCTTTCGCCCGCTCCGCACTCGCCGAGGGCGGGTCGAGCAGCAGCTCCGGCTAGTGCCGGGCGAGCGCGCGCTCGAGTGCGGTACGCCCGCGCGCGGTCAGTTCGACCCGGCGTTCGCCGGTCTCACTGCCGCATTGCCGGACAAGTCCCTCGGCGCGCGCATCCTCCCACACCGGGAAGCGCGGGCAGGAGCTGCGCCATGCCTCCATGACGTCCTCGCGACAACGCGGCCGATCGGCCACCCATTGCAGGAACTGGATCATGATCAGGCTGGGTTGGACTTCCATGCCACATCCTGCGTCCGACGGCGCAGCTAACGCAATACCGGCGCGGTCGCGCCAGATATAAAATCACACAACGCGGATGGGTTTTGGGGTCGCTTACTCCTGTGACTGCTATGCCACACCTCGTGGGGCAATCGGCGCGGTCCAGTTGTACCGATGGCGTCCGTTCCGGCCCTTCAGGTACAGTCAGGTCGTTGTTCTGAAGTGGTTTTTAGCCTGCGAACTCAGCCCGACAAGCTGCCGTCCGGCAGCGGGCGGGTCGCGAAATGTGGAGAAGCGTATGAAGAAGGCTTTGCTGGCCGCCGCGGCGTTGGTTGCGCTTCCGGTCGCGGCCCAGGCGCAGGCTCCGTCGCCGGGCGTGTATATCGGCGCGGAAGGCGGTTTGAACTGGCTTCTGAACTTCACGGCGAACACGAACATTCCGGCGCTTCCGACGGTGAGCGTGACGCCGCAGACGGGTTGGGCGGTCGGCGGCGTGATCGGCTACGACTTCGTCGGTCCGCGTGTCGAGTTGGAAGGCGTCTATCGCAACAACCAGCTGAACATCGGCGTGCCCGGCACGGCGATCAACAACCAGGTCGGCCAGCTCGGCATCATGGCGAACCTGCTGTACGACTTCATGCCCGGCTCGGTGATCACGCCGTATATCGGCGCCGGCGCGGGCGTGGGCTTCGTCGACAGCAACCAGTCTTTGGGCAGCACGGTATTCGCCTATCAGGGCATCATCGGCCTGGGCTGGAACGTCGACACGAACTTCCGGGTGAACATCGACGGGCGCTACTACGGCACGTCGAACCCGTCGGTTAACGGGCAGACTTGGACGAACAACAACTTCAGCGTGATGCTGGGGCTGCAGTTGAAGTTCGGCGCGGCGGCACCGCCGCCGCCCCCGCCGCCGCCGCCGATGGTTGCGCCGCCGTCGTTCATGGTGTTCTTCGACTGGGACCGTTCGAACCTGTCGCAGCAGGCGCTGACCACGATCCAGCAGGCGGCCAACGCCTTCAAGGCGAAGGGTAACGCGCGCATCACGGCGACCGGCC
>Ga0210395_10003810_pt1 | contig 11577 bp, 10 predicted proteins | sample IncBWH4OmetaG_FD_150861 | JGI IMG/M metagenome (GOLD analysis project Ga0210395, IMG submission 150861) | Forest soil microbial communities from Barre Woods Harvard Forest LTER site, Petersham, Massachusetts, United States - Inc-BW-H-4-O ...
CTCGCAGTCAGACGTAAACCGATGGGCAGCCGCGGTCGATCAGGCCCGGGCGGATGTCTCCAATGCTGAGCAGGGCGTGAACCGAGCAAAGGCGGAATGGACCTATGCGAGTAACAACCTGCATCGTCTCGAACCTCTTCTCACAAGACAGTTCGTCACGGTAGACCAGGTGGACCGAGCGAGAACTTCAGAAACCGCCGAGGCAGAAGCTCTGAAACAAGCAGAGTCACAACTACGGCTTTCGCAGGCTGGACTTCAGTCGGCTTTGGCGCAATACGAACGGTCCCAATCCGTCGTGGACGAAAGCAAGGCCTATCACGAGCAAGCCCAGCACGCTGTCACCACGCTTGATCCACTAACGAATCAACGCGGCGCGCGAGCGTCTGGCGTGGAGACCTCCCGATATAACCTCGGAAACTGCCGGGTCTACGCGCCATTCGATGCCCTCGTAACAAATCTCAATCTTTCCGAAGGTGCCTACGCCCATGTGGGGCAGCAGGTATTCACTCTGATTGACGCGCGGACCTGGTGGGCGATCGGTAACTTCCGCGAAGGCGAACTCCAACACATCGTGCCTGGTATGCGGGCCGACGTCTACGTTCTGTCGAAACCGAGTTTGCGATTTACTGGTGTTGTGGACAGCGTGGGTTTTGGCGTTACTCCTGATCCGGATGTCTTTGGCCGCCTGGAACCGGGGCTTCCGGACGCGCAGCGAACCCTCAATTGGGTGCATTTGGCTTCGAGATATCCGGTTCGGGTCCGCGTGCAAAATCCCTCCCCCGAATTATTTCGAGTCGGCGAGTCCGCCGTTGTCACAATTCGCGGAGATTGAGAATGGCCACAATTGCACAAAGCCTGCACGAATCGCCCGGCGCTCTACCTTGGTTCCTAGATTTTCTCAAGGAGGAGCTCGCTCCATATCCAGGCCGGGCAGGAATAGTAGCGCGGATGGTGATTGCCGCGGCGCTGGTCATGATTATTTGCGAGACCTTTCGTATTCCCTATGCCTTCGAGGCTGCGATTTACACACTCATCATTTCGCGCGCAAGCCCAAGGGCCACGCTGCAATCAGCTGGAACAACATTCCTCTTTGTCGGGGTTGGGGGAGCCTATGTTTTGATTTCGGCGGGCTTCGTTATCAGCATTCCCATCTTACATTTTCTCTGGGTGATTGCTTCATTCGTTCTGACTTTTTATGCACTCAGTGCGATGACAAATTACGGCGCGGCTTCAACATTCGCGCTGGTGATCGCTGTCGGCATTCCCATATGGGAACGGCATGTCTCCGCCGAAACTAATGTCGAAGATACGCTCTGGCTTACTTTGGCGGTATCGGTAGGAGCTCTGGTTACCGCGGCAATAGAGCTGGCGTTTGCTCGTGTGAATCCAGGCGACGATATTGTGCTGCCCATCGCGGAACGGTTGTCTGCGGTCGAGAGTCTGTTAGTTTGTTACGCCAAACGCTGTCCTCCAGATGACCCAAGTAAAAAGAAAATCATCAGGTTCGCCATGCTTGGAACCTCGAGTTTGCGGGGGCTTCTCCGCCGCGCGGACTATTCGACCCACTACAGGGCACAGATGAGTGGTGTTGTTGCGCTGGTTGGAAGATTGGTCGACATTACCGCCACCTTGACCGGACTCAGCTTCGAGCTTACTGATACCGATGCGGAGCAATTGCGTACCTTGGGGATGGCCGTCGCAATCATTCGCACCGATCTAATGAATCGGCGAATCTCGAGCACGATTCACTTTGACCCTGACCCTGCCCCCTCCCATGTTCCGCTATTGCACGAAATGCAGCATACGGTTTCGCTCATCCCACAAGCGTTCACGTATTCGGAGTCGACGAAAGTGCACCTGCCACCCTCGCCCGACGCGCTGCAATCGAAACTCTTGGCTCCAGATGCATTCGTTAACCCTGAGCATCTTAAGTTCGCACTACGAGGGTGCTTGGCGGCTAGTGGCTGTTACATCATCTATAACTCCATCGCGTGGCCAAACATCGGCGCACCCGCTATAGCCACGTGCCTATTGACGGCGATTTCCGCTGTCGGAGCCTCTCGACAAAGACAGATTCTGCGCTTCGCCGCGTTCGTGGTGGGCGGGCTCCTTATAGGGATAGGCTCGGAGATATTCATTCTCCCGCATCTCGATTCGATTGGCGGATTCGCAATCTTCTTCATACTTGTCATGGCGCTGGTCTCATGGTTCATGACATCAAGCCCGCGATTGTCATATTTCGGATTTCAGATCGCTGTGGTCTTCTGCCTCATTAACCTTCAAGAGTTCGCGAGGCAGACATCGCTCGCTGCGGCAAGGGACCGAATCGTTGGGGTCGGCCTCGGACTATGCATGATGTGGCTTGTATTTGATCGGCTCTGGAGTACACCTATTGCGGTGGAAATGAAAAAAACGTTTATTTCCAGCCTGCGATTACTCGCCCAATTCATACGAGAACCAGTTTCGAAAGATCCGAAGGTTGCCGTCGGACAGACCTATTCGCTGCGTGAAATGATCAACAGCAGTTTCGACCAAGTGAGAGCGCTCGCCGATGGCCTCCTACTCGAACTCGGCCCTACGCGGCTGCAGGACCTTGCTTTGCGCGGTCGAATCGTGCGGTGGCAGCCACGGCTGCGGATGCTTTTTATAACGCGAGTTACTTTGTGGAGATACCGCGTCCGGCTTCCCGGTTTTGAATTGCCCGCGCCGGTGGCTAGGGCGCAACAAGAGTTCGATAAAGGCCTCGCCGATGTGGTGGATGGTATGGCCGACCGGCTGGAGGGCAAAGCATCGGAGAGGAAAGACGACTTCGAAGATGCATTCGGAGACCTAGAAAAGAAGGTCCTGTCTTGCTGTTCCACAGGACCGCAGGGATTACTTGCACCAGAACTGCGAACCTTTCTTGCTCTGTCCCGCAGCATTGAAAACGTGACGTCGTCCCTGGATAACGACATCTAAGGTGCGACCTGACACAACCTGCAGCGAAGCGCAAGTCTCTTGCCATCCGATTGACACGACCGTCGGGGACGATGACGGAATCTTGTTACTCGTAATGTGTGTGTTCCATTCGACCGCGCCGGTCATCTCCCCTTTGTCACTGTGGGCTTGGCTGTTAAAGAACAACGCATGCCTTACTGGCGTACTTCAGCTCAGTCCTTGGTGCGATCTGCTCGAGCTGTGACTCGACTTCCATAATCCTGTCGGCATCTGCGTAAACTCGTTCTTATCTGCATGACAGGCCGAGCCTTCTCGTTCTGATTGGTTCCCTCTGAAATTTCGGCACTTCAGAATCTTCGGCACGATCTTCTGCAGCAAGAGCAGTGGATTCAACGCAATCGCGTTGGCCGCTCGATTGCACTTGTATAGGGTGGGCGTCATCTGGCAGCGGCAGTCCGCAGGGACCTAAAACTGGAGGGACAAAGTCATGGACCAATTTGCTACCAAGGCATCTGGCGGACTCAAAATGAGTAAAAACGAAAACCCGGATCATCTCGAGTTGATGCGCTTGCTACAAGAGGCGAAGCCACTCACAGAACCACTGTTTCCTGACCAACAAAAGAAATGGGCCGCCGAAAGCCCACTCGCTCAAGAGATTTCCGCGATTCTCGTGAACCACCCCGAGTATTACGACGAAATCCGCGCACACATCGGCGAAGTTTTTCCCAACCCAAACGCTTAAGTGTGGTTAGAAACGGTGAGCGCTCCAAATCCACATGGGAATGATCAAGGAGAAACGGAAATGAATACGATCACCACGAAAGACGGAACGAAAATCTACTTCAAAGACTGGGGAGCTGGACCAACCGTGGTGTTCTCGCATGGATGGCCACTGAATGCGGACGCGTGGGACGCGCAGATGCTGTTTCTCGCGCAAAAAGGCTATCGCGCCATTGCCCACGACCGCCGAGGCCACGGCCGCTCCAGCCAGCCGTGGAATGGCAACGAGATGGATACGTACGCGGATGACCTGGCCGCGCTCATCGAAAAGCTCGATCTGAAGAACATCACTCTCGTTGGGCACTCTACTGGAGGGGGCGAAGTTGCGCGTTACATTGGCCGGCACGGATCCAAGCGCGTGTCGAAGGCCGTCCTCATTGGTGCAGTGCCGCCGATCATGCTGAAGACGGAGAACAACCCGGGTGGCCTGCCCCTGTCGGTATTTGACCAGATCCGCGCTAGCGTGGTGGCGGACCGCTCTCAGTTCTTCAAGGATCTGAGCCTGCCCTTCTACGGCTACAACAAGCCGGACGCTAAGATTTCCGAAGGCGTGCGGGACTCGTTTTGGCGACAAGGAATGCAGGTTTCCATCGTCGGTGCGTACGACTGCATCAAGGCATTCTCCGAGACCGACTTCACCGCGGACCTCAAGAAGATCGATGTCCCGACGTTGGTCCTGCACGGTGACGCCGACCAGATCGTACCGATCGCCGACTCAGGTCTCCTGACCGCGAAGATCGTCAAAAACGCGACGCTGAAAGTCTTCGCAGGTGCGCCACACGGGATGTGTACAACTCGCGCAGGCGAAATCAATGCCGCGTTGCTCGCGTTCCTTAAGATCCCAGCAGCACAGGGAGCGGCCGTATAAGGGAAAGCGGAGTCAGCGTTGCATTTTTTGGGCAGGCTTTAAAGACGAATTGCATCGATGCTTGGCTATGGAGGATTTGCGGTCGCGTTAACAAAGGCGAGCGACGCCGCCGTGTTCATTGCCTGGTGATGTACGTGTTGAGCGTCCAGAAGTGCCTAGACGAACGCCAGAAACAAGCCCACGAGGGGGAAAGATGCGACTCGAAACAGCAGCTCGGACCGAAAAGGTAGAGAGGCCGGATATCTCGGAAGCCAGACTGACCGAAACTCAGGATCACCTTTTGGTGGAAGAGGCCCTTAACGGTTCGTCCGCGGCGTTCGGCGTCTTGTTTGAACGCCATCAGCCCAGGGTGTTGCGCGTTACATGGCGCGTCCTCCGCAACCACGAGGACGCTGAAGATGCAGCGCAACAGGCTTTCGAGCATGCATATGTTCATTTAAGGGGATTTCATCGGCAATCACGTTTTTCCACCTGGCTTACGCGCATCGCGATCAATGATGCGCTGATGCTGCTCCGGAAGCGGCACCTGGGCCATGTCTCCATGGAAGAAAGCAAAGTTGAAGAAAATGAGGACATGCCTGTTGAAACCCACAACGCCGCGGTAACCCCGGAGCAGTTGTGCGAGGCGCGCGAGCTCCGCGAAATGTTGAGTTCGGCGATTGGAGAACTCAAGCCCATTCTGGGGAGGGTGGTTCAGCTGCGGGACCTTGATGAGTTGAGCGCGAGGCAGACAGCAAAAGCTCTCGAACTTCCCATTGGAACGGTAAAGGCGAGGACTTTCCGCGCGCGGCGATTGCTGAGTCGAAAGCTGGCTAAGCGTTTGGGATTGAGTCGTCCCAAAGCCGTCGGCTCTTTGTTTGTTGAGTCTAGAAACGAGCGTCGCAACAGAAGAGAAGTTGGCATGTCGCGACCCAATCACCGCAACCTCCGCTCGAAGCAGAGTAACCACCGAAGGAAGGCGCAACTATGACGCGGCTATCGATTCTCGATTGGTATCGCATTCTGCGGGCAAACCATCAGTGGACCGTGTTCCAAGCGATTCGGTATGCGTTGTGGCTGGCGCGCTGAGTGGTGATCATAAAAGGAGAAGCATCAGTGGGTAATCGTCTGAAGAGATTCGAGCTTCTGGGCTATGTCGCGGGCCTGGGTTTAGTTGTGGCACTGGTCACAATTACCTCCTCTTTACTGCTTGGCTCGACCCAGAGCTTCAGCGTTCCAGATGACGTAGAACTGCGGATTCGCCTCGATGACACGCTCACCAGCACTGATTCCGAAGTTGGTGACCCGTTCAGCGCTACGGTCGTTGACCAAGGCGACTATCAGAACGCCAGAGTGTACGGACACATTACGCAAATTGACATGTCCGGCAAAATCAAGGGCCGTACTTCCATGATGCTCCGGTTCGACCGGTTGGTGATGCCAGACGGGCGTCGGGCGCCTATTCACGCCGAAATTGTGGAGCTTTATCACGCGGCTTCGGGTGAGAAGGTAGATGTGGAAGGCGCCATCGAATCGGGTGGGCGAGGCCGCAAAACTATCGAGCACACTGTGATCGGGGCGGGAGCCGGAGCCTTGCTGGGCGGAATCTTCGGGGCTGGGAAGGGCGCGGGCATCGGTTCAGTTATCGGCGGAGCCGGGGGGCTAGGAACAACGGCTTTCCACGGACATCAGAAGATCACCTTGAATAGCGGTCAAGAAATGCTGATTCGCATAACGGGTCGATGAACGACGTTCTATCGAAATTTCAAAAAAGGAGGAGTTATGAAAATGCAAAAAGTTATGTTCGTTTTGATTGGGATGTTGTATTTGTTCGCAGACAGGGCGTCGGCACAGCAAGTAAAGACCGACTATGACCGCAGCGCCAACTTCGGCCAATACCATACCTACTCATGGGAGCGCGTGAAGACGCAAGACCCTCTGTTTGTCGACCGAATTAAGAACTCCGTAAACGCCGCTTTGGCCGCAAAAGGATGGACCCAGGTGGATTCGGGCGGCGATATTTCGATCATCGCCATGGAGATGACCCACGATCAGCAGACTCTCAATACCTTCTACGACGGGTTTGGAGGAGGCTGGGGTTGGAGAGGTTTTGGAGGCGGTGGCTTTGGCGAGGCAACGACAACAACAGATACATACAAGGTAGGGACGTTGGTGGTCGATCTGTTCGACACGAAGACGAAGCGACTGGTATGGAGAGGCAGCTCCAGTGACACGATCTCGAGCAACTCAAACAAGAACATCCAGAACCTGAATAAAGGCGTCGAGAAATTGCTTAAGCAATTTCCTCCAGGCTCTTCGAAGAAGTAGGGGCGTCCCAAAACTGAAACCCGAGACAACGTATTACTACACGGTCGATTCGATGGAAGGCAATCCGATACTGCGGAGGGTGGTCTATCTGCACGAGATTTCGGACATGACCACTGGAAAAACAGCAGAAGTCCTTAGTGTCGCGGAAGGCACAGTCAAGGCGCGGGTATTCCGCGCACGGCGAAATCTATATCGGGATTTGAGCGAGCGGCTGGGAATTCATGGCCGAAAGGCTCGGCCAACTCCATTTAGACGCTCAAGAGATGAACGTGGCCAAATGCGAAAGGCTGCGCTTGTTGGTGCGGCCTGACCCCGGCGAAAGTTGAATGGAATCTTCGGCGGCAAAGGCGCTCGGGGCCCCCCCGATTCTAGGAGCTGGAACGTGAGATTTGGGATTCGAAAAACATTCAGGATACTGGCTCCTGGCAATTCATTACAAAAGAGAACTGCTTACAGCCTGGCCCTCGTTAGGTTGATTCTCGTTCCAGTGTTCTGCTTGGCTGTCTACTATCTGTTTCGAATGGGCCACATTCTAGACAGAATTGTTAATGTCGATGCACCGGCAGCGACTCTCTCGCAGCAGGCTTCCATCGAGATGCTGAAAGCTCGCCGATCCGCGAGGAACTATCTTCTTTTGCACGATCCCAAATATCTCGATTCGAATCGTCAGGAAGTAGAACTGACGCGAGAGGACCTGTATAAAATCCGGGTGATTGAGGCAGACGAGGAGGACGATGTTGAAATGGCGTCGCAGGCGCTCGCGCTCTACCCACAACGTCTAGAAGCAGGTTTAGCGACGCTTGAAGAGTCGAGCAAAGGCTCCGGGGATCGCATTCAAGCAGTGGTCACAGCCTATGAAGGCGACCTTTGACCAATTGCTTAGGAGGGCCAATCGGACCAGGCGCGATCAACTTGTTGAAGAACTGCGAAAACGAATTGATTCGTTCGACTCGCAGATCATACGAACGGCCCAGCAGGACAATCCCAAGTTGCGAAAAGTTACGTCGGATCTAAACGACTCCAGCGAGGAAGTCCTGAAGATTGCGTCAGAACTGGAATCGCGCAATTGGGATAAGGTGCGAAAAGAGCATGCGGAAGCCGGGGACTTGATTCGACAAGCGGAGCGGTCGGTCAGCACCGTTTCAGCCATCACCCTGCTGACAAGCATCTGGGTGAGTTTTATTTTGCCCCGCCAAGTGGTCAAGCCTTTGCTCGAACTCAAGAAATCCATCGACCACGCTGCGGCGGGAGATTTCGAGATTGAATTCGATGTTCAAGGGAAGGGCGAGATCGTCGAACTGGCAGCCAGTCTTCGCAATATGTTTGCAGCAGTTCAAAAGGCACTGTCAATGGAGAAGCAGAAAACATCTCTGTCCCCCGGCAACGCTCTTGACTAAACCCAAACAAAGTTTTGATCCAGCGTTTGGTGAACGGCGGTAACCATGTCTCTCACTGATTTGTTGTTGGGAAGACCCCTCGCGACACGTGAGGAAGGTGCCGAGCGCATCGGCCCCGCAGCGGGCATCCCGATCTTCGGGCTTGATGCGTTGAGCTCGGCGGCGTACGGGCCGGAAGCAGCGCTCACGCTACTGATTCCCCTAGGCCTGGCCGGCGTTGGCTATATCGTGCCGATCACGGCGAGCATCATCGCTTTGCTCGCCATCGTGTATCTCTCTTATTGCCAAACGATCGATGCCTATCCTGGAGGAGGAGGCGCTTACACCGTCGCTCATCAAAACCTCGGCTCTTTCGCTGGACTCCTGGCGGCTGCAGCGCTGATGATCGACTACATTCTGGTAGTGGCAGTGGGCATTTCGGCAGGAGTGGGAGCACTGGTTTCCGCTCTTCCAAGATGGCAGCCGCACACTCTGGCGCTTTGTCTGGTAATTCTCGTCCTCGTTACACTCGTGAATCTGCGGGGCGTGCGCGACACGGGATTGATTTTCTTAGTTCCCACCTATTTGTTTGTGGGATGCCTGTTCGTGGCTATCGCAGCTGGGTTCGCAAAAGCTGCAACCAGTGCCGGGCACCCTGTTCCGGTGGTCGCGCCACCGCACGCAATGGCACAAGCCACAGTGGGGGCGAGTGCATGGCTGCTGCTCAAGGTATTTTCCAGCGGCTGCACCGCCATGACCGGCGTCGAAGCCGTGAGCAACGGGGCGAAAGCGTTCCGGGAACCGACCGCGAAAAACGCGCGGCGCAGCCTGACGGTGATTATTGCGTTGCTCATAGTATTGCTGGCGGGGGTCGCCTGTCTGGTGCGCGCCTACGGAATTCTCGCGACGGATCCAGGTGCGCCAGGTTACGAGAGCGTGCTCTCGATGCTGGTGGCGGCGGTCGCGGGCAAAGGGACATTTTATTATGTCACTATCGCGTCGGTGCTGATCGTGTTGGCCCTCTCCGCCAACACGGCCTTTGCGGATTTCCCGCGGCTCTGCCGGGCCATCGCGTCTGACCATTACCTGCCGGACTCTTTCGTAACGCGCGGCCGGAGGTTGATCTATTCGCAAGGTGTCTACGTCCTGGCGGTGTTCTCGGGAGTCCTTCTCACTTTTTTTGGGGGCATCACGGATCGGTTGATCCCGCTGTTTGCCATCGGAGCATTCCTCGCTTTCACGCTTTCGCAGGCGGGCATGGTGTTCCATTGGAGGCGTGTGGGGGGGCCGGGGGCACGTCGCAGCATGCTGTTCAATGGGTTGGGTGCGACTGCAACCGCAATCACCGTTGGGGTCGTGTTGGTTGCTAAATTTGCGGAAGGAGCCTGGATCACGCTCTTATTGATCCCCTCCTTGGTAGTGCTCATGACGACGGTAAAGCGACATTATCGGCGTGTGGGTGCCGAAATTGCGAGCGCTGAACCGCTGGATCCCGTCGAAATGCGTGCGCCGATTGTCGTGGTGCCGGTCGATGGGTGGTCGGAGGTAACTAGACACGGCTTGCGGGTTGCATTGTCGGTTTCGTCGGAGGTGATCGGGCTTCACGTAGGTTCTGGAAAACAGACCGACGAACTGCAGACGAAATGGCGCAAGCTTGTAGAAGAGCCCATGTTGGACCTTGGCTTGACTGGGCCGCGACTCGCGGTTGTGAAGTCGCCATACCGGTTTGTAATTAACCCCATCGTGAAGTACGTGCTGTATCTGGAGCGCACGAACCCTCGACGCCAGATCGCTGTGATGATTCCGGAGATGGTCGAACGGCACTGGTTCCTTCAATTCTTGCACAATCAACGTGGGTCGGTGCTCAAAGCATTGCTGTATCTGAAGGGCAACCAGCGCATCATTGTGATCAACGCGCCGTGGTACCTGAAAAGTTAGCGAGCCACGCAAGTCGGGACTGTGCCTAAAGTTTTGTGCCACTTAGGGGGTCAAGACAGATAGACAAGCAGCACAAAAGCGAACGTTCCTGATGCCGGTATGATCCTGACCTACTTAGCGTTCTGATTCGTTCCCTCCGAAATTTCAGCACTTCAGAATTGTCGGCACGCTCTTCCGCAGCAAGCGCGGTGAATTCAACGCTATCGCATTGGCCTCTCGATTGCACGTGTAAGGGTCGTCGGTTGGCAGCGGCGGTCCGCAGGAGACAAGCGACGAGCAACTCTGAGCAAACTGCGGCTGCCCGAACGCAATTCAGGCGCTCACCGTCGCGATATGTTTGTCAGAGTTTTACAAAAGGAGGACCTATGAAAATACAAAGCGTCATCTTGGCTTTGATCGCGGTGATGTTTTTGTTCGCAGGCACGGCGTCGGCACAGCAAGCAAAGACCGAGCATCGCGTTCGGAACATTGTTCTGGTTCACGGCGCCTGGGCGGATGGTTCTGGATGGAAAGGTGTCTATGACATTCTAGTCAAGGATGGCTACAACGTCAGCATAGTGCAAGAGCCCGAGACGTCCTTTAAAGAGGACGTAGCCGCCACGAAGCGCGTGCTTGCTCAACAAGATGGACCGTGCATTTTAGTCGCACACAGCTATGGGGGAGCCGTAATTACGGAAGCGGGCACGGATCCATCGGTTGCCGGTTTGGTGTACGTCGCGGCGCACATGCCAGACTCCGGTGAGAAAGAGTCCGAGGACGGAAATCGCTTTCCGAGCGATCTGGCCAAGTCAGGCGCCATAAAGAAAACACCGGACGGTTTCACATACATCGACCCGACACAATTTCATAAATTGTTCGCAGCTGACCTCCCCGCCGACCGGGCCGCGTTCATGGCGCGCTCGCAGGTGCTCAACTATGCGGACAATTTCTCAGCGACGATCACCACGGCTGCCTGGAGAAGCAAACCGAGCTGGATGGTAGTGGCAGGAAGCGATCGAACCATCAACCCGGACTTGGAACGTTGGTATGCGAAGCGGGCTAGTAGCCACACGATTGAAGTCGCAGGTGCCAGCCACTGCGTCTACGTCTCGCATCCCAAGGAGGTTGCAGATGTAATCGAGAGTGCCGCACGTGCGGCCTCGAAGTAGCTCGGACTCCGCAAGGAATCCGCACACCCGGAGGACCAAGTGAAACTTCTCGAAATTCAGTCGTCACCAAGAGGCGAATCTTCCGATTCGATCAACCTCACTAAATCATTCATCGAGGCGTGCCAATCCGACAACGACTCGATAGTTGTAGATACGTTGAACGTCTGGCATGAACGGCTACCGGAGTTCGACTACGAGGCAATTGGAGCGAAGTACAAAGCTG
>Ga0210395_10003814_pt1 | contig 11573 bp, 8 predicted proteins | sample IncBWH4OmetaG_FD_150861 | JGI IMG/M metagenome (GOLD analysis project Ga0210395, IMG submission 150861) | Forest soil microbial communities from Barre Woods Harvard Forest LTER site, Petersham, Massachusetts, United States - Inc-BW-H-4-O ...
AGAGTGGCGCTCTCGGTTTCGAGTGGTCGGTACTCGACATCGGCGTCAAGGTTGCCGCACTGATGACGGAAGCAATCATCATGCGCCGTCTGCCGCGGCCGCTTGACGCGAACCGGGTCATGGTGCCGGGTCGCTGCCGGGCCGATCTTATGCGCCTCGCTGCGGACTTTGGGGTGCCGTTCGTCCGCGGTCCCGACGAATTGAAGGATTTGCCGGGATTTTTCGGCAGACCGGGCCGCGCGGCCGACCTGTCGCACCACGACATGCGGATCTTTGCCGAGATCGTCGATGCGTCGGCGCTCAGCGTCGACACTATCGTCGCACGCGCAGCGTCGATGCGCGCCGCCGGAGCGGATGTGATCGATCTCGGCTGCCTACCCGACACGCCATTTCCCCACCTTGAAGACGCTGTTCGTGAACTGCGGGGAAATGGCCACGTGGTCAGTATAGACTCGGCCAATCCCGACGAATTGCGGCGAGGGGGCAAAGCCGGCGCCAAGTTCTTGCTCAGTCTAACCGAAGCGACGTTGGACCTCGCCGGCGAAACAGGCGCGCTGCCAGTTCTCATACCCGCTACCCACGGCGATTTGGCTTCACTACTGCGAGCTGCGGAGGCTGCCGACAAACGCGGAATTGACGCGCTTCTGGATACAGTTCTCGATCCAATTCATTTTGGGTTCATGAGTTCGCTCGGCCGTTACGCGGAATTGCGGCAAAGACTGCCCACGGCCGCGATACTCATGGGTACCGGCAACCTAACGGAATTGACCGACGCGGATTCGGTCGGGGTAACGGCGGCACTGCTCGGGATTTGTTCGGAACTCTTCATTCGCAATCTGCTGGTCGTTCAAGTCAGTCCGCACACGCGGCGGACCATCCAAGAGCACGACGCGGCTCGGCGCATCATGTTCGCGGCCAGGGAAGACTCGAGTCTGCCGAAGGACTACAGCAGCGCTTTGCTCTCGCTGCATGACCGGAAGCCATTTCCCGATACGCCAAGCGAGATTGTCGAGCTTGCGGCGCAAGTGAAGGATGCGAATTTTCGCATCGAAATTGGCGAGGACGGTATTCATGTTTTCAATGGCGACGGACATCACGTGGCGCAGGACGCCATGTCGTTATTCACCGTGCTCGGCGTCGAACGTGACGGACCGCACGCTTTCTATCTTGGCGCCGAACTGATGAAGGCCGAGATCGCCTGGCGCCTCGGCAAGCGTTATGCGCAGGATTCGCCCCTCGATTGGGGCTGCGCCGTAGATCGCCCGGCTGACGATCTCACGCGGTTCGCTGAAACCGGGCACACCTTGCGCGCACGAAAGCGATAGCCGGATGCCGATGATACGGGAGACCATCGTTTCGACGATGAATGGGGCAGGGCAGGTTCATTTTGCCCCAATCGGCATCATCGCCGACAGCGACGGGTGGATCATTGCGCCATTCCACCCTTCGACCACGCTCGACAATTTACGCGACGTGCCGTTCGCGGTCGCAAATTACACCGATGACGTCCGCGTATTCGCGGGCTGCTTGACCGGGCGCGATAAGTGGCCAACGGCCGCTTGCAGCAGGATAGCGGTTCCTCGTTTTGATGGAGCGCTTGCGCATGCCGAACTTGCCGTCACGCGGACGACTGATGACGCGCTGCGGCCGCGGTTCCATTGCCGCGTGTTGTGCAAAGTTACCCATGCTCCGTTTCAAGGATTCAATCGCGCGCAGGCGGCAGTCATTGAGGCGGCAATTCTGGTGAGCCGCCTGCACATGCTGCCGCGCGAAAAGGTCGAGCAGGAGATCGCTTACCTGCAGATCGCGGTTAGCAAGACCGCCTCAGCCGCCGAAGAAGAGGCGTGGGCATGGCTGATGGAGCGAGTCCGCGGGTTTTACGCGGCTGCCGGCCAGCAACATGCGACATAAATCGCTACGCCGGCAGACGACAGCCGTCCACCGGCGTCAGGAGGGCGGGAATATATTGCAACAGCCGCTAGAATTCAGCGGGCAAATAGCCGTTGATCTCAAGGCCGATGCAGACTTCGACAAGGATTGGGGTAGTCCAGGCCATAGGTTTCCTCCTTTGCGGCTGCGATTGAGGTGGACGGTTGGGCAACCGATACAACCTGTGTCGAACGAAATGCTTCGCAGGGTTCAACCACAACCGCCCGGTCGCCGAAAGGTTCCCTGCGACCATTCGCGAATTTCGAGGCGGGCGAAGCTGCACGATAATAGTCGGTCGAAGATGCAAAATCATGACGGCTGCTATAGGGAATCGGTTCGATGGCTGGGCCAATCCCTTATCGGTGTACTGTTCGCCGTGGCCGCGACCGGCGTTTCCAGCGCTTTCGCGGCTGATCATATTCGCATCGCCACACTGAAGACGGGGACGCTGGCCTGGGAACTCGACACGCTTCGCGCCTACGGCCTCGACCGCGAGGCCGAACTCGCAATCGACACTACCGAGCTTGCGAGCACCGAGGCCGGGAAGATCGCGCTTAAGGGCGGCTCGGCCGACCTGATTGTGTCCGATTGGCTATGGGTCTCGCGCGAGCGCGCGCTCGGCGACGATCTTGTGTTCTATCCGTATTCGAGCGCGCTCGGTGCGGTGATGGTACCGGCCAATTCGCCGATCAATGGCGTCGTCGATCTGAAGGGCAAAAAGCTCGGTGTTGCCGGCGGGCCGCTCGACAAAAGCTGGATCTTGCTGCAGGCGCTGGCGCGGCGATCGGGCGTCGATCTCAAAAGGCAAGCTGCGATCGCGTATGGCGCGCCGCCGCTTCTCGCGCAAAAAGCACTGCAGGGCGAAACCGATGCCACGCTGACATTCTGGAATTTCAGTGCCGAACTCGAGGTCGAAGGCATGCGGCCGGCAATATCCATGCAAGATGTGGTCAGAGATCTCGGCGCCGGCGGTGCGGTGTCGATGGTCGGTTACGTGTTCAACGGCAGTTGGGCTCGACACCACGCCGCGCTGCTCGAGCGCTTCTTTGCGGCAACCCACAAGGCTGAAGAGATTCTTCGAAATTCGCCGGCCGAATGGCAGCGGCTGGCGCCGCGCATCGGGGCGACGAATCCGCGTGCGCTCGAGGTGTATCGTCGGCATTTTCTTGAGGGCATCCCGCAACGACCCTTGGCCGATGAGGTGGCCGACGCTCAGGCACTTTATCACGTGCTGGCTGAAGTCGGCGGTGCGGAGCTGGTCGGTCCGTCGCGCGATCTCGATCCGGGCACTTTTTTCAGCGCGGGGCACAGCGAATGAATCTCGCGCTGCGGCTCGCCTCTGTCGCCTTGCTGTTGGTGGTGTGGCTAGCGGGCGCGCACTTCGTCGGAGCGCGTCTTTTGCCGGCGCCGCAGACAGTTTGGTTCGCGATCGTGCAAGAGGCGCGGTCGGGTGCCCTGGCCTTCAATCTCGGGGTTACGCTGGCGCGCGTCGCCGCGGCATTCGCGATTGCAATGATACTCGGCACCGCGTTGGGGCTGGCCATGGGCCGCGCTCCTCTGTTTGACAAGCTCGCCGATCCTTGGCTGATCGTGCTGCTCAACCTTCCTGCGCTAGTGATCGTCGTGCTCGCCTATGTTTGGGCGGGATTGACAGAGACCGCCGCCATCGCGGCGGTGGCCCTCAACAAATTGCCGATCGCAACGGTCACCGTACGCGAAGGCGCGCGTGCGCTCGACCCGGCGCTGAACGAAATGGCGGTGGTGTTTCGCATGGGCGAGTTAGTGCGGCTGCGGCATGTCGTCCTGCCGCAGCTTGCGCCTTATCTCGCGGCAGCTGCGCGTTCCGGTCTTTCGCTGGTCTGGAAAATTGCGCTGATCGTCGAGTTGCTCGGCCGCCCAAATGGCGTTGGCTTCGAGATTGGTGTGGCGTTCCAATTATTCGACGTTACGCACATCCTAGCGTATGCTTTGGTCTTCGTCGCCGTAATGCTCGCCGTCGAAACGTTCCTGGTGCAGCCGCTTGAACGACATGTCTCGCGCTGGCGCGTCAGACCGGCTTGATGTCAATATCAAGCACAAATTTTATCGCGCCGCTTCCGGTGATTGCCGGCACGTCCTTGGGCAAATTTCGTTGGGCTTAAACAGCGGGGAAGTCGCGGCGCTGGTCGGTCCCTCGGGATGCGGCAAGACGACACTGTTGCGCATCGTCGTCGGCCTGGATCACGATTTCGAGGGCAGCGTGCAGTTGCCAGCATTTGGAAAGCTCGGGGTCGTTTTCCAAGAGCCGCGCCTGCTGCCATGGCGCACTGTTGAAGAAAACGTGAGACTCGCGGCGCCGCAGGCGGACGACGTGACATTGGGCGCGCTATTCGTCACGCTCGGCATTGCCGAACATCGCCGCCACTACCCCGGCGAGCTCTCGCTCGGCCTGGCGCGCCGCGTGGCTCTGGCGCGGGCATTCGCCGTCAAGCCGGATCTGCTGGCCCTGGACGAACCGTTTGTCTCGCTCGACACCGCCCTTGCGGCGAGGATGCGGGCCGAACTCGTCGAACTGGTCTCACGCCAACCCGTGACTACACTTCTGGTGACCCACAGCATCGAGGAAGCTATCGAAATTGCCGATCGGGTCGTGCTGCTTTCGGCGCCACCCGCACGTCTGCTCGGCGACGTGCGGATCGCCAACGCGCGCCGGAACCGTACGGCAGCAGCAATTGCCGCTATCCGCGACGAGATCGAAAACAAGATCAACGCCGTGGATCAGCCGGCTGCGCGCTGCTAGTGCAAAGTTGCCACCGCAAGCAGCGGACTTGCACGTCGCGATATCGATTGGCGTGGCATGCGTCGGGCATGCCCCGCCGCTAGCGCTCGCAAGACGTCAGATCTTTCTCCTCGATCGAGAAGATTGCCCCGCTTCAATCCTGACACCGCGAACAATACAGACCCGTCCCGTAACATCGGCGAGTTTCACGTCGTAACTTCCGGGTGGCACGCCGGTGACGCGTAACCGCTCATCTGATTCAACGGCGCCGTCCTTGTCGTTCTTGCACTGATCCGGACCCCAATCCGGGGTGCCTGCCGGCGCCAAATGAAGTTCCGTAATCGTGTTGCGGGTCAGGTTCCAAAATCGCGTCGGACCGTTTTGCGCAGCGGCCGCCGTCGCCATCGCCGCAAGCGCGACAATGAGAAGCGACCGCAACAAGAGCCATCCCATGTTCCGTTCCATTCGGATAGGCCATTGATCATGACAGGCGCTTCAACGCGCGTGGAAGTCCGGCCAAGGCGCGCCGTCGAGGCGCACTATAAGCCAAATCTGTAGTTGATGCCGCCGCGGACGATGCTCTCGTTGAATTTGACGGCGATGTTGGGAATTAAAGGCGGCCCATTTGCGTTTGCGATTGCGCAATTGGCTGTGCACGACCCGTCGGCGAGGTCGACGAAGAGGTATTCCGCCTTAGCCGACCAATTTGAAGCGAAAGCAACCTCCACACCGGCGCCGACGGTCCAGCCGGCTTCGGTCGCGCTGCTCACGGGATCGTTTGAAAAGTTCGCCCGGACGTTACCGAAGGCGGCCCCGGCAGTGCCGTAGACGAGGAACCGATCGAATACGTAACCAGCGCGGCCCCGAACGGTGCTGAGCCAACTGCTTGTTGTCAGGCATCCTCCGGCGCAGACAGCGGAAGCTGTGAAGGTGCCAAAGCCACTTGCATCGGCCCAATCGCCATCGGCCTCGATGCCGAACACGAGGGATTCGATTTGGTAGTTTGCGCCCGCCGTCCCGCCGAAGACAAAACCGGAGGTGCCGAAATTGCCGGTGGAACTGGCGGTCACGCTATCGGTCCAATTACTGCCGCCAAAACTGAAGCCGCCGTTGAGGCCGAGGTAGACCCCGGTCCAATTGACGGGAGACGCCGGTGCGCCGCTCCAGCCGGCCGGCGGCGTTTTCGTGAGCACCGGCGGCGAGGCATCGGCGAATACTACGCTGCTGGAAGGTAAGGTGCCTCTCACGCCTAGATAGGCGGCGAAGGGGATGCCCGGAACAAAGGTTCGTGGATCGGTCAGATTCAAATACGGGAATGACGTGACATCAAAGAACGTTCCAAAGACGTAGTAATGCCGATCGAATAGATTGCGCACCAGCCCGAACACCTCGACATTCTCGGTAATCTTGTAGGAAGAGTTCAGGTTCACCACCCAGTAGGGCGGCACTTTTGGGTTTTGATTTGCTTCGTCGCCGACCAGCCATTGACTGCCGGTGACGTTAAGGTCGGCGCCGACCTTCCAAGGCTTGGTAACCTGGTATTCGCCGCCGAGCTTGAAACGGAAGTTCGGAATGCCGGTTAGGTGATCGCCGGGAACGACAAAAATGTTGCCGCTGGCGTCGGCGAACGGATTGAACGGCGACTGCAGGGTCAAGGCGTTTTGGAAGGTGGCATCGACGTAAGTGTAGTTGGCGTAAATATTCCAGCGGTCCTGCTTGTAGGTCAGATTGGCTTCTATCCCTTGACGCAGTGTGTTGCCGGCGTTTTGAAAGAATTCGTGTCCTGGGATCGGGCTCGAGATCGGAAGGATGTCGTTGGTATTGAGCGCGTGAAAACCGCCGACGGTCCAGTTCAGCAGGCCCTTGGCTATGTTGAATTGCCCTCGCAATCCGCCTTCGAAAGTATACGACACGACTTGCTGAAGATTGGGGTCGCCGACAAGGGAATTGTCGATCAAGCACGGCCGCACCGGATCTGAGCAGGCCAATTCCAACGGCGTCGGCGCCCGATTGGCTTCGGCAAAATCGCCGTACAGCGTCAAATTGGGCGTGAGCTTGTAGGTCGCGCCGATCATCGGATTGAAATGCGTGTAGGTATGATTGCCGTTGAGCAAGGCATCGTTGCCGAGTGCGTCGGTCAGGTTGAGCTGCGCAAAGTTGAAGCGGCCGCCGGCAGTGATCGACAGGCGCGAAGTGACATCGAGCGTGTCGGTCGCATAGAGGCCGGTATAGAGTGTCGTCGCGCCCAGCCCGACCGGCGCAACATCGCCCGACGGCTGGTTGATGAAGAGACCAAAGCCCTGCACGGTTGGAAACTGATTGGCGTTGACCGTTCCCAATTCGCTCGTGCTGGAGAATTGCACGAGCCCGCGGTCGACGCTGAGACCTATGGTGAAGTTGTTGTCGTGCGCGAACAGCTTTTCGGACGATGCCGCCTGCACCGAACCGCCGAAGCTGTTGGTCGTCGTCCAGGTGCGATCGATTTCGCCCAAGACGTTGGGAGAACCAAGCGGACCCGAGTTCGGGACCGTCTGTCCCCTGGTTGTGGTCAGGTTGGACACCGTGCCGTCGAGGTTGGGAAAGCACAGCAATGTCGGATCGGGACATACAGTCGGGCCGTTCGATGCGTTTGTGCCGTTGCCGTCGACATGGCTTTGTTGGAAATTGCGATAGTAGGCGAGCGCCTGATAAGTCCACGTATCGGTCGGTCTCCAGGCCGCACTCGCGGTCAGGAAGGCAAGCTGGTTCTGTGTGGTCTGTGGAATAGTATAGATGCTCGCCCAATCTTGGTTCAGCAACTGCACTGGAGTCGCCGCGGTAGCACCGAAGTTGTTGTTGGCGCTAGTGAAGGTGACGTGAAATTCGGTATCATCGCCGCGTGCGCCAAGATCGGCGTAAACGCGACGCAGCGACGACGGCGAGTTGTTGCGCCAACCGGCATCGTCGATGGCGTCGGCTGTGATATAGCCGGACAGGTTTCCGACTTGACCGCCGGCTTGAACCGACGCAACGGCGCGTCCATATGATCCGCCGCTCACTTGACCTTCAATGGCGTGATAGGTGTAGCCATTTTTCATCTCGAACGCGAGCGCGCCGCCGGTGGCGTTGAGGCCGTAGACCGGATTGCTGGGGACCAGTGTCAGCCGATTGATCGCGCTCTGCGGGATCAGATCCCAATTGACGACATCACCGAAAACTTCGTTGATGCGAACCCCGTTCTGATAGACGGCAAGTCCCTGCGGCGTCCCAATGACTGGCGAGGCCGTATAACCCCGGTAGTTCAGGTCCAGCTGAAAATCGTTTCCGGTCTGGCTGCCGAGCGACACTCCAGGCAGAGCCCGGGCCAATGACTGCAAAAGATCGGGCGCCGTGGTGCCGTCAAAAGCGGACGCTCCGACTGTCTGGACGTTCGATGGGATTTTGTCCTGGTCCACCGCCCCAGGTACGGCTTTTGGCGCGGCCTCGGGCGCGGCCGCCGGGGTTGCCGCGCTCGCGGCCGCGGGAGCACGCTGGGGAACGCGCGGCGGCGCCACCGGAGTTGTCGCAATGACGTGAATCTCGGGAAGAGTCACCCCAGTCGCATCCGTGCCAGGGCTTGCATTCTGCTGCGCCAGACTCTGTTGGGATGCTGCGGTTCCAGGCGCCAGCGCGACGGCAAGCAAGGCAGCTCGGGCGGCGGCGGCCCAAACCGCCCCGAAGACGCCGCGATTGCTCCAATGCGCAACGCCACGCATACGCGATTGGCCCCCGACACGGGCAAATTGTGTCACGATTGAAAGGGTAGGGTAAGGGAAGCTTGTCCCGGCACGGACCGGGAAGTTTTGGCAATCGGCGACGGCGCGAGATCATCCGATCGGCGGATCAATGCGTCCCGGCAAGCAGCTGCACGGCCGTGCGGATCAGTTCCGGCAGATTGCGGACTTCGAGCTTGTGCTTGAGCTGAGAGCTGAGGTTGACCACGGTCTTATAGCTGACGTTGAGTTCATCGGCGATGTGGCCGTAGGGCTTGCCTTTCGCCAAGAGCGAAAGCGTTTGCAGCTCCCGCGGCGTCAGCTCGGCGAGAGGGTCTTGGCGCGCCGGCGTGCGCACCAGTGCGACCTGCACCGCCAGCTCGTGGCTCAAATAGACGCCACCGGCGGCCACGGCTTGGAACGCCTTCAAAAAGTCCTCAGATGACGTGTCTTTGAGCACGTAGCCGCAGGCACCGGCCTCGAGCGCGCGAGCGACAATAATGGGGTCGCTGTGCATGCTGAACACGACAATGCGCACGCGCGGGTCGTACGTCCTGATGCGGCGGATCAGCGGCAAGCCGCCTAACCCGCTGTCCTGCATCGCGAGATCGACGATGGCGACGTCGGGCCGATGGCGCCGACACAGCTTGTATCCGCTGATGGCGTCGCGCGCTTCGAGTATGACATCGACGCCGGCGTCCTCGAGCATGCGCCGACACCCTTGCAGCACAATTGGATGGTCGTCGATGACGAGGACGGTCGTCATGCCGTCACCACACCCGGTACGCCCGATTTCGTCATGACGTACCCGGCTTCTGCAAGCGGCAGGGTCACTCGCACGCGGGTGCCGGCGCCGGTTTGGCTATCGATCGCATAGCATCCTGCCAAGCCCTCAACGCGTTCGCGCATGCCGCGCATGCCGAAGCCCGCGACCTTGTCGGGATATATTCCGCAGCCGTCATCGCCCACATTCAACACGAGATTGTTCTCCGCTTTGTCGTGCCTCAGCACGACGGCCACGTTTCGCGCTTGGGCGTGGCGGACAGCATTGGTCAGGCTTTCCTGGATGCAGCGATAAATCGTCAGATCGATCGAGTCGCCGTAGCTGGATTGGAGGCCCTCGGCGCTGATGGAAAACGCGATCTGCGAATGTCGGCGACCGTAGTCGCGGACCAACCGATCGATAAGCTCCGCAAGCGGCACATGACCCAGCGCCATCGGTCTCAGCCGCTCGAGCATGCTGCGGTTGATGGCCTGAAGATGATCGATGGTGGCGATGGTGTCGCGCAGGCGCTCTGCTATGCCCAGCTTGGCTTTCTCAGGCAATTCTGCCGCCACGCTTGCGATCGAACTGGCGTTGGCCTTCAACCCGAACAAGCAAGGCCCGACTTCGTCGTGCAATTCGAGCGCGGTACGCCGCCGTTCGTCGTCCTGAGCGGTGACAAGCTGGCGGTTGAGCCGAAGGTTCTCCGTGCGCGCGGTCTCGAGCGCTCGGGCCAGCGCGTTGAAATGATCAGTAATCACCGCCAACTCGCGCGCCTGCGGTTTCGGCATTCGCACCTTATAGCTTTGCCGCTTGAGGTCGGAGAGGCCAGCAGCGAGTATTATCAATGGATCAAGCACGCGGCCGAACAGAATGTAGAGAATGCCAACCATGGCAACGTTGAGGAGCGCAACTGTCGCCGCCATCGCCACCACGTTGTCCCAGAACTCGGCGATTTCGTCGCCGGGTTCTCCGACGATCTGAACATCGCCGACTTTGATGCCGTTGATGACCACTGGGAGCTCGTGGGACTCAATCGGTAGCGCGACCAACTTGGCAAACCACCCCGGCGCCAGAGCGCGGATGTTGGCGGCGTCATCTGCCGGCGATGTTGCGCCTATCGGAATGCCCGAGGCGTCCCTGACCGCTATCCGCACGTGACGTATCGATCGCAACTGAACCGGCAAGTTCTCCAGGAACTGTTCTGCGGAAATTTGTTGATGAGTGAGCCCGACGGCGTCGCGGACGAGCGCCTCGGCTAGGCCCATGGACGCTGCTGTTTCGACGCGGGCTTGCGTGCGCGCCCGCAACACGGCGACGCTGCCGCCGACGATCAGCGCGACGATATCGATCAACACAAAGACGAAGAGCAACTGCGCGCGCACCGACCGGCCGTGCCACAGACCGCGCAGCAGCGGGCGCCGTTGCGGTGCGGCAGGCTGCACGCTTGTAACCGCGGACACAGACTGCACGCTCTTCGGCTCCTCCCGTCCGGCCGTTATGAGATCCGCCGTATTGACCGCTGATGTTATCCGGTATCGCTTCGCGCTGTCACGGATCGCCGTCACGGTCGCGAAGCGCCCCAAATCAAGTCATTAGGCACGGGCCTGCAGGGCCCAGTCGCTTCAGCCTTGGCGCTAGTGCTTTGATTCCAAGGAGAAATTTTATTTTGGCTGGCGGCGCCGGGCGGGCGGGGGTTCCCTGGGCCAGACGTCGTCGCCCGTCGCTGTCACGGTGGTGACAGCCCTATTACGCCGCTGAGGGACGCGCTGGTGAATTTTGCTCCGGTAGTCTTGGCGCCCGTGAAATCCGCGTCCGTCAGGTCGGCACCGGCGAAGTCCGCGTCGGACAGGTCTGCTCCGGAGAAACGAGCGCGTTGCAGCTTAGCAAACTCGAAATTTACGTGCGCTAGTTCCGCACTTTGGAAATTCGCGTCGGCCAGGTAGGCGCGGGCAAAATCCGTCCGGATCAAGCCCATGGATTGATTGCGCATGTCGGCGGATGCCCGCAAACGAGAAAGGTTTGCGCCGCGCATATCATCCAAGCTGAATCGTGCGGTCACTTTGGCGCCGGAGAGATTAGCGCCCACGAACTTGGCAGCTTCCTCTGGTAACGTCTCCATTCCAGCCGAGACGACGAGCGTCTCGAGAACGGCATCGGAGAGATCGGCGTGGGAAAAGTCGGTCCGCATGATCCAGGCGAAGTTTAGCCTTGCCCGCGGCAACTTGGCTGCGACGAGCTTCGCCCCCACAAGCTTGGTGCGGCGAAGATCAGCATCAGAGAGATCGGCGCCCGACAAGTCGACGGCGGAAAAATCGAGATCGTGGAGGTCCAAGCCGGCCAACGATCGGCCCGCAAAGCTCGGCCGTGTGGCGGCTGGCGCGGCGGCTAG
>Ga0210395_10003818_pt1 | contig 11566 bp, 8 predicted proteins | sample IncBWH4OmetaG_FD_150861 | JGI IMG/M metagenome (GOLD analysis project Ga0210395, IMG submission 150861) | Forest soil microbial communities from Barre Woods Harvard Forest LTER site, Petersham, Massachusetts, United States - Inc-BW-H-4-O ...
TCCTGGTGCCGACACGCCGTGCCGCCCGGGCGCTGGCCGAAGCATTCCTGCGCGCATCCGGGGGGCGGCCCCTGCTGCTGCCGCGAATCACGGCGCTTGGCGCACTCGACGAGGCGCCGCTGACCCTGGCCGGCGCCCTCGACCAGCCGCCGGCGGTCGAGCCTGCACAGCGGCTGGCGGCACTGACACTGCTGATCCTGAAAATGCAGGGCGCGAACGGCGCGCCCCGGACGGCCGATCGCGCCTGGCCGCTTGCCGCAGAGCTCGCGGCACTGATGGATGAGGCGGAGCGTGCGGAGATCGATCTGGCCAGCAAGCTGCCGCACGCTGCCGACCCCGCCTATGCCGCCCATTGGGCACAGACGCTGGAATTTCTGCACATCGTCACGCGGAGCTGGCCCGACTGGCTTGCCGAGCAGGGACTGATGAACCCAGCGGCGCGACTGGTCGCGCTGCTGGATGCGCAGGCCGCCGCCTGGGAAGCCAGGCCGCCGGCGGAGCGGGTGTTGGCCGCTGGCACCACGGGCGGCATTCCGGCGGTTGCTCGACTGCTGCGGGTAATCGCCGGCCTGCCCAGCGGAGCGGTCGTGCTGCCTGGCCTGGACACCGCGATGTCGGAACTCGCGTGGGAGGAACTGGGTGACGCGCATCCGCAGGCGGGGCTCGCCCGTCTGTTGCGCGGGCTGAGCGCCAACCGGGGCGATGTCCGTCCGTGGCCGGCTGCAGTCCCTGATGCCACAACCGCGGCCCGTGGTGCGACGCTGTCCCGCGCACTGTTGCCCGCCAAGGCGCTGGTCGAGTGGCAGAACGCGGGCCCGGCGGCGGTCGATGGGCTGACGCAGCTGTCGCCTGCGGATCAGCAGGAGGAGGCCGCGGCCATTGCCATAGTGCTGCGCGAGGTGCTCGACACGCCGGGCGCCACTGCGGCGCTGGTCACGCCGGATCGCGATTTGGCCGGTCGCGTTGCCGCCGACCTGCTGCGCTACGGCGTGGTCGCCGATGACAGCGCCGGCGAGGCTCTCGCCGACTCGCCACCCGCCGTCTTTCTCCGTCTGCTGGCCCGTGCCGTGGCGGAAGGGCTGGAGCCGGTCGCGCTGCTCGCGCTGCTGAAGCATCCCCTGGCAGCTGCGGGACTGGCTCCGGCCGCCTGCCGCGCCGCCGCGCGTGTAATGGAGCTCGCCTGTCTGCGGGGTCCGCGGCCGCGCCGTGGTCTGGTCGGGCTACGCCGCGCGCTCGACCGGGCCCGCGTGGAGTCCGACGCAAGAGCCTTGTTGGCGAGGCTGGAAGCTTGCCTGGAGCCGGCGCTTCGGGTCGATACCGCCGTCGAGGTGGCGCCGGCACTGGCCCTCGCGGCACTGATCGAGGCGGGCGAGCGCCTCGCCGCCACCGACGAATTACCAGGGCCGGTGCGCCTTTGGGCCGGGGAGGAAGGCGAGGCACTGGCGATCAGGCTCTCCGACATCCAGGCCGCGCTGCCGCTCCTGCCGGACCAGCGGCACGACGTGCTGCCGGGACTGCTCGATGCAATGCTGGAGGGCGAGGTCGTGCGTAGCCGTAGGGCACTACGTGGGCGCGGCGGGACGGAGCACCCGCGCGTATTCATCTGGGGCCTGCTGGAGGCGCGGCTGCAGACAGCCGACGTGATGGTGCTGGGTGGACTGGCCGAGGGTGTATGGCCGCCAGCGACCGATCCGGGGGCGTGGTTGTCGCGGCCGATGCGCGCCACGGTCGGTCTCCCGGCGCCCGAGGAGATCGTCGGGCATGCGGCGCATGATTTTGTGTCCTGCGCCGCATCAGCGCGCGCCGTCGTGTTGTCCTGTCCACGGCGGCGAGACGGGGCACCAGTGGTGCCGGCGCGCTGGCTCACGCGGCTGGAGACATTCCTGGCCGGACGTGGGGTGACGCTGCCGCAGCACCCGGCGGCCATGTGGGTGCGGGCGCTGGATCAGCCGGCTGACGGGTCGCGGCCTGTGCGGCCGCCGCGCCCATGCCCGCCGGTCGCGCTGCGGCCGCGCCGGCTGTCAGTTACTGAGATCGAAACCTGGCTGCGCGATCCCTACGCGATATTTGCACGCCACGTGTTGAAGCTGACGAAGCTGCGGCCTCTCGACGAGGCGACGGATGCCGCGGATTACGGCACGCTGGTACATGGTGGACTGCACCATTTCCTCGCGGAATTCGGCGCGCGTTGGCCGGTCGACGCGCCGGAGCGATTGCGGCGCGCGATGTTGCGCGCTCTGCAGGAGGCCGATCTCCGCGAGGCTCTGACCGCCTGGTGGGCCCCACGTCTGGAGCGGATCGCCGAGTGGGTGGCGCGGATCGAGGCGGAGCGCCGCGCTGTGCGCCCACCGGTGGCGCTCGTCGCGGAAGCGAATGGAATGCTGGAGCTGGCGCGGCCAGGTGGATTGTTTCGGCTCAGCGGCCGTGCCGATCGGATTGAGCAGCCGCAGCAGGGCGGGCTTGCCATTCTGGACTACAAGACCGGCACGCCGCCGAGTCAAAAGGAAGTGGATGCCGGCCTGGCGCCGCAACTGTTGCTGGAGGCAGCCATGGCAGAGGCCGGTGCATTCGGCGACCGCATCACCGGGCCGACGGAAGAGCTGACCTACTGGCATCTGACCGGCGGCTTCAACGCCGGAGAGGAGCGCACGCTGTTCAAGCGCGATGCGGCAGCAATCGCAGCGGCGGTGGCCGACGCACGCGTCGCGCTGTGTTCGCTGATCGATGCATACGATGCCCCGGATCGCTGCTATCTGTCGCAGCCGCAGCCAGGGTTCGCGCCTCGTTTCTCTGACTACGCACAGCTCGCCCGGGTGGCCGAGTGGGCGGCGGCAGGGGATGAGGACGGATGAGCGGCCCCCTCCCCCCGGCCCACTCCCGCAAGGGGAGGGGGAGAGAACACGCCACTCCCCCTCCCCTTGCGGGAGGGGGTAGGGGGGAGGGGGCCCGCGACCGTGCCAACGCGGAACAGTTGCTGGCCTCGGATCCGTCGGTGTCCGCCTTCGTTGGAGCATCGGCCGGGTCGGGCAAGACCAAGCTGCTGACTGATCGTTTGCTGCGTCTAATGCTGGATGGCGCGGCACCCGAGCGCATCCAGTGTCTAACCTTTACCAAGGCCGCAGCCGCCGAGATGGCTGTGCGGCTACAAAAGACCCTTGGCAAGTGGGTCACGCTGGACGACGTGGCGCTCGCGCGTGAACTGCGCGCGCTTCAGGTTGCACCGTCGGAACCGACGCTGGCCAATGCACGAGGGCTGTTCGCCCGCGTGCTCGACCTGCCCGGTGGCATGCGCATCGGCACGATTCACGCTTTCTGCCAGTCGCTGCTGCGGCGCTTCCCACTCGAAGCGGCATTGTCGCCGCATTTTCGCATTGTCGATGATATCGATGCCGAGGACGCGTTGACCGAGGCGCGCGAGAACATGCTGTCGCACGCGAGTGCACCGCGGATGCGTGCCGCGTTGGACACACTCGCCGGTCTCGCATCGGCGGATCAGTTTGGCCGGCACGTCGCGACACTGCAGGGCGATCTTCCCCGACTGAGGGGTGCGCTCGCTCTTGGGGACAGGCTGGAGGATGCGCAAAAACGCGCACTCGGAGTCAGCGCGACAACAGCGGACGAGATCATCGCGCTTGCGATAAACTGGCAAGCGGAGCCGGCCCTGCGCGAAGCGGCACGCATTGTTCAGCGGCTCGGCGCGAAGAGCTGTGCCGAGCGCGCTGAACGCATCCTCGGCTGGCTCGAGCTGGAGGCGACAGAGCGCTGCGAGCACTGGCCGCACTGGTGCGAGGAGTTCCTCACCAAGGATGGTAAGCCTCGCGCGGTGAGCGGTTTCGCATCCAAGGCGGTGCTCGACGCGCATCCCGATCTGGCGCGCCATTTCCTCGATGAGTGCGATCGCATCATCGCGGCGATCGACTCATGCCTGGCGCTACGCGTCGCCGCGGTTTCAGGTGCACTTCTGACGCTCGCCGCGCCGGTGCTGGATGCCTACGCCAGGCACAAGGAAGCATCGGGGCTGCTGGATTACGATGATCTGATCGGGCGCACGTCCAACCTGCTGGTCGATCCGGGCGCGGCCTGGGTACTCTACAAGCTGGACGGCGGTCTTGATCACCTGCTCCTGGACGAAGTGCAGGACACTGCGCCGGAACAATGGCGCATCGCGCACGCGTTGACAGAGGAGTTCTTCGCCGGCGAGGCGGCGAGGGACGCAAAGCGCACCGTGTTCGCAGTCGGCGATCGCAAGCAGTCGATCTATTCGTTCCAAGGCGCCGATGTCGATGTGTTCGATCAGTCGCGCCGACTGCTGCGGACACGCGTGGCAGCGTCCGGCCTTCGTTGGCAGGACGCGGAGCTCGACGTGTCATTCCGTTCCACTCGGCCGGTTCTCGAACTGGTGGACCATGTCTTCGCCAATCCAATTGCGGCGACCGGCGTGGTCGATGCGGGCGACACGCTGACCCATTACGCCGATCGGGCGGACCATGCCGGTGCGGTCGAGCTGTGGCCGCTCGCGCCACTGCCCGATCCGGCCGAGCCCGAGCCCTGGGCGGTGCCGGATCAGAACCGCGGCCTGACCTCCGCGCCGCAGCGTCTGGCGGACACGCTTGCCGAGTGGATCGCACGCGAGGCGGGCGGCGGCGCGAGGCTTGAAAGCAAGGGGCGGCCGCTGGGTCCGGGCGATGTGATGGTGCTCGTCCGCCGACGCAACGATTTCGGTCGTGCCCTGGTTCGCGCTCTCAAGGGACGCGGCGTGCCGGTGGCCGGGCTGGACCGGCTGATGCTGACCGAGCAGCCGGCGGTGCAGGACCTGATGGCACTCGCCGATGGTTTGCTACTGCCGCAGGACGACCTGACCTTCGCATGTCTGTTGACCAGCCCGCTCGGCGGACTGTCCGACGACAGCCTCGCTGATTTGGCGATCGGCCGGAGCGGTCCGTTGTGGGAGGCGCTACGTGCGCGGGCCGAGGAGCGGCCGGACTGGTTGGCAGCGTGGATGTTCTTCGCGGCCCTGCTGGCGCGGGTGGATTACGTGTCGCCGCATGCGTTGTTCGCCGAGGCGCTTGGACCACTTGGTGGCCGGGCGCGACTGTATGGGCGGCTTGGCCCAGAGGCCGCAGAGCCGGTGGATGAGCTGCTGAACGCGGCACTCGCGTACTCCCGCATGCACCCTCCGTCGCTCCAGGGGTTCATCCACTGGTTGCGCCGCTCGGGCGCTGAAGTGAAGCGCGAGGCGGAAGGGGCCGGCAGCCTGGTACGCGTGATGACTGTTCACGGTGCGAAGGGATTGCAGGCGCCTCTGGTCATCCTGCCGGACACCACATCGCTGCCACCGGATGAAGGCTCGATCCTATGGGCCACCGATCCGGCCACCAGCCGCGCGGTGCCGATCTGGTCGCCGCGGCGGGAAGTGAGGTGCCTCGCCGCGCAAGGCCTGCGCGATGCGGCGATGCGGCGGCGAATGGATGAACACAACCGGCTGCTCTACGTGGCGCTCACACGCGCCGAGGATAGGCTGCTGGTGTGCGGCTGGCAGACGCGACGCGGCCTGGACGAGAGGTGCTGGTACCGGCTGATGGAGCACGGCTTCGACGCGCTGCCGGGCGAGCGCGCATCATTCGAAGGCTGGGATGGCGAGCGGCGGCGCTACGCCACACCGCAGGTTGCGGAGCCCGTCAGAGCAATGGCGGAAGCCGCTCCGCGCTGGGTCGACAGGCTGCCCCGCTGGGCGGGCGCGGCACCGGATTGGCATGCCGCTGCACCGCCAATCGAGCCGGGAAGGCCGGAACGGCTGGCTCCCAGCCGACCTGAAAATGCGGAATTGGGTCCGGTGCCCGCCGCCGCGACGCCCCTGGCCGCACGTGAGGCAGCCGGCAATCGGTTCCGCCGTGGCACGTTGCTGCACGCATTGCTGCAGCACCTGCCCGATCTGCCGCCGGAGGGTCGCGCCGCGGCGGCACTCGGGTGGCTCGACCGGCCAGGCAACGGCATTTCGACGGGCGAGGCCGGAGAACTGGCGTGCGAGACGCTGCGGATCCTCGACCATCCGGACCTCGCGCCGGTGTTCGCGCCAGGCAGCCGCGCCGAAGTGCCGCTGACCGGCCTTGTGGGAGGCGCCGTGGTGGGCGGGCTGGTGGATCGGCTGGCTGTGCTCGACCATCGCGTGCTGGTCGCCGACTACAAGACCAACCGCCGGCCGCCAACGAGGATTGAGGACACACCGATGCTGTATAGGCGCCAGATGGCTGCCTATCGCGCCGTGCTACGCGAGATCTTCCCCAGCCGCGCCATCGTCTGCGCGCTGGTCTGGACCCAGACGGCACAGGTTGTCATCCTGCCGGATGAATTGCTTGACCTGACCACCGCTGTCCCCACCTGAAATGTAACAGAACCATCGAGGCTGAGATGAGCACGAACACCAAACCCGTCACCGACCAGACATTCTCGACCGACGTGCTGAATGCCGATGGTCCGGTGCTGGTGGACTTCTGGGCTGAGTGGTGCGGACCCTGCAAGATGATCGGACCGGCGTTGGAGGAGCTCGCGGGTGAATTTGCCGGCAAGCTTACGGTCGCCAAGGTGAACATCGACGATAACCCGGTAACGCCGAATAATTACTCGGTGCGCGGGATTCCGACGCTGATCCTGTTCAAGAACGGCCAGCCCGCGGCGACGCAGGTCGGTGCGCTGCCGAAGAGCCGGCTGAAGGACTGGATTTCGGCCAACATCTGAGCGCGCTGGGAACAGGTGGTGCGGGCGGCCTTCAGCTGAGGGCCGCCACCAGGGCCTCCACGCTGCGCCCGTTGGCGATGGCGGCGGCACGGCCGTCCCAGTGTACGCCGCCGACGCGAGCGAAGGCGTGGTCGGCATCGGGATACACGCAGGCGGCGATCTGTTTGTGGCCCTTCACCGATTCCACCACCTTGGCGCGGCCCTCCGGCGGAAAGAATTCGTCCTTGTCGGCAATGTGAACGATCAGCGGCTTCGTCACTTTGGCGAGGTCACCCAGCAGGTTGTCGAGACCGACGCCGTAATAGGAGATATTGGCATCGGTATCCGACTGCGCTGTCGCACGCGCAGCAGGTTTGCTCCTTGGCCTTGCCGACGTCATTGGGCGGGCAAGGTGATCGACCACCGATGCAATAAGGGTTAGGCTGACCAATTCATTCAGGAACGCGCCAACAGTGACCGAAGCCATCCAGCTGACACGACTCCCTTCCGGCCTCACCGTCGTTACCGAACGAATGGAGCGGGTCGAGACCGTCTCTCTCGGAGCGTATGTCGCCACCGGCTCACGCCACGAGCAGGAGTCGGAGAACGGCGTCTCGCACTTCCTCGAGCACATGGCCTTCAAAGGCACCGAACGCCGATCCGCGGTGCAGATCGCCGAGGAGATCGAGGCGGTCGGCGGCCACATCAACGCCTACACGGCGCGGGAACAGACCGCCTATTACGTGAAGGTGCTGAAGGAGGATACGGCACTCGCCGCCGACATCATCGGCGACATCCTCACCCACTCCACTTTCGAACCGGAGGAACTGGAGCGCGAGCGCGGCGTGATCCTGCAGGAGATTGGCCAAGCCAACGACACCCCGGACGACATCATCTTTGACCACTTCCAGGAGCATGCCTACCCGTCGCAACCGCTCGGGCGGCCGGTTCTGGGCTCCGAGGAGGGCATCCGGTCGATGCCGCGCACCATGCTGACCGGCTATATGCGTCGGCACTATGCGGCACCGAACTGCGTGGTCGCGGCGGCTGGCGCGCTGACCCATCAGCAGGTGCTCGACCTAGTGAATGTGCACTTCGCCGACCTGCCGCTCGACCCGGTGCCCGCGATGCTGCCGGCGCAGTACGGCGGCGGCGAGTTCCGTGAGGCGCGTGACCTGGACCAGGTGCACATTGTGTTGGGCTTCCCTTCGGTCGGCTATGGCGACCGCGACTACTATCCAGCGCTGCTGCTCTCCACCCTGCTGGGCGGTGGCATGTCGTCGCGGCTGTTCCAGGAGGTACGTGAAAAGCGGGGTCTGGTTTACTCGATCTACTCGTTCAGCTCGCCATTCCTGGACGGCGGACTGTTCGGCATCTACGCCGGCACCGGCGAGAGCGAGGCAGAGGAGCTGATGCCGATCACGCTCGAGGAGCTGCGCAAGGTGCAGAGCGAGGTAACCGAGACCGAGCTGGCGCGGGCACGGGCGCAGGTGAAGGCCTCGCTGCTGATGTCGCTGGAGAGTACTGGCAGCCGCTGCGAGCAACTCGCGCGACAGCTCCAGGTGTTTGGCCGGGTGATCCCGATCATGGAGACCGTGGGCAAGCTCAACGCGGTGACCACGGGCGATGTGTGCCGTGCGGCGTCCCGTGTGTTTCGCGGCGCGCCGACGCTGGCCACGATGGGCCCGGCCGAGCGTGTGCCGGCGCTCGGCGCGATCATGGAGAAGCTGGCGGCTTGAAGATCGGCTGGGTCCGTCTAAGCTAAGCTACGCCGCCTAAGGCCATCCGATATGCCGACGGTCAATGTGCATGCGGCAATCTCGGGAGAGGGGGTCATTATCGCCAAGGCTGGGAGGCACATGGTGCGGCTCGTGCCGATCGAGGGGAAGAAGGAGCGGCGCAACCTAGGGACGCTCGCAGGTCAGTTCCGCGTCCCGGATGACTTAGACGATCCGCTGCCGGACGAGGTGTTGGACGCTTTGAAGGGCGGTGATGCGCTTCCTGTTGGACACTCACCTGCTGCTTAGGGCGCTCAACGAGCCGATACAAATGGGCGAGACAACACGGGATGCCATCGAGGACCCTGCCAATGACGTATTGTTCAGCACAGCAAGCATCTGGGAAGTCGCCATCAAGACGCAGCTAGGGCGTCCCAATTTCGCGATCCGAGCAGAGACGATCGCGAAGGAAGCAATGGCGCGGGGCTTCGCCGAATTGCTGATCCGGTGGCAATCCGCCTCGATGGTGGCTGATCTGCCAATGCATCATCGTGATCCGTTCGATCGCATTCTTTTGGCCCAAGCAATTATGGAACCTGTCCATCGGTACACAGTGGATAGGAAGCTCGTGCCATATTCGTCGCTGGTTGTATTGATCTGAGCGGAACAGCCAGCGACGCAACAGTGGAGCCTCAGTCATGGCGACCAACTCGCTTGAACTCCTTGCCGACCTGATCGCCCGCGCGCGCGCCGCCGGAGCGGATGCGGCGGATGCGGTGTTGATCTCCGGCACCTCGCTCGGGGTGCAGCGGCGACTTGGCCAGACCGAGCACGTGGAACGCTCGGAAGGCCGCGATCTCGGGCTGCGGGTCTTTCTGGGCGGACGCGCCGCGATTGTCTCATCTAGCGCCATCGATCCGGCCAGCTTCACCGAACTCGCCGAACGTGCCGTCGCGATGGCGCGCGTGGTGCCCGAGGATCCCTATGCCGGGCTCGCCGACACAGCCGCGCCGCCTGAGTCCGTTCCGCTCGACCTCGAGGATCCGATCGAGCCCGACACCGAGGCGCTCGTCCGTCGCGCTTCCATCGCCGAGGAGGCCGCGCTCGCGGTGTCGGGAATCACCAATTCCGAAGGCGCTGAGGCTGGATTCGGCAGAGCCGAGGCCTACCTCGTCACGTCTGCGGGGTTTGCCGGCCGGCATGTTCGAACAAGTCACTCGATTTCTGCCAGCGCGCTGGCGGGGGCCGGCACAGGAATGCAACGCGACTATGACTACCATTCCACGGTCCACCTGGACGACCTGGATGATCCGGCGATCATCGGCCGCAGCGCCGGTGAGCGGGCCGTCGCGAGGCTCAATCCCGCTCGGCCGCAGACCGCGAAACTGCCCATCGTCTATGATCCGCGCGTCGCTGGGAGCCTGCTAGGGCATCTGGCCGGAGCGATCAGCGGCGCATCCGTGGCGCGCGGCACGACGTTCCTGAGGGACAGCCTCGGCACCCGTATCTTCCCCGAGGGAATCGAGATTCACGATGATCCGCGCCGCGTCCGTGGACTGCGTTCGCGTGCATTCGACGGCGAGGGCACACCCACCATGCCGCGCGGCATCATCGCTGCCGGTGTGCTCACCACCTGGTTGCTCGACAGCCGCTCGGCCCGCCAGCTCGGCCTGCGCTCGACGGGCCACGCTTCGCGCGGTACCGGCGGGCCGCCATCGCCCGGACCGACCAACCTGTACCTCGACGCGGGGGAACTGACGCCGGCTGAACTCATGGCAGATATCAAGCTTGGCCTGTACGTCAACGAGATGATCGGTATGGGAGTGAATGGCATCACTGGCGATTACAGCCGCGGCGCCGCCGGGTTCATGATCCGCGACGGAGCGCTGGCGGAGCCGGTCGCCGAGATCACCATTGCAGGCAATTTGCTGGACATGTTCGCCCACCTCACGCCGGCCAACGATCTGCGTTTCCGCCGCGGCACCGATGCGCCGACGGTGCGGGTAGACGGTATGACCATGGCTGGCGCCTGAGCCGGCCAAACCCCATATGTCGCCCATGTTCACAACGAAGCGTACAGCGATACGTCAGACGTCCATCGTGGTTGCAGCTTGCGCTGCGCTGGCCCTGGCACTTGCTCCGGGCTTGGCCGAGGCGCGCGCTGGCAGCGGCGGCTCGTTCGGCAGTCGCGGCAGCATGACGTGGTCGGCACCGCCGTCCACCAACACTGCGCCCTATTCGTCTCCCATGCAGCGCAGCATGACGCCGAACAACCCGTCGCCTGGTTACGGCGGCTACGGGGCGCCAGGCTACGGCTACGGCCCGCGGTCGGGCTTCATGTCCGGCCTGATGGGCGGGCTGATCGGCGCTGGCATCGGTGGTCTACTGCTGGGGCACGGGTTCTTCGGTGGCATGTTGGGCTTCGGCGGCTTCCTCGGCTTCCTGTTGCAGATATTCCTGATCGTGCTGCTGGTCCGCTTCCTGATCCGCCTGTTCCGCGGCCAGTCGCCAGCATTCGCCGGCGGCCCGGGAATGTTCGCGCGCGGCGGCCCACCCGGACTGGGCCCCATGGGTGGCTTCGGCCGGCCCGCGGGTCCACCGCCGATCCAGATCGGGCCGCAGGACTACCAGGCGTTCGAGCAGCTTCTGCAGGGCATCCAGGCCGCCTGGAGCCGCCAGGATCTAAACGCGCTGCGCGCCATCGTGACGCCGGAGATGCTCAGCTATTTCGCCGAGCAGCTTGCTGATCAGACCAGCCGCGGCGTGCGCAATGAAGTCACCGACGTGCGACTGCTACAGGGCGACCTGTCGCAGGCATGGAGCGAAGGCAATCGCGAATACGCCACTGTGGCGATGCGCTTCGCGATGATCGACGTGACGCGCGACGCGTCCGGCCGTATCGTGGATGGCAGCCCAAGCGAGCACGTCACAGCGACCGAGTTGTGGACCTTCGTCCGCTCGCCGGGTGGGCAGTGGATCCTATCGGCAATTCAACAGGCGCGTTAGGTCGCTGCTATCTGCGGCGCTCGGTCAGCAGCACTCCATCGCGTTGCAGCGCTGCGATTTCGTCGGCCGAATACCCGTGCTGAGCGAGCACTTCCGCTCCGTCCTGCGCGAATTTCGGCGGCGGTCGG
>Ga0210395_10003819_pt1 | contig 11560 bp, 9 predicted proteins | sample IncBWH4OmetaG_FD_150861 | JGI IMG/M metagenome (GOLD analysis project Ga0210395, IMG submission 150861) | Forest soil microbial communities from Barre Woods Harvard Forest LTER site, Petersham, Massachusetts, United States - Inc-BW-H-4-O ...
CGAACTTCAGAGCAATCTCGAAAGCGCGAGCCAATTCCTCTCTTCCGACCGGGACATCCGCGAACTGATGGGCGCTCGGAACCTCTATATTGCGGACGTATTCGACGTGGATAGCGGTAGCCGCACGCGAAAGCCCTTTGGTCGCATCTTCTATACCCAGGGCAAGTTACTCATCTTTTACGCATTCGACCTAGACCGTCAACCGGGCCTCAGGAATACCAGTGCCTTCCAGGCTTGGGGTCAGAGGGAGACCCCAAAGGGGGAGACCGCACAACCCGTGAATTTGGGCATTCTCTACATGGATAACGAAACGAATCGCAGATGGGCACTGCGATGCGACGATCCACAGGAACTAGCCGAAATCGACGCTGTCTTCGTAACGGTCGAGCCGCACGGTGGAAGCCAGAAGCCCACTGGAGAGCCGCTCCTCTACGCGATGCTGCGAAAAGAGGCGAACCATCCGTAGGGAGTTGGTCACCGTCTGATGCGGCCGGTCGCAAGCGTTTTTTGTCCACCTATCAGAATGACTCGGGAATTCGATTCCACGGTCTTCGAAAATCAGCTGGCACAGATTCCTCCTCGTTCTCGTAGAAGTAAGCGAAACCGAAAGGTTCCCGAGAGTGGAGACCCTGCCTTCGCAAGGTGGCTGTGTTAGTTACCCTACTTTTTTTGCCGAAGCCTTCGAGTGTGCCGTTGAATCACGGAAGCCTGCTTTACTGGAGCTTGCTTGGATAGTAACCAAATTCGTCCGGGGCGCAGGCTGACATGAAGGATGGGGCCTGGCCCGAGCGTCTTTGTGCGTGAATTGCGATGAGGTACATGACGGGCAAACTGGAATCCTCGACGGAGCTGCGTTTCCGACGAGGTTGAGAGGAGGACATTATGAGGAGCGTTGACAGCGCAAATTGGCTGGCTTCTGTTCTGAGAGCGTTGTCGCCGCACACCAGCTATCTAGTTCGCGGACGAGGCATCGTGTTTCAGACTCTGAGTGGCAGGGAGAAGAAGTCATGGTGAGACCAGGGAGACCTCGGGTTGGCCGTCGCAGCTTTTTGAGGAATGCCGCGATAACCGGCGCAGCAACACTGCTGTCGCAAGCGGGAGCGTCGCCGGCACTGCCAGCGAGATCGGGTCAGCATGAAACCGGCGCATCCCCGGACCTCGAGGTGATGACCACCGATCGCCCTGGCGCCGATTTCATGGTCGACGTCATCAAGACCCTGGGGTTTGAGTTTGTCTGTGGCGTTCCGGGCTCAAGTTACCGCGGACTGTACGAATCGATTGTCAACTACGGCGGCAATCAGAATCCCACATGGACCCTGTGCACGCACGAAGAATCATCCGTCGCGATGTGTCATGGCTACTCGAAAATCGAGGGCAAGCCGTTGTTGGTATGTATCCACGGTACGGTCGGCTTGCAGCATGCGGCGATGGCCCTGTACAACGCGTGGTGTGACCGGGCACCCGTTTTTGCGATCGTGGGCAACGTGCTTGATTCTACGATCCGGCGGCCGACATTGGATACCATCCACAGCGCCCAGGACCCCATCGCGATGGTACGCGACTTTGTGAAGTGGGATGACCAACCGACTACATTGCAAGGCTTCGCCGAATCTGCGGTGCGTGCATACAGGATTGCGATGACTCCGCCGATGCTGCCGGTGGCGGTAGTTGCCGATTTCCACGTCCAGGAGGACCCGGTTCCTGACGGCGCCAAGCTGCACTTACCGAAGCTGAATTTGCCTCAGCCGCCGCAAGGGGATTCGGGCGGCGTGGCGGAAACTGCGCGACTCCTCGTCAAGGCCGAGAACCCGGTGATCATCGCCGACCGCGCCGCACGCACACAGGCCGGCATGGAGTATCTGGTCGAGCTAGCGGAGGCCCTCCAGTCGCCAGTGATCGACCAGCTGGGACGAATGAACTTCCCCTCGCGGCATCCTCTAAACCAATCGCAACGAAGTTCGGCCTTGATCGCCAAGGCGGACGTCGTCTTGGGTCTGGAACTCCAGGACTTTTGGGGCACGGTAAACGAGTTCACCGACCAGCTACAACGCACTTACCGCCCGATCATCAATCCCGACGCGAAGCTGATCAGCATCACCTCGGAAGATCTATATATGAAATCTAATTTTCAGGACTTGCACCGCTTCCGGGAAGTTGATTTGGACATGGCGGCTGATGCGGAGGCGACGCTGCCGTCACTCATCGAAGCGGTCAAGCGGGAGATGACCGCTGATCGCAAGCGCGTGTTCGAGGATCGAGGAGCCAAGTTCGCCAAGGCCCGCCAGGAAGACCTGCAAATAGCGCGTACCGATGCCACGTACGCCTGGGATGCGAGCCCGATCACTGTTGCCCGTTTACACGCCGAACTGTGGGAGCAGATCAAGGACGAGGATTGGTCATTTGTATCGTTTACCAAATATCTGAGCCGATGGCCGCAGCGGCTTTGGGAGTTCGACAAGTACTACCAGTTCATCGGTGGATCGGGTGGTCTTGGTATCGGCTACAACGCGCCCGCTTCGGTGGGCGCCGCACTCGCCAACCGGAAGCATGGCCGCCTAACCGTCAACATCCAGAGCGACGGTGATTTGATGTTTGCCCCGGGTGTTCTATGGACGGCGGCGCACAACCACATCCCAATCCTGAACATCATGCACAACAATCGCTGCTATCACGCGGAGATTATGCAGTTTCAAATGATGGCCTGTCGGCACAATCGCGGGATTGAAAATGCCCATATCGTGACCGGACTCGAGGACCCTGCTGTGGATTTCGCGAAACTCGCCCAAGGCATGGGACTTTACGCTGAGGGGCCTATTACAAACCCCAACGATCTTGGCCCGGCGATCCGGCGCGCTATTGCAGCGGTTCGGCGAGGTGAGCCGGCGTTAGTTGACGCTGTCTGCCAAGGACGCTAAGGACTGAAGATGAAAACACGCCATAGTCACAGTTCAGTCATCGCGGACAAGCCAGCATGGCGAACGCCGATAACTTACCAGTTTACTCTGAGTCGCGCGGCGTACTTTCTTGCCCGTCTCGCGGTTGCCGCAGTGTTGATGGTAGGCGGGAGTCGCACAATGGCGCAGTCCGCGACGGACTCGTCGAAGGTAATCGCGACGCCAGCTGGAAACGCTGAAAATGGAAAGAAACTTTTCGCTAAGTATGGCTGTTACGAATGCCACGGCCGCGAGGCGCAGGGCGGGGGACTTAGTGGTCCGCGGCTTGCGCCGGATCCGGTCCCGTTCGCGATCGTGCAGTCGTACGTTCGTCATCCCCGGGGTGAAATGCCACCGTTTACCGACAAGGTGGTGTCGGACAAGGAGCTTGCCGACATCTATGCGTTCCTGCGGTCCGAGCCGAAACCTCCGGCTGTAAGCACGATCCCTATTCTGAATCATTAGACGACTCGAAAACCAGACGAAAGGTTGTGCTATGAGAACCGCATATATGGCAGTCTTGGCAACAATCTTGGCAATACCCTTGTTCGCCCAGGGCCAGACGGCAACGGCAAAGAACAACAAGGCCGTTCAGGAGATCATAGATTTTAGAAACCGCTACATCGAAGCGGAAGAGAACAAGGACATCGCCTATCTGGACAAAATACTTGCGGGCGATTTTTTCGCCCTAAATCCGCAGGGTCAATTGTTGGACAAGCCCCATCAGTTGGAGAACATAAAAAGAACCGACCGCGTATTCAAGGTGCTCAACCCGCGTGAAACGCAGGTGCACTTTTACGGAAACGTAGCAATCTTGTCCGAGCATGTGACCGTGGATGGCGAAGACAAGGGCCGCCATTTCGGTGGAGAGTTTCGATTTGTTCGGGTCTTCGCAAAACAACACGGCCAATGGCAAGTGGTGTTGGCACAGGGAGCACCTCTCCAATCGCAATTGCCCTGATAGTTTGTCCGCAGGACCCTATTTTCTAGGAGTGCGTTCTTCTCAAAAGGCTGGGACGTGGGAGCGAGCATCAGGGAACGAGTACTAACAATTTGCTGTTTTGCGGCTGTGTCCTTCATTCCGACGTTGGCGAGGTTCGTTATTTGTCCACCTATGCTGGATCTGGGGGCCACAATTCCTGCGGTTGCCCGACAATGCGAGAAATTAGCCACGCTTTCACTGCCGCACACCACGATCAATTCTGCGAGCACCTTGGCGCAGAGACTTTCCCACCCCAGGGAAACGGCGACGGGCAAGCAAAGGGATTCACAAGCCTCCCTTCGCTTTACCCCGTCGCCGTCACTATTGAGCCGACAAATAATTCCGACAATCAGGTGGAAGTCTGGATTCCGATATCTTGTTGGAACGATAAGTCTCACGCAGTCGGCACCGGCGGTTGAGCCGGCTCGATCCGCTACAGCGAATTGGCTGTCGTGTGAGCCATTGCATCGGCGATCGCGAAGCGGACGCGATCAACAGGATGGGCGCACTCGATCGATGCGTTGGGGAATTGAGCTGCTCCGGCGCAAGTCGTCGCGACCCATCGCATAGGGACACGACACGATAGGACGTCCGCTCTGTCCGCTCGGGAAAGTTGCGACCGCGGAGGAAGGGGCGGCACTGGTGACTTGGCAGATTTCGTGTGTTTGCGGTCGACGTTAGAAATTGACTCGTGATTTCGGAGGTAGGCTGCGTGTGTCCCGAGTTTAAGAAGAGCGAATCAATGTCCGATCTCAGGGCGGGGACCCTCGAACACTGGTGCGGCCTGTGATCGCGAGATTGGAATTCTGGCGCAGGTCGGAGCTAGCGTTCGTGGCCGTTGTTGCCACGACTTTTCTCCTGCTCGCCAATACGACACATCACAAGGAAGTGGATGTGATGACTTCCGGAGGATTCACGGCTGCGCTGACCAAGCTCGTGCCAGAGTTCGAAAAAAAGACTTCGATTGATGTATCGACGGCATTGGGGGCTTCCATGGGAAATACTCCGGACGCAATTCCGAATCGGATGGCGCGGGGAGAGCCGGTCGACCTGGTCATTTTGGCCAGTTCAGCTCTCGATGACCTGATCAAAAGCGGGAAAGTGGTACCGGGAAGCCGAGTCGACCTCGTTCGTTCCAGCATTGGCATGGTCGTGCGTGCGGGCACTCCCAAACCCGACATCAGTTCGGTCGAAGCCCTCAAACGCACGCTCTTGAATGCTTCATCGATCGCTTACTCCGATAGCGCGAGCGGCGTCTACATCTCGACCCAGATGTTTCAGCGGCTTGGAATTGCTGAGCAAGTGCTTCGCAAGAGTCAGAAAATTGAGGGTGAACGCGTCGCCGCTGTCGTTGCGCGAGGAGACGCCGAAATCGGATTCCAGCAAATCAGTGAATTGCTTCCCGTACCTGGTGTCGATTACGTTGGTCCTCTGCCGTCTGAGGTTCAGAAAGTCACCGTATTCTCCGCGGGGATAGCCGTCGGAGCGAAGCATCCCGACGCCGCCCGCAACCTGATTAGATTTCTGATTTCACCCGCGGCCGCGCAAGCGATTAGGAGCAGCGGCTTGGAGCAAGTCACACCGCACAAGACCGGAGCGAAGCCGGAGAAGCAAATCGGCGCTCCAGTCTCACGCGAACAAGTAGAACCGTTGGCTGTCTTCGCTAATCGGGTTATCGAATCGTCCCGTGCATTTCTGCGGGTCGAGCTCGTGTTTTCGCGGTTCAGCACACGTGTCATGCCGTTCAGTTTCCGGCCAAACTCGGCATAAACAGATTGATTATGTGGCACATCGGGATGGGCCATCACGTAGTTGGCTCTTGTCGAAGGGGCCTCTCCTCCTTCCGATTAGCTACCTGGCAGCAACCCGAAAAGGAACGCCGATACCGCCGCTACCACCAATGACCTTGACTGCCGACCAAAAATCGAGAATCTGGTCCGTCATCCGCGTCTCCAGCGGAAATTTCCTGGAGATGTACGACTTCATGGTTTTCGGCTACTACGCAGCTGCGATCGGCACTGCTTTTTTCCCAGTCGGAGACGCTTTCGTCGCGCTGATGTTAGCTCTAATGACCTTTGGAGTCGGTTTCCTGATGCGCCCTTTGGGAGCAATCGTGCTGGGTGCCTATACCGATCGTCACGGCCGGCGCAAAGGATTGATTCTGACCTTGAGCCTGATGTCGATTGGAATCTGCTCCATCGCGTGCGTGCCTCGCTATGCGACGATCGGCATTATCGCGCCGCTCTTGGTGCTGTCTGGCCGGCTCCTTCAGGGGTTTTCGGCGGGCATGGAACTCGGGGGCGTTTCAGTCTATCTGTCTGAAATCGCAACGCCTGGCCGCAAGGGCTTTTATGTCAGTTGGCAATCGGGCAGCCAGCAGGTAGCCGTCATGTTCGCCGCGTCCGTGGGAGTTGTGCTCAGCTTCGTTATGCCGCCTCAGAAAATTGCAGAATGGGGATGGCGTATTGCATTGTTACTGGGCTGCGCGATCATTCCCCTCCTTTTTAGGCTTCGATACTCTCTCCCCGAGACGGACGAATTCATCGCCCGCAAGAGCAGACCAAGCACCAGCGAAATCCTGCGCTCACTTGTAGCGAACTGGCGAATAGTCGCTATCGGAACCATGATGGTTACGATGACGACCGTGTCCTTCTACATGATCACCGCCTACACTCCGACCTTCGGCACTTCCGTGCTTCATCTATCAAATGTCGCCAGTTTGCTCGTTACTCTGTGCGTGGGAGCATCCAACCTGTTCTGGTTGCCGATCATGGGGACGCTCTCGGACAAAATCGGACGCCGTCCCCTGCTGATCGCTTGCACGCTATTGATGTTGCTTACTGCTTATCCCGCTATGCTGTGGCTGGTCAATAAGCCTTCGTTCTCGAGCTTCCTTGCGGTCGAACTCTGGCTCTCCTTCATTTATGGCAGCTACAACGGCGCGATGGTCGTTTTTCTAACCGAAATCATGCCAGTAAGTGTGCGGACGACGGGATTTTCGCTCGCTTACAGTCTGGCAACGGCTCTTTTCGGAGGATTCACGCCCGCAATTTGCACGTTTCTGATTCACGTAACTGGAAATCGCGCGGTGCCGGCTTTGTGGTTGGCGTTTGCCAGTATATGCGGATTGGTTTCGGCGCTTCTAGCAAGGCCTCACGTGGAGGCGGCCCTTGCTACCGACGAAATCGGTGCGTAACGTTACGTGAACAGAGTGACCGCCGGAAAGATTCTGCACCTCACTCTCGGACCCGACGGAAAGTCCATTGGCATCGTTGACCTGAAGCTGTTTCGGAAGCTCGATCGTCCCGACGGCATGCGCGCCAGTGGGAAACAACGCTTACCGCTCGCCGAAAACTGCTGAAGAACGTCGATCGTCACTTTCAGCGGTACCGGTATGCAGACAGCTGAGCTGAAAAGGCTGAAAGAAAGGATGGCAAGCATGCCCGGCGTCACCGCCGCGAAGGGAACGGCCTGGATCGTCGAGGGCAAGTTGAATTATGCGCATGATCCCACCCTGCGCGACAAAGTTCCCGGCAAATTCGAAATGTACGCCGTTCCACTTACGAAACACCAAGACACCACGTCGTTAATGGGTGGTCGGAGTAACATCAAAGATGAAAGTACGTTTACTTGGTCCACGGCTTGGGTCAAATCAAATGGCCTGGCCCCCTCAACGGCCACCGATTCTGCTACGCACACAGATCCAGATGGGCGATCCAGCCGCTTTTCCTTCGCTCTGCGGGTTTCCTACGAGACGTTTGGCCATGGCCTTGGAGCCTTGTTCGGCCCAACTTTGGCGAACCGCGGAATGAATATGCTTTCGCCCAAAGCGAACAACAGGTTTTCAGCGCGATCTTGTTCATGGGCACTCCATAGTAGCGGATGTGTCCAACTACGAACGAGCGGAGCCGCTCGGCAACTTCTGGAACGGGATCGTGCGTGCGACGCCGAAGCTCGGCTTTCACTTCGCTCAGCGTTGCTTGCAGCCGTTTGCGAATCGTCTGCCGTACTACCGTGAACCGCCCCTTGGTCACCTTCTTTCCGACATGTGGGCAAAGCCTTTGAAGTTAAACGTTTCAGGTTTCCTTTCTCCACGCTTTTGCCGGTTGCCGATCGCGAAAGGGCCGATCTCCATCGGCCGTGTTTTCTCAGGATGCAGTTCCAGGTAGAACTTCCTCATGCGTTCCGCGAGTTCCGCCCAGATCTGCTCGGGGTCCGATTTCTCGTGGAATCGCACGACCATGTCACTCAAACCGCACGACGATGGCCTCGGTGTGAACTCGCTTTCGACGCCACGTTTGGACTCATCGGCCGAACACATAATGGAGATGGACACTGGCCAATAGCGGCGATGCAATGCCACCCTGCGGTGTCCCTCCACTTGTATCCGTTTCCTGTAGTCCAATACGGCAGCATTCAACCCTTCCTGGATGAGTCGCACTACGCGTCGGTCTGCGATCGAATTCAAGTCGTGACGCCTAGGATTTCCAGTATTTTGGCGTGCAGCATCCTCGTCCAGGCAGCGACCTGCCCCGCCAGCGAATCCGGATCAGCGTACTTCGTCTGTGCCGCTAGTGATATGGTCACGGCCAGTGCTGCGCGTAGCCGAAGAGTCTTTTTTGCATGCCTCTCCCTAAGGAAGAGACGTGGCGAGTCTCATTAACTGGAAATCAGCACCTCATCAAATGAACTAGCGATTAGTGTAATCAAGTTTTTCTCCTTGACGTTAGGTAGAAGGAGCAGCTAACGCTGATCCGTCAATCGGCCGCCGATCGATCTGGATGGCCCGACATATCCAGCTGCAAATCTCCGGCCTGTGTCCCACTACACCTTTGCCATTCGCTAGTTTTCGCGAGTCGGCTGGTACAGATCGCTGTCTGGCCTCGTAAGTGCTTGTGGAAGCCCCGAAGAAAAGGATTCGGTTCTGCGAGATTCTTAACAGGAGCTATGCTGCCATGAGACTTAAGGTAGCCGTCCTCGTCGCTATCACTGTTGTTTCGCTGGCAGGCGCTCTTCAGGCTCAATCCCCAAACGCAACGGTGACCGGTCGTGTCACCGACCCTAGCGGGTCGGTTGTCCCGAACGCAGCAGTAGATGTCATCAACACGGCCACTGGCATCCGCTATCGGGGCAAGGCCAACGACACCGGGAGTTACAATGTCCCCGACATCCTGCCGGGATCATACCGAATCGAAGTCGAGGCGCGCGGATTCCGGACGATAATCGAGCCAGGGATTGTTCTCCATGTACAGGATGTAGTCGAAATGAATTTTCAAATGGACATAGGCACGGCGATAGAGAGCGTAACCGTGCAAGCCGAAGCGCCTACCGTGCAATTAGCCACGTCCAGCATCAGCGCGGTCGTGGATTCCGTCACGGTTCTCGAGCTCCCTCTGAACGGCCGAGATTGGACCCAACTCGCGACTCTCCAGTCTGGGGTAAATTCGGTCTCGTCGCTCCAAGCGAACGTCACATCGGCTGCTGGCACGATTGCGGAAAGGGGTAACCGCGGCTTTGGAGATCAATTGGCAATCTCCGGAGCTCGCCCGCAAGAGAACAGTTACCGCCTCGATGGTATCAATATCAATGACTACCAGAATGGTGGTCCAGGGAGCGTGATCGGCGCCGCCTTGGGAGTAGACGCAGTTCAGGAGTTCTCGCTATTGACGAGCAACTATTCCGCGGAATACGGGCGCACCTCCGGGGGGGTTATCACCGCAATTTCGAGGTCTGGGACGAATCAGCTTCACGGCGACGTGTATGAGTTCCTGCGGAACAGCGCGCTGGACGCTCGAAATTTCTTTGATGGTCCGACCATCCCGGGTTTTCGCAGGAATCAATTCGGCGGCTCGCTCGGAGGGCCAATAAAGAAAGACCGCACGTTCTTCTTCGTAGATTACGAAGGGCTGCGTCAGTCACTAGGCTCCACGGAAGTGGACACCGTCCCCTCGGCCGCTGCGCGCACTGGACTGCTCCATAATCCCGACGGGACGACGTTGACGGTACCGGTAAACCCTCTGATCATGCCGTTTCTCCCTTTGTGGCCGCTCCCCAACGGGCCTCTCTTGGGATTTGGAGACACGGGACTTTTCTCGGTTGCAGATAATCAAGTCATAAACGAGAACTTCGTTACGGCGCGGGTTGATCACAAAATTTCGGAGAAAGATAATCTCTTTGGCAGCATGGAATATGACAAGGCAGTTCTTACGTTACCCGCTGTCTTTGACGATTTCCTCACCGGCGCCATTACGCGTAGAGTTTTTGTCGCGCTCCAAGAGACCCATGTCTTCAGTCCGCAGCTCCTCAATTCCGTTAGATTCGGTTTTAACCGGAACTTAGCGCTAAACTCCCTCGGCATTACGGCAATTAATCCTTTGAGCGCAGACCTCTCTTTGGCGGCAGTTCCTGGAGAAACTGCTCCTATTATCGCGTTCCCGGGAGTGACGGGGTTCCCGGGGGGTACAAAGTCCCAATCATTAACTGACTTAGTCTTGAACTCATTTCAGGGGTATGACGACCTCCTTTTCAGCAAAGGCATCCAGAACCTGAAATTTGGATTTGCTGTCGAGAGAGTTCAAGAGAATTTTTTTGGGCCTTCATTTCCTGGAGGAGAATTCAAATTTGGCTCTTTGGCCGACTTCCTAACCAACCAGCCGCTAACGTTTGAGGCCAGCTTTCCAGGAACCATAACTCCTCGGGACCTCCGACAAGACATCGTCGGCGGTTATATTCAGGACGACATACACTTGCGGTCCAACCTTACAGTCAACTTGGGCCTGCGCTATGAAATGTCAACCGAGCCCACAGCGATCAACAACGAGCTAGCATCGCTGCGCAATATTACTGACACGTTACCTCATCTTGGTGATCCGCTATTCCTAAATCCTACCCACCGGAACTTCGAGCCACGAGTAGGTTTGGCATGGGATCCGTTCCGAGACGGCAAGACCTCGGTCCGCGCCGGCTTCGGGATGTTCGATGTTCTTCCCCTAATCTATGAGTACATGCTACGGGAGGGAACTACAGCTCCATTCTCTCTGCAGGGGAGCTCGGCGAATTTAGCACCGGGATCGTTCCCAAGTGGGGCATTTGCCGACATCTCGCTCGCTAGTCTTTTCCGCTATGTTCATATACAGTTCAATCCCAAGCGCAATTACGTTATGCAGTGGAACTTGAATCTGCAGCGCCAAATCACTCCTACCCTGCTAGCGACTGTGGCTTACGTGGGCTCGCGCAGTGAACATCTCCCCTTCCATGTGGACGGTGGGAATCTTGTGTTACCAACACTAACTCCCGCGGGTTACCTCTGGCCGTTCCCTGCTGGCAGCGGGACGATTGTGAACCCCAACATCGGTCGCATGGATTACATGGACTGGAGTTCATCCGCGTTCTACGACGCACTTGAAGCAGGGATTACGAAAAGGATGAGCCATGGGTTTCAGGCTCAAGCCTCCTACACTTGGAGCAAGAGCATCGACACATCATCGGCAAGCATGATTAGCGACCCGTTTGCAAATTCCATAACGAGCCTGTTCTGGTTTAACCCAAAGTTGAGACGCGGCTTGTCGGATTTCAACATCGGCCAGAATCTAACAATCAATTACACCTGGACCATCCCCACTCCGAATTCGTTCCATGGTCCCGC
>Ga0210395_10003821_pt1 | contig 11555 bp, 10 predicted proteins | sample IncBWH4OmetaG_FD_150861 | JGI IMG/M metagenome (GOLD analysis project Ga0210395, IMG submission 150861) | Forest soil microbial communities from Barre Woods Harvard Forest LTER site, Petersham, Massachusetts, United States - Inc-BW-H-4-O ...
GGCCCCGGACCCCACGAGCCCGTCCCGCCGCGGCAGCATCTCGGGCCAGGACGCCACCTTCGCGCGGTAGCCGAGTCCCAGCCCCGCCAGTAGGCCGAGCACGGAGCCCCAGACGTCGAGCGCCGCGGCCACCGTCTGTAGATGGACGTAGATCCGCAGCACCGCCTCGCCGGCCGGATACGGCTGTGCGCTGTCGGCCAGGAAGAAGCCGGGGGACAGCGCCGCCCGGTCGGCCGGGATCCGGATCTCGACGGCGGTGCCCTGGTCAGCAGGCCAGTCCTCGGTCCTGATCCGGGTACGGGGTACCCATACCTTGACCCCGTCCAAGCGCACCAGCACGTCGTCCGCGCCGGGCGAGATCACCAGCACGTCCCTGGCGATTTCGCGGTGCGGCAGCAGCGCGCGCAGCCTGTCCTCGAGCGCGGGATCTCGCAGGTCCCGGCCGGCCGGAAGTTTCAGGGCGGCCCGGCCCGCGTGCAGCTCGTCGTAGATCGCGGCGGCCAGCTGCGGTCGGAACGATCTCGGGTCGGCAGCGGTCACCTCCCGTTGCCCCACCATCGCGGCCCGGCAATCCTGGCTCACCTCGATGACCCGTAGCGCGGCCGCCAGCCGCGGGTTGAGCCGTGTCATGGCCGCCGGACCAGCCCGATCGCGTCGGCGGACTCGGCCGGAGCGCACATGATGGCCCGCCCGATCCCGGCCGCGGCGCGGTGCAGGGCACCGAGGCGCACCGACTGCCGGGCTGCGGCGAGCATGCGGTCCAGCAGGTGCCAGCCGGCGAACGCGGCGGCTCGCTCGGCCAGGTCATGGTCGTGGTGCGGGCGCGCCGCACGGTATCCGGACCAGAATGCCGATATCGCCGGGCGCGCCTGCTCGATACCGTCGGCGCAGTCCCGGACGATCTGCCTGTGTGACAGCCGCTCTGGTTCGGCCTGCTCCGCCCAGCCGGTCACGGCTCGGTGCAGCCATTCACCCGCCAGGCTGCCCACGTCGCGGGCCGCGTCGGCCAGCCGGAACTCCTCCCAGTCGGTGACGTACAGGCGCCCATCGGCCAGCAGCAGCTGGTCGAGTCGCAGATCGCAGTGCGCGGGCACCCGGGGCGCCTGCTGCTCGCGATCGAGCAGGCTGTCCACGGCTCTGGCCAGGGCTTCGTCGTCGTGCATCAGCCGCCAGGCCGCTAGCTCGCCCGCGCTGCACGCGCAGAAGGCCGGCCAGGTGAGCCCGCGCAGCAACTCCGCCGACGGCAGCACAGGCCTGCCGTCATCCGCCGTGCCGCCAGGCAGCGCCCGGCCGGTCGGCAACTGGTGCACCGATCCGATGACGCCCCCGGCGAGCCGGGCCAGGTCCGGGCCCAGCTTCCCGCTGGCGGCCAGGTCCGCTACGGATTCCGCGTTGTCGATGAGTTCGGACACCAGCAGCCGGGCCGGCTCGTCCCAGCCGAGGCTACGCGGCGTCAGCTCGGCCATGCGTCCGGCCGTCAGCCGCTCGAACGCGACCGACCTGCGCAGTCGCTGTCGTGCCCCCGCCGGGAACCCGCCGAGCCGCTTCACGAAGACCCGGTATCCCAGGTTCGTCGTCCCGGCCCAGTTCTCGTTCCGGCCGGGGAACGCGGCCAGATCCGGCGCCGACGTCAGGCGGCCCAGCCCGAGACGAGCAAGGACCGCGTCCACTTCGGGGACGCGGTCCAGCCCGACCACAGCGGGTGATCCGAGTGCCGCCATGTCAGCCCGATGCTGTCCGGAACCTACTCGTCTGCCCCGCAGTGCACCGAGGTGGTGAGCACCGTCGTCGTCGGCTGCGCCTGCGCGTACGCTTCGTTGTGTTTGATCGCGTCGTAGATCTCATCGGCGTCGGTGTACGAATCGTATGCCTCGGCCAGCTCGGCAGCGGTGGCCGTATGTTCCAGGTCCAGCTCCGTAATACTCGTCATCTCATTACCTCCTTGTTCGGCTACGTAAGGCCTTGACCTGTCCCGAATTAACCATCTGCCGTATCAGGGCTTCTTCTCGCTTCTTGCCCGAAGCGATGACAGTGGCCGGGGACTGAAGACAGCAACGGCGAGGATGCACGCCGAGACCGGCCGCGGGACTCTGAGAAGGCGGATGCCGTCCAGGAGGAGAAACATGCCGACCGTCTTCGGATCGATGCGCAGGTTGCTGCTGACCCCCCAGCTGGCCGAGGTGACCTTTGCCAAGCGCGGCTTTCCGGCCGCCTCCTCCGCCGCGGCGCCGCGGCTCGAGGCAATTCCCCAGGCGGTCATCTGCGGATTCGAGTGGGGCATCGACGCACGCAGCCAATGGGAGGTCGAGCGGCGGCTGGATCTGATCGACGCCGAGATGCTCGGCTTCGCCTACGAGGGGGTGACGATGGCGTTCACCGTCCTGGACGCGATGGGACGCGGCCACCGCACGCGGGACCTGCTGCTCGGCCCGGGACGCAGGCACATTTTCCTCGCCTACATCGGAATGGGTTTCGCGATGGCCAGATTGCCCAGGCGACTGTGGCCGAAGGTCGTCCCCGACCTGGCCGGCGACCCGTATTACCCCACGATGAGCTGGCTCGCGGTCGACGGCTACGGATTCGATCGGGCTTATTTCGAAACCTCCCGCTGGGTCGACGCCCAGAAGCTGCCCGCGCCCTACCGCTGGGAAGGCTCGCCTGATTATTTTCTCCGCGCGGTCGACCAGGGCATCGGGCGCGCCCTGTGGTTCATCTGCGGGGGCCACGCGCCGGACATCGCGACCGCGGTGCAGCGTTTCGCCAGCCACCGGCGACCCGATCTTTGGAGCGGCGTCGGGCTGGCCGCGGCGTTCGCCGGCGGAAGCGACCCGGACGGCCTGGCCGCGCTGCGGCGTGCCGCCGGCGACGAGTGGACGCAGCTGGCCCTGGGCGTGGTCTTCGCCACGAAGGGGCGTGCCTACGCCGGCCTGGTGCCGGACCACACCACCACCGCGTGCTCGGTCCTGGCTGGCCTTTCCGTCGACAAGGCGATCGCACTGGCCGATGCGACAGCCATCAGTTCGCCGGGTTCCGAACCCGCCTACGAGCTGTGGCGGCAGCGGATACGCGCCCATTTCGACGGTGCCTGACCGGCCCGTTCCGGCCCATCTGTGTCCTGGAGGAGGAAGTTTGGACACCGCGCCAGAAACCCAGTCCACGACGATGACGCTCGAAGCGTTCGCCGACACCTTCGTTCCCGGTGAGAAACGCTGGCCGGAGGATGTGGCGGTGGCGGGAGCCGCGGCAGGTCCCGGTGCGGTGGCGGCGGGCGCCATCGAGCTGCTCGAGACCCCCGCCACCGGCATCGCCGAGGGCCTGGAAGGCCTCGCCCAGCTCCTTAACGGGCACGCGGATGCGTACGCTGCCGAGCACGGCCTGACGCTCGGCGCCGGCCTTCCGCCGTTCGTCGCGCTCGACTTCGGGCACCGCACCACGCTCATCCGGGCGCTGACCGCGCCCGGCCATCCCGAGAAAGAGTTCTGGATCCTGACCGCCCTGTTCTGTTTCATGGCGTTCGACACCGCCGCCCACACCGACACCGTCGGCGCCATCGAGGCCGGTCATCCCGGCCTGACCATGATGGCTTTCGCGAAGCCCGATCCCGACGGCCTGTGGCGGTTTGCCGATTTCTCCTACGGCCGCCCGCTGGCCAGCCTGCACCCGCACACCACCGCGTCAGGAGACCCGGCATGACCAGCGCCACGACCAACAGGACGAACCACACCGAGCAGACCGACATCGCCGTGATCGGCAGCGGCTTCGGCGGCGCGATCACCGCCTACCACCTGGCCGCCGGCGGCGCCAAGGTCACGATCCTCGAGCGGGGACCGTGGGTGCCCGCCGACGAATTCGACCACGACTTCAAGCTCGGATCGTCCTGCACGCGGATCTTCGACTTCGTGGCGGGCGACGGCATGGCCGTCCTCGGGGGCAACTGCGTCGGCGGCGGCAGCGTGGTCTACTTCGCTACGCTGCCGCGTGCCCCCCGGTTCGTGTTCGAGCGCCAGGGCAGCATAGGCAGGCGGATGTGGCCGTCTGTCATTACCCGCGACAGCCTGGACCCGTGGTATGACCGGGTCGCCGAGGCCCTGCCCATCAGCCAGCAGAGCTGGGGCGAGGTCACGTACCCGGGCGGCCTGTGGGCCGCGGCGTGCCATCACGCCGGGCGGACCGCGAACCCGTCCCCGGTGGGCATCGACACGGCGAAGTGCACCAACTGCAACTGGATGATGGCCGGGTGCCGTTTCGACGCGAAGCGGTCCCTGCTGCTGAACTACCTGCCGGCGGCCATGGCGCACGGTGCAACCATCCGTCCGCTGCACGAGGTGCAGCGGCTGACCAGGACCGAGGGCGGATACCGGCTGCACTACAACGTGATCGACGATGAGGACTACCGGGTGTCCGTCGGCAGCGGGACGCTGGACGCCAAGCTCGTCATCCTGGCCGCCGGCGCGGGCGCGACACCGGTGATCCTGCAGCGATCCGCGGCCGACCTCGGTCCGATGCCGCACGCCGTCGGCCGGTACTTCTCGGGCAACGGCGAGCGGCTCAACACAGCCATCATCGACGAGGACAAGGCGCGTGAGCTGCTGGGCCTGGCCCGCCCCGGCGGGCAGGCCTACGCGGCCAACCAGATCGGCCGGGGACCGAGCGTGGCCAGCTGGGACCGGCTCGACGGCTCGCTGCCCGAGTACTCGCGGTACTCGCTCGAGCAGCTGTACTTCCCGCCGGGCCTCGGCACCATCCTCGCTCAGGCGCCGGATACCGACGGGCCGGGCTGGTTCGGCGTGGCGAAGAAAGAGATACTGCGGCGCTGGCAGTCCTGGCTGACCATCTTCATCATGTCCGAAGATGACAACGAGGGCGTGTTCGGCCCGCCGCCCCCGACCGGCAACGCGACGCGCATCTCCCAGCAGATGCTGGGCCGCGGCGCGCTCGCCTACCAGCCCACCGCCAACACGCTGAGCGGCTGGGCCAAGGCGGACGCGGAGCTCAGGGACATCCTGGAGCGGGACGGCCTGGCCCGGGTGATGCCGTGGACCAACGATGTCGTGGGTGCCTACACCGTGCACCCGCTGGCCTCGTGCCGCATCGGTGACGACCCGGCCACCTCCGCGCTGGATGACCGCCACGAATTGCGCAACCACCCGGGCATTTTCGTCACCGACGGCTCCGCGGTGCCCGGCGCGCTGACGGTCAACCCGGCCAACACCATCGCGGCGCTAGCCGAGCGCGCCGTCCCCGGGATCGTACGCGCTGCGCAGGAACGGGGCGTGCCGGTCAGGTACGGCGCCCCGGCGCCGGACGGCGCCACCAGCGCCCGCCGGGAGGTCGCCCCGCTGCTGCCGAGCCTGACCGCCCGATGAGCAGCGCGCTCCTGGTCAAGGGCGCCCGCAGGTCGCTCGCCCAGATCCGCTACGTGACTCCGGTCCCGCCGGGTTCTGCGGTCGGCCTGGTCGCTGACGTCTACGCGCAGACCGAACGCGATTGCGGCCTGCTGGTGCCGCCGATTGCCCTGCACTCGCCCGCGCCGGCGGCGCTGGCGGCGGCGTGGATCATGCTCAGGGAAACGCTCCTGGCTGGCGGTACGGCCGGGCGGGCGGAGAAGGAGATCGTCGCCGCGGCCGTGTCGAGGGGGAACGCATGCCCCTACTGCGTGACGGTGCACACCGCGGCGGCCCGGGGCCTGAACCGCGGGCCGGCCGCCGTCCCGCTGGCGGACGGGCGCATCGACGCGATCCCCGACCCAGGGCTCAGGCAGCTAGCCCGCTGGGCCCGGGGGAGCGGCCGTCCGCAGACGGACCGGCCCGACCAGGACACGAACCTCCCCGAGCTCGCGGCCGTCGCGGTCACCTTCCATTACCTCAACCGTATGGTCAGCGTCTTCCTGCCCGCGTCACCGCTGCCGCCTCACCTGCCCTCAGTCCTGGGCGGGCCGTTCATGCGCATGCTGGCCTCGGCCATGCTCTCGCCCAGTCCGGCCGCGGGCACAGCGCTGGACCTGCTGCCCGAGGCGTCGCTGCCGGCCGAGTTTTCCTGGGCCGCGGGCGAGCCTCGCGTGGCCGCATCGCTCGCGCGGGCGGCGACCGCCATCGACGAGGCCGGCTACCAGGCCGTCCCGCCCGCGGTGCGTGAGCTCGTCCTCGACCGCCTGAACGGATGGGACGGACAGCCGCCCGGACCCAGCCGGGTCTGGGCCGATACCGCGGTTGCTGGGCTGCCCGCCGCCGACCGCGCTGCGGGCCGCCTGGCGCTGCTTACTGCGCTGGCCGCCTACCAGGTCTGCCCGTCCGACGTCGAAGGCCTGCGGCCGAGAGATGATAAGGCGCTTATCGGGCTTACCTCATGGGCCAGCATGGCTGCGGCCCGCAAGATCGCGGCGTGGCTCGGTGCTGGCCTCCGAGGTGACGGCCGCCCGGAAACCAATCACCGCGACCCCTCGCCCAACGCCACCGCCAACGCGTAATACCGCCGCCGTCTGCGAGCCAGACGGCACCAGCTACGCTCCGCCGGGCAGACCAGCGTGATCCGCCCGTACATCAGATAGCTCCGGCAACTACGCCTATGCCGAACGACTCCAGCGCATCATCGCCGAGGCGAATGTAGCTGGCTGCGGCATCGTTGGCGCAGCCAGCTAGCTGGCGGTCGACCAGGTGAAGCCCGTTAGCCTCAGAACGCGCCGCCTTCGATGTCGACCGCGGCTGCGGTCCAGGACGGCGCGACCTGGTCGAGCCCGGGGGCGGCGCAGGTTGGACCCACGTACACGATCCCGAAGGAGTCAAGGCCGTGCACGCGGACCTTCACCGTCAGCTCGCCCCTGGCGAGCACGAAGAATTCGAGCGTCTTGGCTACGTCGTCAACCACGTCGTAATTGGCGAACGCGGACTTCTCGGCCAGCGCGAACAGCACGTCGTGAACGATGTTCTTCTCGGCCTGGCCGGCATTCGCAGCCCACTGGTCGAGGATCTCCAGACCAGAAGTCAGCCGGAAAGGGAGGAGGCGGCGGCTGTTAGCCGGCTTGTTCGATGCGGCCATGACGGTGATGTCCTTAGCTTCGGCGTTTGCATAACACTGTTGTGTATTTAAACCATAGCGCTGTTATGCAATACTGTCAACGTGAGCCCACGCAGACTCGACCCGCACACTAGGGTCGCTCTCATCGACATCGCCGCCCAGCTGATCTCCGAGGCGGGTCCCGATGCGCTGTCCACCCGGCGTCTCGCCGCCGAGGCGGGCACCTCGACAATGGCCATATATACGTACTTCGGCAGCATGAGCGCGCTCGTGCGGGAGATCGTGCACGAGGGATTCGGGCGCTTGGAGCGCCTGTTCGACCTCGTAGAGTCTACCGACGACGCAGTGGCTGACATGGCGTTGTTCGGCCGGGCCTACCGGCACAACGCGGTCACCAACAGACACGTGTTCAGCGTGATGTTCGGTGGTTCCTCGCTCGCTGGCTTCGCCCTGACCGAGGAAGACCGCCAGTACGGCCGCTACACGATGAGCGGAGTGGTCGACTGCGCTAACCGGTGCATCGTGTCTGGGAGGTTCCGCCCGGATGATCCCGCCCTCGTCGCTCACCAGATGTGGCTCGCCGTGCACGGCACGGTCACCCTCGAGCTGGGCGGTTACCTGGTCGATCCCTACAACGCCGACCGCTGCTTCGAAGCGCAACTGGTCGGTCTCATGGCCGGGGCGGGTGACGATCCGCACCAGGCCGCCGTTTCTGTAGCTGCCTCGGCGAAGCGGTTCGCCGACTTCCCCGCGTTCGGGGGCTAATAGCCCTGGTCAGCTACCGAATGGGTGCTGGCGTGCCAGTGAGGCTCCGCCTCTGACCGCCTAGGTGCATGGTTCGGCAGGCGCATCGGTGCAGGTAGGCGCATCATCGCAACCACCGGCGGTTGCGGTAGGTGGTCATGATGGCGGGTGTCTTGACGGTGAATGACGTGCTCGACGGGCATGTTGTGCTGGATATCGAGTGCCGGGACCGGATCTACCTGAACGAGTACGTTCCTGTCCTGCAGTCGCGTTCATTGCCCAGCACCTGGGCACGCCGATCCCGTCGCCGGCGCTGATGGAGCACATCGGGATGCGGTTCCGTAAGAGGGCGTTTGCGTGGTGAGGGACGGTCCGGAGCTGGGTGGCTCGGGATAATCCCAGGCTGCCGAGGAAGGCCAGGATGGTGTCGGGTGCGGTGTATCGGCCTGGCGGCTTCGCGCACCGCACGGCAGGACAGGGGCGCGGGCGACCGCCAGGACGTGGGCGACGCGGCCCGGCAGTTCGTGATCGTCCCGGCCGTCCGCGTGTGGCCGGGCAGCTCTACAGGCTTGGCGTGAGATTTGTGGGCTGCCTCAGCGCGCTAGGCTCCGACACCGGCAACCGCCGCTTGGAGGCCCGCCGCACCCGGAGCAGGTTCGCGGGGCGCAGCAGGGCCTGCGGCGGGTCGATGAGGCCCGCGACCCGCATGAATGCCCCGGTGAGCTGACTGTCGAAGAGCATGCCGTACATGACCTTAGCCATGTAGGCATTCATGATCTTGACCATCCAGGTCCGTTTGCCCTCGACTTCGGGCCAGGCCAGGTCCCCGCCTGCGGCAATGCCCCAAGGAGCGTCGATCACCGTGGAGATGTCCCTGAAGAAGCGCTTTGCGGCGGGCAGGCTTCCGCGCTGGAGGTGCGACCGTAGGGTAAGCGCCTCAAGCGCTGCTACCGTCATTCCCTGGCCGTAGACCGGGTTGAAGCTGCACACGGCGTCCCCGACGACGAGGAAACCGCCGGGGAATGCCGGGAGGTACTCATAGCGTCGCCGGACGCTAGCAGGGAACCGGGTGAGAGTCGGCCCTGCCTCGGGCTCGACGCCGCGAATTGCCCGATAGACGTAAGGGATGGGCAAGGACTTCGCGTACTCCTGGAAGCCTTCGATGTCGGTCGGCGCGTGATCTCCCAGCATCCCGGTGAGCGACAGTATGTGCCGGTCGCCGTTCACCCGGCCAAAGAACGCGCCGCGCGGGCTCGTGGGGCTTGTCAGCGGGATCTCCGACCAGTCGTTCTCGAGCGGTCGTGACGGCAGCAGGAATTCGCAGGTGGTATAGCTGAGGCCGATCTTTACCCGCTCCTCGTCCGGAGCCTGGTAGCCCAGCTCAGTAAGCCACTGCACGGATCGCGAGCCTCTCCCGGTGGCGTCGATCACCAGGTCGGCGTGCAGGGTCTCCTCTTCGGACGTCCCGGCATGCCTCTGCACCGTAATGCCCGTTACGCGGTCGCGACCTGGAGTGGTGACCACACCGGTAATGTCGTATTCCTCCATGAACTCGACGTTAGGCAGCGCGGCGACCCGGTTGCGCACCAGGTTCTCCAGCGCCGGCCTGGAGATGGTCACCGCAACCAGGCCGGTGCGCGCATTCTGCAGCCGTCGACCTTCCAGGTACCAGTGCATCTCCCCCATGTCCACCATGGGCATGCCAGCCGACTTCATGTCCTCCGTAAAGCCGGGGAACAACTCATCCAGGATCTGCTTGCCCCGCGCGAGCAGCGCGTGGGCGTGAACGCCCTGGGGGACTCCGCGGCGCGGAGAGGTCACGCCGACCAGCCTGTCCCGATCGACGATCGTTACCTGCGCGTAAGACTCGCTCAGAACCCTAGCAAAAAGCAGCCCGGTCATGCTTCCTCCCAGGACAAGGGCTCGCTTACCAATGAGCTTACTCATCGAATCATCTCTATTCGCTAGATCCGGAACGGCACTCTAGAACTTCTCGACGAAAAGTTGCACGCGCGGGGGCACAGGCAGATTCCGAGTAAGAATGCATTTGAAGATAACCCTTGGGCGGGAGTCGCGCATCTTCGCGATTGCGTATCCCGAGAACGTCCCGGCGCTTATCGCGGTCCCGACCAGACACCCTCCGTAATTTGAATGCGTCAGAGCGGCGTCATGCGCCTGCGACGAGCGATTCCACGCCTTCGGCGACCGCCCGATCCGCCTGGCCGGACAGTGCGCGCCTAAAGCTCCTGATATCCGAGACGAAAAGATCGGGCACTTCCATCGCAGCGAAGTGCCCGCCGCGATCGAATTCGCTCCACTGCACGATGTTGGTGTAGTCGCGTTCCGCGAAACGGCGCACGGGAAGAAATGTATCCCGAGGGTAGACGGCGACCCCGATGGGGACGTCGGACGGCGGATTCGGCGCCGGAGGCGGATCGGCGATAGGCAACAGGGCAGCTGTCTCAAGGTACAGTGCGGCAGAAGACCCGGCCGTGGCGGTCAGCCAGTAAATCGTCGCATTGGTGAGCAGCCGGTCGCGACTGACCGCGTCCTCTGGAAGTTCAGCCGAGTCAGTCCATTCACGGAACTTCTCGATTATCCACGCCAGCTGGCCGACCGGGGAGTCGGTGAGACCGTAGGCCAGAGTCTGCGGTCTGGTGGACTGGATCTTCATGTAACCCGATCCGTCCTGACGGAACTGCGGTACACAGGCCAGCCGGGCCAGATCTGACTCGCTCAGCCCGTCGAGCTCTGCCGGATCCTCGCTTGACGGGCCGGCCACGAGCATGTTGACGTGCACTCCCAGCACGTGCGGGCGGTCTATCTGCCCCAGGATAAGGGCGACCACCGACCCGAAGTCACCGCCTTGCGGCACGTAATGGTCGTAGCCCAGACGGCCCATGAGTTCGGACCAGGCTTTGGCTATGCGGAAGAGGTTCCACCCGGCTTCCCTCGTCGGACCCGAGAATCCGTAGCCGGGTAGTGACGGGATAACGAGGTGAAACGCCGGGGCGGTAGGGTCCCCGTGACCGCGCGGGTCGGACAAGGGCCCGATGATGTCGAGGAATTCGGCAACCGAGCCGGGCCACCCGTGAGTGAGGAGCAGCGGTACCGCGTCCGGCTCGGGCGAGCGCACGTGGAGGTAGTGCACGCTCGTCCCGTCGATTTCGGTGGTGTACTGCGGATACGCATTCAGCCTGGTCTCAGCCGCGCGCCAGTCGTACTCCGTTCGCCAGTACTCGGCCAATTCCTTGAGGTAGCCAAGCGGTACCCCGCGGCTCCAACCGAGTCCGGGGATCTCGTTTGGCCAGCGGGTTGTGGCGAGCCGACGATGCAGATCATCGAGCGCATCCTGTGGGACGGCGATGCGGAACGGTTGCATCATTCTGCCTTTCCTTCTGCGGTGATGAGTAAGTGTCAATAAGAACTCTTTTGCCAACAGCCGGTCGACCGCAACTTTCTGATTGCGGTACAGGAACGCCATCCATGCGGCCGCCTTGTAGCGGCCTCGCACGCCAGCGCAATTCCGAAGGCGACGGTGCGGAGGAAACTGCTAGAATAGGTTGCCGATGCGCGCCTAAGGGACAGGAGATCACTCATGCTGCAAGACAGCCGGGTCGCTACTAGGCTGCCGGCCCAGGACCTGGAACGGGCGCGAAGCTTTTACGCAGAAAAACTCGGCCTCGAGCCTGTCGAAAAGCGCCCCGGAGGGTTGCTGTACCGTTGCGGCGGTGCCGAGTTCGTTCTGTTTCAGTCAGCTGGCACCGCATCGGGCGACCACACGCAGATAGCCTGGG
>Ga0210395_10003823_pt1 | contig 11554 bp, 8 predicted proteins | sample IncBWH4OmetaG_FD_150861 | JGI IMG/M metagenome (GOLD analysis project Ga0210395, IMG submission 150861) | Forest soil microbial communities from Barre Woods Harvard Forest LTER site, Petersham, Massachusetts, United States - Inc-BW-H-4-O ...
CAAAAGCGCCTGGCCCCAGCGCCGGCGCAAATAGGCGAAAGCGAGGGCCACGAAGCTCATTGGACCGACCGCAACTCGATGATCTCGTCGACCGAGTCGATGACCCGCCGATCGTGGGTGGCGATGACGAGGCCCGCTCCCTCGTTCGCCGCGGCTTCCTTCAGCAAGGCCAGCAAGCGGGCGGTGGATAGATCGTCGAGGGCCGACGTCGGCTCGTCGGCGAACACGACGGCCGGCTTGTTGAAAAGCGCGCGCGCAATGGCCACGCGCTGCGCCTGACCGTGACTGATGCGGTCCGCCCGCCTGCGGCGAAGCTCGGTGATCTGGAGCGCTTCAAGAATGTGATCCATGCGCTCGCTGTCCGGCGGCAGGCCCGCGCACCGCGCCGCGAGGGTGAGATTGGCGGCGACGCTCACGGCGTCGATGAGATGGAAGGACTGGAAAACGAGGCCGATCCGGCGGCCGCGGAAGCGATCGCGTTCGGAGGCGGACAATCCCCATAATGCGGTGTCTTCGACGCATATTGCGCCGCCTGCGGGCGCGCGAACGCCGGCAAGCGCCATCAGGGCCGTGGTCTTGCCCGAGCCGGAGGCGCCGACGATGGCGACGGACCGACCGCGCGCGACCTTGAGGTCGGGCAACGTAGCGAACGTCCGGCCGTCGCGCCCCAGAACGACGCCACGAGTCGTGAGGGCTGCAAAAGCCGAATGGTCGCTCACGTCGCCTCCGCGAAGCAGCTCTTCACGAAAAGATATAATATAACAACATTGTGCCATCCCTGTGGCGGCTCTTGCGGTTTTGCCGGCGGTCAAAATTTTTGCGTGAGGCCGAGCAGATCAAAATTTTTGCGTGAGGCCGAGCAGAAAGGTGCGCCGCTGGCCGAACTGGGGCGCGCCGACGCCGACGCCCGAGCCGTTGCGGATCTGGTAGCTGTTGTCGAACAGGTTGATCACATCGAAACGCAACTGAGTAGACTTGCCCAGGCCGATGGGGATCTTCTGCACCAGCGAGGCGTTGACGACGGCGTAGCCGGGTAGCGACAGGTCGTTGGGCGTGACGACGGTGGTGCGCAGGCCGCTGCCGTACAGCATGTCGGTCGATACGCGGGTCGCCCAGTCCTTGTCGGGATTGAAGGTGTAGGCGGCGCCGCTCGACATCGTCCAGCCCTGGCTGTGGTCGAGGGTGATGTAGTTGTTTGCAATATAGGCGAGCTCGGCCTGGCCGAAATTGAACTGCGCGGAGTTGATGTTGGTTCCGATGCCGTTGCCGAAGGCGCCGTTAAAGTAGACCGACCATGGACCCTCGTCGTAGGCGGATTGGAACTCGACGCCTTTGACGATGGCGTTGGCGTAGTTGAACGAAGTCAGCGAGATCGGCGCGCCGAACTGGCCCTCGTCGAGCAGGTTCTGGGCGATCTTGTAGTAGGCGCTGAGGCCAAGCGTCAGGCCGCGCAGCGGTTTCGCTGTGACGCCGACATCGAAATAGTCGGCCCGCTCCGCCCTTACGGGATCGTTGGTCGTCACTTCGGGTGCGGCGACGGTGCCGGCCAAGGCCGCGATCGAGTTGCTGCTCACCTGGATGAGCGGCGGTGGCGTGAAGTAGCGGGAATAGCCGGCGCGGAAGGTGAACATCTCGTCGGGTTGCCAGACGACGTTGATGCGCGGGCTGAACTGGTTCTCCTGGGTGGGGGAAGTGATGGCGTCGAAACGCAGACCGAAATTCACCGTGACGGTGGGCACGAGCCGCCATTCGTCCTGCAGGTAGACGCTGTAGGTCCAGCCGGTGATATCGGAGCTGTCGGTGAAGCCGAAGGGCTGGTCGGACGGAACCAGAGCGCTGGTCGGATCGGTGGGATCGCTGAGGACCTGCAGCAGGGTATTGCCCTGGGTGTTGGCGGTGGCGCGCTCGCGCTGCACCAGGAAGCCGCCGCGCACCGTGTGCTTGTCGGCGACCTTCCAGGACCCGTCGCCCTGCGCGCCGGTGGCGAAGGTCGTTCGCCCGGTCCACGGCGCAATGCCGTTGAACGCCAGGTCGCCGAACTGGTCGGGCTGGTAGGTCAGGCTGGAATAGCGGGCGAAGCCCGAGAGCTGGAAGTTGACGTCCTGGTAGCTCTTCTGCAGCGAGGCGATGGCGAAGTAGCTCTTCTCCCACTGGCGCTGATCTAGGACCGCGCTGTTCCACTCGGACTGGCCGTTGACGGTGAAGTTCGGCGTCTGGAAGGGGACGTTGGGGATCTGGAAGGCGGAGCTCGCACCGCCGACGATCAAGGCGAGCCGCGTGTTGTCGTCGACGATGCCGGTGATCTTGGCGAGCCCGTACCACTGGTCGGTGTCGTCGTGGATCGGCGAGAACGATGAGGTCGGATTCTCGATGCCGAGACCGTTGTGGATGTACTGGCCGGCCGCGAAATAGTCGATCGCGCCGGTGCGGCCGCCGTAGGAGAAAGCGGGCTGCGAATAGTCGCGCGAGCCGCCGGTGATGGAGGCCTCGGCGCCAGGATTGGTCGTACCGGATTTCACGGTGATGTCGACGATGCCTGCGGTATGCAGGCCGTACTGGGCGGGCAAGGCGCCGGTCAGCAGCGACATCTGGTCGGCATAGCGCGTGGCCAGGATGTTGTTGAACAGCGACAGGCCCTCGGGCAGCTGCACGCCATCGAGCCGGTATTGCACGTTGCCATGGTCGCCGCGCACGTGGATCTGGCCGAAACTGTCCTGCACCACGCCGGGCGCGCGCAGCAGCACCTGGTTCAGCGGCGCGTTCTCGCCTTGTGGGACGTTCTGGATCACGCGGTTGCCGAAATCGTAGACCGTGGCGCCGAGGCTCGGCTGGATGGAACTGCGCGCCTCGTCCAGCCGCGTCGCCGTGACGGTGATGCCGAGCGACGGATCGGCGACCGGCGACGGTGGGGGTGGCGGCGTTTGCGCGGCGGCTGGCGTTACCGCCGCGATCAGGCTCGAGACCAACGTCAAACTGCCGACACGCCGCCGCATGGCTTCCCCCACGATCCGCCTTCGCAGAGGAGACGCTATAATATAACATTAAGTTCGGTCAATGCCGCTGCGTCCATCGATCGGGGGCGATGGCAAAACGGCCACCGTGCGGCGCGATTCAGGGGTACTTCAAGAGGCGCCAGCCGTGCCTGGCGCCTCCTTGTGCGTTATCTCGGGTGAGTGGGATGGCGGCGCAGCAAGCCTTACTTCAGGACGGCAACGCCTGCCTGGGACAACAGGTCGTCCTGCGCGCCGGCGCCGCCGCTCACGCCGATGGCGCCGACGACCTTGCCGCCGACCATCAGGGGATTGCCGCCGCGCGAGGCGATCACGTCGTCGAGCGTCGTCAGATAATTGAAGTACGGGCCCTTGCCGATCAGGTTCTCGAACGCAAGCGTCGGGCGGCGATAGCGTGCCGCCGTGCGCGCCTTGTGCTGGGAAATCGCGATCGACGCATACTGGCAATTGTCCATTTTTTCGAAATAGACCAGGTCGCCGGACGGCCCGACGACGGCAATGCAGAAGCCGTCCCATTTCCGCTTCGCTGCCTCGGCGGCAGCGCCTGCGGCGACCTTCTTGGCGGTCTCGAGATTGATCGTCTCGCCGTAAGGCGGCGGCGTGAAGGTGTCCGCGACCGTGTCGTTCGGGTTGTTCGGATTCGGTGCCACCTGGGCCAGGACCGCCGAGCTTGTCAGCAGGGCTGCACCCAAGGCGCTTGCCATCAAAGTAAGACGAGTCATCTGTTCCTCCCTCAATTCCCGCCGGCGTTGGTTGGATGGCTGCTCCGGCGCGGTCTGTTCAACAGACCGAGCTTATCGGACGGCAGGCGGCCTGGAGAATTGACGGTTTGGTTACCAGGGCAGCCGGTTCAGCCGGCGGCCGGTCGTCAGACTCTGCCGTGGCAGTGCTTGAACTTCTTGCCCGAGCCGCAGGGGCAGGGCGCATTGCGGGCGACCTTGCCCCAGGTCGAGGGGTTGTTGGGGTCAAGCTTCGTCTTGGCGGCGCGCGGCCGCGGCAGCGTGGCGACGCCGCCACCGTCCGGATCGGCCGGGTCGAAGGCCGGATCGTCGCTGAGCCGGGTGGCGAGTGCCGGATCCTCGTGGACCTCGTGCATCTGCGCCGGCATCTCGGGCATCGGCGCCGGCTCCATGCGCAGCTGCAGCGTCGCCAGCAGGCTCACGACCTGCTCGCGCAGGCCGCTCAGCAGGTCGTTGAAGAGATTGAACGCCTCGCGTTTGTACTCGTTCAGCGGATCCTTCTGGCCGTAGGCCCTGAGCCCGATGCCCTGGCGCAGATGGTCGAGGTGGAGCAGGTGATCCTTCCAGCTCTGGTCGAAGAGCTGCATCAGCACGCTCTTCTCGACCTGGCGCCAGACGTCCGTGCCGTGCTGCGCCGCCCGTTGGGCGAACAGCCGTTCGACCGCATCGCCCAGCCGCGACTTGATCTCCTCGTCGGCGATGCCCTCTTCCTTGGCCCAGGCGTCGACCGGCAGGTCGAGGCCGAACAGGCGCTGCACCTCGTCCTTGAGCTCGGCCGTCTTCCATTGCTCGGCATAGACGTCCTGGGGGATCGTCCGCGCCACCAGGGCGTCGACCACGTCGCTGCGCATGCCGGCCACGGTGTCCGAGACGTCCTCGGTCGCCATCAGCTCGACGCGCTCCTTGTAGATCTCCTTGCGCTGGCTGTTCATGACGTCGTCGAAGCGCAGCAGGTTCTTGCGGATCTCGAAGTTGCGCGCCTCGACCTTGCCCTGCGCCGTCTCCAGCGCCTTGTTGAGCCAGCGGTGGGTCAGCGCCTCGTCGTCGGCCATGCCCTTCTTCTGGACCCAGTCGAGCACCTTGTTGTTGCCGAATATGCGCATCAGGTCGTCTTCCAGCGACAGGAAGAACTTCGACGCGCCCGGATCGCCCTGGCGGCCCGAGCGGCCGCGCAGCTGGTTGTCGATGCGCCGGCTTTCATGGCGCTCGGTGCCGACCACGTAGAGGCCGCCCGCCTTCAGCACGATCTCGCGATTGCCCTCGACCTCCGCCTTGATCTCCGCCGCCCTGCGTCCGAGCTCGGCCTTGCGCGCGGCATCGTCGGGCAGCGTGGTCATGATCTCGGCCTCGGCCTGGCGCAGCAGCATGTCGGCGTTGCCGCCCAGCTGGATGTCGGTGCCGCGGCCGGCCATGTTGGTGGCGATGGTGATGGCGCCCGGCCGGCCGGCCTGGGCCACGATCTGCGCTTCCTGTTCGTGGTAGCGCGCATTCAGCACGTTGTGCGGGATCCTGGCCTTCTTCAGCTCCTCCGACAGCGCCTCCGACTTCTCGATCGACACCGTGCCGACCAGCATCGGCTGCTGGCGGGAGCGGCAGTCCTCGATCAGCTTGACGATGGCGCGCGTCTTGTCGGCCAGCGTGCGGTAGATCTCGTCGTCGGCGTCCTTGCGGGCGACCGCCACGTTGGTCGGGATCTCGACGACCTCGAGCTTGTAGATCTCGCCGAACTCGCCGGCCTCGGTCATCGCCGTGCCGGTCATGCCCGCGAGCTTGGGATACATGCGGAACAGGTTCTGGAAGGTGATCGAGGCCAGCGTCTGGTTCTCGCGCTGGATCTCGACCTTCTCCTTGGCCTCGAGCGCCTGGTGCAGGCCCTCGGAGTAGCGCCGGCCGGCCATCATGCGGCCGGTGAACTCGTCGATGATGACGACCTGGCCGTCCTTGACGATATAGTCGACGTCGCGGGCGAACAGCTTGTGCGCCCTGAGCGCCTGCGTGACGTGATGCAGCACCGAGACCTGGGTCGGTGCATAAAGGCTGATGCCCTCGGGCAGCAGGCCGTCGCCGCGCAGGATATCCTCGACCGCCTCGACGCCGGCATCGGTCAGCACGACCGTGCGGTTCTTCTCGTCCTTCTCGAAATGGTCGGCCTGCAGCCGCGGGATCACGGTATCGGCGCGGCGATAGAGTTCCGACGAATCCTCGGCCGGCCCAGAGATGATCAGCGGCGTGCGCGCCTCGTCGATCAGGATCGAATCGACCTCGTCGACGATGGCGTAGTTGAAGGGCCGCTGGGCCATGGCGTCCAGCCGGTACTTCATGTTGTCGCGCAGGTAGTCGAAGCCCAGCTCGTTGTTGGTGCCGTAGGTGACGTCGCAGGCATAGGCCACCTTGCGTTCCTCGTCGGTCAGCTCGTGCACGATCACGCCGACGGTGAGGCCGAGGAACATGTAGATCTGGCCCATCCACTCGGAGTCGCGCTTGGCGAGATAGTCGTTCACCGTCACGACATGCACGCCCTTGCCTGCGAGGGCGTTGAGATAGACCGGCAGGGTGGCGACCAGCGTCTTGCCTTCGCCGGTCTTCATCTCGGCGATCTTGCCCTGGTGGAGCACCATGCCGCCCTTGAGCTGGACGTCGAAGTGGCGCTGGCCGAGCGTGCGCTTGGCCGCTTCGCGCACCGTCGCGAAGGCTTCGACCAGCAGGTCGTCCAGGGTCTCGCCCTTGGCCAGGCGCTCGCGGAACTCGGTGGTCTTGGCGCGCAGTTGCTCGTCGGAGAGCTTGATGAGCTCCGGCTCGAGGGCATTGATCTTCGCCACCGGCTTGTCGAAGCCTTTGACGACCCGATCATTGGCTGTGCCGAACAGGCCTCGGGCGAGCGCCCCCAGCATGAAAACCTCTATATTGTAACGACTTAGGCGGGCACTCCGGCCCGCCGTCCCAGCCAGAGATAGAGAGCGCGTCCGCAAGTGTCAACGCGTCGCCAACCGCCCTGACCACCGTCATCTAGCCGGCTGGCCACGGGGCCGCACCGTCGACACGGTGCTCACGAAAAAGTGCCGCAATCCACTGTCATCCCGACTTTTGCCGGGGGGCAAAGCTTGCTTGGCCCGAGCGGGCCTGTGTAAACCGATTGCGCTGCTTTTCGTTCTCCCAATTCCTCCTCAGCCAAGTTTCCGGAGCGTGTCATGAGTCGTCGCTTGCACCCCCTGCGCCCGATCGTCCTGTTCTGCGCAGCCGTCGCCGCGATGGCAGGGCCCGTCGCCGCCCAGCAGCCCGCGCCGCAGGCCGCCCCGCCCGCCGCTCAGGCGCCCGCCGCGGCGCAAAAGCCCCCGGCCAAGCCGCCGGCAACGGCCGCGGCGCCGGCTGCCCAGCCGCTCAAGGATCCGGTGGTAGCCACGGTCAACGGCCAGCCCATCCGCTTGTCGGAGCTCGAGATCGCCCAGCAGGCGCTGCCGCAACAATATCGCAACATGCCGCTGCAGGCGGTGTTCCCCGCGCTGCTCGATCGCATCGTCGACAGCAAGCTCGTGGTCCAGGAGGGCAAGAAGAACAAGGTGAACGACGATCCCGCCTTCAAGAAGCGCATGGCCTTCGTCGAAGACCAGGTGCTGCAGGATTTCTGGATCCAGCGCGAGGTCGCCCGCAAGGTCACGCCGGAGAAGCTCCAGCAGCGTTACGAGGAACGCCTGAAATCGATGCCGTCCGAGGAGGAGGTGCACGCGCGGCACATCCTGGTTTCGACCGAGGACGAGGCCAAGGCGATCATCGCCGATCTCAAGAAGGGTGCTGCCTTCGACAAGCTCGCCAAGGAGAAGTCGACCGACAAGGCCTCCGGCGCCGAGGGCGGCGACCTCGGCTGGTTCAAGAAGTCCGACATGGTGAAGGAATTCGCCGATGCGGCCTTCGCGCTGAAGAAGGACGAGCTTACCGAGACGCCGGTCAAGACGCAGTTCGGCTACCACGTCATCAAGGTCGAGGACCGCCGCAAGGCGCCGCCGCCGGCGTTCGAGGAGCTTGCCGACCAGCTTCGCGAAGAAATGGTCCGCGAAGCGGTGACGGCGCAGCTCGACCAGCTCCGGGTGGGCGCCAAGATCGAGAAGTTCAACATGGACGGCAGCAAGGTCGAGGCGGCCCCGGCCAAGCCGGCGGCGCCGGCAGCGCCTGCAGCGCCTGGCCGTCCGCCGGCCGCGGCGCCCGCTGCGCCGCCCGCCGCGCCTAAGTAAAACTCCCGTTTTTGGGCATTTCTGGTGTAGGCTCCCCCGTTCGGAGCGGCCGGGTTCAACTCGGCCGCCCGCAAGGGGAGTCCTATGGTCGTCAAGCCTGCCCAATCGCCGCTCGCGCCTAAAACGACGCCGACGCTGCCGCGTGTCGCCGGCGTCAAGCTCGGGGCGGCGCGATCCGGCGTGCGTTACAAGGACCGTGACGACATCATGCTGGCGGTCGTGCCGGCGGGCGCAACCATCGCGGGCGTGCTGACGCGCTCCAAGACATCCGCGGCGCCGGTCGACTGGTGCCGCAAGAATCTGGCGCGCGGCAAGGTGCGCGCCATCGTCGTCAATGCCGGCAACGCCAACGCCTTCACCGGCAAGGCCGGCGACAAGGCGGTCGAGGAGAGCACGCGCGCCATCGCCCAGGCGCTGGGCTGTCCGCGCAACGAGGTGTTCATGGCCTCGACCGGCGTGATCGGCCAGCCGCTCGAGTGGGAGAAGATCGCCGCGGTCGTGCCCGCGCTGATCAAATCGGGACGCGAGGACGGCTGGGCCGCCGCCGCCGGTGCGATCATGACCACCGACACCTTCCCCAAGCTCGCCACGCGCCAGGCCAAGATCGGCGAGAGGACCGTGACCATCAACGGTTTCCTCAAGGGCTCGGGCATGATCGCGCCCGATATGGCGACCATGCTGGGGTTCGTCTTCACCGACGCCAAGGTGCCGAGCGGCGTGCTGCAGAAGCTCGTGGCGGATGCCGCCGACAAGTCGCTGAACTGCGTCACCGTCGACGGCGACACCTCGACCAGCGACACGCTGCTGATGGTTGCCACCGGAGCGGCCCGCCATGCGCCGATCGAGGAGGCGGACGACCCCGTCCTGGTCGATTTCAAGCGCGCGCTCGACGAGGTGCTGATCGACCTGGCGCAGCTTCTGGCGCGCGACGGCGAGGGTGCCAGCAAGTTCGTCACCATCAATGTCGGCGGTGCTTCGTCGAACGGCGCGGCGCGCAAGATCGGGCTGTCGGTCGCCAACTCGCCGCTGGTCAAGACCGCGATCGCCGGCGAGGACGCCAACTGGGGCCGCATCGTCATGGCGGTCGGCAAGTCGGGCGAGCGCGCCGACCGCGACAAGCTCCGGATCTCGATGGGCGGCGTGCGCATTACCGACGGCGGCCAGGTCCTGCCGACCTACGACGAGACGCCGGTGGTCAAACACCTCAAGGGCACCGACATCGTGATCGACATCGATCTCGGCATCGGTCGCGGCCGCGCCACGGTCTGGACCTGCGATCTGACGCACGGCTACATCGACATCAACGGCAGCTATCGTTCTTGAGTCCCGTCTTCGACGAGGAGTGCCCGGGGAGCCCGCCGCCGCTCGGCGACCGGCCGCTCGTGCTGGTCGCGGCGGTGGCGCTGGTCGATGTCGATGGGCGCGTGCTGATCGCCCAGCGGCCCGCCGGCAAGTCGATGGCCGGGCTGTGGGAATTTCCCGGCGGCAAGGTCGATCCCGGCGAGACCCCCGAACAGGCGCTGGTGCGCGAGCTGCAGGAAGAGCTCGGCATCGAGACGGCGACGAGCTGCCTGGCGCCGATCGCGTTCGCGAGCCACGGCTACGAGAAGTTCCATCTGCTGATGCCTGTCTTCGCCTGCCGCAAATGGACCGGCATGCCGCGGCCGCGCGAAGGCCAGGCGCTGAAATGGGTCATGCCGGGCGAGCTCGGGCGCTTCCCCATGCCGCCGGCCGACCTGCCTTTGGTCGGGCTGCTGCGCGACCTCCTATGACGGCGAAAGCGCGGGCAGGGTGCTGCCTTCGCGCCAGTCGAGCAGCCGGCGGAAGATGACGGCCTGAACGGTCGCCGCGAGGCCGGCAGCGCCATAGGAAACCAGGATCCCGGCCGTGAAGGTGATGACCGCGGCGGCTTCCCGGGCGCCCAGCACGCCGCGCGCCAGAGCGAGCACGAGCAGGGTCGCCATGGCGGTGACGATGGCGCCGCCCAGGAAGGTGAGGAAGAGGGTGCCGATGATGGTCCAGCTGTTGCCGCGGCCATAGGCCCAGGCGAGGCGCGGCGAGAAGGGCACGTCGACGGCGGTGGCGGCGAGGCCGTAGCAGACGCGCAGCGCCAGCAGCATCGACACGATGAATCCGACGATCAACGGCGCCGCCGTCGCCTGGCGGCGCACCAGCTCGGGATCGAGGGGGGCGCCGACGCCGATCGTGCCGGGGTCGAGGGACCCCATGGTGAACATTAGGGCCGACACCAGCACGAAGGTGATGCCGAAGACCTTGATCAGGTGCAGCAGATAGGCCGTTTCGCGCGACGACCAGCGAAGCCCCGGCAGGGGGTCTCCGGGACGGGGGCCCAGCAGGACGACTCTCTGCCAGCCCACCATGAACATCACGGTCGGGACCACGTCAGCGAGCTTTTCCACCAGCATCGCGACCAGGGAATCCTCGGCGATCGTCGCGCCGACGATGCGGATGCCGATCGAGATGATCCACGGAATGGTGACGATGTGGAAGAAGAGGCGAAGGTTGGTGAAGAAGAAACCGAAGCTCTCGGTCAGCACGTCGGCGAACAGCAATTTCACGACAGGCACGCTCTAGCTCCGCTCCACCGTCTCGCCGGCGCTGTGCTCGGCGGTGCCCAGCGCATCGGCCAGCCGCCGCGCGGCGCTGCCCGGCTTGAGCGGCTTGGGTTGCGAGTCATGCGGCGCCCAGCCGTGCAGGAAAAGCACCTCGAAGCTCGCGGCGACCCGGCCGGACGGAAGCGCAAAGCGCTCGCCGTAGATTTCCGCGGCGCGCAGCAAGGTGGCGCGCCGCGCCAGCCCGCGACGGCGTTCGACGACGAGGTTGCTCTCGCCCATGGCGCCGAGATCGCGCATCAGGGCGAGCGCACTCTCGTACTCGACCTCGATCGTCTCGCTGTCGGCCACCGGCAGGGCAAAGCCTGCGCGCTGCAGCAGGCCCGCGGCATCCGCCAAGTCGGCGAAGGGCGAGACGCGCGGGCTGAGGCCGCCTTCGATCTCGCTTTCCGCCGCGGCCAGTGCCTGGCGCAACTGCCACAAGGTGGCCCCGCCCAGCATGGCACCCAGCAAGAGCCCGTCCGGCTTCAGGATGCGGCCGATCTGGATCAAGGTGCCGGGCAGGTCGTTGACCCAATGCAGGTCCATCGCACTCACGACCAGGTCGAAGCTCTCGGCCGCGAACGGCAGAAACTCCTCGTCGGCCACCACCGCCGGGCCGCGCGCGCGGCGGGCGAAGCCCTCGCCCAGGTCGGCGCGCACCAGGCAGCCCACGGCCGGGCGGTCGCCCAGCGTCGAGGCGATTTCGTCGCCGTGCGAGCCGAGGCCGAGCGCCAGTGGAAAAGTGCGGCGCACGTCGTCCAGGCGCTCGACCAGGCGTTCGGCGATCTCGCGCTTGAGGAAGGCCTGACGGTTCCAATCGCGCGCCGCGCGCTCGCGCCGCCGGCGCAGCATGGCGCGGTCGAAAACCAGCAGGGGGTCGGGGGCCGTCACAGCCCGTATGTAGGGCGAAAGCACGATGGCCGGTAGTAGGGGCCGGTAGTAGGGGCCGGTAGGGGAGGCGC
>Ga0210395_10003826_pt1 | contig 11553 bp, 11 predicted proteins | sample IncBWH4OmetaG_FD_150861 | JGI IMG/M metagenome (GOLD analysis project Ga0210395, IMG submission 150861) | Forest soil microbial communities from Barre Woods Harvard Forest LTER site, Petersham, Massachusetts, United States - Inc-BW-H-4-O ...
CTGCGCCCGGTTGGACAAGGAAGCGAGCCAAACGCGCGATTGATGTGTCGCAAAAAACGCGACGCGTCGCGCGGCTCGCCCGGATTCGTCGCCGCGCAAAGGACGCTTGCTCGGAATGACAACCAAACACATTCAGTTCAGGGAGCGGCCGTCGGCATCGGCTGGCCTACCGTCATCTTGAAGATTTTGATGTTATTGCCGAACGAGTCGAAGTGCAGATCGCGGAACTCTGCGAAGTGCTTGCGCAAGTCCTCGGGGAGAAAGATTCCCCATCCCATCTGAACAATCCAGACCGTGTCTCCGGGCTTCAGATTGTAGGATTGCACGACGCGCTGCCATTCCTGGGGGAAGTTGTCCCCCCAAAGCATCCATGCGGTCTTATAGTTGGTGGAAGCGACGCGATAGCCTTCGCAGGAGAATTGCTCGAAGTGAGCGGGGGCCGGATCGAACGCGATAGGGCGCTGCCGGCACAAATAGTGACCGAGAATAAGGTCGCTCTGATAATCGGTGAAGATGAGATTGGAGGGATCGATATTTTTCCTCACGAAGTCCATCGCCTCTGCCATGTTTTTCCGGCTTTGATCGGATCGGTTCATCCTGGGCTGACGCGGTTTGCCGAAGGCGGCGCAGGCCAGGATGATTAGGGCCGCGATCGTCAGTGCGCGATTCCATCTGCCTGATGAAAAACACGCCAGCGCCACGCTGACGCCCCCTACCGCCGGGATAATCAGGAATGCTATGTGCCGCGTGCCTCCGTAGGGATAAACATGTGCGAGGCTCGCGATGCCAGCAATCGCAAAGGGAAGGAGTAGGAATAATCCCAAGCGGCGCGAAGCAGGTTGACCCTCCGGGAAGCCGTTCCCGCGCAGCAGGAGCACGACCGCGACGACGAACAACACGGCCATGACATCGCCCACCGCGAGCAGGCCAAAGAAATATTGGAAGACTCCAAAAGTGTGGCCTACCAGGAACAGCAGGGGGTTATCGTGGGCGCGATCGAAAAAAGACCGCTGGAGATAGTACTCGCTCATCCAGCCTTGCAGCGGAGTTCTTGAATCGCCCACGCCGAGTTTCGAAAGATGGGTCTTATACAAGAACGCCGCGATCGCCAGTCCGCCTAATTGGCTGAGCGCCCAAGCTGCCGTCAAGTGAGCGGGCGGGCGTTCCGTGAAAATTCGGAACAGGGCGTAAAGGCCGAGCGCCGCTGCGAACCAAAATGCCGAGTAGTGAAACAGCATGGCGAAGTACAGGCACAGCGTAAAGGCGGCCATGCAGCTCGCAGACTTTTTCGTGAAAGCTTCGTCCAGAAAATACAGAGCGCTGACCAGAAAGGCGAGCAGCAAAGAGTATTGGCGCAGTTCTGCTGCGACCTGGATGACGGGCGGAAGGAATGCGACGAAAAGAAGTCCGATCACGCCCGCAAGGCTGCCTGCGGCTCTGGTTAGCCATTTGTAAAACATCCAGCAAAAGACTGCACCTGCAAGCACCGAAGGCAGGCGCAGCCAGAGGTCCGAGGTGCCGAGCGCGCGCCAGTAATAGAGCAAGACGATCAGCAGCGGAGGATGAGCTGCGGTGAGACTTTCTTTGTAGGCAAGAGCGAGCGAGACCTGATTGGCCAGGCGGAAGTGAAGTGCTTCATCAGGATTGAGGAAGATGCCATGGGCAGCCCAAAGACGGGCGAGAAGGCCGAGGAGGGTTATGAACAGCGCGGCCACGTCGATGCGGGTCTTGGACGGCTCATTTAACTTGTCTGATGCGGTCGCCATGATTCCTGCTCATATCCCAAATGCGCCCAACCATTTTACGGGCAAGCGGGCAGCCATGGCGTTGGCCAGGCGTTCGTCCGCGGTAATCATCTCGGTCTTGAACTGAATGGCAAGGGCAATATACAGGCAGTCGTAGACGCTGCGGTCGTGAGCGAAGGCGATCCTAAGAGCCTCGGGCAACAACTCCAACGAAGCGACCGTGAAGAACTCCCGTTTCCGGATGGCTGACGCTGCGTTCTCAGCCACAGTTTGTCGCCATCGCCGCTGACGAACGCCTTTCCACATCACGTTACCGATTTCGGCCCAAAAAACGTCGGGCACGATGAAGTTGATCTCGCCGGCCACATAACGCTGCAAGAGTTGAAGAGACTCGGTGGTCAGGGTTTCCTGCGCTGACGGGATCGCCCATTTCAGGGCAACACTGGCGTCAAGAACCAGAGCAGTCAACGATCCCTGTCCTCGCGGATCATCTCCTCGGCGGTCGGAAAGCCAGTCGAGCTTCCGGGCTGAAAGGAGCGAAGCTCCGCCATGCGTTTGTAGAATTCGCGGCGCTGTTGCAACTCCTTTGCGGTGGGTACGTCACGCTCCAACAGCGAGATGACCTCCGCGGCAATCGACGTGCGATTCTGACGGGCGCGTTTGCGGAGAGCCTGATAGAGGTCGTCCGGGACGTTCTCGACGTAAAGCGCAGGCATATGGAATACCTAGGTAAAGTATAGCATATCCATATGTTGAAGACCGGCCTATCCTGCCTTGACACTGCTTTCTCCCAACCTTTATGCTTGTTCTTGCTCCTAGCGGTACTTGCGCCTTCCTTGCGTGCTTCCGCGGGTCTGGGGCGGTACCTGGACGGTGCGCGGAGGTCTTCCGATGTTTTTCGAGATCAAAGATTTGGAACTTCACCCGGTAGAGTTCGCGGAGAAGTTCGAACCGGGCGTGATCGATCTGGGAGCGGATTACCGCCAGGTGACACCGATTGAGAGCAGCGGGCGAGCGGATCTAGTCGAAGAGCATCATGGCAAGCACAAGATAATACAGGACATACGGATTCATGGCCGACTGGCAACCAGACTCGAATTGAGCTGTGCGCGGTGCCTGGAACCGGTTATGCAGGATGTGAAGCGCGAATTTGATCTGCTCTATCGTCCTCAGGGTGCTGACGCTGGGCGCGACGAGATGTCGGTGACCGACGCCGAGGCCGAGATCAGCTATTATGAGGGTGAAGGAATTCTGCTCGACGACGTGGTGCGCGAGCAGGTGCTGTTGGCCGCTCCGTTAAAGGTGACGTGCCGCGAAGATTGCAAGGGATTGTGCCCGCATTGCGGCACGAATCTGAATCAGGGACAGTGCTCGTGCGCGGTGGCTCAGGAAGAACCGCGGTGGGCGGCGTTGAAGGAAATCCGCAGCAAGCTGGCGCACTAAGGTCCTTCACTGCGCGAAGAACGCTTGTTCAGGATGACAATCAAGTTTGAGATTGAGGAATGCGGGGCCGAACGCCTCAGCGAGAGGAATTTTACTTATCATGCCGAATCCGAAACGAAGACATTCTCAGAAGCGCACCTCCACCCGGAGGGCGCACGATGCTCTGAAGAGCCACTCGCTCTCGGAGTGCCCGAACTGCCACGAGAAGAAGATGCCGCATCGCGCTTGCGTCAAGTGCGGCTACTACAAAGGCCGCGAAGTTCTGGACGTTGAAGAAGCCAGCTAATTCCCTGCCACAATGCCTAGCGTGATCGCGCTGGATGCGATGGGTTCGGACCGGGCTCCCAAGCCTGAGATCGAAGGCGCAATTTACGCCGCTCGCAGTTACGGGGTGCGCGTGCTGCTCGTCGGTCCGGAAGCCGCGATCAGAGCGGAACTGGAGCGGCACCCGTCGGCAGCGCGACTGCCGATTGAGGTCGTCCACGCCAGCGAAGTCATCACCATGGAAGATAAGGCGGTGCAGGCGGTGCGCGCCAAGCGCGACTCCTCCATGCGCGTGGGGCTGCGGCTGGTGCGCGAGGGACGCGCGGCAGGCTTCGTTACCGCCGGGAACACCGGCGCCGCGATGGCTACGGCAAAGATGGTGCTGGGGGCGTTGCACGGCGTAGACCGCCCGGCGCTGGCGGCGGTTTTTCCTACGGCACCGGGAACAGCCGCGATCTTGCTGGACGTTGGCGCGAACGTGGATTGCAAGCCGCGCAATCTCGAACAGTTTGCCGTGATGGGCGAGATTTATTTCCGGTCCATGTTCGGACACACTATGCCCCGCTCCAATTTTTCGGCGGGAAAAAGGCCGCGCGTGGGCTTGCTCTCGATTGGCGAGGAAGAAACCAAGGGCAACGTGCTGACGCGCGAGTCGTTCCAGTTGTTGAAGCGGCTGCCCTTGAACTTTGTGGGAAACGTGGAAGGCCGCGACTTATTTAATGGCCATGTCGATGTCATCGTTGCCGACGGGTTCGTGGGCAATGTGGCACTCAAGATTTCTGAAGGCGTGGCGAACCTGGTGCGAACTGTCCTGAAAGAATCGCTGAAGGCGACTATCACGAGTCAGGTCGGTTACATGCTTTCGCGCAGTGCATTTGCTGATTTCAAAAAACGCATCGACCACACCGAGTACGGCGGCGCGCCCCTGCTCGGGGTGAAGGGCGTCTGCATTATCACGCACGGTTCTTCCAATGCCAACGCGATCAAGAATGCGGTGCGCGTGGCGGCGGAATTTTCCGAGCGGCGCATCAATCAGTCGATTGAGCTCGGACTAGCCGCGCTGCGTCCGGCACCGGTAGAAGCGGAAGCCGTCCCGGTACATTAGTTCCAGAATTCCCGCTAGAGCGAAACGATGACCGAATCACGACAGATCACGACATCGAAGATCGCATTCATTTTCCCTGGCCAGGGATCGCAGGCCGTGGGAATGGGCAAGGATCTCGCCGAGAAGTATCCCATCGCGCGGCAAACGTTCGAAGAAGCCGATGAAGCCCTCGGCTACAGATTGTCGCAACTCTGCTTCGAAGGCCCGGAAGATCAATTGCGCTTGACCGAAGTCACTCAGCCCGCGATTCTCACGGCGTCGATTGCGGCGTTGCGAGTTCTGGAGGGCCACGTCCCCAAGCCGAGCTATGTAGCGGGTCACAGCCTGGGGGAATATTCCGCGCACGTTGCCTCGGGGACCATGACCTTTGTTGATGCCGTGCGGACCGTCCGCAATCGCGGAAAATATATGCAGGAGGCGGTTCCGGTAGGAGTGGGCGCAATGGCCGCAATCCTGGGCATGGACTTGGAAAAAGTTGCAGCGGTCTGCGAAGACGCGGCGCAGGGCGAGGTTTGTTCTCCCGCCAATATTAATTCGCCAGAACAGATCGTGATCTCAGGAAACACCGCGGCGGTTGAACGCGGAGCGCAGCTCGCCGACGAACGCGGGGCCAAGCGCGCGAAACTGCTGCAGGTAAGCGCTCCTTTCCATTGTTCGCTGATGAAACCCGCACAGGACCGTCTCGAAGTGGATTTGAATGCGCTGATGATGCAGAAACCAGTGTACCCTGTCGTCTGCAATGTGGAAGCTTCTTTGGTGCGCGATGATCTGCGCGCTCGCGATACGCTGGTCGCACAGGTAACTGGCTCGGTGAAGTGGGACCAGAGCATGCGCTTGCTGATCGAGCATGGGGTGCAGACTTTCGTGGAAATCGGCCCGGGGAAGGTTTTATGCGGACTGATGCGACAGATTGACCGGTCGAAGATATGTTTGAATGTTGGAGACGAAGCGTCTTTGACGAAAACGCTGGAGCAGTTCGCAGGCTAGCGATGCTTACGGCAAGTGACGAACTAGCGAAATTCCAGATCGCAGGGCGGCGTGCTGATTGTCTTATCAGTTTTATCCACGTACAGCTGGGCATGTTTGGCGCGGTCGTTCACGATCAGGTCGACGACCACGCCGCTTCCACCGCCGGGGCAGTTACTGGCGCCGTAAATCTGGTAACTCTTAACGTTGCCCCACTCGCCCCCCGGTCCCCAATCCTGCCAGAACTCGTTGAACGGATACTGCTTGTGATTCTGCGGATGCTGCTTCCAGGTCGGGTCGGAGAAGTAGAGGCCGTAGGCCGTTTCGAAATCCTGCTTTTGTAGCGAAGAAAAGAATTTGTCAGCGATGCGCTTCTGGGGCCAGAAGCGATTAAACCAGCCGACCAGCATTAAAATCAGAATCAGAACGATCGCCGAAATAATCCGGATTCGCCTCTTCCGCTCTTTTTCGGGATGGTATTCTTTGGCGTCCAGTAGTGTCATCTCTCTCTAGAATACCGGACACCTCTGACAAGTCAAAGGTTCCAAGATTCATTCACCGCCGAGAACGCCGAGAAAATCAAGGCTTGCGCGATTCAGTGTCTTTTATGAATTTCTCTGCGCTCTCGGCGTACTCGGCGGTGAATGTCTCACAGCGTACGCTTGAACAGCGGGATTGCGATTCCCAGGGTAACAGTCGCGAAGATCGTCAGGTACAGCATGTCGCCCCAGACCGCCGCCAGCGTTGTCTCTTTGAGCAGCAGGCATTTGAAGCCGTCAACCGCGTAGGTGAAGGGATCAACTTTGGCAATCGCCCGCAACCACGGCGGAAATGCCTGGATAGGATAGATTGCTCCGCTGGGGAAGAACAGCAGTGTATTCAAAATGCCGAACATCGCGCGCGGCACGAGCGGGTCTTCGATGCGCACCATCAGCAGAAACATCATGGTGTTGAAACCCAGCGAGGTAAGGATGATCATCACCAGCAGCCCCAGCATGGTAAGCGGATTGAAAATCGTACTCACCCCTGCCATCAGCGATCCGATCACGCAAATGATCACGCCGGTCATCACCGCCTTGATCGCACCCGCCAGATTGAGCCCCAGCACGAGTTCGAGCTTAGTGATCGGTGTGACCAAGTAGCCTTCATGCACGCCGCGCGCCTTGTCATCGATGTACAGCATGCCCCCGCCGATCATCACCGAAACGAACATCGCCAGTGCGAGCGAGCCGGGCAGCAGATATTTCATGTACTCGATATACGGATAGAGTTCGACAATCTCAAGCGCGGTCTGCTGCAGGATGCGCGGCTCAACCGTTGGTTGATTCAGTGCGCTGACCAGGTCGGTGAGTTCCGACTCCAACGCGGAACTCATGAAGTTGTCGCTGTTGTCCACCACGACGGCGACTTGAGGATGGTTATCCTCGTAAACGCGCCGCGAGAACTGTGGCGGAATGATCACCGCGCCGTCGAGTTTGCCGTTGCGAACGTCTTCGACTGCCTTTTTCTCGTTGTCATAGTAGACGGGGACGAAGGTGCGAATGTTCGCGCGGACAGAGTCGAATGCTTCATGAATCCGCAGCGCCTGTGGGCCGCCGTCTTCATCGACAACGGCGAGCCGGGCGTCGCGAATCTTTCCGCCGAAGGCGTTGCCCAGGATGACGAGCTGCACCAAAGGAAAAATCATCGACGCCAGCATCAGCGCCGGGGAACGGAAGAACTTGCGCATTTCGCGCTCGACAATCGCCATCATTCGATTCATAAATTCAATCTCGAGCGGTTCATGGCTGCAGCCCCGGCCGCTGCGGCATGGTGAAGGCATACGCTTTCTGCAATTCGTCGCGCAGCTGCCGGCCGGTGTAATGAACGAATACGTCGTCGAGCGTTGTGTTCTGCACGGAAAGTGACTTCACCGCAACTCCGGCTTCGACGGCCATCTCGACGAGTTCAGTGGTCGTCCGCGATCCGTTGCCGGTGAGAATTCGGTACATCCCAGCGCCTTCGTGCTGCACCGAGGTGACGTCGTCCATGGTGTGCAGGCGTTGCTCCCAATCGTCAGGAGGATTCTCGAACTGCGCTTCAATCACGTTCGATCCCGGCACACTTGCCTTCAGTGCCATGGGCGCGTCGAGCGCGACGAGCTTGCCGTGATCGACAATGGCGATGCGGTCGCAGAGCCGGTCGGCTTCATCCATGTAATGCGTGGTGATCAGGATGGTGAGTTGCCGCTGGTTCTTGATGTTGCCCAGCATCTCCCATACAGCCACGCGCGAGACTGGGTCGAGTCCGGTAGTGGGTTCGTCGAGGAAAAAGATTTTGGGATGATGCACCAGCCCGCGCGCGATCTCCAGCCGGCGGCGCATGCCGCCAGAGAGCGTCTTGGTTTGCGCGTCGCGCCACTTGGTCAGGTCGACGAGCCCGAGCAGTTCATCGATTGAGCGCTTTCGTTCTTTCGCGGGCACGTCGTAAAGCTTGGCGTAAATATTCAGATTCTCTTCGACGGTCAGATCGAGATCGCTGGTCAGCGCCTGGGGTATCACTCCAATCGTCCGCCGCACGGCGTCTGGATCTTTCGCGACATCGTGACCGGCAATCCGCGCTATCCCCCCAGTGATCGGAATCAGCGTGGTCATCATCCGGATCAGCGTCGACTTCCCGGCGCCGTTCGGGCCCAGCAGGCCGAAGATTTCACCGTCGCTTACGTTGAATGAAATATCGTCGACGGCGGTGAATTCGCCGTACTTCTTGACGATGTGCTCGACCGCGATGGCATAGGTTTCAGCCATTACTGCTGCCCCGCTGCCGCCGTGCTCTGTGGATTGCTCCCTTTCAACTGGTCAGGCGAAACCAGCACTTCGGCAGTCATTCCCGGCACATATGCGCCCCTGGGATTATCCAATCGGACTTTCAAGACAATCGTCCGGATATCTCGCTTGCGGCGGCTCACGTCGCGCTGGGTGGCGAAGTCGCCTTCGACTCCCTTGAAAAACACTTTGCCGCTGATCTTCGTTCCGCCCGGCATGCGGACGCGCAGCACATCGCCGTAGCCAATGTGGTCGGCATAAGTCTCGGGGATGGCCACACGCGCCCAGGTGTCAGTCAGATCGACGATGGTCACGATGGGCGCGCCGATGTTGACCACTTCTCCCTGCCGCGCCGCACGCACCGAAACTGTGCCGGTCACGGGCGCATAGACATTGGTGTAGCCGAGCCGTACCGCAGCTTGATTTTTCTGCGCGATGGCATTCTTGAGATCAGCTTCGGTCGATCGCACTGTGCTTTTCGCGGCGTTGGCCTGCTGCGTGCGCGCGATGGCGGAGGTCAAATCGGCTTCCGCCGCATTCACCAGATCCTTCTGAGCCTGAACGGCAGCCAATGCGGCCTGCAGGTTGGTTTCGGCCTGAACACGGTCCTGATCCGAGGTGACGCCGACTTTTGCCAGTTCGATAGTGCGCCGGCTGTCGCTCTCGGTACGATCGAGGGTTGCCTTCGCCTGCAAGAGCTGCGCTTTGGCGGATGAAAGCTTGGCCTGCGCATTGGCCACATCGCTCGACGTCGACCCTGAGGTGGATTCTTCCGTGTGCTGCATCTCGGAAACCTTATGCTGCACGCTTGCGATGTTAGCGGCTGCAGCGGCTTCCTGCGTCTGCAGCTCAGAGGGATCAAGCACGGCGATCAGGTCCCCGGCCTTTACCGGCGCGCCTTCGTCGACCAGAAGCTGCTGGATTCGCCCCTCCACCTGCGCGCTCACAATCACCTGGTTGGAATCGACGGTGCCGATCAGCACAAGGTCCTTCGAGTGGTCGACGGAAAAGCCGTAGTAGATCGCGGCGATCACGAAGATGATGCCGAGAAGAATGAAGAATTTATTGCGAGCGCTCATCGGCTGGCTCCTGAATTGCGAACAGCTGAACCCGCGCTGGCGCGGGGTTGAAACAGCGCGGCGGAAATAAAATCGAGAACGGCGGCCCTCCGCTCGGCAATGCGCCGAGGCGTCAGCGGATTGAAATGGACGATCCGCTGCATGACCGGGGCGCTGCTGAAATAGAAGACGATCATCGCCACCATGGAAGGAATGAAGTGGATGGGGTCGACTCTGCGGAACTCGCCTTCCGCGATTCCCTTGTGCAATAACTCCCCTACCCTCTGGTAGATGGGCTGGAAGTAAGTCTTGACCAGCCTGTCGATGTGCTCGGAGCGGCCCTCGCGCGCACGCATCATCTCGCGTTGCATCAGCTTGGGATAGATCTGGCTCGAGGCGATGAAGTCGAAATACGCGCCCACGTAGGCCATGATCTTTTCGCGGGGCGGCAGGTCGCTGTCGAGCACCTGGAAAACTCTTGACCGCATCCCGGAAAATGCGTCGTCGAGCACTGCACCGTAGAGCGTTTCCTTGTCCTTGAAGTAGTAATAGAGCAGGGCTTTGTTGACTCGCGCCTCGCGGGCAATGGCGTCGGTGCGGGCTCCGGCAATGCCGAGCTCAGAAAACTCCTTCGCAGCGGCCTGCAGGATGGCAGCGCGGCTCTCCTCCGGCTGCCCGCGGGAACCCAGGGGACGGGATCCATGCCTGCGCTCGCGCAACTGCTTGCGGAGATCGCGGGCTATCTGGCGGTGGTGGCGAAGCTCTTCTCGATGAGCCGACTGAATCATAGTTAATTAACCGGTTAGTTAGATATTACATCTCCGTGGTCCAGCATGCAAGACGCTCTGTTTTTGCTGCGGCTCGGCCAAAGTGCACAATTTGCGTGACATTTGAATTTCACCCGTGTCACAATCTCCGCTAGCGGACGTTGGCATGGGCTGAGTTCAGTGCTTCGTGCGCTGGCCACGATGTGCGGTTGCTCTTCTCTCCGACTCGGACTGCTTTCAAGAGGTTGCTATGAGTGCACTGGCACCGGTTTGTCGATCCAAACGCATTTCGGGCATGTGGTTCCTTTCGGCTTTGGTCGCAGTGGCTATCGTCAGCTTTGCGACCGGGTGCGGTTCCAGCACGTCCGGCACACCCTCTCCGCAGTTCAGCGGCAACACCTCGGTCACGTTGGTTCTATCGAGCACTGCCAACGATCAGTTGTCCGAGTTCGGACTGGTCTTCCAGAACATCGCCTTGACGAGCCAGTCCGGAAAGACCGTCAATCTGTTCTCTGGAACGCAGGGAGCCGAGTTCATGGACGTAAACGGCGGAGCCAATCCGTTCGTCAACGTGAGCATCCCGCAGGACATCTACACTGCAGCAGCCGTTACTCTTGGAAGCGCGCAGTTTACCTGCGTCGCCATAGAGCCTTCGAGCTCGGCCGATCCCGGAGGGCTCCTTACCAGTACATTTGCCTACGGGCAAACGCCCACTGCCAACGTGAGTGCGAGCTTGGCGTCTCCTATCACCATAACGGGCAATAGCATGGGGCTTGCCATGGACTTGCTGGTGTCACAGTCAGCAACGTTCCCCAGTTGCTATTTCGCCGGCCCCGGTATTGAGCCCTACTCGATAACGCCAACATTCACCCTCACTCCTATTAATTTTGCGTCGCAGCCCACGAATCCTGCAAACGGCAAGGTCAACAGCATCAGCGGAGAAGTGACGGCCATCGCAACCACCGGGAACACCTTCACTCTGACGCGGCCCTTGGTGTCTCTCACCTGTCCATGCCCTTCGCTTTACACGCTCCCCGTCGCGGCCGACAGCAACACGGTCTATCAAGGCATCGGCAGTTTTTCCGCGGTCGCGGTTGGCATGCTGATTGATATGGATGGAGCAATTCAATCCGATGGTTCGCTGCTGGCTACGCGCATTGCTGCCTACGACCCTGCGGCTGTAAATGTAATGACAGGCCCCTTACTCTTCCTGGACTCGGGTGTGCCGGACTTTTACAACTTGGGGCGAGAGCAGCAAGGCCAGAACTACTCGGTGCAGGGGCAGAACATTGGGATTTATTCCTTTTCCGACAGCACTGTATTTCAAACCTCCGGCCAGTTCGGTAATGTGGCAAACCTTCCGTTTGCCGCGACCTTTAACGGGTCCAATATGGTCTCCGG
>Ga0210395_10003827_pt1 | contig 11550 bp, 8 predicted proteins | sample IncBWH4OmetaG_FD_150861 | JGI IMG/M metagenome (GOLD analysis project Ga0210395, IMG submission 150861) | Forest soil microbial communities from Barre Woods Harvard Forest LTER site, Petersham, Massachusetts, United States - Inc-BW-H-4-O ...
CATGTTGGAACCAGCCGTGGTATCGCCTGCAACGTTCATGATCGCGCGGCCTGAGCCGGGCGAGTATGCGCCCTATTATGACCGCTACATTTCGCTGATCGCGGGCACCGACATTCTGGGGACGCTCGACGCGCAGCGCCGGCAGATGATGTTGCTGCTCTCGGGGCGCGACGAGAGCGATGGAGACTTTCGCTACGCGCCGGATAAATGGAACGCGAAGGAAGTGCTGGGGCACGTCTGCGACACGGAGCGCATCTTCGCCTATCGCGCGCTGCGTATTGCGCGCGGCGATCAGACGCCGCTGGCGGGCTTCGAGCAGGACGACTATGTGAAGCATGGTCCGTTTGCACGGGCGCCGCTGGCAGAGATTGTGGAAGATTACATCGCGGTGCGGCGGGCGACGCTGACGCTGTTCCGGAATCTGGATGAGGGCGCGTGGGGATTGCGAGGCGTGGCCAGCAAGAATGAGGTGAGCGTGCGGGCGCTGGCTTACATGATTGCCGGACACGAGGTGCATCATCGTAGGATTCTGGAGGAGAAGTACTTTTCGGGCCGGTGAGCTTAGGGCCACTTCTTTGCCGCGGATTCACGCGGATGATTCGTGTCATTCTGAGCGGTCTTGTCATTCTGAGCGAAGCGAAGAACCTATGCAATTTGCCGGCGCGAAAGGTTACACAGGTCCTTCGCTTCGCTCAGGATGACAAACTATCTTTCTTAGAAAGACTATTTTTTCTCCGATGTCCCAGCGCGCACTCACCGAACTGCTTCGCGGGAAGGGTGCGCACGCTGATCCGCTGGCGTGCGTCGAGGATATTTCTGCGGAGCTGGCGGCGCGGCAGGTTGCGGGGTTTCCGCATTCGGTTGGGCAGCTCGTCTTTCATATCAATTACTGGATGGAGTATGAGCTGCGGCGAATTCGCGGCGAGGGGCCGGCTTATCCGGAGCACAGCTCGGAAAGCTTTCCGGCAGTGCCGTCGCCGGCCGACGAGCGGGAGTGGGATCGTCTGCGGACGCGGATGAAGGAATTGCTGGGCGAGTTTGCGACCCTGGCGAAATCCTCTCCGCAGGAACTGCAGCGTGAAATCGAGAGCGTGCATGCGGGCGATAAGAATATTGCGGGCACGCTCGAAGCCGTGATCATGCAGATGGTGGCGCACACCAGCTATCACGTGGGACAGATTGCGATGGTGCGGCGGGCGCTGGGGGCATGGCCTCCGCGCGGCGGCGGGGATTCGTGGTAAAGAATGGCTCGTCGGCTTACCTCTACCATTATCATGAGCGTTGTCATCCTGAGGACCGCGTTCTTTGCGGGCCGAAGGACCTATGCAATTCGCCAGGGATCGCATAGATCCTTCGACTGTGGTTTTGCTCCGGCAAGCCGGAGCAAAATCCTCGCTCAGGATGACAACGCCTAGGGAAAGCATGATGTATCTTCTTCAATGATTTATGCTGAGAGCTGAGGCTGATAGCTGACAGCTTCCTCATGATTTCTGAATCGATCATCCTCAAACATATTGCGCGACAGCCTAAGAAGGCGGCTGGGTTCAAACAACTGGTGCGCGAACTCGGGCTGCATGGCGATGAGCGCCGCGAACTTGACTCGCTCCTGCAGAAGTTGGTCGCGCGCGGAACGCTTCTCTCGGTTGATTCGGATCGGTACGCTCTGCCTGCACCGGCTTCTGACAAGAATCTGGTGGCGGGGCGGCTGACCATGCATCGCGATGGATTCGGGTTTGTGATTCCGGACGCCAAGTCGCTTTCGCCGGCGCTAAAGGCGCGGCTGACGGGCGACATTTTTATTGCGCCGCATGTCGTTGGAAATGCCATGCACGGGGATCTCGTGCTGGTCGACATTATCAATGTGCGGCCGGATGGGCGGGCCGAAGGGCGGATCGTGCGCCCGGTGATGCGGGCGCATCCGACGGTGGTGGGAATTTTTCATTACGGGAGCCGCGGCAGATACGTGCGGCCCATCGACTCGAAGATTACGCAGGAGATTTTGATTCCGGCGGGAATGGAGCGGCCGGAGGGCTCGGCTGCGTCCGCGGAAAAATCAAAAACTCAACCACAGGGGATACAGAGGAAGCACAGGTCTGTGGATCGCGTACTGGGCAACGAGGCTGCGCGGGCGACTGCCTGGGACGATCTTGAGGGGCTCGTCGTCGACGTTGAGATTACGGACTGGCCATCGCCGACGCAGAATCCGCGGGGGCGCGTGGTCGAGATCTTGGGGCGCGAGGATGATTTCGGAGTCGATGTCGAGATAACGATTCGGAAGTTTCATTTGCCGCATCATTTTCCGGCGGCGGCGCTCGAAGAGGCGCAGGATACTCCGGCAACTATTCCGGGTGAGGAGATCGAACGGCGTCGCGATTTTCGCGGGCTGCCGATTGTGACCATCGACGGAGAGACGGCGCGCGACTTTGACGATGCGGTGTACGTACACATGCTGGCGAACGGGAATTTTGAGTTGCAGGTGCATATTGCCGACGTGGCGCAGTATGTGACGCCGGGCTCCGCGCTTGATCAGGAGGCGCGGCTGCGCGGGACCAGCGTTTATTTTCCGGATCGCGCCGTGCCCATGCTGCCGCTGGAGTTATCAACCGACATCTGCAGTTTGCGGCCGCAGGTGGAACGGCTAGTGCTGTCGTGCGTGATGGAGATGGATCATCGCGGCGAAATTGTGGGTTATGAATTGAGTGAGGGCGTGATCCGGTCGGTGGAGCGGATGACTTATACCGCGGTGAATGCCGTGCTGGAAGGCGATACCGCGATGCGCGAACGCTATGCGCCGCTGGTGCCGACGTTTGAGTTGATGCGCGAGCTGGCGCTGATTCTGAATCGCAAGCGGCAGCGGCGGGGATCGATTGATTTCGATTTGCCGGAAGCGGTGATTGAATTCGACGAATTGGGATTGATGAAGAGCATCGCGCGGTCGGAGCGCAAATTTGCCAACCGGCTGATTGAGGAGTTCATGCTGTCGGCCAATGAGTGCGTGGCGCATGATCTGGAGTCGAGGCATGTTGCGTCGCTGTATCGTATCCACGAGAAGCCGGATGCGAAGCGGGTGTACGACTTTGAAGTGATTGCGGCGACGTTTGGATACTCGCTGGGTGTGGGGGCGCTGCCCATTCATCGGGTACAGATGAAAGCGGACCGGCGCGCGGCTTATGGGACGGGCAAGCGCGTGCGCGAGATTGAAGTGCCGAAGGAAGTGCACATCACGCCGCGCATGTATCAGAAGCTGACGGAGAAAATTGCGGGCAAGCCGGAGGAGCGGATTCTGAGTTATCTGATGCTGCGCTCGCTGAAGCAGGCGCGGTATTCGGAGGAAAATCTGGGGCACTTTGCGCTGGCGGCGACTTCGTATACGCATTTTACTTCGCCGATCCGGAGGTATCCGGATTTGATTGTGCATCGGATTTTGAAGGATGTGCTGCGGCGGGAGTCTCGCGTTTCGCACTCCCAGATTTCGGAATCCCATGTCTCGCAAAATCGGCGAGACATGGGGCATCCCACGGTCACGGGTCACTCCACGCTTGAGGATACGGCGTCGCCTTGGTCGAAGCGGCGGACGAAGGTGTCTGCTCCGCAGGAATCTCTGCATGGGCCGATTGCGATTGAAGAACTGCATGAAATTGCGGAGGAGTCGAGCCGGGCCGAGCGGCGGGCCGCCGATGCGGAGCGGGAGCTGATGGAAGGGAAGAAAGTTAAGTTCATGCAGGACCGGGTAGGCGAGGACTTTGATGGGCTCATCACCAGCGTGACCAAGTTTGGATTCTTTGTGGAGCTGACGGATTTGTTCATTGAAGGGCTGGTGCCGCTCAATAGTCTGACCGATGACCGATATACCTATCACGAGAATACGCGGGAGATTATCGGGCAGCGGTCGCGGAAGATTTACAGTCTGGGGCAGAAGATTCGAGTGTTGGTGGACCGGATCGATCCGGTGGAGAAGAAGATTCAGTTTGCGGTGTTGGAGGAAGAACCGGTCCGGGCGAGGGGGAAAGAGCGCAAGCGGAAGAAGCGGTGAAGAAACGCGGGGCTGCGCCCGGCGGACAGCCTGGGTTGGCTGTCCCTACATAAACCTTTTGGTCGGCTGCTCACACTCCCAGGGCTTTTTGAATTTCCGCGGCGATTGCGGCGGTTAGCGATTGCATCTTTTCTTCTGATTCGGCTTCGACCATGACGCGCGCTAAGGCTTCGGTGCCAGAATAGCGGACGACTACGCGACCGTTTCCGTTGAGGTCGCGCTCGGCAGCTTCGATTGCCGCCTGCACGGCGGGAATCTGGGCCAAGGGGATTTTTTCCCGCACGCGGATGTTTTGAATTTTCTGCGGGAGTATTTTTAGATCGGCGATCAGCTCCGCCAGGGGCTTTCCGGTGCGGACGATGATGTCCATCAGGCGCAGAGCGGTGAGCAGTCCGTCGCCGGTGGTGGAGTCGACGTCGCGAAAAATAATGTGGCCGGATTGCTCGCCGCCGAGAGTCGCGCCCGTCTTCAGCATTTCTTCCAGCACGTATTTATCGCCCACGTTGGCGCGTAGCATGCGGATGCCGGCTTTTTTCAGCGCGATCTCGAGACCCATGTTCGACATGGTGGTGGACACCACCGTATCGGCCTTCAGTTTTCCCTGCGCCCGCAGATCGCGGGCGGCGGCGAGCAGCACTCCGTCGCCGTTGACGATGCGGCCGGCGGAATCGCAGAACAGGGCGCGGTCGGCGTCGCCGTCGAAGGTCACGCCCAGGTCGAACTGGCGTTCCGATTCGGCCACGAGTTTTCCCAGGGTTTCGGGATGCAATGCGCCACAGCCTTCATTAATATTTTTCCCATGGGGCGAGACGTGGATGAAGGTCGCTTGGATCCGCAGGCGGCGAAACAGTTCCGGAGCCTCGGCGGTAGCCGCGCCGTTGGCGCAATCGACGAGCACTCTCAATTTGCTGAGATCGGACGACACGCCATCCGCCAGCGATTTGACGTAGGCATGACGCAGTTCGGCCTCGCCGGGCAGAGACGGCTTGGGAATCTTGAGGGCAGTGTCATCGGCGGCCGACGCATCTTGCAGGAGCGCGAAAATTTCTTTTTCGATGGCCAGTTCGCGCGCGTCGGTGAGTTTGAAGCCGTCGCCGGAGAACACTTTGATGCCGTTGTCGGTCCAGGGATTGTGCGACGCGGATATGACCACGCCGGCGGCCATGGCCCGCGAACGGGCGAGGTAGGCCACTCCGGGCGTGGTGATGACTCCGGCGCTGTGGACCTCAACCCCTACGGCTGCGAGACCTTCGGCGACGCGGTCGGCAATCCAGCCACTGGATTCGCGAGTGTCCTGGCCAATCACGGCCTGGGCGCGCGGAGTGGTGCGCAGCAGGTCATGGCCGAGGGCGCGGCCAATCAGATACGTGCTTTGTTTGGTGAGCGGGAATTCTCCCGCGACGCCACGGATGCCGTCGGTGCCGAATAATTGCCTTTGTTCGCTCATAGGGAAAGATCAGGAATGATCATAAATGAGGGCGGGGGACAGAGGAGGATTGGGAGGAATCAAAGGTGCCCCGCATGGATCAAGAGTGCCTCAGGAGCTAAGGCCCACGTCAATTCGCATGCGCTGTACGCGGCCCTTGAAGGGCCGCTCTTCCACGGTGACAAGAGAAACCATGGGGACGATGGATGCGGAGCGGGCGATGACTGTTCCGATGACTGTTCAATGGACCGCGGTGCTGCCCGCTTTCTGCACGATTACGGTGACACGGATCGATGTGGTTTGCACGACCTGGACCAGTGGGTCGGCCACGTACACGTTGGTGGTGAAGACGGCGGTGCCGCGAGTGCCGGTCGCGTCGATGGGATCGGTTGTGGCGTATTCGATCTTCTCCACATGATGGCGGGGGCCGGTGATGGTGATGCGGGGCGGATCGGCAGATTTCTTGACTTCGTCGTCGGCGAAGTCGCCTGTGACCCGCGGACGAATCTCAACCTCACGAGTCATCCGCGTGTCGAAGGCCAAGTGCAGCTGGCTGGGCACGACTTGCACCACCGTGATGTCGATAGGATGGCGCACCAGTTGCGAGGTGAGATCGAAGGTGCGTTCGCCGGGCTTGACGTCGGCGAGATCGATTTCCGCGTGGACCTCATTCGCCTGTAATTGGCGGATCACGCGTTCGGGTCCGCGGACGCGGATCTGGGCTTCCTGGATGAATTCAGAACTGATCTCCAGTTGCGCGGGGACGTGCTGAAAGACGATGGGGGCGCGCAGGGCAACTTCTGCGGGCTGCTCGTCGCGCGAAATCATGAACCACAGGCCGGCGGACAATAAGAGCGACAGAATTTTCAAGCCGAAGTTGTGCAGCACGTAGCGCTGAAAGATTCCGATCATGACTTGGGCTCCGATTCGGAGCGAGGGTCGGAAACGCGAGGAGCGTCGGTTCGAAGATCGGAGGTGCGCGGGGCGTCCATCAATGGCGAATCGAAGGCCGCATCCGATTCATCTTCATTATTATTTTGTGCGATCGAAGTGGGGAGCGTGACGGGAGCCATGTAGCGGCGGAGTTCGCTGCCGAGGCGCTCGCGAAGTTGATCGACCGTGAGGTCGCGCTCTATTTTGCCGCCGATGGCGAGGCTGATGGCGCCGGTTTCTTCAGAACAAATGACGGCGATGGCGTCAGTCTCTTCGGTGATGCCGATGCCGGCGCGATGGCGTGTGCCGAGCTGGGTGGAGAGCAGCGGGTTCATAGACAGCGGAAGAAAACAAGCGGCTGCGGCGATGCGATCATTCTTCACGATGACGGCGCCGTCGTGGAGCGGCGCGCTGGGACGGAAAATCGTGGCCAGCAGATCGTAGGAGAGACGGGCGTCGAGGGGCACACCACTCTCGATGTGGGTGCGCAATCCGATCTCGCGCTCGATCACGACCAGTGCGCCGGTCTGGTGCTGAGAAAAAAGATTCGCGGCCAGCACGATGTCGTCGTAGGAATCGCTGTCGGCGGAAGAGCCGTGCAGAAAGGTCAGGCGGCGGCCCAGGTCGGCGAGCACGTGACGGATCTCCGACTGGAAAACCACGATCAGCGCAAACACCAGGTAAGGGAGCAAATTGCTCACCACCCAGTTCAGTGTGGTCAGTTCGCCGATGCGCGCCAGGTAGAAAGTGATGCCGACGACGACCAGGCCGACCAGCATGGGAACGGCGCGGGTGCCGCGGATCATCACCAGGACCTGGTAGATGAGGAGCGCGACGAGCAGAATGTCGAGCCCGATCCAGGCGGCTTGCGTCCATGACGTGATGACTGGCATCCGGCGAATCGCTCCTGTGCGGCCTGACCCTGAAAGGCGATTGTAACGCAGGAGATTTGTGCCACACTCTCATACTTTTTTCCTGGTCACTGCGGCTTGAATCTGGCCGTGCGCCAGGCGGGCGGAGATTTCTTCGCCGACCTTCACAGCTCGCACATCTTTCAGCAGCTTGCCCTGTGCATCGAAAACCAGGGCATAGCCGCGTTCCAGAATGGCGAGCGGAGATAAGGATTGCAGAGCCGTCTGGAGGCGCTCGCTGCGCACCCGATGTTGCAGCAGGACGTTGCGCATGATGGAGGCCAGCGCGGCGGTTCCGTTGGCCAGTTCCTTACGCATGCCGGAAAGGACGAGGCGGAGATCATAATGGCGCACGGCCGCCGAAATTCTTTCCCAGCGGCGAAGCATCTGCTCCAACAATTGGCGCTCGGCGAGTTCCATGCGGTGCGTGAGATCGTCGAGTTTCTGCTGGCGCTGGCGGATCAGTTCCATCATGCGGGCGAAAGCGCCGTGCTGCGCGAGTTCCGTGAGGGCCTGGCGGCCCATGAGCAGGCGGTAGCGCATGGCGCGGCTGAGACGTTCGTGCAACGCTGCCGCATGATCTTCGACCTCCTGGCGCGAACGGATCACGAGTTCCGCCGCAGCCGAGGGCGTAGGTGCGCGGAGGTCGGCGACGAAATCCACGATGGTGAAGTCAGTCTCGTGGCCGACGGCGGAGATGACTGGAATTTCGGAGGCAGCGACCATGCGAGCTAGGCCTTCGTCATTGAACGAAGCCAAGTCCTCGGCGGAACCGCCGCCGCGGGCGACGATGATGACGTCGACATTGTCGTGCTGGTTGAAGAAGCGGACGCCGGCGGCGACTTCCTGCGCAGCCGCGTCGCCCTGGACTTGCGCGGGATAAATCAGGACGTTGACCGAGTGGTGACGGCGCTGGAGTACGTTGAGAATATCGCGGAGGGCAGCGGCCTGAGTTGAGGTGACGACGCCAATACGCGAGGGCAGAGCGGGGATTGGCTTTTTGCGCTCGGCGGCGAACAGACCTTCGGCTTCGAGCTTGGTCTTGAGTTGCTCGAAAGCCAACTGCAGAGATCCGGCGCCCTTGGGCTCGATGTGTTCGGCGGAAATTTGCAGTTCGCCGCGATCTTCGTAGACCGTGACGCGGCCGCGCACAACTACCTGCAGGCCGTCAGCCGGGCGGAAGCGCAGCAGGCGGGCTGAAGAGCGGAACATCACAACCTTAATCTGCGCGTTGCCGTCTTTCAGCGTGAAATAAAGATGGCCGGAATCGGGGGCGCGGAAATTCGAGATCTCGCCTTCGACCCAGGCGTCGGAATATTCGCGTTCGATGTGGGAACGGACCGAGGCGACCAGATCGCGAACTTTCCATACCCGGCGTTCGGGCGGGCGGAAGCTGAAGCCCATCTGATCGGTGAGGGACATTGTGGGCAGTGTACCGCAGGAAGGGGCGGGGCTGCGGTCGGCAAGTCCCCCCCTTCGACAAGCTCAGGGCAGGCTTTCTCGCAAAGAGCGCGAGAAATGGGCACCCGGCTTGTCTTCGACACCGCCGTTCGAAAAAATCAGAGTCCCCACGCCGAAAACGCGAGAAGGGTGGGGCACCCCCGGCACCGCTATAATTCTTCCGCTATGAATCTCGAACAAAAAGTTGCTGAACTGAAGAAGCGGAACCAGCTTGCTGAAGATGGCGGCGGCGCCAAGCGGCGCGAGCGCCAGCACAAAGAAGGCAAGATGTCGGCGCGCGAGCGGGTCGAGTTCCTGCTCGATGAGGGGACGTTCGAGGAAACCGACAAGCTGGTCACGCATCGCTGCAACGATTTCGGAATGGCTGAACAGAAAATCTACGGCGACGGTTTCATCACGGGCTACGGGCGCATCGAGGGGCGGCTGGTTTATGTGTTTGCCCAGGACTTTACCGTGTTCGGCGGTTCGCTCTCGGAAACGAATGCGGCGAAGATCGTGAAGATCATGGACCTGGCGGCAAAGATGGGCGCACCGGTGATTGGTCTGAACGATTCGGGAGGGGCGCGGATTCAGGAAGGCGTGATGTCACTCGCGGGCTATGCGGATATTTTTCTCCGCAACACGTTGTACAGCGGCGTGGTGCCGCAGATTTCGGCCATCATGGGGCCGTGCGCGGGAGGGGCCGTGTATTCGCCGGCGATCACTGACTTTGTACTGATGGTCGACAAGACTTCCTACATGTTCATCACCGGGCCAGACGTAATTAAGACGGTGACGCACGAAGAAGTCAGCAAGGAACAACTGGGCGGCGCCATGACGCACAACGAGACTTCCGGCGTGGCGCATTTTCTGGCACACGACGACGCGGAGTGTTTGTCGATGGTGCGCGAGCTGCTGAGTTTTCTGCCGTCGAACAATCTGGATGAGCCTCCGCGGAAAGCCTGCAGCGATCCAGTGGACCGGGCCGATGCGGCGCTCGATACGATGATTCCGGCGCAGTCGAACCAGCCGTATGACATGAAGGACGTGATTCATGCGGTGGTCGACGATGGTTATTTTTTCGAAGTGCAGGAGCATTACGCCAAGAACATTGTGGTGGGATTTACGCGGCTGGACGGACGTCCGGTGGGGATCGTGGCCAATCAGCCGTCGGTGCTGGCGGGAACGCTGGATATTAATGCTTCGGTGAAGGGAGCGCGGTTTGTGCGCTTCTGCGATTGCTTCAATATTCCGCTGGTCACGTTTGAAGATGTGCCAGGATTTTTGCCGGGCACGGCGCAGGAATATGGCGGGATCATCAAGCACGGGGCGAAGCTGCTGTTTGCGTTCGCCGAGGCGACGGTGCCCAAGGTTACGGTGATCACGCGCAAGGCCTATGGCGGGGCTTATTGCGTGATGGCGTCGAAGCATATCCGCACGGATGTGAATTATGCCTGGCCAACGGCGGAGATTGCGGTGATGGGTCCGGAGGGCGCAGTCGACATCGTTTACAAGCGCGAACTCGACGCTGCGGCCAACCGGGAGAAAGTGCGTGGGGAAAAGATTGAGGAGTTCCGCGACCGGTTCGCCAATCCCTACGTCGCCGCGGATCGCGGATTTGTGGATGCGATCATTCAGCCGCGCGAAACGCGGAAGAAACTGATTCAGGCGCTGGCCATGCTGGAGAACAAGCGGGATAAGAATCCGGCGAAGAAGCATGGGAATATTCCGCTGTAGATATGTGTGGTGACACCATCGTGCGCGGGTGGGGCGCCCGCGCCACATTGCATTTTTCGCTCCACTTTGGAGGCTCGATGAAAAAGCTACTCGCGTTGGTCGTTTTTTGCGTCGTGACCTTTCCGCTGTTCGCGCAGGATCCGTCTACCTGGCTGGCCAATCTTCCCGAGGCCAAGGACTATGTGCAGAAGCGGGCTTCCAGTTATGACCGGAGCGGGGGAAATGCGGACGCGCGGCCGATTGCCGCCGGCGAGACGCTCACGCTGCTTGATGAGGCGGGGCCGGGGTTGATCAGTCATGTTTGGGTCACGATTGCGAGTGACGATCCCAACCATTTGAAGGCGCTGGTGCTGCGCATGTATTGGGACGGTGAGCCCACGCCGAGTGTCGAGACCCCCATTGGCGACTTCTTTGGGCTGGGGCTGGGAGACTATCACTTGTATCAATCGCTGCCGCTGTCGGTGGGCGGGGACAAGGCGCTGAACAGCTTTTTCCCGATGCCGTTTCAGAAGCATGCGCGCATCACCGTCACAAACGAAGGATCGCGCAGAACGGACTCGTTCTATTTCAATATCGACTACCGCGTGTACAGCAAGCCGCTGGCCGCGGATCTGCTTTATTTTCACGCGCAGTACCGGCAGGCTGCGCCGGCCAAGGGATGGACGAATGCGTGGCGGTCGAATGGCGATCCGCTGGTCGAGGGAAAGAAGAATCTGAATGGTGAGGGCAACTACGTGTGGATGGAAGCCACCGGGCGCGGGCACTTTGTGGGCGTGACCATGTCGGTACTGCAGAATCAGGATGGGTGGTGGGGCGAGGGCGATGACATGTTCTTTGTGGACGGCGAGAACCTGCCGTCGATCAACGGGACGGGATCAGAAGATTATTTTTTGGGCGCGTGGGATTTTGGCGGGCGGGCGTTTTCTTACGGATTATTTGGTGCTCCGGTAGTGGGGCAGGAAGTGGCGGGCGGGCGTTGGTCGCTGTACCGTTTCCACCTGGATTCGCCGATTCCATTCACGAAGTCGTTGCGGGCGACGATTGAGCATGGGCACGCCAATCACCGGTCG
>Ga0210395_10003828_pt1 | contig 11550 bp, 7 predicted proteins | sample IncBWH4OmetaG_FD_150861 | JGI IMG/M metagenome (GOLD analysis project Ga0210395, IMG submission 150861) | Forest soil microbial communities from Barre Woods Harvard Forest LTER site, Petersham, Massachusetts, United States - Inc-BW-H-4-O ...
GCCGCAGTTTGAGGCTCGGTTTGCGACGGCAGGCGTGGCAACGTTTCCCGCGCCCGCTGCAAGAAGAGCGACGAACGTAAGGATGCGGCGAAATCCCATGGGGCGCGATAATTCCCCACTGGGGCCGCAGAGCCCTACGATGAACTCCGTCGCGTACGAGCCGGGAGAGTTTCACGTCAAATCCTTCGAAGATTGCTTCATGAAACGGACGTTACGGATCGCGCTCCTTGCCGCATCGCTCTTCATTTTGGTGGGAGGACGCGCCCCGGCCGCGCAGTCCTATGCCGAGTTCGTCGCTGGGGCGCACGCCTACCGCGGCCTCTTCACGATCTGGCAGAAAGACGGCGGAACGTATCTCGAGCTGGCGCCGGATCAGCTCAACGCGGATTTCCTCGAGACGATTGTGCCCGGGAACGGGATCGGCCAGGACCCGGTCTGGTGGGGCGATACCGATTACCTTCCCACGCAGATCCTCCGCTTCCAACGACGCGGCGACAACGTTGTCATGGTGTGGCGCAATTGGTATGCCCACGCCGGGTCGAGCGCGTCCGCGCAGCTCGCCAACGAAGGCAGCTTCCCCGACTCCGTCGTCGGCATCGGCAAGATCGTCGCCGAGAACGCTTCGACCGGAAACGTCGTTTTCGATCTCTCCTCACTCCTCGGCGACAATATCGATTTGCGCAACGTCATTAACGGCGGGATCCCACCCGCCAAAGCGTACCGACTCGATCCAACGCTCTCTTATTTCGATGCCGTCAAGGCGTTTCCCGAAAACGACGTGATTACGGTGGGCCAGACCTGGGCAACCGATGCCGCGCACGTGATCGACACGGCGCCCGATGCTCGCCGCATTCTGATGCGCGTCGTCTACAACTTCGTACAGATGCCGCGTGACGATTACCGTCCGCGTTTGATGGACGATCGCGTTGGGCTGTACGACGATATCTACATCGACTTCTCCAACGATACTCGAGCGCGACGCCAGCTGCCTTACATCGTGCGATGGAATTTCGATCCGGCCGATTCCAGCCGGCCGTCGACGGCGCGGCATCCGATGGTCATCTACCTGAGCAACACGATTCCACCGGCGTACCGAGGAGCGATCCGAGATGCCTGTCTCGAGTGGAACAAGGCCTTTGAAAAAATCGGCATCCTCGGCGCAATTATCGTGCGCGATCAGCCGAGCGATCCCAGTTGGGATCCCGACGACGTTCGTTACAGCGTGATACGCTGGCTCAACGAAACTCGGCCGAGTTTCGGCGCAGATTCGCAGACGCTGTTCAATCCGCTCACGGGCGAGGAGATCCGCACCGGCGTTCTGGTTTCGGCCGTCGTCGGGAGCGGGCCGCGTCTCGCGTGGCAATACCTCGTCGATCCCGTGCGGTACGACCGCACGACCGATCCTATGCCCGCCGCGTTTCTCCACGACTCACTCTTCGCAACGATCGTGCACGAGATGGGCCATAATCTCGGCATGCAGCACAATTTCATCGGGCACGAGGCGTACACGGCAGCCGAGCTACAGAGCACGGCGTTCACGCGCGAACACGGCATTGCGTCGAGCGTCATGGAGTACGCGCCGCTGAACCTCTGGCCGCAGGAATACAAACAAGGGGAGTTCTTCCAAACCACGATCGGCCCGTACGACTATTATGCCATTAAGTTCGGCTACGCAAGCATTCCGGTGCGGACCCCCGAGGAAGAGGTTCCGACGTTGCGGCGTTGGGCCTCGGGGTGGTCGAACCCCTGGACGCGTTATGCTTCCGACGAAGACGTCGATTATGCAACTGGGCATGCCGCCGATCCTCGGGTCGAGCAGGGGATGCTGACCGACGATCCGCTCTCGTGGTGCGACGTTCAGATGAAGATGTATCGCGACCAGATTGCATCGCTCAATAAGTACTGGCCGGCCGTCGGGAATGCATACGAGCAAGAACGCGACGTTCTCACCCTAATGTTGCGACGTTACGACGTGTGCGCGATCGCCGCCGCCCATTATCTCGGCGGTCAGTATCTCTCCTGGTCGCATGCCGGCGACCCCGACGCGCAGTTACCGATCGTACCGGTAAGCCTCCAGACCGAGCGTCGCGCGATGGCAGTCCTGAACGCAGCGCTCTTTAGTCCCAACGCCTTGCGCGTTCCCGCGTCGGTGTTGAATCGGCTGAGGTATTCGGAGTGGTCGGGCTACGGCTACACGGGCTGGGAAGGCTATGGAAATCTGCCGATGTGGGCCTACAACCCGCCGGCTCGTCACGACTTTCCGCTCGTCGAGCAGATCAACGCGACCCAGCTTGCGGCGGTCGATTATCTATTTAAGCCGCTCGTGCTGCAGCGCATCGACGAAAACCCAGCTGAGTCGACGCGAACGACGATGACGATCGCGGATCTCTTCGATTGGCTACACGCCGCCATCTTTGGCGATCTGCACGACGCCGCGATTCCGCTCGTCTCGCGCAATTTGCAAAGCGAATACGTCGGACGGCTGGCGATCCTCGTGATGGCGCCTCCCAAAGGCACGCCACCAGACGCGCAAGCCCTCGCTTCCGTCGAGCTATTGCGGATCGCTCGTGACGCTGCGAGCTCGATGCGCAGCAACCACGATTCCGTGACGCGCGCGCATTTGGCCGCACTCGTGCACGCCGCCAAATACCCCAGGGCGCCAGCTACGCCATCCGAATGATCTCGTCTGAATATACGCAAGATCGTCCGAATGTGATTGAACTCGAGCAGGCGGCTCGAGTATGCTCCGATCATGAAAGGCTGGATTTCTTGTTTAACGTTCTGTGGCATAGTGTGCGTGCCGTTGAGCGTTCCGGCAGCATGTACGTCGCCGGTATATTCGCAGTTTGATTTCTGGGTGGGACACTGGCGCGTAACCAATGCTCGCGGCAAGCTCGTGGGTTACGACGACGTCACGAAGAGACTCGACGGTTGCGTCGTTTATGAGGAGTACCACGATGCCATTCATCCCAGCCTCGGGATCGGTATGACCGGATACGAAGAAGGTCGCAGTCGGTGGCATCAGGATTTCATGGATGACGGCGGGGTCGTCCTGGCACTCGACGGTTCGCTGCAAGAGGGAAAGATGATTCTCAACGGTACGGACTATGTGGATGGTAAGCCAAGGCTGAATCGCGGTGTTTGGGCTCGTCGCGGAGACGAAGTGGAAGAGCTCTGGACGGTTTCACTCGATGGCGGTCGCACGTGGAAGACGCGATTTGATGGCTGGTTTCATCGTGTTCGAACCCGCTAACCCCGTTGAAAACCCGGAACGCATCTTTGTGGGGACGTTCGATTCACCAATCGGGAGTGTTGTCTATCTAAGCGACGGCGAGGCGTTACGTGCCGTTGAGTTCGCGGATTCACCCGATCGCTTGCTAAGCGCGTTCTTGCGAGGCATGGGGCCGATCCCAGTCGACACTCGAAGAGATCCGCTGGGTGTGGGTGCCGCAATCCGTGCGTACTTTGGCGGCGACATACGCGCAATCGAAGCGCTGCCGGCGACGCCGGCCGGCACGCGCTTCCAAAAGCGAGTGTGGAGCTTGTTGCGCAAGATTCCCCCTGGAAGAACCGTCACGTACGGCGCCCTTGCGAAGCAATTGGGTGCGCCGACGGCAGCTCGGGCCGTTGGTGCGGCCAATGGTGCCAACCCCATCCCAATAGTAATTCCATGCCATCGCGTCATTGGAGCGGACGGCACGCTTACTGGGTATGGTTCGGGAGTTTTCAGGAAGGAATGGCTGCTGACACACGAGGGCGCTCAGTTATCCCTGCTCGATTGAACCGGTGAGAGGACTCAGCCTGGCGGTGGACTTGGCGAAGGCGTGGATCCAGCTTGGCCGTTCGGCGACGCGGAGGGTGCAGGCGTTGCCGGAGGCGGGGTTCCTTGGGGTTGCGTCGCGGGGCACGGATCGATGATGTTCGGAGATACGGTGGTCGGCGCGACGACGGTGGGCGCGACGACGGTCGGCGTCACGACGGTGGGCGCAACGACGGTCGGCGCAACGACCGTCGGCGTGACGACCGTCGGCGTGACGACCGTCGGCGTGATGACGGTCGGCGTGACGACGTTCGGCGTCACGAGGGTCGGAGCAACGCACGTCACGACCTGCGCGAGCCATTGGTCCGACGGCTCCGCAAACGGCGCCGGACCCCTTACCGTGCCCAACGCGAAAACGCCGGCGACGCATAGCGTAACTTTGATCCCTAGCTGCTGCACTCGAACATCCTCCTCGTCCATCCTACCATGTGCTCGAAAGGGGTCAAAGCATCGAACGGGCGTTCCCGAAATCTAGGAGTAAATGAAACGGGATGGCCGAGCCGGCCATCCCGTTTAGGTTTAGTAGCCTTGGTGCAGCTTCTACGGCTTGACTACTAGCAGTCCCGTGGGCAGTTCGATGCCATTCGTTAAGGTCGCGTAGGGTGTGTACGAGCCGGGCGCGTAGGCGTAGACCGCGTCCTTGCCGAGGTCCGATTCGAGCACCTCGCCCTTCGGCTTGCCCTTCTCTTGGAGGCTGACCGCGTACGGGTCGCCATTTCCCGAGAACGTCTCGATCGGGCTCGTCGACCCCCCCAACTGATAGACGTTGACTATGTTGTCTCCGCCGCCAGTCTCCCAGAGAATACCGGTTTTTTCGTCGATTGCGAGGCCGATCGGCTCGCCGAGGCTTTGTAAGTTCAGGTTCGTAACGCTCGACCCGCCGGCCGGAAGCTCGAAGACCGCATCCGCACCAAAGTCGGCGATGTAGAGGTTGCCTTTCTTGTCTAAGGCAAGTCCAAACGGATCCGTCAACCCGCCTCCGCTGATCGTTTTCGACGGTGTGGTCGTTCCCTTGGTATACTCCGTAATCGTAGCCGGGTAGTTGCTGACGTAAAGGGTGCCGTGTTCGTCGACGGCAGCGCCGAGCGGGTTACTAATGCCATCCGTGATCTTGGTTTCTAGTGTCGTCGAGCCTTTCGCGTACTCCTCGACGTCGTTGCCGCCGCAGTTATCGTCCACGTACAGCGTCTTCCCTTTCTTGTCCGTTGCCAAGCCGTACGGACATCCCGCTGCCACGTGGATCGTAGCAATGGGTGCGGGATTGCTCGCGAGGTCCGCGGTCTGATAGATGTTGACCGCCGTTTCCTCTTGATCCGCTTCGAAGACCAACGAAGCGTTCGTCGCGTAGTTCGGGTGAATCGAATGGGGCGACAACCCGCCCCGAAGCGCGAACGGAATAAATGGTACTCCACGGTGCACGAAGGCCGACGTATTTTGCGACGGAAGCGAAGGCGATTGCGATGTCATGCCGCTACTGCATCCTGCAAGCCCAAAAAGCGCCGCGATCCCGAGAGCGCGGCGCAAACTTACATCCATAAGGTGCGCCTCCCGTTTCAGAAGTAGTGTGAGATGGAACGGCCCTTTCGCTTCCCGCCTACGTCTCCTACCGCATCATTGGGTCGCCGGCAGCCCGGGATTCAACACTTCCGGTCTTGCGAGGGGTCGGTTGCTTATGCTCTTGCCGATAGCAATACCGCGCGACGTTTTTCAAGGCGTTCGGTGTTCTCATGAATTTCTCAAGGAAGCATAAAAGCGAGTGCGAACTAGCTCGCTTTAACGACGGGCGAAGGCCCGAAACCGTGCGCTCTTTTGAAAACTTCAGGAGGTACGCTATGGTACGGAGATCACTCCGGCATCTCGTTATTGCATTGACGCTGCTCGTTGCATTCGTTTGCCAGGAAACATGGGCACTGGCCGGCGTGACGGGCGGTCTCACGGGTAGCGTCACCGATGCCGACACGTCTGCTCCGGTTGCGGGCGCGCAAGTTACCGCAACCAGCCCCTCGCAGTCCGCCACCGCTACGACGGACGCTGCGGGGCATTTCGGCTTTCTGACGCTCGCACCGGACACCTACACGATAAGCGTGTCGAAGAGCGGCTATCAACCGGTGAGCGTCCCCGGGCAGGTCGTTCTCGCCGACACCGTTCAATCCGTGCCGGTGCGCGTGCTCAAGACGCTCAGGACGATCGCACGCGTTACGTCGACCGCGGGCAGCGCTTTGGTCAAGTCCGGCACGACGTCTGACGTTTATTCGATCAACGCCGCGACGCAGGCTTCCAGCGCGGCGCTGGGCGGCGGCGGCCTCATCAATCAGGCCTATTCCGCTATTTCGACGGTTCCAGGCGCGTACGTCATTCCAAACCAGACCGGCTACTACGCTACGATCAATATCCGCGGCGGCGACTACGACCAGGTCGGTTACGAGTTCGACGGCGTACCCGTCAACCGTTCGTTCGACAACTATGCGTCGAGCTCGGCCTCGTCGCTTGGCAACGCGGAAGTCCAGGTCTATACCGGCGCCAATCCCGCGAACTCCGAAGGCCAAGGCCTCTCGGGCTTCGTCAATCAGGTCATTAAGACCGGAACCTATCCGGGCTACGGGACGGGTTCGCTCGGAATCGGAACGCCGACGTTCTACCACCGAGCGGCGATCGAAATAGGCGGCTCGACCCCCGACCGGCTCTTCTCGTACTACGTTGGCATCGCCGGACTGAATCAATCTTTTAACTACATCAACAACAATAACGGCTCGGAGTACGACAACTGGCTCGGGCCGGTGATCGGCATCGTCGGCAATCCTATCGGCGTCACGGGCAAGAATCTCAACCCGTATAGCCAAGGGTTTGCGCCCGGGTGGTCGCTATTTTACGGCGGCCTGGGGAATACGTATTTCCCGCTGGGGCCGGCCGGCAACTACCCAAACAACGATGCGTCGATCGGGACGGCGTCGATCTTCGGCCGCGACACCGTCATCAACTTCCACATCGGCATCCCGCACCATAACGACGCGGGCCGTGACGACATCCAACTGCTCTACGACGATGAGGCTCTAAAAAACCAGTTCTATATCTCCGCCAACGACATCGCCTCGCCGTTCTGCACCGGCCCTGCCGCCGTCTCTGGGGCGGCGTGCATGTACGCGATCAACGGCGAAACGCTCTCTACCCTGGCCGGACCAGCGAACGTTCCATACGGCACGTCTCTGCCGGTGACGTTCGACAACACCTATACGTGGGGCTGCGGCTCGTCCGTCGGTAAAACGTTCAGCTCCACTGGGCTCAACAGCCTAGCGAGCTGCGTGAAGCCGTACGGTTTTCCGAACGGCGTCAACGTCGGGTCCCCGACGAATCCAAACGTGATCCCGCCGAATGCTCGCGACCAGTCGTACAACGACACGGCGATCACGAAGATCCAGTACACAAAGAACTTCGGTTCGAGCGCGTTCCTTCGTCTGTATGGGTTCACGTTCTACAGCGACTGGTTCCTCAACGGACCGTACGACACGAACTTCTGCTACTTCTTCTGCCCGCTCGCACCCGACTACGAGTTGAACACGCACACGCGGGGCCTCAGCCTCGAGTTCCAAGATCAGCTCAACGAGCAGAATCTGCTCACCGTTGCGGGTTCGTTCACGACCGCGCGAATCGTGCGTGACAACAACGGTTTCTACAACCTCGGCAGTGAAGGCAGTTATGCCAACATCGTAAATGCAGCGGCCCCGTACAGCGGGTACTGCTACGCCCCGAGCACCAGCGGGAAGGACGTCGTCAACTGCGACGACGACAAGATTCCACTCGGGCCAGGCTATACCGTAGCACCGGTCGGCTCTACGTGTGCGATCCCCGGTAAGCCGCAACTCGGTAGTGCCTGCACCTATATGATATCGGAAAACGGGCTCAACGGAACCTACAGCGGTACCGTCCCGAACTTCTACGGCGCCTCCATAACCGACCAGTACCGTCCGACGGACAAGTGGCTGTTAAACGTCGGCGTTCGGCTCGATAGCTTCGGTTTCGTCGGGCAGAACACGGTTACACCGCCCCTTGGCGGATCGGCTGCGGCGAGGCAGTTCTGGTTTAATGCGTATAATCTAGACAACTGCGTCATCAACGCGACCGGGGCGCCGATCGCGAAGGAGGCGGGAAGCGTGAGCGCGCCGTGTCCCGCGGGTTCTCACGCGGCAAACGTGGAAAACACCCCAGCGAACTTCACGTACAATATCTACCAGCCCCGCGTCGCCGGAACGTATACGTCGAATCCAAACGACGTGTTCCGATTCTCCTACGGCCGCTATACGGAAGCGCCGAACACCGCTTTCGAGCAGTACAACACTCGCCAAGAGGACTTGGCGGACTACATCGGATCGCACTTCCTGCAGTTCGGCCGCAATAGTCCCGGATATCCGATCCAACCGCCGACGTCTATCAACTACGACTTCTCGTGGGAGCACCGGGTAAAGAACACCGACTGGTCGTTCAAGCTCACGCCGTTCTTGCGGCAAACGCAAGACCAAATTCAGCAGTTCTTCCTAATCCCGCAAAACGGGTTCGTCTCCGGCTTGAACGTCGGCAGCCAGCGCAGCGAAGGCGTGGAGTTTCAACTGCAAAAGGGCGACTTCTCGCGCGACGGCATCTCGGGATTGCTCTCGTTTGCCTACACCAACTCTTACGTCCATTATGGACCGATCGCCGCGGGTGCCTCGGGATCGACGGTTCTCGCACCGATCAACAACTCGATCGCTCAGTACAATGCTTACACGAAATACTGTGCGACGCATCCAGGGGGCCCGAACACCATGTGCGGAGGTAGCACGACGGCAAACGGCCCGGCGAACGCGTGCTACAACAAGGTAGGCATGCCGGAGGCTCCGCTGCCCGGCGGTGGTTGCAAAGCGGGTGAGATTGCGAACCCCTATTGGAATGCAGCGCCGCAAGCGCTCGTGAATACCGGGCAGAACTTCCCAACATACGACACGTTCCCGGGATCGCTCGGACTTGCCGCGCAAGGCTTTGGCTCGCCGTACGTTGGAACGCTGTTGGTGAACTACAAGCACCAACGGTTCGCAATAACGCCGTCGGTACAGTTCCAAGGCGGCGGCAAGTATGGTATCCCGATCACCGAGGCCGGCATCGACCCCGCCAGCGGTTGCGGTAAGCCGCTCTTCGGCGACCGTTACAATGCCTCAACGTGCCCGGGCGTCGTCGACATTCCGAATCCATTCACCGGCGTGTTCGATCCGATCGGCGCATTCACGGAACCCAACGAACTGATCGCCAACTTGCAACTCTCCTACGACGTTAGCCCGCGGATTCAGCTCGTCGGACAGCTCACCAACATCGTGAACTACTGTTGGGGCGGCACCAAGACGCCGTGGACCTTCAACGACGGCAACATCTGCTCTTACTCCAACGTGGAAGGCACGGTTTATCCCGTCGCACCATACGGAACGCCGGGCGCGATCGTCAATCCGCCGGGTAATCCCGGTTCGCAAATCCAGCCGTTTCGGAAGTTCCCCTATGAGCCGCAGCTGGGGCCTGCGATCATCGATGCGTTGAACGGCTCGTATAAAACGCCGCTCAACTTCTTCCTCACGGCAAACCTCAAACTGTAGCGATAACGCGCTCGGGGACTGCGAGGCCTCCGTCGACGGACGGGGGCCTCGTTCTTCCCTTTTCCTACCTGTCCCTGGAGCGGACGATGGTCAGCGAATAGACGGTGCCGTAACCATAAGCGCCACCGACGTAGGTTGTACCTACGAGGCTTCCGCCTTCGTAGGTCATGCCAGCCAGGGGCTGGACGCCGTCGGTGCCTTGGCCGAAGCTGTGCAGCACGTTCTCGATGCCACCCGTCGTGATGCTGAAGAGTGTGCCACCGTTTTCGGTACCGCCGCTGACCGTCGTCCCGTACAGCGTGCCTTTTACATTGATCAGCCGCGCCGCAGGGGAATGACCATCGGCTCCCCCGATAAAGCTGTGCAGCACTCTCTCGGCGCCGCCCGTCGTGATACTGAAGAGTGTGCCACCGTTTTTAGTACCGCCGGCCACGGTTGTACCATAGAGCGTGCCGCGTACATCGGTTAGGCCCGCCTCGGGCTGACTGCCATCGGGTCCCTTGCGGAACCTGTGAAGAACTTTTTCCGTCCCTCCCGTGGTGATGGTAAAAACCGTGCCATGGTTGTGCGCGCCGCCAATGAACGTTGTACCGTAGAGCTTGCCGGCCACGTCGATCAGGCCTCCCTGGGGAATATCGCCATCGGTGCCCCCGGCAAAGCTGTATAGCACTTTCTCGACGCCGTCCGTCGTGATGCTGAAGACCGCCCCCGCATTGTACGCGCCGCCATATGCCGTCGTACCGTAGAGCTCGCCATCTACCTCAATCAGGGATGCGACTGGACCGTTGCCATCGGTTCCGCTGCCGAAGCTGTGCAGCACTTTTTCCGTGCCGCCCGTCGTAATGCTGAAGACTGTGCCCGCATTGTATACGCCGCCATTCCCCGTCGTGCCGTAGAGCGTGTTCCCTACGCCCGTAAGGCCCGCGAACGGGAAACTGCCATCGGTGCCGTTGCCGAAGCTGTGCAGCACGTTTTCCGCGCCGCCCGCGGTGATGCTGAAGACGGTCCCGCAGGTACTCGAACCGCAATTGTATGCGCCGCCGGCGAACGTCGTGCCGTAGAATGTGCCGCCCGTGCCGATCAATCCCGAGTGGGGGTAGTCCCCATCGGGGAGTGCGCCAAAGCTATACACGACTTTGTAGTTTGCGCTATTGGTGCGTGCCACGAGCGCCGAGGTTTGCGGCATCGCGCCCGGCGCGTCGATCGGCGGCTGCGATCCGCCGCACGCAGCGAGCACTGCACCGACGACGCAGCTGCCTAGCATGTAACCGCCGAAACCCGAGCTTCTCATCTGTGTTGCTCCTCGCTTCCGTAAACCGATCAGCGCCGAAGGATCTTCGGCGCAGTCCACCCCGCTGCCTAGGGCGTTCCGCTGTCGGTCGTGAGGCCGTAGAGCAAACCTTTTGAGACGACTAGTCCTGGCCGTGCAGCGCGCGGCTCCGTGGGTCAATTTGTGGCGGGGCTTCTCCATTTTATTCATCAGTCTCGTTGGGGCAGGCCTTTTGGTACACAGCCTTGCCCGAACCATCTTCATTTATTTAGCCTTCACATTTTTGGCATGCGTTACAGCGACGGTCTTGATTAGAAAAATCAAGCCTTCGTAACTGACCCCCAATCACTCGATCGGCTACCACGACGGGACGGCTCCGCGATTCGCGAAGCCGTGTGCGGGCAGAGAAAAGTCCTAGCTAGGGACAACCCTCGGTGCCGTACTTATTTACGACTTTGACGAAAGCCTCACCGATTTGGGCTTTCTCGTCGTAGGCATTAAAGGCGATTTCTTCTTTACCGCAGTAAGCCTGCGAAGAGATTAACCATTGCGTGGCGGTCACTTGATAAACGACGCATACACGATTGCAGCCTGAAGCACTTGTGGTGGTCGTGATGATTTCTGGTCCGCTAATCGTAATCAGTACCCTGCCGCCATTGGACCGCTTCAGCACGACCGGGCACGGCGCTGCGGCGACCCCGTTAGTTCCCGCGCAATAGTACTTCGCACTGGGTGCTGCGCTCACACCCTTCCAACTAAGCGGCCCCTGCGCTCCTCCGCAGCCCGCAAGCATAGCAACGGCCACGCAGACACCGAAAGCGTAGCCCCCAAAAGGCAAATCAGTCATT
>Ga0210395_10003829_pt1 | contig 11550 bp, 4 predicted proteins | sample IncBWH4OmetaG_FD_150861 | JGI IMG/M metagenome (GOLD analysis project Ga0210395, IMG submission 150861) | Forest soil microbial communities from Barre Woods Harvard Forest LTER site, Petersham, Massachusetts, United States - Inc-BW-H-4-O ...
TTGACATTGTACCCCCATCCGTACATCGTTCACTACCAGATCGGGCCAAATTAAAATCAAGCAAATCTGGACACGTGCGTGTCTGCGAAAATAACGTTCTGCGGATGGTAGAAAAGGGCCAAAACCGCTGTATACACAGAACGCATGTATGCCACGCTGGGTAACTTCTCAGGGGGTCCTAATCGGATTTCTGAATTCGCGGTTCAGGAAGAGATGGCGTTTGAGGATCGGCCAGATTTCGCAGTCGATGATGAGAGTCCCCTCTCACCAGAACCAGCGGTGATAATGTAGCCGCTGGGAGAACAGTTCCAACGAGGCCGATGATGCAGCCTCATCCAGGCACGCATAGGCCAGCTTCGGCTGGACTTTCGCTTTGCCCACGGGGACGCCACGCCAAAAGGCCCCTTCCTCCCTCAGAAAGCAACGTTCGGGAAGGCGAAACTGCTGGCGGCATACCTACCGAAGCCCGAGGAGAGCCAACTCGGCGGCACCTTGCGTATTGGTGCACCGAACACGTAGATTGGTTATCCCAGACGGCGCTGATTTGAACCGGTCCTATCCTCGCGATCGCTTGTCCACCAGTCAGAAACTGGTGGCGCGCGTAGGTGAAGATTCAGGGGCCGATGTCTTCGGAGTTTTTTCAGCTGGTGGTGATAAACTCTCCCGAACAGTTAGGATTTGATCCACACTCACGTGGGTCAGGACCTGCCTAACACCAGTCGGCCATGCGAGTTCAATCCGATCTACGACTGTCGCGTCGCCAAGTCCAAAGTGCACTCGTTTATCGCTAGATGAATTGTATCCAACGGCCGTAGTGGCTTCGTTGTATTGACTCCCATGAGAGGTGGTAATCTTGACCTTCGTACCCAAGCCATCGCGGTTATCGGCTACGCCAACAAGGTTCACAATGATCCAGTGATTGTGATTGTTTGAATGATTCATAAGTATTTCAGGCAAACCGTTTAACACTGTCACAACAACATCGATTCTTCCATCATTGTTAAGATCTCCGAATGCCGCCCCTCGGTGGGCGGCGGGAATAGATAGGCCACTGCCAACGTTTGCCCCGACATCCTCGAATCGGAGATTGCCCATATTGCGGAATAGCCCATCGGGAAGCGCGAAAGGTTCATGCTGCACCTCCATGGAATTGTCAAGAATCGCAGAGTCCGCAGTAAAGATGTCTTTATTCCCGTCGTTGTCGAAATCAAACAATCCTGCCCCCCACCCCGTCAAGCGACTAGTACACGTTGTTAGTCCTGACCGGCTGGTAACATCTTCAAATTGCGCTCCGTCTAAATTGCGATAGAGCGGAAACCTATTCCCAAACATGGCGGTATGGAAGATGTCCGGCCTACCATCATTGTCGAGATCGCGGAAGTCGGCGCCCATTCCAGCCACGGTTTCGCCATTTTCGCGGTATGCTACCCCAGCCTGTGACGCGACGTCCGTGAATGTTCCATCGCCATTGTTGTGAAGAAGAAAGTTTGGGAAAGTATCGTTAGAAACAAAAATATCCGTAAAGCCGTCGTCGTCATAATCCGCAAAAGCAACTCCCATCCCTTTGCCAATGTATTGTGATATGCGCGAGCTTTCGGATACATTCGTAAAAGTACCATCTCCGTTGTTGCGGTAGAGGATATTTGGTGTTCCTTCGAAATCATTCGGTGAACAGTATGTTGGAAGGCCCTGACTGCTGCATCGATGCGCTGTTCTCATGTCATACTTCAGGTAGTTAACAACGAACAGATCGAGCAATCCGTCATTGTTGTAATCGAGCCACCCCGCAGTCACAGACCATGCCTTTCCAATCTTCGGAATAATTCCGTCGACGCCGGCCCTTGCTGTTACATCAGTAAATGTACCATCTCCGTTGTTATGGAAGAGTTGGTTCTTGTTAACGCCGACTACATATAGATCCACAAATCCGTCATTGTCGTAATCCGCCGCCGCAACACCCATTGAATAACCGATCCCTCCAAGCCCAGCCTTCTCCGTTACGTCGGTAAATGTACCGTCCCCATTATTCCGAAAGAGGCGGTTGTAGTAACTGGCATCGTTCTTCTCGAGCGATGGGATACTCGCACCATTGGTAAAAAAGATGTCCAGCAAGCCGTCGTTGTTGTAGTCGAATACAGCCACGCCTCCGGTCATCGTCTCGATTGAGTATCGTTCCGGGGTGACACTGTTTTTCAGCGTAAATGTGATTCGTGATCTGTCGATGACGTTGTCGAATCTGATCGCTGATGTACCGGTCACCGTTTTCGGAACTGATGCCTTGCCTTCAAGAGATCTGGATCGGTGCGCAGGCGTATTCGTTGTGGGTTCCTGAGCAGTTGCGTTGGCCCAATCGTCTGACGGTAAAATCCCAACGAGCCCGAGAAGACAAGTCGCCGCAGCGCAGGCGAAGAGAATCACGGCGGCTCTTTGCGACAATTTGGCAATTCCCGACTTCAAGAGTGTCAGCAAAAGGACACTTATCCTGGTCCAGGACCGGCGTCGTTTGATGCTCGTTTTAGACATGTCTCTCGAGATTGGCTAAACCTCTGCTGAATGCATACTTTAGCTCGTGTGTTCTCGACAAAGCGCCACCGAACCAACTCAATGTAACCATCACGTCAATTCATCGAAAGCGTATAGATCACTGGGAACACTGCGGAAATCACGTGCTCCTTCATGCTAAGGTCCGCCCGATCGAATAGCTCCTTTGGCTTCGGAAGCCATCCTCAGCGGTTCCTGGACCTTCATAATCTTGTCCACAGGTGGACGATTAAATATCTGGACAATTCCGCTGGGCCAGCGAATTTCAACTCTGTCTACTATGTCCTCCTTGCCCAAGCCAAAATGCACTCGTTTGTCGCTGGAAGAGAGGAGACCTACGCTTGTTGTGACGTGGTTAAATAACGATCTCCCGGTTCCTGTCACTACGTTGATGGTTGCTCCAATTCCGTCGCGATTGCTCTCCCGCCCAGTCAAGTCAAACATGATCCAATGGTTCCCGTTCAGCTTGTTATTCATGAGAATTCGCGGCTTCTGCCCTAAAGATGTGACGACGATATCCATAAACCCGTCGTTGTTAAGATCTACAAAAGCCGAACCGCGTTGGTACCCCAGGTTGTTGAAGTCTGGTCCCATCTCTGTCGAGACGTCGGTGAATGTTCTGCCGTTAATATTCTTGAACATCGTATCGTGTTGCTTGCTTCTCTCCCTGATATCGTCAACATCGCCGTTTGCCGAATAAATGTCCTTCCACCCGTCGTTGTCATAATCGATAAACCCCAGACTCCACCCAGACATTGGCCTGCTGAGCTCTCCAATTTTGGTCGATAACGCCTCATCCTCCATTTCCTTTCCGTCAATATTACGGAATATGCCAAAGAGTTCTCCAATCAAATCGTTGTACACAATGTCGACTCGACCATCATTGTCAAAGTCCTTAGCGTCGGTCCCCATCCCGGAGACGACAGCACCGTTTCGATTGTAGGAAACTCCAAAGAGATCTCCTTCTTCCTTGAACGTGCCATTGCCCTGATTGATGAACAGAAAGTTCCGCTCTGTATCATTGGCAACGAAAATGTCCATAAGGCCGTCGCCGTTGAAATCGGCGATGGCAATGCCCATGCCTTTCCCAAGAGCACTTCCAATTCCAGAGACATCTGTTACGTCTTGGAAATGGCCATTTCCCAAATTGTGATAGAGTCTCGATGAAACGCTCTCGTACACCGACGGGACGCAATACGCCTCATCCTTGCCAACGGCGCAGCGCCGGTCCGTCTCCGGAGTCCATGTCGTGTAGTCTGTTACGAAGAGATCAAGCAAGCCGTCGTTGTCGTAGTCGAACCATGCGGCACCTACACTAATGGTATTCTCGGGCTTGTTTTCGAGCCCAGAACCTGCAGTGACATCAGTGAAAGTTCCATCACGATTGTTGTGATAGAGCGTATTCCGACCGGCGTTGCAAATAAAGAGATCATCGTAACCGTCGTTATCATAGTCGCCTGCGGCGACGCCGAAACTATATCCGAGCTTCGCTCCAGAGAGTCCGGCTTTCGCGGTCACATCTTCGAACGTGCCATCGCCCTTGTTACGAAGAAGACAGTTAAAGTAAGCAGAACTCGTCTTCTTCAGCCCCGGAAACTTCGCTCCGTTTGTAAAGAATATATCCATCTTTCCATCATGGTCGTAGTCCAGAATAGCGACTCCGCCGCACATCGGCTGCGGGAAATACTTGCGCCCAGTTGCCCCGTTGTTCGTTCGATAGGAAAAGCTCGACTGGTTGGTCACATCCGTGAACCAGCCTTTAGCCTGGTTCTGAGACCTATCGTCGACGGCTTCGACTCGAGGATCGATGGTGACACAGATTGGCGTTACCGCAAGGCACATCGTTGCTACGGACAATAGCCGGGCCGCGCAGATCCGCGACGGTGCCAGCATCAAAGCACCTTTGCGGCCGTACAGCCTTGATAAAGATGACATCTAGAATGGTCCACAATTCAATATCATGCTTTGCAGTGTCCTCCAGAATCCCCATGTACGATCGCTGGGGCTTTGTACTTATCTGATCTTCGGGGCCTGTTTTGGCGACTGGGTTATGCTCCCGATAGATGCTCTCCCGAGGAAGATCCTTCGAAGACTCCTCGGACGTGAGATAGGCCCACAACAACCGCATGGGATCAGGGCACAGGACGGAGCGATAGTTGCTGCGCCAGTGTCAGCTGTCCATTGCGCTCGAGCAAATCAATTAGTCCTTCCAAGATTCTCGGTTCACTCCTGGCATATGCCGCCAATATTTTGGCGGATGCATTAGCACTCTTGACCTCACCGAGACGAAAATAGGAGTCGCAAAGCATGTACAGGAACCTCGGCGTAGTCGTTTTGGACTGTGTCAGTTGGTTCACGGCATCTGACCATCTCTCCTGCCGGTAGCGGACCTCACCGAGTCCGGCTCTAGCTAGTCGATTGTTTGGGTCATGAGCTAGTTCGGCTTGAAAGTCCTTCTCAGCCTTGCCGAGATCGCCTTGCAGGATGTCTATTATGCCTTCGTAAGAATGAGCGCCCCGAGCAGTTGGTTCAGTCGTCAACGCAAAATTCAGATTGCGTATGGCATCCTCAATATTCCTCATTGAGAGATATACGGCTCCAATAAAGACGTATACGTTTCCTCGAGTTGCGGAGGGCCCGGATGGTTTCTCTCGAGCAAGACGAAGCGCATCGCTTTCGTGGTGCTCCGTAAGTAGTAGCCTGGTTTGGTCCCAAATAGCCTTCTTGCGCTCAGCGTCCTGTCTCAGGGGGGCGGAGGAAATCTGTTGCATCATCATGTTATGCAGATCTGTCTCTTGTTGCGCTTCACCCATCCTACCTACTCCTCGGAAAGCTCGTGCTAGAAAAAAATGAGCGGCAATCCGGGTTGGATCGACCTGTAACAAGTGACTAAGAATACTTATTGACGATTGATAGTTCCGTAGTTCCAGCTCACATTCGCCAAGTCCTAGCAAGGCCGTGCCATCATCGCTCTTCACGGCGAGAATACGCTCAAAGATGGCCTTGGCATCTTGCCATTGGGAAAGCTTCAGCGCGACGGCGGCGTAGAGTGCCAAAATGTGTAAATCAGTTGGGTGGTCGTCAGCCGCGCTGGCGGCGTACTTCAAAGCGCTAGGAAGATCCATGTCATAAAAGCTTGCTACCGCGATGTCATAATCGATTAGTTCCAGCGTCGAATCGAGCTTACGCGCCCTGAGTAGCCAATGCACTGCTGCCGTATTGTCTCCAGAGCTGGAAAGTATTTCCCCATACTTTTGCCACACAGATGCGTTGTCAGTTTCAACTCTTAAACAGTTCCGAATGGATTGCAAGGCGAGTTGATCATCTCCGTTCAAGTGATACGCTTGGGCGAGATAAAATAGAGTATCCCCGTCCATCGGAAGAAGCCGCAAGCGACGGCGCAGCAGAATGATCGCGTGATCGTTTTGTCCTCCGAGAAGGAGGTGTATACCCATTGTTAGTAGAAGTTCGGCACTATTAGGGGCGTCTGACAGAGCTTGTTGATACATTCGCCAAGCTTCGGAACTCTGCCCGGATTGCTCTAGGAGACTGCCCTGAAGCGTTAGTGCTGGGACAAAATGTGGGTATCTGTCGAGGAGTGCTCTAGTGAGAGAAAGGGCGCCGATTCGATCCCCCTGTTGAGCTAATTTGGTTGCCTTTTGAAATTCGATCCTTGCGGAAGAGTCGACGGACTGCGCAGGCTTCTGAGAGAGACTCGTTGTGACCGTCAAGGGAATGAGCAGCGTGATGCATAGCAATAGAGGCAGAGATCGTGCATGTTTCTTGCTCAATTGTCCGCACGGAATAGAGTTGCCAGAGTGAATCCGCAGCATCAGTGCGCTACCGCAATGCGATCGTCCGTGATGCCGCGCCTGTTTTTCAGATTCCTGCATTGGGCACGCCACGCTTGAGAGCGAAGCCGTGTCTGCCGGCTTCAACCTTTCTAGTGTGTTTGAACCAAGATCAGGTGAATGAGGGAGAGTGCACAGCGTTGTCCCTCCGGTCCAACAAAAGCGCTTCGCGGGATCGGCTGTGAGATCATAGCAGCCGCCCCGCGGAGACTCGATACTTCTTGTTACATCTGAAACTACAACATTACATCAGTTCGCCAAGGTTCAAAACGAAAGCTTCGCGCCAAGCTGGATTTCACGTGGCGGCAGTTGGTCAGATGTGATGGTCCCAAAACTGCCCGTTCCGAAAGTGCCGTTCGGGCTACCGAAATGAGGATGGTTAAAAGCATTAAAGAAGCCGGCCTCAATTTTCAATTGGAGCGCATCTTTGAGCGGAGTAACCTTCGCTAGCGATAGATCCCAGTTATTAAGACCGGGCGAGCGCACCGGTGTCACTCCCGCGTTTCCGAAAGTATACAATGCTGGGTTTGCAAAGCATCCGGTGTTGAACCATTCCGTCACCTTCTTCGGATAAGTCACCTTGCAGGTCAGGTCCGGGACATTAGAGTACCCATTGTTATTCAAACCTGAAGACGCGGTCGTAATATGCAGCGGCTCTCCGCCTTGGAAAGTGCTGATACCATTCACCGACCAACCCCCTGCCACGCTCGTTAGAAACCCTCCATTGTTGAGAAAACGTTGGTTCCTTCCGAATGGCAACGGGTAAGCATAAGTAAACACTGCGTTGCTACGAATGTCCAAAGATGCGAGACCAGTGTTCAGGGACGGTACAAAGGGAGAGAGGAGATTGTCAGTGTCGTCGGTGTTCTTGGCATACGTAAAGGCACCCAAGAAGTAGAAGCCACTACTCATGCGACCTTCAACCTTTGCCTGCAAGGCGTTGTAATGAGTATCGCCGTTGCCATTTCTGGTGTCGACATTCACAAGGTTGGGGTTAATCGAATAGAAGGGCAACCGCGTCGTCAAATTCCCGGCGCCGGGAGTCGCTTGATTAACTTGAAGATCGCGGTAGAGATGAGAACCGTGTGTTCCCACATATGCAACCGTCATACCGATGGTATCCGTGATTTGACGCTGCACGCTCACATTCCACACCTGTGCCTCGTCTTGCTTGTTGTTTCTGTCAATTTCAAAGACGTTGGTTCCAGGCGGAGGGTCGAAGATCGTACCTGCGCTATAAGGAGTTAATACAGGCACAGGCAGCCCCTGGCTTAAGCTGTAAAACGGGGTGAAGGGAGTGGGAGTCACGAGGTTTTCAATTGGGAAGAACGGATAGTTTCTTTCCAACGTACCGCCGTTAGCCCCGAAGGTATCGTTGAATGAGCTCATTCCGAAGGCGGCGCGAATGGCGGTTGTACCTCTTTTGTCGAGAGAATACGCCACTCCGACGCGCGGACCGAAGTTCCCGAGGTAGTTGTTCACGTTCGGGCCGCGATTACCCGAGGAGGCAAATTGCAGCATGCCGGTCTGCAGAATCAAATTGGCTTGCTTGTTGTAAGCCTCGACTGGGTGAGTATATAGGTCCCACCGAATACCAAAGTTCAGGGTGAGTCTTTGGTTAAGTCTCCAATCGTCCTGCACGAAGGGGCCAAAGTTCTTAGTGACGACGCGGGGGGTGTCTGTTACTAAATCGCGCAGCACCGACGAAGGATTGCCGATGAGGAAACTGGCAAAAGCGTTTCCGGTATTGTTGGCGCCTTGGTCACTTGTGACATTGCTGTCGAAGCCAAAGGTTCCCCGTGGATCGTCCTGAGGATTCGTGTCGACGAATGTTTGGAAGATGAAATTCATACCTGTTTTGATAGAGTGTTTGCCTCGGATAAGCGTTACTACATCGCCCAATTGGAATTCATTGGTGACGTGTTCAGAGTTGACCCAGCCCGGATCGCCGGTCGAATAGTATCCGGGAATGTTGAACGTTGCAATGCCGGAAGTGTCTGGCAGATTGGGCAAATTGCCGTTGAGAATTCCCAATGCGTTGTTCTCGTTGACACCGTAGTCATTGCCGAACTCGGTTAGGAAGAAGCGCATGTAACCGAATCGGAAGTCGTTTAGGAAATTTGACGAAAAGATGTGGCTCCATCCTAAGGCTGGAGCATGGTTCTGGGAATTTGAGTAAGGCCCTCCCTGCATGAACCGATTGCCCGGCGAGGGGCTGACATACGCGCGCTGAGCAAAAGTCTCGCGTGCAAAAAGATGATCTTTCGGCGTCGGCTGCCAATCTCCTTTGACATCGAACTGTGGCAAATTCTCAGTGGTAACCACGTTGGTGTCGTAATTGTTGAAATCTCCAGGAAGGTTGGGCAGCGGATAGATGTTAGCTACGGCCTGTGCGATGGGGTTGATATTCGTGACGATGTTATTTTGATACGGTTGTCCGGTCTGCGGATTGTAGGCCTGCGTCTGCCCGGTCAGGATGCCGTTGCGCATGTTTTGAGTCGGCACGGAGATGAGAAAAGTGGATCCTGCATTCTGCAGCAACTGCTGAGAGTCCATAAAGAAGAACAATTTGTTCTTTATGATTGGGCCTCCTAGTGTTCCGCCGAACTGATTGGAGTGGTAGGGCGACTTTGTGAGAGCGAAATAGTCTGTCGCATTGAGATCGTTATTTCTGACGTACTCGAAGACCTCACCGTGGAGTTTGTTGGTTCCCGATTTGATGGTGACATTGACAATTGCACCCCCAAATGATCCGTACTCAGCCTGTGGATCGGCGGTCTCGACCTTGAACTCTTCGATGGAATCAAGCGGCGGCGTAATCGTCAGATAACCATTTCCCGGTTCGGCGTCGTGGACGCCGTCAATCATTACGTACTCCCCTTGAAACGGTAAGCCATTGACCGAAGCCTCGATATTGCCGACAGAACCACCGGCGGCGGGATCTTCGGCCGAATCACTTCCGGAGTTGCCCGAGGAAACGGCGCCAGGAACGACAGTTACCAACTGCTCGAACATGCGTCCGTTGAGCGGGAGTTTTTCTGCTTCCTGATGGCCAATCACTTGACCAAGATCGGATGAGGTTGTCTGCACGACTGGAGGCAGGGCGTTCACGCTCACTTGCGTCTCGACCGAACCAGGATGGAGCGCCAAATCGACACGCGTGGTTTGTTGCACATTCACCACAGCATTCTTGGCGACCTCGACGCTGAATCCGGGCGCGGTTGCCGAGATTGTATAGGTTCCCGGAACGAGATTAGGGACCGTGTAGATGCCGTCCGCGCTCGATTCGGTCTTGTATGAAGCGTTGGTGGCGTCCGAGATGACAGCGATTTTTGCGTGAGCGACCGCGGCCCCCGTCGAGTCGGAGATCGTTCCGGTCAGCGCTCCGTAGGTGACCTGGGCGCTGGCTTGGACAACCAGCACACAGGACAAAACAACCAGCGCACTTAAAAGGCTGAGCCAGGTAGGAAACTGCTTCATGAGGGCCTCCTGAAGGGTTAGAAATCTGTGATTTCAGTCACCAGCAATCTCTGTCCTGGTCTCTAATCGACGGATAGCTGGAACTCATTCGTCATGAGTCAATTGCCGTGGACGCGTTTGCAAACGCAAACATCAAACCGTACAATTCCGCAGTGAACGGATACGTTTTCATCAGACATGCTGTGAACGGGGACTTTCCGTTTAAGAATCAACAACCTGCCACGATCGCGGACTGGTTCTATGACGGACACAGGGTCTTGGTTCCCTTCCAATGCTTTTGACCCTTTATGCTCGGAACCATACGCGTCGGACTTTTTTGGTGTCTAGTTAACGAGGGCTACGGATTTGTTAAACGGCGTTATACAATCGGCCCAAGCTGAATGGTGAAGCGCTATTGAGCGCTGTCTACGCTTGAATTTACGAGACGTTACAAGAGACGTTACACGGTTAGATGTGCGGGTTTTCGAGAATGGGGCGGCAACGTTTCTGCCGAGAGAGCGAGGAATGCATGACGACCGCGCTGACGTCCTCCCAAAAGGAGCACGAGGAATTCTCTGTGGAACGCCTGAAAGAGCAGATTGATCGAATTTCCAAGTCGCGGGCCTTTGAGAACTCGCAGACATTGCAACGCCTGCTTCGATATCTGGCCGCCAAATCGAATGAGACTCCTGGAGAACAAATTAAGGAATACACAATTGGAGTGGAAGCTCTGGAGAGAAGGCCGAGCTTCGATCCCAAGGAAGATACAATCGTTCGCGTTCAGATTCACCGGCTTCGCGAGAAGCTTCTGGAGTACTACGAAGGCGAAGGCATTCGGGATCCCATTCGCGTAACGATTCCCAAGGGTCGGTATTTGCCCAATTTCGAGGCCTTGACGCTGCCCATTCCGACCTCCCCAAAATCCGCACCACGCTCTGGGAATGCCATCACTGGCGAGAATTCGGCGGCCACTGATCTCGAAGTCGCCCATTCGCCGCAGGAAGCATCAAGGCCACGATTTGTGCGCGCTGTTGCACTTCGTGCGGCGATAGTAATGCTTGCTGCGGCTGCATGCTTTCAGGCCGGATGGATGTTAAGAAGCCGATCTTCCAGACGGCCTGGCGGTGATCGATCGTTTCAGTTTTCATCCGAGCTAACCAAAGCAGATCTCACACGAACTTTCTGGGCCGACATTCTCGGCAATGATTCGGCCCCGGTGATTGTCTATACCAATTTTCTTTATATTCTGGATGATTCTGGTGACCTATTTTCCTATCCGGAGGGAGCCGTCGACAAGCGTGGGGTGCCGGTCGATCCTAATTTAGCGCGACGGTACGCTTCAAACCCTTCACTCGTCGGCAAGGCTGGTAAAGTCTACTATGAGAGCGGCTATACGGGAACTGGGGACCTCGAAGGCGCATCAGCACTGGAGCACCTCTTCGCGCAGATGGGTCTTACTCCCACAGTCAGATCGATTCGTGACCTTACGACGGAAGAACTCAAGGAACATAGCGTAATCGTGCTCGGTTCGACGTTGCAGCACGTCGGCGCAGAACAACTGGTTCCGACCGGAGACTTTGTTTTCGGATATTCCACGGGACGACATGACGGATGGGGAACAGAAATCGTCAACCTGCGTCCAGAGACAGCGGAATCCAGCGCATACAAGACGGAGCGCGATCCCGACACCCTCGCCCTA
>Ga0210395_10003830_pt1 | contig 11548 bp, 9 predicted proteins | sample IncBWH4OmetaG_FD_150861 | JGI IMG/M metagenome (GOLD analysis project Ga0210395, IMG submission 150861) | Forest soil microbial communities from Barre Woods Harvard Forest LTER site, Petersham, Massachusetts, United States - Inc-BW-H-4-O ...
GGAAGTCCACGTTGCTCAATGCACTCGTGGGGGAAAAACTCGCGATTATTTCGCCGAAGCCGCAGACTACGCGGAACCGCATTCAGGGCGTGGTGCACGTTCCCAAGCGCAAAGGCAAGGGCGGCGGGCAGATCGTCCTCGTCGACACTCCGGGCGTTCACAAGCCCGACTCATCCCTGGGTCGCAAAATGATGGTCGAGGTGCGCGAAGCGCTGGAGGGCTGCGATCTGGTGCTGGTGATCATGGACGTCACGCGCAAGTTCGATCCCCGGGATCAGTTTGCGCTGGACTTGTTGCGGCGGCCGAAGACGAAAGCGTTTCTGATCCTCAATAAAGTTGACCTGATCCGGGAGAAATCGAAACTACTGCCGCTGATCGAGCAATACCGCAAGCTCTATAACTTCGCCGAGGTGGTGCCGATTTCCGCGCTGAAGCGCAACGGGCTCGACACCTTGCTCGACATGGTGATCGCGACTCTGCCCGCTGGTCCAGCCTACTTTGCCGAAGATCAAGTCACGGATCAGCCGGCGCGGTTCATGGCCGCGGAAATTATCCGCGAACAACTGCTGCTGAATACCAGCGAAGAGATTCCTTACGCGACCACCGTGATGGTGGATAACTTCGAGGAAGGCGCGCGGCTTACGCGCATTGCGGCGACGATTTATTGCGAGCGCGATGGGCAGAAGGGAATCCTGGTCGGTAAGGGCGGGCAGATGCTGAAGAAGATTGGCACGTCCGCCCGGCTGCAGATCGAGCGCATGCTCGAGACCAAAGTTTTTCTTGAGCTTTACGTGAAGGCGGAGCCAGGATGGCGCGATTCGCGCCGCTTCGTCGAAGAACTGGACTGGCGCCGCCAGTTGGAGCACCGGATGTTGGAACACGGGACTCCGCAGCTTCGCACACCGGAAGGTCGCACGCCGGAACCGCTTGCTCGGGAAGATCGTCCCGGGAAGTCGAGTGCGCCCGCGGTAACGATTGCGGACGACGTTCGTAACCCCACGGAAGACTGACGTTGTGGTATGTTAACGAGCGCCTCGAATGTGGCGGCCATTGCCGGATTTACGCGGTGCCGCTAGAATTTGGATAGGCCCGCAGTCACAATATCCAGCAAACGGGCGGACAGGGGACCAACGGGCCAACCATGGAATCTGGGGATTCTTCCGAGGAACAACTTCCGGAGCACGATTTCGATCCAGCACAACTTGACCTGCGCGTGCGAGTCACGCTTTCGGCCGACCGCAAGGCCGTAGACCCGGTCGTGGAACAGGTCATGGAGTATGTGCGCAAGATGAAGAACGTCGAGGGCAAGGAAGACGCGATCGAACTGGCCCTCCAGGAAGCGCTGGCCAATGCCGTGGTTCACGGCGCCAAGGAAGATCCCACGAAAGTCGTGGAGTGCATCGTGGCGTGCGACGAGCAGCGCGGCCTCCTCATTATCGTGCGCGATCCCGGCCCGGGTTTCGATCCACAAGGAATTCCCAGTTGCACCATGGGCGAGAATCTCTACTCCAATCACGGCCGCGGAATTTTCCTCATAAACCAACTCATGGATGAAGTGAAGTTCCATAAGAACGGAACTGAGATTCACATGGTGAAGCGGTAGTCGCCCTCCCGCATCTTGGGTTACAAACCAATCCTTCGATCTGGGCGTCCTCCGGCTGCGCCAGGAAATCATCACGAGCTGGCGATTTTCTTCCCCAGATTGTCCGTGACTCAGGCAAAATGATCGCACTATGAACCTCAAGAGACTGTTCTTCTACGCGACGCTGCCTGCCCTGGTCCTGATCGCGAGCGCGGTTTACGCTGCCGGACCGTTTGAAGTGACGATCGAGCGCGGCGTGACGGCGAAGATGCGCGATGGCGTTGTTCTTCGAGCCGATATTTACCGTCCCAAGGCCGAGGGAAAGTTTCCCGTCCTGCTGCAACGCACGCCTTACAACAAGAGCAATGGAGTCAGCTTCGGAGTTCGCGCGGCGGCGCGCGGGTTTGTCACCATTTTTCAAGACGTTCGCGGACGCTATTCTTCCGAAGGCGAGTGGTACACCTTCAAGAATGAATCCAATGATGGCTACGACTCGGTAGAGTGGGCCGCAGCACTGCCGTATTCCAGCGGCAAGGTGGGAATGTTTGGCGGATCGTATGTCGGCGCGACCCAGATGCTGGCGGCGATTGTGCATCCCCCGCACCTGGCGGGTATTTGCCCGGTAGTTACGGCAAGCAACTACCACAACGGATGGACGTACCAAGGCGGCGCGTTCGAACAGTGGTTCGACGAATCGTGGACGTCCGGGCTTGCGCAAGATACATTCGATCGGACGGTCGCGCATAACACCAACGCTCTGCTGGGAATGGGGAAGCTGCCCGTGACCAGCTATCCGCTGTTCAACTTTCCCGACTCGTCGTCGGATATTTACACATCCAAAGCGCTCGCGCCTTATTTCCTCGACTGGCTGGCTCACCCCGACTACGACGATTATTGGAAGCGCTGGTCGATCGAAGAGCATTACGCCGACATCAATGTTCCCTCGCTCACAGTAGCTGCGTGGTATGACATTTTTCTGGGCGGATCACTGCGTAATTATGTAGGCGTTCGAGCGCGCGGAGGAGATGCGGCGCGCTCCGGGCAGCGTTTGCTGGTGGTGATCGGGGGACACGCGGGGGATGGGCGGAAAATTGGCGATGTTGATTTTGGACCGGCCGCGGCTCAGTTCAACGAGGACGAAGTGATCTTGAGTTGGTACGAATACTTGCTCCAGGGAGTACAGAATCGATTCGCCAAAGAGAAGCCGGTCAAGCTCTTTGTGATGGGACGAAACGAATGGCGGGAGGAAGATGACTGGCCGCTGGCGCGAGCGCAAAGCACTAAATACTTTCTGCACTCGGATGGCGGCGCAAATTCACTGCACGGGAGCGGCAGCCTTTCCGCCGCGCCTCCACGTAAGGAATCTCCGGATCATTATGTGTATGACCCTGCGAATCCCGCACCGACCGTTGGCGGCCCATTATGCTGCGACAGTTGGCACCTGCCGCCGGGGCCGCGCGATCAACGTTCGATGGAAGCCCGCGACGATGTCTTGATTTACTCCACTCCCGCGTTCATCCAGGACACGGAAATTACGGGGCCCATTAGCCTGGAGCTGTTCGCGAAATCGACCGCCGTGGACACGGATTTCACCGCCAAGTTAGTAGACGTGGCACCGGATGGTTTCGCACAGAACCTGACGGAAGGGATTCTCCGGGCACGCTATCGCGACTCGCAGGAAAAATCTGTGCTGATGAATCCTGGGCAGGTTTACAAGTTCACCATCGATTTGTGGGCGACCAGCAACGTGTTTCTCAAAGGGCATGTGTTGCGCCTGGAAGTTTCCAGCAGCAATTTCCCCCGCTTCGACCGGAACTTGAATACTGGAGAGGCGCAGGGCTCGGGAGAACAATTTACTTCAGCCACCAATACCATCTATCACGACGGCGAACATCCCTCGGCATTGGTGTTGCCAGTGGTGGCGCCGCGTTGAGCGCGATACGGCCTGTTTTTCCGTAGTGTAATGAACCTGCAGTTCCTATTGTCATGTCAGCGCAGATGTTGATGCGAAGGATGAAAATGTTCAAGGCAATGCAGTGGGGTTTGCGATGTTTGGCGCACACTTGCGGACGAGCTAGCCGACGCGCGCTCGAACAGCCGTGGATTTTGCGCGTTTGTTTTCGCGGATCTGGTCGGTTGTAAACTCGCCTCCGCAAACACTGCAGCGCCAGCCAGATGTGGCGTGCGCAATGACGGGCACGGATTGCTGATCGGTGCTCCGGGCTCTCACCAGTTCGCTGCTGCAGCGCGGACACTGTCGTTGAATCATAAACTCCGAATCATAAACTCCTGCGGAAGAAACGTCTCCTGACGTGGGGGAAATCAGTTGCCAGCACGGATCGTCCGAACTTCCTCAGCCGTAAGGCGGGAAGCATCACAATAGCCGTATCCCTTCAGACAGGCCGCGTAATTTCGCTTGTGCTCGGCGTCCGCCAGTGTCTTGGCTTCCGGGGCAGTCAGTTTTGTGTAGTCGCAGGTTTCCTGCCCGTCTTTACAAGCCGCGAGATTGCGCTGGTGTTCCGAGTAGGCTGTCTGTTTGGCTTGCAGCGGGCTGAGTTTGGAATGGTCGCATTCGTCCCAACCGTTTTCACAATTTTGCGCATTGCGCTGGTGTTCCGCAGCAGTTACGTCATTGGTTTCGGAAGAAGTCAGCTGGGAATGATTGCACAGGCCGGTGCCGTGCTTACAGTCGGATGTATTGAGTTGATGTCTGGCGGCGGCGACTGCGCTGGCCTCTGATGGACTCAGGGTCGAGTGGTTACAGGCCCCTGACCCGTCCTTGCAGTCGGCGACATTTCGCATGTGCTCTGCCGTGGACGAATCACGCGCCTCGGATGGCGTCAGTTTGGAGCGGTCGCACGAACTGATTCCCTGGTTGCAATCGGAGACGTTGCGTTGGTGATCGGCAACTGCCAATGCTGTGGTTTCCGGTTCCGTCAGTTTCGAGTGATTACAGGAGGCGTATCCGTTCCTGCAGTTGGCAACATTACGTCCATGGGCAGCCAGAGCTACCTCCGCCAATTGCGGTTCGCTCAGCTTGGACCGATCGCAGGCTTCGCGGCCGGCCTTGCAGGCCTCCAGGTTTTGCGCAGCATCGGAGGACTGAGCAACCGCAAGAATCGGCAAAAGAGCGAGGCACGCGACTTGTGCCCAATGCGATCTTCGTTGACTGGCTGTCATGACGTTTCCTTGTTAAAGCGTAAGGACCACATTTGTAATGAGAGACTGGCACAGAATTTGTTGAGCTGACCGGAACGGGGGTGCCGTTCCGGTCCGCCCAAATCCGTCTTGCAGTTATTTCGAGTCTTCCTTTACTTCGGCGATTCTTGCCTGTTGGCCTGCTTCGGCTACAGCCTTCAGGAATGCATCAGAGCTTCGCGGCGTCGTCACTTGTCCTGAGAGAATGCTGCGGAACCTCATGTGCTTGCCGTAGATCGCTTCCGTGGAGTCATTGTCCTGCTCGACGACCGCGCCTTCCAGAGTCAGGCCAGCGAATATGCCCTTCGAACGCGAGTAGGTCAGCATTTCCGTGTTCATCTTCCAGTCCGTCCCCGCGGACGCATGACGTCCGACTGGGCCCGCTGCTACCGATCCTTCGCCCGTCAGTTCAAACTTACTTGAGAGCAGATGCTGCAACCCCCGGTCGTTCATGACCAGCATGACCAGGTCGACATCCTCAACGCCGATCTGCAATCCCCAGCTTCCTCCACCGACGGAGATGAACGCCGGAGCGCTCCAGCCCTCAGCCGTGCGGCACGTGGCCACACCGCGTCCGTGCTTTCCACCGAATACGAAGCCACCTTTGATCAGGTCGGGCACGACCACAATGCATTTCGCGCCGTTCAGAACTTCTTCCGGGATGCCCTTGTCCGGAGTCGACATGATCGCGTGAAGAACGGCCACGGATCGATCCATGCGGTCCACCGAATCCTCGCGCGCCGAGCCCGCAAATGCGAAGGTTCCAAACATCGCCATGGCGGTCATTATTAACAGTGACATTGGTTTTTTCATGAATTGTTTTCCTTTTAAGTGCTGCGGAACTAAGAGGAGACAACTTCAGATAGCTGACTTAGCTCAGGAGACCTGAAAGAGAGAGAGGGATTGCTCGTCTCAAGAACCATGATGGCGCAGGCTGTTCGCAATAGATGGTCTGAATTGCTCACTTCGAACTCGCTGACCGATTTGGTCCATCGCTTTATTCGTCCGTTTGTGCTTTGCGAGCCCTGACATGTGAGCAATCCGGCTCAGAATCGACGGTAGGATCCTGCCATGCTGAGCTGTCGGAAATCGGATGACCGAAAGGCTCGCGGCTGACCCTGATCTCGCGAGGGACGCTGTGAAGGAGAAGCAAAAGGTGAATCGATGAACCGGTTTCTTGCCTTCTTCGCGCGACTGGGAGCACTTCGGCCGCAGTCCCAGCCATTTCAAACACAAAGAATGTGCCCATCCTGCGGATTGATCACACCGCGCGCGAAACGATTGTGCCTGGAGTGCGGGAAGCCGCTCAACACCATTCCACCCAATCCACAGGAAGTAAAACAAGAAGGATGAACCGAGGAGATTCATATGCTTTGGACGATTGTTGCGGTACTGCTGATTCTGTGGCTCTTAGGCTTCAGCCTGCACGTGGCCGGTGGTCTGATCCATCTGCTGCTGATTGTGGCCCTGGTTGTGGTCGTCATTAACTTACTGAGCGGACGTCGAGGCACGATCTGAACACTTCAGAAGGTGCGAGTGCAACGGAGTGGAAATGAATGCGAGTTCGGATTAGTTGACTTGCCCTGTCCGAATCTTCCTCCAAACTCCCCGGAGAGAAGGGAACATCCTTCGCGTTGACCGGCCTCAGTATTTCTTCCGTGCGCAAAGTCGGCTCGGTCCGCCCGACTTGGTTAACAGAACAATAAACAATGAAGGCCCAGGCCGAGCAAAGACTCGAACTGTGCTTTCTTGCTCAGACGGCGACCGACGGTAAGTGAGACAGTTCGATCAGAATTTATTTGCGAACCAGACAGAGCTTGCAGTTTGTCTCGGGCGGAATCGTACCCCTCCATGCGCGCAGCCCGCAGCCGTACAGCATTACCGGGCACGCCAAGGATGATCGGGCAAAAGGAATCAAATCATGAGTATCACTCGTTCCATTCGTTCCCTGCTGTTTGCGCTCTTCTTGGTCGCCATGTCGGCGGCAGCCTACGCGCAACTCAGTGTCTCAATCTCATTTGCTCCTCCGGAGTTGCCGGTCTACGAGCAGCCTCTCTGTCCTGAAGACGGCTATCTTTGGACGCCCGGATATTGGGCCTATGCCGACGACGCGGACGGTTATTACTGGGTCCCGGGCACTTGGGTGATGGCTCCGGAACCTGGTCTGCTCTGGACTCCGGCCTATTGGGGTTGGGGCAACAACGGGTATGTTTTCAACCAGGGCTACTGGGGTGAGCAGGTAGGTTTTTATGGCGGCGTCAGTTACGGTTATGGATATTACGGTGACGGCTATCAAGGCGGACGCTGGCAGGGCGGACAGTTCTACTACAACCGGTCGGCGAGCAACGTGAATGTCACCAATATTCACAACGTCTACAACACGACGATTATCAACAACAGCACCAACCGCGTCAGCTACAACGGCGGCAGTGGCGGAATCAGTGTTCGTCCCACGACTCAGCAGGAGTCCATTTCACATGAGCGGCACATTGCTCCGGTCGCGGCTCAGACCCAGCATGCGCAGGAGTCCCGTAGCAATCCCCAGCAGCGCGCGTCCGTGAACCACGGCACGCCTGCGGTCGCAGCTACTCCCAGGCCCGGGGCCTTCAGCGATCAAGCCGCCGTGCACGCTAAACCGACCGGGACGCCCTATAACGCTCCGGTGAATCGCGCGGCCGCTCAGCCGCCGGCCAATACTCCGGCCGCGCGCGCAGAGAGCAATCCGGCTCGTTCCGATCGGCCTGTGCCGACGAATCAGCCGGAGTCGAACCGCGCACCAGCCGCGAGGCCCAACGAGGCGCAGCCGAATCGACCCGAGCCGAATAAGCCTGAGCCGAATCGTGCGCCGACAACGCAGCCCGATCGACAGCCCGAGCCGAGTCGTTCACCTGCGGCCCAGCCCAACAATCGGCCAGAGTCCACCCGAAGTGAACCGCCTCAACGGCCGGTGACCCCGCCGCCGAGCCAACGTTCGCAGCCCGAGCGTGCATCGCCCCCGTCCGGGCCCCGACCTACGGCGCAACCACCGCAACATGCCCAACCGGCGCCGGCAAAGCCTGAGCCGAAAAAGTCGGAAGAAAAGCCGAAACAGAACGAGAAACCACAATAACCGATTGCGTCAATCTTGATTGCACTACTCCGGGCATCCTGAATTCTCAGGGTGCCCGATTCTTTCGCGCCGTGGGGATCTGAAGAATGCAACTCGGATTTATTCAAAAGCTGTCGCTGCCGCTGGTTCTGTACGCTGCGCTAACGCCTGCGGTAGCGCAAAACTCGGCAGGCATAGGCGAAGGCGGGTGCGGGCAGATCGCGAGCCAGTTCCCTCACACTGCATCCACATTCGTTCATGGCGTTGGGGCGGCGCCTCGCAACGCAATCCGGCCGCGCAATCTCAAGTGGGAGTTGCCCATTGCCGCGGCCACTGGCTTGTTGATCGCAACCAGTGACCATCACATCAACAGCCACATTCGGTCGCCTTCCTTCGTGAACGCCTCGACCCTCGGATCCAACATTGGTCTTGGAATCGAGCTTGGAACGGCGGGGATGATGTATTTCGTGGGTTGCCCGGGGGATCGCTCGCCGTACGCCGCAAACACGGGCTGGGTTGCCCTGGAGGCGATGGGCGCGGCGTCGCTGATGGACTATGGCTTCAAGGTCGCCACCAACCGTCAATATGCCTACGCCCCCAACACTCACGGAGAGTTTTGGGAAGGCGGAAAGTCGTTTCCTTCGGGGCATGCCGCGGTGAGCTTCGCATTCGCCAGTGTCATTGCTCATCGCTATCCGAGGAATCATTGGCTCAAGTGGAGTGTCTATGGGCTCGCTGCGGGAGTCAGCCTGGCACGAGTCGGAGGCAAGAAGCATTTCGCATCGGACATTCTGGTGGGAAGTACTCTCGGATATGTGACGGGAACTTACCTGGCATCGCACTAGCACCGGGCCGCCCGAGAGCAGAACTGTGACGCCAAGACTAGTCGTGAAGAACGACATTCAGCAGGGAACTGTGGACCTGCAAGGCTCCCTCGGTCCCGCCGGCGTAGTGAATGAAACCCAGCTTCCGGAACCGGTTCATGAAAAAGCTGACCCGCGAACGGGTCGTTCCGACCATGTCGGCCAGCGTCTCTTGGCTGATCTTAGGGACGACCGTTTCCGGAATGCCTTCCTTGCCAAAATGCGCCAGCAGTAGAAGGACGCGGGCCAGTCGTTTCTCACTGGAGTTGAACAACTGGTCGACCAGATCTTCCTCGTAACGGATATTACGCGCCAGCAAATAAGCCACGAACATTTCAGACAGGGTGGGTTCGCGATGAAGCGCATCCATCATGGTTTTCTTTTCCACTCGGAGAATCTCGCAATCGGTCATCGCCGCCGCGGAGCCCATCCTTAAGAGCTGGCCCGCCAGCGAACCTTCCCCAAAGAAATTTCCCTGGTTGACGATCGCAATGGTGGCTTCTTTGCCGATCTGGGATACGACGGTGAGCCGCACTTTGCCTTTTTGCACGTAGAAGACAGCGTCAGCGCTGTCCCCCTGCGAAAATATCGACTGCTTTTTCGCGACGATCAGGATCTTCCTGCCGTCGCCAATGGTCGCGAGGAAGGTGTCGGGATCGAATCCGCCGTTTTTCTTGGATGCCGCCGCAAGTTTCATCTCCTAATGATTATAGTCAGACGTAGGCCCGAACCTGCTAAATCGCCGGCACTTTAAATATTTGCGAAGTGTGCAATTCAGGGCAGTAATCCAGCCGGAATCAAGCGACACTGATCGGTTCCTTCGTCCTGCCGCAGCGATTCTTTGTGTTCGCATTTGTTGTTCATTCCAATCTGCGCATCACCATCGCCGCAAATTCCCAACAATAGTGTTCACAATTGAACAGCCTTCTTTCGCCGAACCATCCAATATACGTACTGCAAACGGACAGAGGCTAACGCACTGATTCGTTGCTGGTCACGAAACCATTTCCCAGGTTGTTCGTGATTTCTCAGGAGAAATTAAATTTAAATGATTAAGAAAACTGTTTTCCTCGCGGTTCTCGCTCTCGCGCTTCCCTTGGCGGCGTTTGGCGGCAGCAGCGTTGACTTCACCAACAGCGGCGGTACTCTTGCAGGCACCAATAGCGGTCTGACCCTGACCGGATCGGTGCTGGTCGCCGTGAATGGCCTGGGCGGCGGGCTGATCACGGGAAATAATCTTGGAACGGTGAGCTTCAGCACCGGCGCCCTCAGCAGCGGCTCCCTGCAAATGGGAGGCACGTTTGCCACGGGCGGAATGTTCAATATCACGGGAAACGGCACCGACGGCATTCCCACCGGCACCATTTTCAACGGTTCCTTCACCGGGCCCGTGACCTGGACATTGATGACTCTCGCCAACGGAACGCACAACTACACGCTGACCGGTTCCCTGACCGGGACCTGGTATAACGGCGCCACGCTCGATGGAGCGACCGTCCAGCTCACCATCAACACAGGCAAGGGCTTCTTCAACGGGCAGACCAATATTTCCAGCGGTGACACTACCTTCGCAACCGTTCCCGAGCCGGGATCGCTCGGCCTGCTGGGAACCGGCTTGCTCGGCATTGCCAGCCTCGTCCGGCGCAGATTGCAGGCGTCGCACGCCTAAGTGCGCTGCATTGGCCTTCGCGCAACATGCAAGAGAGCTGTTATTTGGATAGCGCGGAGGCGAAGCAGATTTCCCAGCTCAACGCGGCAGGGGCCGCAACGGGTTAGCGCGGAGTCCCCTTAGAGAATTCGACGAAAGCTAGTTCTCATCGAGCCTGGGATTGCCCCATCGAGTTATTTGTCTGAGCCGGCCAAGCGCCGGTCCCGATGCGGTTCCGTGCGGGGCAGGCCAGTGCTCAACTCGCACCTTTCTCCGGGTTTTGCTCCACAGGTCGGGCAGCGCACCGACAGGGCCAGTTTTTTCTTGGTCTTCATGGCTTCACAATGCATCGTTCTCCGCGAACAAACTGGTCAATAGTGATCAGTTTGCGAGGCATATTCGTTGGATACTGAAAAGCTACACATCTCAAGTCCCAGCAACCGGTAATGCTCCCCGGGCCGATGTAACGGTTGGCCCCTTGCCGGTACCGGTTTTCACTGAAGTCAGGACGACAATGTCGCTAACCAAGGCAGCGCTACTACCTAAGGTTCTCCTTGAAGTCGTCGGCCCGCGGCCCATCTTGCAGGAAATGGCAGCCGCTCCTAAGACCCGATGGCATTCGAAGCCATCGCTGCCCAGCCGAATCGCGGTGATCGGAAATTATCTTCCGCGACATTGTGGAATCGCCACGTTCACGACCGACCTGTGCACTGCCATTTCCGCGGAGTACGGTGCGGCTCGACTGATGGCGCTCCCGGTCAACGACACCGACGAAGGGTATGACTACCCTTCGCGCGTACGCTGGTCGCTGGCCCAGGACGACCTGAAGTCGTATGAGGACGCGGCCGAATTCCTGAACTTCAACAACATTGACATGGTGTGCCTGCAGCACGAGTACGGAATTTTCGGCGGCCTGGCGGGCAGCCATATCCTGCACTTGCTACGCGGCTTGAAGATGCCCGTAGTCACCACGCTGCATACGGTTCTGCGCGAGCCTGATCCGAACCAGTTGCGGGTGATGGAAGAGATCGCGGAGCTGTCCGACCGCCTCATCGTCATGAGCCAGCTGTCGGGCCAGTTCTTGCAGGAAATTTTCAAGGTGCCGGGCAACAAGATCGACATGGTGCCGCATGGAGTTCCCGACCTGCCATTTCTGGATCCAAATTTCT
>Ga0210395_10003831_pt1 | contig 11547 bp, 10 predicted proteins | sample IncBWH4OmetaG_FD_150861 | JGI IMG/M metagenome (GOLD analysis project Ga0210395, IMG submission 150861) | Forest soil microbial communities from Barre Woods Harvard Forest LTER site, Petersham, Massachusetts, United States - Inc-BW-H-4-O ...
GCTTCGACTTTGGCGTCGGCGTCGGCGTATTTTTTGGTGAAGCGTTCGACGCGGCCGGCGGTGTCAATCAGCTTTTGTTTGCCGGTGAAGAAGGGGTGGCAATTGGAGCAGATTTCGACGTTTAGCCTGTCGCCCTTGATGGTCGAGCGAGTTTGGAAATTGTTGCCGCAGGCGCAGTGTACGGTTACAGCGTGATAATCGGGGTGAATACCGGGTTTCATGAGGCTCCATTCGTTCGCGTCCGGTCTGCACGGCTGACTCATTCTCGGGGGAGAAGGACTGCACCCCTAGAGGGGTGCGCTACAGCCGCGTCGCTAGGTCGCGAGGCAAACGCTAATTATACGGGATATTGGCGAGATTTCAAAATCGAGGGCCGAGGGACAAATTCCAAATGCCTTTAGTACGTAGTGGAATTCACGCTGGAACTGGACTATGTTTTCGGTCCGAGATTGATTCGGGATGGGGGGTGGAGAATGAGCTGGATACGTGGGATGGGCCTGGCTGTCGCGTTTGGTGTGATGGTGACGGTTGCGTTTGGAGCCGGTGCCGGTAGCTCGAAGGAAGAGATCGATGCATTCAACAAGCGATATGTCGAGATGCATTTGAAAATGGATACTGCGGGGATATTCGCCACATGGGCGGAAGACGGTGTGAGTTTGATGCCAGGGGAAGCGCCGTTGATAGGAAAGAAAGCGATTGTGGCGTGGGTGGAAAATATTCTTTCACAGATGCCGGGATACAAAGTGGTGAAAGAAGAAATAGATTTTCACGATATACAGATCTCGGGAGACTGGGCTTCGGAATGGGCGAGCGAGCATCAGGTTGTGCAGCCGCCGGATAGGAAGCCGGTGGTTGATTCGCGGGGAAAAATGGCGCTGGTGCTGCACCGCGAGGCGGATGGAGAGTGGAAGGTGAAGCAGGAGATGTGGAACCAAGCGCCGAAGCAGTGAGCGTATGAACTTGCGCGCGCTGTGTTGAAAGACTGCGCGTTGGTTTTGTCTTCGAGATGAGAGTTTTGTTTCGACGGGTCTACGTTTTGGAAAAACGCCAGCGGGTGGCGGATTCGGCGAAGTTTGGGGCGTGCTCATCCTGGCCGAAGGCGGTTTCGGGTTCGACGCGGTAAATGTTGCCGCCGGAAGACTCGAGGAGAGGTTCGACGTCACCGCCGTATTTTTTGTTGTAGACGGCGGCGAGGCGCTTCCAAACGGCGCGATCTTTGATTTCCTTTGGGACGCCTTCGACGATGACGGCTTCGTCAGCTTGCTCGGTGCCAATCGAGCAGTAATTGTGCGCGGCGATGTTTTTGGCTTTGCGGGTATTTGGGCCAGTGCTGAACCAGAAAGCGTCTTCCCACCAGACTCCCCAAACCAGCATGAGATGAGGTCGGCCACCCGGGCGCGTGGTGGCGATCCAATAGTTGTGGGATTTTTCTAGACGCTCGAGGGCCCAGTTCCAAGGCTTTAGGCCTTTGGACGGATCCTTGGGCATGTCGGCGAAATCGGGCCAGTAGGGGCGGCTTGCCGTGGGTTCGTTCATGAGAGGCTCCGTGTTCGATGGTTTGCCAGGCGAGATTCTAGCAGGGCCGGGGGTGTCGCCGGAATTGGGAATCGAAGAAGCGGTGATGGCGATAGTACAGCGCTCGCCAGTGTTTGCGCTTGCAGGAGGGATTTGCTTCGCGTAGCTTCGCAGGCATGCGCGTAGAGGCGGTTGGAGAGATGCCAAAGCGGATGGGAAGAAGCGGTGTCGTCGCAAGTGGCGCCGCGGTCGGCTTGGCGATTAAGAATTTCCTTTTGGCGATAGACAGTGACGATTCACTGTTTTGTGTGGCGCAACCACTGGCGGGGCCATTGGCGGATGAATTGGCGGACGGCCGCGTTTATTTTGGGGATATTGTTCTCGAGTTTCGGCGGAGCGAATTGAGCCAGCAGAGGAGCCTGCATTTTCTTTTGCTAGAGAAACTTATCGAGCTCCTAAAGGAAGCGGGATCGCAGGAGACTCTTGAGACGACACTTTGCTTGACGTCGGGGAGTATCTCAATGAGCAGTTCAGGCCGGCAAGAAAAGCAAAATCAGAAAGAACTCGCGTTGTGGATCAGACTCGCCGCCAAAGGTGAATCGGCCGAACAGGCGGTGCTGCGCTGGGGCCTGGGGCTTGCACATATTCAGCAGGCGCTGCTTTTTACCTCACGGCATTTGCGATTGCATTTGGCGCAGACGGGCGGTTGATTCTGGGGAGAAGCACGCGAGAATCAGACTTGGGTTGAGAAAGCTGTGGTTCAGGAGACGAATGCGCAGCCAATGCGATAGGCGCCTTGCGGCGTGCGCTGGAACCAAACGGGCTTTAGACTGACGCGTACGGGCGGAAGAATGGGGACGTGCAAGACTGCAAGAATACTATCCGGGATTTCTTCCTGAGATTCCAGTTCCAGGGCGACACCACCAAAGCCGAGATCCAGGACACGAGCGCGACGAACTCCCTGATCGCCGAGAACTGCATAAGCGTTTGTACCGGACATGGAGACACGCTCGGCTTTGCGCGCGATGGCGTAGACGCGGGCTGGTGGCGGGACAACCAAAGCTTGGGCGCTGGAAGTTCCAGGCGCGGTCGCAGGAGTTGCGGCCGTGGTAGCAGATTCAGATCTTTCCGACGGGCGCTTGGATTCGAACGGAATGGGCTTGGGAGCGGGAGGCTGGCGCTCGGAAGGAGCTGCGGATTCCGAGGCCGGAGAGGAAGAAAGCTGGGTGCGAGAGCCTCCAGTGGGCGTCTTGCTGTGGTTTGCATGCTTCAACTGGTAAAGACGCTCATCGGCGACGCGAATTAATTGATCGGCTTGATCGCCGTCTTGGGGAAAGGTAGCGACGCCGTGGTCCATGTTGACGCTCACACCCATCTGGAAGTGGGCTATCGATTCTTCAAACACGGTGCCAACGCGGCGGCTGAGAGCCAGAGCTTGGGCCGCATCGGTTTGCGGCAGCAGGAGGGAGAACTCGTCGCCGCCGATACGAAAGGCGGAATCCGAGGTGCGCAGAGCTTTTTTCAATGTTGTCGCGGCGGCGCGCAAAACTTCATCGCCGCGAGGATGGCCGTACTTGTCGTTGACTTCCTTGAAGCGGTGCAAGTCGAGAATGACGAGGCCGAGAGGCTGACCGTAACGGCGGGCGCGATTGAGTTCTTTTTCGAAAACTTCGCTAAAGAGGCGCCGATTGTAGAGGCCGGTGAGGGGATCGGTGACGGCGTTCAACTGCAACTTTTTCAGTTCGTCGTACTCGATGAGAATGGGGACGCGGAAAAGTCCGGCGGAGGTGAGGACATCCATCAGTGCAGTTTTCAAGGATATTTGCCGCTCCATATGCTCGCTGAGTTCGCGGCGACGAGTGAGCATCTCATCCCAGAGCTGCACACACTGCGCCTCTTGAAGCTCAAGGTGGGTGATGGTGCGGAAGTAACGCTGGAGGAACTGGCCACGCGCAGGTATGTCCAAGCTTTCGAGCGTGTCCGCAAGCAGCTCGAGATACGAATCCTCAATTGGCAAACGCGGGGGCGCAGGAGCGCCGGGGCTGGGCATATCCGGTATACACCTGACTTTAGCCTATCCCCGCGGGGTTTGGGGAAAGCACATGTGGCTTTCTCTTTCCATGAGGAGCAAGCAAGAGACCAATTACGATGGCGTCAAGGGCTGCTCCGTGGCCAATCTGGCAAACCTGAGTTCTAGGCTATGTCGTTAAGCCAATAGGATATAGGGCCGATTCCCTGGGAACGGCATCTGTTCCGATTTTGGGCGATGTAACATTTCCACCCAAGTGGAGGGAAGCTGTCCGTCAAAGCGGCAATACTTTACTCAAGTGGCTTGAGGAATTCCAGCCCAAAAAGTCGCATTTCGCCAGCGGAATCCTGGCGGAGGACTCGAGCGGTAATGGGAGGCGTTTCGCTGGGAACAACTCCTGAAGAGGCAGAGGAGGGGGCGGGAATCGTGAGATGGACCAGTTGATCGGGGCGCAGAATATGACTGGAGGCCACGCAAGCCCCAGTGGCACTGATGTTGAGAGTTTTTGTAAGCTCGATAAACTCAGCCCCGGACGTGTCAGTTGCGCGGAGGAAAACGGGCATTTGCAAACGAATGCGGGGAGACCGTCTTAAGTTAGGGGAATCCACGCGACGACCATCCTTCAGAAGACCAGTTTGCACGATAGCTCTCTTAGTACTGGGGAACTAGTACGGGAACTTGCATATCGAGTGCCACATCCTGTTAAGAGAACAAGACTGTAAATCATTCAATTTAAGGCGCTTATGAGCTCGGCTGAATACGCAGTATCAAGCTCTGCCATTCTTATTCACGCCTTCGCCAGTTGACTTCCGCAAATGTGCAAATGGAACGCTTTTGCCATTGACAGTGCGAAAGTCCTCTGCGAGCATGAGCATTCAGCTAGGGAAAATTTTTTCCTCCCTCTTGGGGGACGAAATCCGCAAATGCCTGGAATCATTGCCACGCCTTCGATCGCCGATCATAGGAAAGTCCTAGTTCTACCATTCGGATTTATGAAAACGCTGCTCCAAGCAGCGAAGACGCCGATTTGGATGATTGATAGAAGCGGACGGATACTTCTCTCGAATGAAAGCGCCCAGCAATATCTCCGCCCACTGAGTGCCAGCGAATCTAACGAGTTGAATCTGTTTAGCGAACTCCTGAAAATCGAGCCAAGTCAGATTGGCCAGAAAATCGACCTGGGAGAGCACGAAGTGGAGATGGAAGTGGCGCGCGGGGGTAAAAAGATCCGCGCGCGCATTCAATGGGTAGCTGAGGCGGAATGTTTGTTCGTTCAACTGGAGACGGAACTTCCCGTTGAGCCCGGGCCGGATGCAGCGACGCAACTGACTGTGCAGGAGCTGCTGAAGGAACGAGAAATTACTTACAGAAATTTGCTTGCGGCCTATTTGAAATTGCAAGAAGTAAATCGGCAGAAGACCGTCTTTCTCGCCTCCGCGGCGCACGAATTGAAAACGCCACTTGCGGTGATCAAGGGTTACTACGACCTGATGCTGACGGGATCGCTGGGACGTTTGACAGACAAGCAGCGCGACATCCTGGAAGAATCAAAAGAGAGCTGCGAGCGGCTGGTGCGGCTGGTTTCGATGTTCCTGAACTATTCCGCCCTAGAGAGCGGGAAGCTGGTGCTGCAGCTGCGAGAGAATGATCTTCGCGATTGTTTGGATGAGGTGGCGAAGCGCTGGTCCGAAGCTTTCCAACGCAAAGGGGTCAAGCTGGAAGCCAGCTTCGATCCGTCGATTCCGACGTTTCGGTTCGACTACCAGAAAGTGCAGCAGGCGGCAGCGAATCTTCTGGACAATTCGTTGAAGCATACGCCGGCGGGCGGAAGCGTGACATTGAAAGCTGGGCCTCATTTCTGGGAACGTCGCGTGGCGGCGGTTGCGCCAGTGGAAGAGCGGCGCCGATTCCGACTCCCGCGGCCCAACAGCGTAGAAGTCTCCGTGGCGGACAGCGGACCCGGAATTGCGGCGGAGCATCATCAGGAGATTTTTGAGGATTTTGTGCGGGTGGACCGAAACACTTCCGGGATGGGTTTGGGGCTGGCGATCGCAAAGCGGCTTATCCAGGCACATCGCGGGAAGATCTGGGTGGAGAGCGAACCGAAATCAGGAAGCAAATTCACATTTTTGTTGCCGATGGATCAAGGATAGTTTCGAGGATTTGGGACACGCTAAAGGGAGAATTCGATGGCCGCTAAAGAAAAAATTCTGGTCGTGGACGACGAGCCGAGCATCCGCAAATATTTGCAGACGCTGTTGGAAGTAGACGGATACGACGTCGAGACAGTCAGCTCGGGACGAGAAGCCATCGCGAAGGTGAGCGGCGGGGAGCGGCCTGACTTCATTATTTTGGACGTTCTCATGCCAGAACTAAACGGGATTGAGACATTGAAAGAATTGATGCAGGCGGACCGAAGCCTAAACGTCATTATGCTGTCTTGCTCGAATGAAGTGGGCACGGTGGTGGAAGCAATTCGGATTGGCGCGCACGACTACCTGACGAAACCGTTCGAGAAGACCGAATTGGATGCGGCGATGTTGAAGTCGCGGCAGAAGAAACAGCTCACGACGGAGAATCAGGCGCTGCGCGATTACTGCGACCAGGTAACAGAGGATCTAAGCTTTCTGGCCGCCAGCCCTCAGATGGTGCGTATCCGCCAGCAGATATTGCAGATTGCTCCGGTGGATGTGCCCGTTTTTATTTGTGGAGAAAGCGGCGTAGGCAAGGAAGTCGTGGCGCGGATGATTCACTTGCGTTCGAAGCGCCGCAACCAACCATTTGTGAAGGTGAATTGCGCGGCGCTGCCCGGGGAGCTTCTGGAATCCGAGCTGTTCGGGTTCGAACAGGGCGCCTTTACGGGCGCGATTCGGAGCAAGCCCGGCAAATTTGAAATGGCGAACAAGGGGACAATCTTCCTCGATGAAATCGCGGAGATGACCACACCATTGCAGGCGAAGCTCCTGCACGTGCTACAAGATCACCAGTATTCACGGCTAGGCGGCCGACACCTGATCGATACAGATGTGCGGGTGCTGGCGGCAACGAATGTGGACGTGCAAGAAGCGATGAAGACGGGGCGCTTCCGTGAAGACCTGTATTACCGGTTAAACGTGCTTTCGATACTCGTGCCGCCGCTGCGCGAGCGGCTGGTCGAGATTCCCTTGTTGTTCCATCATTTTCTCGAGCAGTACAGCGAGAAGTTTGGGAAGACGCCTTCGGGGCCATCGAAGCATTTGCTGGATGCGGCGGTAAATTATCCATGGCCGGGCAATTTGCGGGAGCTAGAGAATTTCGTGAAGAGGTACGTGATTCTCGAGGACGATGAAGGCAGCCTGCGGGAATTGGTGGAGATGTCCTCGGCGCGACAACGGACTTCTCCGCGCGAAGAGCCCGCGCCGCCGCGCGAGCAGGGCCTGAAGGCGCTGGTGCGTGGATTGAAAGACGAAGCGGAGATGGAAGCGATCGCGGATGCGCTGGAGAAGGTGCGATGGTGCCGCAAGGACGCCGCGAAAATGCTGGGCATCAGCTACAAGGCGCTGCTCTACAAAATGAGGCAGTTTAATCTGGACACGCCGCGAACACGCCGCTCGGCCGCTGCAGTGGAATCGGCAACCGTGGTTGGGACGCGGAACGAATAGAAGTATCGAAACCGGCTATTTCTAGCGAGCCGGCTGGGGGGACTGGCAAACTCTGCTGGTTTCTAGTAAGTTCACGTACCGATAGCGCGGTTCAAAGCACGTCATCGCCGCAAATAGTGGAGGTCGGGGGGAATGACGGAACGCCGAACGGCTCGTCGCTATGATTTGTCCTTGCCGATTATCATTCGAATTCCCGACGAACACCAAGACGATTCCCAGGAAGGAAAGACGCGCGATATTTCGACGCGCGGATTGTATTTTGTGATCGAGCAGGATCTTGAGGCAGGGTCGGAGTTGGATATTACGCTAACACTCCCTGCGGAGATTACGCACGGCACGGAAGTTTTTGTGCGCGCCCTCGGAAAAGTCGTGCGAGTGGAACGACGGATGGAAGATGGCACAGCACGGATGGGCGTCGCTGCGGTGATCGAGCGGTACGATATTATTAGGGGCCAGGCTGCTAGCGCATAGCCACACCGAAAAACACGCGGGTTTGAACATCCCAGGACCGAGACGACCACGCTGTTAAGGCAGTAAGCCTGCAATCCTTGTTCTTCTTAAAAGATAGCCAATTCGAGAAAATCGTTAGCAAGGCGGGGGCACATTTTTTCTCACGGCGCTCGGAGAGAATAGAGCTTTGGATTCAGGTGGTACTATAACCACCGCAAACTAGCTTCTCGTAAGTGTCTCTAAATACATCCTTTAGTGTGTTATTTCCGTACAGTAAAATCCTCTGGAGCGGTTCGGACAATGGCCTGCCATTTGCACTCTCGCTATGCGCCAAGAGCTCATTATGCCTCCGTCCAAACCAAGAATCAGCACCCGCACAGAACCGATCGACTCGCTGCCGCCCGATGATGTGCTATTTGGCCGGTCTGCGCCTATGAAGGAAGTCCGTTCTCTCGCGGCAAAGGTTTGCAATATCAATGCGCCGGTGCTGCTTTGCGGCGATGGGGGGACCGGCAAGGAAGCAGTGGCGCGGTGGATTCACTCGCACTCGCCAAACGCAGGGGGCCAGTTTGTGAAGGTGAACTGCGCGGCGATCCCTGGAACTCTCCTAGAGAGCGAATTGTTTGGGTACGAGAAGGGGGCCTTTACAGGAGCACACGTCACCAAGCCGGGGAGAGTTGAACTGGCTCAGAATGGAACGCTGTTCCTAGACGAGATCGCCGACTTGGACGGCGGTCTGCAGGGCAAGCTCTTGCAGTTTCTGCAAGATGGAAGCTATTCGCGAATTGGCGGCACAGAGGAAAGATTGGTCGAAACGCGGCTGATTTGCGCGACGAACAAAGACTTGCAACAAGGAATCGATGCGGGGACGTTCCGGGCCGACCTATATTATCGTATTAATGTGGTGCGAATGAGGTTACCGGGGCTCCGCGAGCGCAGCGAAGATATACCCGTACTTGCCGAATATTTTCTTATGCAATTCCAAGAGAAATTTACGAAACCAGCGGAGCCGCTAAATAAGGCGATGCTGCAATACCTGCAGAATCTGGATTGGCCCGGGAATATTCGCGAGCTATCGAACGGGATTGCCCGCTATGTGCTTGTCGGCGCGGAGGCCAATATTGGCCCGGAGCTTGTCGTTAAGCCGCATAGCGCTGCATCAAGAAATTCGAATAGCACAGTTAATGTTCCGCTGAAACAGCTATCCAAGGAAGCAGTACGCGAGCGGGAAAAAACCTACATCCTCGAGGCACTAAAGGCCAATCAATGGAATCGCCGAAAGACGGCTGAGGTGTTGAAGATTAGCTACCGCACTCTTATCTACAAGATTCGCGATGCGGGCTTGATTTCCAAACGTTCGCAACTTAGCTCGACGCATTGATGAAGGTAGCCTAGGGTTGGGTGGTCTGGGTCTGGGCTGTCGTACATGCCTGGCACTTGCTTGCGCAGGACAGGAAAAAGATTGCATATCTAACGTGAGGCGGCCAGGTCGAACAAAGCACCGACTGTAAGGGAATGAAAGTACATGGCTTATTCTGACCGAATGGCACACGGCAAGAAATGGATTGGCGCCAAAAATGCACGTTTTCTGACTGACTTAATGTGGGCGCATTTGTAACCGAGGGGAATGGGCCCTTGACGAGGACCAAGGACATGAAGATCAGGCTGGTTCTAATCGCTGTTGTAATGACGGTTCTAACGGCATGGTGCACCTCCCCCGCTTTGGCCGACAGCATTCAGCTGGAATGTAGTACGTGTACGGCTGGGAGCGTCACGCAGATGTCGGGTGGTCCTGTGCAGTTCAGCTTTGTCGATGTTGCTAATCAGACTATAACCGGAAACGCCTTTATAGCGATTCTGGTGCCCACGGGGGGCGCAGCTCCCACCTTTACCGGCGGATCGCTGGCAGAGACTGCGTCGTTCACGAGCGGCAACCTCGGCAGTTTGCTTGGTCAGAACTTTACTGGTTACAATCTCTCCAACTTTCAGAGCGCCAGCGCACAAGGGTTGGGAATCACGCCGTCTGGTTTCACAGTATACGAATACTCGGTGGGGACGGGCGTTACCTTGGGGCCCAGTAGCACTGGCATTACCGGGCTGACCGCGGCGGTTTCGCAAGGAAGCGTGATAGTAGGTTTTATCGACCCCCCCTCTACTACCTACCAGACGCCCCTGAGCGGGAGCATCACTGTTCCTGAACCAAGTACGTTGGGACTGTTGGTTCTGGGGCTAGTTGGTTTGCTCGGCGTCTCAATGTTTCGCGTGCGCAAAGAAGCGGGAATTGTCTAGTTCGTAACGAACTTCTCCAGTATTTACTTCGAACTCTTGGCCCTGCCATTCTTAGATGGCGGGGTATTTTTTTCGCCTCCTAGGGTATTCCGTCTTGCGTCGCTTTCCTCACTCGTCCTACTGGCCACTCCGACCCTGGCCGACGGGCAGTATGCACGTTGTGCTTGGAATGTATTCACTCTTGCCCCAAAACTGTTCTTCAAACCAGTAGTCGAGCAGGTGCTTGCCTCTTTATCCTTCGCATGCAGTCAAGGCCAGAGTGCAGCCATTTCAGCCTCAGCGGACCCACCCCCGTTCCCGGCCTACAAGCTGAATTAAGCCCGGAGGAATTGCAAACAGTGAAAACCAACGTAAAGGGATTGGTGTGCGCGGTTAGCGCTGCGATTCTGGGCTGCTCTGCAGCGTTCCTCAGTGGCTGCGCAGGTTTGGTCAGTGGCACCAACAGCACTGGCGGTTCGCCTTTGACTCTGGTCATCACCAGTGTGCAAACCGGTTCGATCACTACCACTAGCTCTCAGGTCGTGTGGACCACAAACGTCCCTGCAAACTCCTCGGTCGATTATGGAACTACTTCTGCCTACGGAAATACTACGTCAGTTGATACGACGATGGTTACGAGCCACCAGATGACGCTCTCCGGCCTGGCCGCTGGCACGACTTACTACTACCAAGTAAATTCTACCGACTCCAAGGGTAACCGCGGGCACGGCGGCAACTCTTTCAAGACATCTGGTTACATTCTTTCCGGGACGATCAATCCTGCAACGGGAGGAAGCGGATCGACGCTGACGCTCAGCGGTGCGGGCAATGCCACGACCACAACGGCAGACAATGCAGGGAATTACGCATTCCCGGGTTTGGCGAACGGGACATATACGGTTGCTCCGAGTCACGCAGGTTTTGCGTTCACACCGAGTAGTCAGAGTATGACCGTTAATGGAGCCAACGTTGCCGGAGTGAACTTCACAGATAGCGCTACAGCGGTAGCGCCGACGATCGCGACGCAACCGGCGAGTCAGACGGTGACGGCGGGGCAGACGGCGACGTTTGGAGTGGTCGCAGGAGGGACGGCGCCGCTGAGTTACCAGTGGCAGAAAAACGGAGTGAACATTTCGGGAGCGACGGCGAGCAGTTATACGACGCCGGTAACAGCGACGACGGACAGCGGATCGACCTTTAACGTGAAAGTGACCAACACAGCCGGAAGCGTGACGAGTAGTGCGGCGCCGCTGACGGTGAACGCGGCAGTGGTGGCGCCAACGATCACGACGCAACCGGTCAGCCAGACGGTGACGGCGGGGCAGACGGCGACGTTTGGAGTGGTCGCAGGAGGGACGGCGCCGCTAAGTTACCAGTGGCAGAAGAACGGGGTGAACATTTCGGGAGCGACGCTGGCGAGCTACACGACGCCGGCGACAGCGGCGACGGATAGCGGATCGACCTTTGACGTGAAAGTGACCAACACAGCCGGAAGCGTGACGAGTAATGCGGCGACGCTGACGGTGAACGCGGCGGTGGTAGCGCCAACAATCACGACGCCGCCGGTGAGCCAGGCGGTGACGGCGGGACAGACGGCGACGTTTGGTGTGGTGGCGGGAGGACCGGCGCCGCTACGTTACCAGT
>Ga0210395_10003834_pt1 | contig 11544 bp, 8 predicted proteins | sample IncBWH4OmetaG_FD_150861 | JGI IMG/M metagenome (GOLD analysis project Ga0210395, IMG submission 150861) | Forest soil microbial communities from Barre Woods Harvard Forest LTER site, Petersham, Massachusetts, United States - Inc-BW-H-4-O ...
GCTCCGGCGTGGAACACCGGAACTTATGACGCCGTGACCAACCTGATTTTCTGGCCGACGGGGAACCCTGCGCCCTCGAATCGCGGCGAGGGACGTGCCGGGGACAATCTCTACAGCAACACGCTGCTCGCACTCAACGCGGACACCGGGAAGTTGAACTGGTATTTCCAGTTCACCAAACACGACGAGCACGACTGGGATGCGACACAGGTGCCGGTCATGGTCGACCTAGGAAAGCCCAATTCCGCGGGCAAGCATCTGCTCGCGCAAGCCAACCGCAATGGTTTTTTCTATGTGATCGACCGCACGACCGGCAAACTGATCTCGGCAAACGCCTACGGCAAGACTACATGGAGTGATGCGAAAGATGCGGAAGGGCGTCCTGTGGCGAACCAGCATGCTTCGCCAACCCTTGAGGGGCGAACCATATGTCCGGGGGCGCTGGGGACAACGAACTTTATGGCGCCGACATTCGATCCGCAGACGGCGCTGTTCTATGTAACCGCGCGTGATCAGTGCGACATCTTTTCTACTGCGCCGCAACCTTATGAGGCGGGGCATGCGTACTACGGCAGCGCTTACTTTCCGTCTGATGAGGCCGAACCGTATCGCGGATTCCTGAAAGCAATCGACCCGGCAACCGGAGAGATCAAATGGAAGTTTGAGCATACTTCTCCGACCTGGTCGGGAGTGCTGTCAACTGCCGGAGGCCTGGTATTCACCGGCGACGCCGAGGGAAATTTCATCGCCCTGAATGCGGCTTCGGGCAAGACGCTGTGGCACTTCCAGATGGGAGCCGCCGTCTATGCCGCGGCCATGGCCTTCGCCGTCGACGGAAAAGAATATGTAGCCATTGCAGCGGGCAGCGCTGTGTATACGTTTGGATTGCCGTAGACTGCCATCAGAACTGTGCGACGACTCCCGTTGAGAAGCGAAAATTGACTTGGTGGGTCGGGTATCCTTCGAACAAGACGGTATCAAAATAGGTTCCGTAAAGCTTATTGGAATTAATACTGGTGTGGAAGTAGTCCAACTGTCCGAGCCGCACGGAAAACTGCCGGAAGACTTTGAAATCGGCCCCGCCGCCGAACGCCATCGCAAAATTATTGGAAGTTATGGCGGCGTAAGAGACCGAAGGAGAAACACCTGTGAGGGTGGTTGCACCCAAGGTGGTTCGATCCCAGCCGACCAGGGCATGTACGAAGGGAGTGAATCTTGATTTTGTCCGGTAGGAGACGACGGGGCCGGCCAGGATGGAATACCCGGTGGTCTTGGGAAGGCCGGTGACTCCGCTCGTCGATGACGTGATGGGCATGCCATAGCGGCCGGTAAAATCGGCGGCAATTCCGACCCAGCGGTTCGCATTGTATTGCCCTTCTGCGTTCCATCCGTTGAAGTTGTAATTGATTCCGAACGTGCCCATCGGGTGGGGCACGATCATGTTCACCGTCAGAAACGACGGTCCGCCCGTATCTAAATGGACCAGGGAATACCCGCCAAAGACCTGCACTTTCGGGGTTGAGTCTTGAGCGAAGGCAAGCGAACCAGTCAGAACAGTCAAAATAATTGTTGCCACGGCAAATCGAATCATTCCAGCTCGAATCATTCCAGGTTCTCCCCTTTGAGAATAACGCATTCGGTGGCTCATATCCCAACTTGCAACCACGAATCAGATTAAGAACGCGGAGTCCCGTGAGCAGGTTGTATGTCGACCCGCAAATATTAAGGCAGGGGTGGCAAGTGGGCCGTGCGCTAGGGTTGCCGTTCCGGGTCGATGGCCTGGTCGAGGTAGATCCAGAGGACGCGGGAAAAGAGTGTGATGGTCGGTGCGAGCGGTAGGAACAAGACTACCGCCCAGATGGTGTCTTTCGTGATCCACCAGCCGGTGATAGACCATAGCAGTGCTGCGACGAGCGTGACGATCACAATTCCTATACCGTAGCTAACGTACATGGCACCGAGAAAATAGCCCGGTTCGCGATCGAACCTGAGATTGCAGACGGGACAACGGTCGTTCATCTTAGGGAATCCTCGGAAGATGGAATAGCGAAAAATACTCCCCGTGCGGCAGCGAGGACAGCGCTGGCGAAGAATATCCGTGGCAAGCTTTGTGGCGGTTCCCATCGCCTTTCACCATTTCATCGGCCGAGACTTCTAAGTTAGCAGATGGAGGGAGTGGCACTCTCGGCACCCACTTTCGTGCCGGTTGACGCACAGGGGGATTTCGTACTAATGTGCGATTACACCGGAAAGGAGGTGGTCGAATGACAAGTTCTGAATGTGGTAATTGTTGTGGGAGTCTAAGACCAGGTGAGGTGGCTGAGACTTAGAGCTGGTTGCTCTAAGCGGGGCTTTCGGACGCAGATCAGATCGCGCCGGAAGCTACAGCCCGCACACTAGCCGGTGAGTAGGGATGGAGGCATCGCGTCGGTCGCGCGAAGGCTTTCGTCCTCGGGACTTCGGCACTGAGCTCGAGTTCCAGACCCGGGAGTTGCCGTGAGAGGCCACGTAGAGTGACCACCTCTTGGTCAATCCCAAACAGTCCACCGGACGGCCCGCAGGCTCGTAAGAGCTGGCGGGCCGTTTGTTTTCTCCGAGACCCACTCTTCTGGTATGAAGAGCGCTGCGTTCGAGTCCAAGGTCTTAGGTGTTGGGTCTTAGGCAAAACCTAACACGCAAACCTAACACCTAGGACCTAACGCCCGAAGCCCCTTCTTGCATTATGCTTGGCGGGTGGCGTATCTCGACGGATCCAATCTGAACCAACATCAAGAGCGGCAGCGGCTGGCGGACAACTACGCTGGCATGACAGATGCGGAGCTACGGAAGTTGGCTCAGAGTGCGGAGTCGCTGACCGAGTTGGCCTACGATGCTCTCGAAGACGAACTAGACCGTCGGCATCTCGAGTTTGCCGACGAGGCGGCGCCGGAGCCGCGGCATGAGATGGAAGTACGCGAACTGGTGACCGTCCGGCAGTTTCGCGATTTGCCGGAGGCGTTGCTGGCGAAGGGCAGTCTGGAATCAGCAGGCATTGAATGTTTTCTGGCGGACGACAATCTGGTGCGGCTGGACTGGTTCATTTCAAACTTCATCGGCGGAATCAAACTCAATGTGAGAGTTCAGGACGCGGCAAACGCTCAGAAGTTGCTTGACGAGCCGATTCTCGAAGGTCTCTATGTGCAGGGTGTGGGGCTGTATGAGCAGCCGCGCTGTCCCAACTGCCAGTCGCTGGATGTGAACTTCCAGGAGCTGGACCGTCCCATCGCCTACATGAGCGCATTTCTGCGTGTGCCCATGCCGGTGCAGCGCACTGGCTGGCGTTGCCATGCATGCAATGCAGAGTGGAAAGACGACGGCTCGTAAGCTAGGGTGCTCCTCGGTTGACGCGGGTGCGAAGCAGCACTAAGATTCCGAGCACATGGCAGAAGACCAGTTTCCAATCGGCCGCACGATCTCCCACTATCGCGTTCTGGAAAAACTGGGCGGTGGCGGGATGGGCGTCGTGTTCCGAGCTGAGGATACGAAGCTTCGCCGCTTTGTCGCTCTCAAGTTCCTGCCGGAAGGAATCGCCAGCGATGAGGCTGTGCTCGAGCGCTTCCGGCGCGAGGCGCAAGCCGCATCCGCACTGAACCATCCCAACATCTGCACGATTCATGACATTGATGAAGCGGACGGGCATCCCTTCATCGCGATGGAACTGCTCAAGGGCGTCACCCTCAAGCACCGGATCGGCAACGTTCCGCTGCCTCTGGAGATGATTCTCACCCTCGGAATTGAAGTAGCCGACGCGCTGGATGCGGCGCAGTCGGAAGGCATCATCCACCGCGACATCAAGCCTGCCAATATTTTCGTGACTGAGCGGGGACAAGCCAAGGTGCTCGACTTCGGCCTGGCGAAGGTCGTTTCCAGCGGCAACGGTGAAACTCTCACCGGAGGCGCGGCTACCAAGGGCGAAATCAATCTCACCAGTCCCGGGACGACGTTAGGCACCGTGGCTTACATGTCGCCGGAGCAGGCTCGCGGACGCGATCTTGATGCGCGCAGCGATATCTTTTCATTCGGCATCGTGCTTTATGAAATGGCGACAGGGCGTCAGGCGTTTTCCGGCAGCACCTCCGCGGAGATATTTGACGGCATCCTAAACCGCGCGCCGGTGCCGCCGACTCGGCTGAATCCAGAAGTTCCTGCCGAACTGGAACGGATCATAAACAAGTCTTTAGAAAAGGATCCCGGGCTGCGCTACCAGCATGCTGCGGACTTGCGTTCCGATTTGCAGCGGCTGAAGCGCGACACAGACTCGAGCCGCCGGGCTGCACCGTCGGCGGAGATCAGTTCCGGCACTACGCCGGCGATATTGAATGCCGCGCAAGCTAGTGGTGCGACCGGTGTTTCGGGCAGCGGTCCAGCCCAGCCCGCGCGCAGCAGCAGCTCGGCGGTCGCCGTCGCGAAACAGCACAAATGGGGAACGGGTGCGATTGCGATTACGGTGGTCGTCGTGCTGGCCGCCGCTGGTTATGGCGTCTACTCGATGCTCCATCGACCCGGCGCTGCGCCCTTCCAGAACTTCGCCGTCACACAGGTCACAAATTCCGGCAAGGCGGCGCTGGCCGCGATCTCTCCCGACGGAAAGTACATACTCAGCGTCCTGGACGACAGTGGTCAGCAAAGTTTATGGCTGCGCAACGTGCCCACAGCCAGCGATACCCAGATCATTCCGCCCTCACCCTCCACCTACAGGACTCTTGCATTCTCGCCGGATGGAAACTACATCTACTTCCGCAAAGCGCAAAATGCGACGAATAGCGATTACAACCTCTATCGCGCGCCGGTTCTGGGCGGGACTCCGCAAACCGTGGTTCACGACATCGACAGCGACATTGCATTTTCTCCCGACGGCAAGCGCATGGCATACGCTCGGGCAAATGATCCCGAGATCGGCAAGGACAGACTGCTCAGCGCGGATCTGAGCGGCAACGACGAAAAAGTCTTGCGAGTTGTGCCGATCGCCGAGTCGTCGGGATTCCTGACCTGGTCCCCTGATGGCCAGGAGATCGCCCTAAGCAGATTTCAGCCCGATCAGGCGCTGGGCGGCATAGATTTGTTTGACATCGGCGGCGAAAAAACCCAGCGTCTCGTGACTTTCGATGACAAAGCTCCTTATGAACTGAAATGGCTGCCCGATGGCCGCGGCATTCTTGCCATCTTCCAGCAAGCGGGCCCAAGTTTCCAGCGGGCGCAGATCGGATTCGTTCCCGGCGGCGGAGGACAGATTCAGCCCATTACTCGCGATACCAACCGGTATTTGACTTTGACGATCTCCGGTGACGGCAAGACGCTGGCCTCGGTTCAGCTCAAGATCACGCAGAACCTGTATCTTCTTCCCGCCACCGGCGGCCAGAGTGCGGACTCGAAACCCGTGTTTCCGCAAGGGCAGGAAGTTCGTGGGTTTGGTTGGGCAGCAGATGGAGGATTGCTGGTAACTGACGGTCCCCGGTTGCTGCGCCTGGCCGCTGACGGCAAGAATCAAACCCAGCTTCTGGGCGATTCGACGGCTGGAATTGTTGATCCTTCGAGCTGCGGAAATGATCGTTTGATCTTTTCGTGGATGTTCCATGGCGGCACGAACACATTGAGCCTCTGGCGCGCCAACGCGGATGGTTCAGGCCCGGCACGACTGACCGAGGGCAAGCGGGACTTTCGCGGCGTCTGTTCTCCGGACGCGAAATGGGCTTACTACTACGATCAAGCCGCTGGACGGATTTCACGCGTGCCGCTGGATGGTTCTGGAAAAGCCGAAGTAGTTCCGGGAAGCATTGTGTCCGACAGTTTCGTTGCAAGCGCCGGATTTGGACTGTCTGGGGATGGCAAAGGGCTGACCTATCTCGTGGAAGTCGTCGATCCGGCCACGCAAAAGGGTAAGGAGAAGGTAGCGCTACTGGATATCGGTTCGGCGGCACCGCGCCTGATCGACGCGGATCCACGCGTCACCCGGGGTGGTGTGCAATTCACCCCGGATGGCAAGAGTGTGGCGTATCCCATCCACGAAAACGGCGTAGACAATATCTGGATCCATCCGCTCGATGGCTCGCCGGGCCGCCAGATTACCAACTATACGTCTGAGCAGATCACGTCGTTCCACTGGTCGGCAGACGGAAAAAGCCTGGGCGTGCTGCGGAATCACTCGGAGTCAGACGTGGTGCTGCTGCAGGAATCGAAGTAGGACTCTGATTAGGCTCAGCCCGTCCTTTGGAAGCCCTCGTACATTATCTCAAGCGTATCTTCCTCGAGCTTCAGAGCGGACAGTTCTCCCTGGGAAACCACCTGACTTCGGTGGCAGACCGTAACTGTGTTCCAGTGTATGGAGAAAACGAAATGTAAAATTTGTGAAAATCCGAAACCTTGCTCCTCTCCATGACTCCCATGGATGCGCGTGGCCGAACCTTAGAACAAATGTTTCACGTTCACCTCGTTTGGTGCGCGACATAAAGCATACAGGAGTCAGAAAATGTTGAAGTCAGTTCATTTGCTCTGGATGGTCGCGCTGGCGATCAGCGTGGTTTCCCCCAACCTTAGCAGTGCCCAGGACGAACGCTCCCAAGGGTCAGGCGCCGTGTTCGTCATGACGAACGCCGCGGACCGGAATGAAGTCATCTCTTACCGGCGGGCCGCGGATGGTTCATTGCAGGAAAACCGCAGATTTGCCACCGGCGGTCGAGGCAGCGGCGGCAACAACGATCCCCTGGAATCACAGGGTTCCCTCACCCTGAGCCAGGATCATACCCTGCTGTTTGCGGTCAACGCCGGCAGCGGAGAGATCTCAGTATTTCGAGTTCACGGCGCGGACTTGTCGCTCACCGACAAGAAACTCTCCGGTGGCAGCGAACCGAACGCAGTAGCGCAGAACGGACATCTCGTTTATGTGCTCAACACCGGCGGCAGCAGCAGCGTGGCCGGCTTCCAGGTCAAAGACGACGGAACCCTGCATCCGATTCCCAATTCTCTCAGTTTCCTGAGCACCAATACTTCGGGCGCGGCGTCATTAACCCTCAGCCCCAACGGCCAGGTCCTTCTCGTGACGGAACGCTTAACCAACAACATCGACGCGTTCGCTGTGCATAGTGACGGAACGTTGTCACCTATCGTGATAAATCCAAGTGCCGGTCCGGGCCTTTTCTCAGTTACCTTTGCGCCGAACGGTACGGCACTGGCTGTTGAAACCGGCCCTGCAGGAGGACAAAATGCATCCGCCATCTCGTCCTACGCCGTGGCTTCCAACGGGACGCTGACGCCGATCAGCACTAGCGTCCCGACTCTGGGCGCGGCAACATGCTGGAACGCGGTCACTCCAAATGGCGAATGGGTTTACACCTCTAACGCCGGCACCTCCACCATTTCCGGCTTCACCATCGCTGCCAACGGAACCCTAACCGCATTGCCCGGGACCATCCTGGGGACGAACCCCGCAGGAGCGACAAACCTGGACATCGCGATCAGTGCGGACGGCAAATTCCTGTACAGCCTCGATGGGGCTATTGGCATGATCAGCGCCTTTGGTATCCAGTCCGATGGCACCCTGGTTAACCTGGGGACCGTCGGTGGACTCCCGGAGAATGTCGGGTTCAATGGGATCGCGGCAATCTAGACTACGATTAGTGGGTTGCGGCGAATCACTACCGCAACTCACTTACGTTTTACGGACGCGCCTCGAATATCAGATTGAAAGGCGTTTGCGTTGCTCTGCGGAAGTGGTTAAAGCCGCCGGCGGAGACTACTTCTCGAAGCCGCTGTTCTCCGGCCTGCGCGCCCAGAGCCAGTCCTACCTCCTGTGAGAGGGAAGCCGGCGTGCAGAGCAACGTCGACGCTCCGTAGAATGCTCGACCGATCGGATGGAGATTGTCTTCTATCTTATCTCCGGCAAAGGGCTCGACGATCATCCACGTTCCATCGCTCTTTAAGGTGCCGCGAACGTGGGCGCTGGCTCCGACCGGATCACCCATGTCGTGCAGACAATCGAAGAAGGTTACAAAATCGTAGTTTTCTCCGGGATAATCCTTTGCCATCGCCACCTTGAATTGGATTCGATCTCCGACGCCAGCGTCCTTGGCGCGCTGTTTCGCCGTCTCAATCGATTTGTCGTGATAGTCGAATCCAACGAACTTCGATTTTGGATAGGACTTCGCCATCAGGATCGTCGAGGCGCCAAGGCCGCAGCCGACGTCAGCCACGGTCGCTCCCTGGTCGAGCTTTTCTTTCACGCCTGCGAGCGCGGGAATCCATGAATTGATCAGGTTGGCTGCATATCCCGGCCGGAAAAATCGCTCGGTACCGACGAACAGGTCCGGGTGATGTTCGTGCCAGCCCAATCCTTTGCCGGTCTTGAATCGATCCGTAATGCGGTCCTCGGCCTTGATTGCCGCTAAGGCGACCTGGAACATGCCCGGCAAGAACGCTGGACTATTTTCATCCGCTAAGGTGAAGGCTTGTTCCTCGCTCAGGGAGAACTTGGCAGCTTTGCTGTCATACGTGACATAGCCTCCCGCGGCCTGGTTGCAGAGCCACTCGCGCACGTAACGCTCGGCTGTGCCGGTGCGTTTGGCTAGTTCCGCAGGAGTTTGAGGTCCACCCGCGGCGAGCGCCTTGTATAAGCCGAGTTTGTCCCCAACTTGCACCAGCGCGGCATGAAACGTTGCTCCGAAATCGACAACCGCCTTGCCCAATAATTCGTGTAGTTTGTCCTCATTGATGCTCATGACGTATGCCCCCTTGGATTCAACCCGATTCAGTCACGAAGTTGGGAGGATTATAAGACGGCACGCCGTTCGGAGCACGCCTAAAAACTACTCGCGCGAACGCTATGAGCCCCCTTGTTTCGTGAAGCCTTTCCGAATAACTTTAAGGGTGTCCTCCGCCAGGCTCAGCCCGGGCAGTTCTTCTCGGGTAAACCAGTGGATCACAGCGGTCTCGCTGGCGGCGGCCAGATCCAGTCGTTGGATGGTTCCGCTGGTCGCCAAATTACCAATCTTTACGTCTGAGCAATCACAAAGAGGCTATAGTCAGTCGTAACAAGCGAAGCCCGTAAACGGAGCGAAGCCATGAGAATCGCCGTCTTCGTGCTGTTTTTTGCGGCATCCGCGTTTGCGCAAGTCCCGCCTGTCGCATCTACCGCGGCTTGCGGCCACGAAAATGTTAGCTTCAAGGTGAAGCTGGACGAGTCCCCGCACACGCTGGCGCAGCCCGACCCGGGGAAGGCGCGGGTTTACTTCTTTCACGATGCCGGTACCAACTCCACTGTAGGGTATCCGACGGTGAAGCTCGCGATCGACGGAACCTGGGTAGGCGCAAACCACGGCAATTCCTATTTCCCCGTCTCCGTTGAGCCGGGAGAGCATCGCGTGTGCGTTACCCTGCAGTCCTCTTTTGTCGCGCAGCGTGTGGAACTTGCGCATTTCACAGCGGAGGCAGGAAAGGTTTATTACTATCGCACGCAGCTCGTTATGTCGCGAAGTGTTGAGTTGTTAGAGCTTGATCCGATCGACAGCGATCAAGGCAAGTATCTGACCGCATTTTTTCCGCTAAGTGTTTCCAGTCCCAAGAAGTAAATGAAATGAGCCGGGGTCTGCTGACTTCAGGTCCCTGTAGTCAACAGCCGCGGGCAAATTACGAGCTGATCCTGAGTTTGTCGAAACCCTTATGGATTACGTCGATCGTATCCTCCGCGAGTTTCAGCGCCGGCAACTCTTCCCTCGTGAACCACCTGACCTCGGTGGCGTCACTGGCGGCGACTAGATCACCCGCAACCCGGCGGCAGAGAAAATCAACCAAAACGTAGTGATACCGCACGCGCTTGTCGGGATCGCGCAGCACGCGATCGTAGACTCCGAGGAGTTCGCCGGGATCGACGGTGAGTCCGGTTTCTTCGCAGGCCTCGCGGATTGCTGCTTCGCGCACCAGTTCGCCGACTTCGAGCACGCCTCCGGGGATGGACCACTCGGCTTGCAGCGGGGGGTGGGCGCGCTTCACCAGCACGACGCGGGCGTTTTCGATGATGATCGCGCCTACGCCTACCAGCGGGGTTTCGGGGAATTCGCGTTGCATACCTTGCCTGGCTGCAAGCATTCTAGCGAAACTCGGGAATCGCGGCGGCGTAATCAGCAGCCGCGCTTTGCTCGACATGGACCCTTCGGCTGTGCTCAGGGCAGGCTCACGAATGCGTCCGTCCCCACATGAGCTCGTTCCCGCGCCTCTGTGGTTAAATATGGGTTCCAAATGGCACTCGAAGAATACAAACGGAAGCGGCGGTTTGAGTCGACGCCGGAGCCTCCTCCGAAAGTTGAGACTAAGGTGGGGCACCGGTTCGTAGTGCAGAAGCATGACGCGACACGGCTCCATTATGACTTTCGGTTGGAGATGGAGGGCGTGCTGAAATCGTGGGCGGTGCCGAAGGGGCCATCGCTCGATCCGGCGGACAAGCGACTGGCTATGCAGGTGGAGGATCATCCGGTTTCGTATTTCGATTTTGAAGGCATCATCCCGGAAGGCAATTACGGCGCGGGCACGGTGATGGTTTGGGATGTGGGCACTTGGCAGCCTCTGTCTCCAGTTGCTGTGGAGGGGAAATATGTGCCGGGGACTGAGGCTGAAGCCGTCGCAATGCTTGCCAAGGGTGACTTGAAGTTCCGTCTCGACGGCAAAAAGTTGAAGGGCGACTTCGCGCTGGTGAAGATGAAGGGGCGGCGCCCGGGGAGCAAAGGAAACGAGTGGCTGCTGATCAAGAAGCATGACCAGTATGTTGTCGAGGGCTACGACATTGATGCCTATGACGAATCCGCGCTGAGCGGGCGCAGCCTGGCCCAGATCGCCGGGGACGCAGGATCGGCGGAGTGGAGAAGCCGCCCGGCGGGCGGCGGGAAGCTGAAGGCGGCTTGGCTGGCGGATGCCGTGGCTAAACTCGATAAGAAAAAAGCTGTTCTTAAAACGACGACTAAAAAGACGACGGCAAAAAAAAAACTAAACACAGGGGAACACGGGGTAAATCGGCGTAAGGCTTCGGGGAGTTTAACGAATTCCGCTTCACCTAAGGTTGCGACCTACCCTTTGACCTCTGTGCCCTCTGTACTAAATGCTCTCCCTTCCCCAACGGCGTCATCCGCCGGGACCAAGCGGCCCATGCCCACCACGATTCATCCCATGTTGGCGACTCCCGTGAATGAGCCGTTTGACGGGGCGGAGTGGTTGTTCGAAATTAAATGGGACGGCTACCGCGCCATCGCTTTTATTGCGGACGGCAAGTTGCGGTTGGTTTCGCGGAATCAGAACGAGTTGACAGAGCGCTTTCCCGAGCTGAAGGAATTGCCGAAGTTCGTCCACGCCAAGAGCGCGATTCTTGATGGCGAAGTGGTCGCGCTCGATGACCAGGGACGGGCTTCATTTACGCTGATGCAGCAGCGCACGGGATTTCGCCCCGGCGGGCGGCGCGGCGCGGCTAAATCCGAAGTCCCCGTGCTGTATTACGCATTCGATCTGCTCTATCTCGACGGTTACGAT
>Ga0210395_10003836_pt1 | contig 11544 bp, 8 predicted proteins | sample IncBWH4OmetaG_FD_150861 | JGI IMG/M metagenome (GOLD analysis project Ga0210395, IMG submission 150861) | Forest soil microbial communities from Barre Woods Harvard Forest LTER site, Petersham, Massachusetts, United States - Inc-BW-H-4-O ...
AGGAATTGGCCGAGACGCTGGCCGAAACCAACCGCAAGCTGGAGCAGGCTCAGGAAGAGGCCCGGCGTTCGGAGCGGCTGGCGGCGCTGGGGCAGATGTCCGCCGGATTGGCCCATGAGATTCGCAATCCTCTGGGAGTGATCAAAGGATCAGCAGAGATGCTGCACCAGAAGTTGGGGGAATCGAATCCCCTGGCAAGCGAACTGGCCGGCTACATCTCGAGTGAGACGAACCGCTTGAGCGCCCTGGTAACCCGGTTCCTCGATTTTGCCCGCCCTTTGCATGCCGAGCCAATTCCACAAGAAATTACTGCGGTGCTGGATCGCGCGCTGCATTCGGTATCTCTATCATTGGTGCAAAAGGGTGAAGACCCGCCAGTGCGCGTCGAGCGGCAGTACGAAGCGGACTTGCCGCCGGTTCCTTTGGATGAGAGTCTGAGCGAGCAGGCGTTTGTGAATCTGATTCAAAATGCCTATGATGCGATGGGCAGCGGTGGAGGCACATTGCGAATCGCGGCAGCGAGGGCGAACAGCGCAGGCCGGGACGGAGTGGAAGTACGAATCGAAGATACGGGGCCGGGAATTCCGCCGGAGCTGCGCGAACAAATCTTCAATCCGTTTGTGAGTACCAAGAAAACGGGCGTGGGCCTAGGTTTGTCGATCGTCTCAAGAATTGTGGATGGGCATCATGGCACGATTCGCGTCGACAGCGACCGGGAAGCGAGTGGGCTGCAGGGGGCCAGCTTCATCATCTTTTTCCCCACGAGTGATGAGATTGCGACGGCACAGGCATCTTAATGTGTTTCAATGCGTAACATTCAGGCTGAGATCGAGGGAGTGGCGAGCAACTGAAAGCGTATGCCAACAATTCTGATCGTCGAAGATGAAGCCAAGATGCGGCGCCTGCTCGAGCTGAATCTTGGCGAGGACGGTTTCACCACGCTCTCCGCCGGAGATGCCGAGGCCGGGCTGAAACTTCTGCGTGAGAACACGGTCGATCTCGTGGTGACGGATCTGAAGCTGCCAGGAATGAATGGCTTGGAATTCCTGCAAGCCATCAAGCGGCAGAATGCTGCATTGCCCGTCGTGGTAATGACCGCTTTCGGCACGGTTGAGACCGCAGTCGAAGCCATGAAAGCTGGAGCCAGCGACTATGTTCTGAAGCCATTTTCGCTGAGCGAAATGCGCATGGTGATCCGCAAGGAACTGGACGTCCGCGACCTGCGCGAGGAAAACCGGTCCCTGCGCGAGGCTTTGGGCAAGCGCTACGCCCATCCGAACGTGGTGGCGCGCAGCGTGAAGATGCAGGAAGTGTTGGCCACGGTCGAGCGCGTGGCGCCTACGAATTCGACAGTGTTGCTCGGTGGAGAGAGCGGCGTTGGCAAAGACTTAATCGCGCGCGCGATTCACGAGAAATCGCGGCGCGCTTCGGGGCCTTTCATCAAGATCAACAGCACGGCAATTCCAGAAAACCTGCTCGAGAGCGAATTGTTTGGTTATGAGAAGGGCGCCTTTACGGGTGCGAACGCGAGCAAGCCGGGCAAGTTCGAATTGGCAGACAAGGGAACGCTGTTTCTCGACGAAATCGGCGATGTGCCGCCGGCGATCCAGGTAAAGCTCTTGCGCGTGCTGCAGGAGCGCGAGTTTGAGCGGTTGGGCGGGACGCGCACGGTGAAAGTGGACGTACGGCTGATCGCAGCCACAAACCGCGATCTGCGCGAAGCGCTCGAGCAGGGAACCTTCCGCGAAGATCTTTATTATCGATTGAACGTCGTGCCCATCGACATAGCGCCTCTGCGCCAGCGCAAGGAAGACATTCCGGACCTGGTCAATCTTTTCATCTCGCGCTTTGCCGGAGATTCGGGCAAGCAGGTGAAAAGTATCTCGCCCGACGCAATGCAGATTCTGGTGAACTATCACTGGCCAGGAAATGTTCGCGAGCTGCAGAACATCCTCGAGCGGGCGTGCGCGCTGGCCAAAGGCACAGTGATTGAGCCGGGAGATATTCATCTCGACGTCCGCCCAGCGAAAGCAGCGAACAGCGCGAGCGGATTTCTCCCCGAAGGCATGACTCTCGAACACTGGGAAGACGAAATGATTCGCGAAGCGCTGCGGCGCGCGAATGGAAACAAAAGCCAGGCAGCGCGGCTGCTCGGGCTGTCGCGAAATGCGCTCCGCTACCGGCTGTCGAAGATTGGGATTGCGGATGAAGATAAAGAAGCTTAGATCCTCACCGGCTGAAAACCACCACCTTGGCTCAGGACGGCCACCAGTTCCAGATTTCGTCCTTGATTCTAGCTCCCGCGCCTCGTCTTCCTATCTGAAAACAAATGATTTACGCGACTCGCTGCCGTCCCGCTCTTGGCACGGCACTTGCATCTCCCTATAGCACGTCAAACATTCGAATCGAGGGTTTAACTACGTGTGGGATGGGTTAGGGAAGAGGTGGGTTATGAAGAACCGGCTGGCGGCAAGTTCCGCAATCCTCTCTCTTGTGCTGGTAGGTGCGTTGTCGGTCAGCGTTCAGGCTCAGACCACCCAAGAAGGTGCTGGTCCCTCGGAGCAGCCAAGCGCGCCGATGGAGATGGGACAGCCCCAAGCCACGCAACCGCCGCCGCCCGGTCAGCCTCCGCAACAACCGGGGCAACCTCCTCAACTCGGCCGGGAAGCTCAGCCAGGAGGACCTTCAGGCGAGGGTCCGGCAAAGATTGACCAGGGTGTCGGCCGCGTCAGCATGATTCATGGCGACGTATCCACGCAGCGCGGAGACTCCGGCACATGGTCGGCAGCCGTGTTGAATCAGCCTGTGGTCAACGGCGATAAAGTTTCCACCGGAGCTGGCGGGCGCGCAGAAGTCCAGCTCGACTACGCCAACATTCTTCGTCTGGGATCGAACGCGCAAGCTAATATCGCGAACTTCACAAATAAATACATTCAGATTCAGGTCGGCCAAGGTTTGGCTAATTACTCCGTGTTCGGTGAGAGTGAAGCTGAGCCTGAGATCGATACGCCCAACGTTGCGCTTCACCCGGCGCACGTCGACGGCGTCTACCGCATTGAAGTGCGTCCCGACGGAGATTCGATAATCATCGTGCGCAAAGGTCAAGCGCAGATCTCAACCCCGCAAGGCATTGCCGATCTCAAGCAGGGCGATATGGCGACGGTCCGCGGTTCCGGCGTGGATGCCAAGTACAAGATCACTCCCGCTCCAGAGCGTGATGACTGGGACCGCTGGAACAGCGAGCGCGACCACATGATTCACCAAGCCGCGTCCTGGCGCAACACCAACAAGTACTACGTTGGATCGGAGGACTTGGACTCGAACGGAACCTGGGAAGACGCGCCCGACTACGGTCAGGTCTGGGTGCCGAATGAGCCGGATGGTTGGGCTCCATATAGCGATGGAAACTGGACCTGGGAGCCTTACTACGGTTGGACATGGGTTGGCTACGAGCCCTGGGGCTGGGCGCCTTATCACTACGGTCGCTGGATGTGGTACGGCAATTCGTGGGCGTGGTGGCCGGGACCGGTGTGGGGACCGGGCTTCTATCGTCCCTTCTGGTCGCCGGCGTATGTGTCGTTTTTTGGATTCGGAGGTGGTTGGGGTCTGGGCTTTGGATTTGGCTGGGGAGGATGGGGCAGCTTCGGCTGGCTCCCTCTCGGGCCTTGTGATCGCTTCTATCCGTGGTGGGGCGGATATGGCGGCCGGTTCGGCGTGGTCAGCGTCAACCGGGTTGGCACGCTCAACCGCTTCGGCGGAGTCGCGCCGCTGCATGCCGGAACACAGTTCTCGAACGTGGCTCACATCAGCGATGCCCACATCGGCGCTGCGCTCTCCACGGTCGCTGCAGGTAAGTTTGGAGCAGGCCGCACGACGGCCGTCGCGGCTACTCGCGCCCAGTTGAGCGGAGCCCGCATGATGACCGGCAACATGCCAGTCGTGCCCACGCACGCCAGTTTGTCGGCGAGCGGACGGGCCGCAGCTCCTTCCACAATTCATAACAACGCCGCGCAGCATTTCTTCGGCACGCAGAGCACGTCGCGTCCCGAATCATTCCAGCAGCAAACGGCGCGCCTGCAGCAATCCATGCAGCAGAGCCATTTCTCGCCGGTGGCGGCTGGCGCGCGTGCGACCGGTCCAGGCTCCCAGGGGTCTCGAACCGCCTCGACTGCCGGAATCGGAAGGCCGAACGCCCCGACCACTTCGCCGGGCAGAGACGTGAATAGTTCTGCGACACGGAACTGGGGCACTCAGGCTGGCGAGAACGAGAACGCGACTCGCGCCTCCACGGCAGCGGCTTCTTCTTCCGCGAGCCACGCGGATCAGGCGTCTTCTACCGGCGGCGAACCGAACCGCAGCGAGTGGAAGACGTTCACACCTCCTTCGCGCAGCAGCGAATCCGCGGATCGCGCCGCAGGCGCCGCTGACACTTTGAGAGGTGATGGCGGCAGCTACTGGAATCGAACCGCGCCGAGTTCCAGCTACTCCCGCGAATCCGGTGCGAGCAACGGTGTGAGTAATTACGATCGCGGTGCCGCTTCGCGTCCGCAGCTCAACATGAGGCAGCCCATCGTGCAGCCGCGTTCTTCGGGCGCGTACGGCGGCTACCACGGCGCTCCGAGCTACAGTGGCAGCCACGCCGGCTATAGCGGCGGCGCGTCTCACAGCGCGCCCAGTTCCGGAGGAGCCAGTCATTCCGCCGGAGGCGGCCATTCCGGCGGCGGAGGCCACCGCTAAATCGCAGACTTGCCAGCAGGGTGTTGTAAATGAAGTGAGGGTCAGAGGCGGAAAGGGCGTGCTAAACGGCACGCCCTTTCTCTTGTTCGCGGCCACGCTTGGGGGCCAGCCCTCACAGAAACAAAGTCCAGCCTGGCGGACGTTGTTTGAAGGCGGAGTGGTGACTAGAATGAACGACAACGGAAAGAGGCAAAGGCATGGCAATAGTTTCCTTGCTGATCTCCATCGCGGCGATTGCCATATCTCTGTTGGCACTCTGGAAAACCCATTTTGCTCCATTCGGCGCGCTCGCAGTTGCCGGGCGGTTGACCCTTCATATTTATCCCATCAAGAGTGGCACGGATCGCTGGTTCATCGCCAGCTTTAATGCTCCGGTAAGCGTTACGAATGCAGGCGCTAGGCCCGGTGTAATAACTGGCCTCCGATTACGTCTTCATTTTCCGCTCATCCCAATACCCGAGAACCGCGAATTCTTCAGGCCGGTTTTTGAGATCGATGCTAGTCAGGCGGAAGCCATCGGCAAAAATCGGGGCGAATGGATTAAAAAGCTGGTGGTCGGCGCTTGGATGCCGTTCACCGTGCTTCCGAAGGCGACGGTAACGAAGCATTTCATCTTTGAAGCGCGATGGGACGACCCTGTCATACAAGCCATCATAGATTGCGCTTTAGAAATCCAGAGCGACTCTGGCGATTGGAAAGATGTAGCTGACTGGCGTGTACCACTGACCCCTGAGATCTGGAGCGAACTCACCAATGTTGGCAGCTGCTTTACCTTCCATGCAAATAAGGAAAACCACCTGCTCAACGAAAACGTGCCATCGGATTTGCATAAGTATACGGGCAGCAAAGATAAGATTCCCGAAGGCGGTTTCTTCGCACACGAATCCAGCCTTGATTACCAGCAGGACGAGAACACTGCGGAATGATAAATTAGCGCATCAGTTACATTTGTGTCACTTGACCGGGTCGTGGGGAAAGCGCGATGCTTCAACTATGACATTAACTTCTGTTGCCGCCGCGACTGGAATTCTCAGCAATGCGATGAAGCTGCTGGATTCCGTCAGAGAGCAGGCAAAAGGTTCCAAGGACCTCGCCCTGAAAGAAAGCATCAGCAACCTATACAACGATTTATTGGACTTGAAAGCTGCGCACATCCGTATCGAAGAAGAAAACTCTGAATTGCGTCGACAGATTGCGCATACAGCGCAAAAAACTCCTGCACCCGAAATCAGGCAGGTGGGTTTCGTTCACTATTACTTTGTGCCCGGAGAAGAGCAGCCGTACTGCCAGCCCTGCTACGACAACAAATCAAAACTCATAAGGGTCACACCCCCGGAGCCTTGGAGCGGTGGCCAACGTAGGCACTGCCCGGTTTGCCATGCAATCTTTCAGGAAACGAAATCGGCGGATCGCCCGGTTCGATTAGGCGGTGGAGGCGGGTATACGTGGAGCTGAAGGGCAGCGATGGCTGGGAAGGAAAGGCTGCAATGCCCGAAAAAGAATTGAAACCGCGCGTGGTGCGCCGGGTTGATCTCATTGCGGAATTGTTAGACGACGAAGCCAACCGAATGCCGCCGAGCCGCAGAGATGAGGCGCAGCGGTGGCACAAGATGGCCGACGAGCTGCGGAAATCCACTGATGCGCGCACTATCAGGGTTTGGGAACCTTAACTTGTAGCCCAGTAGGAGGCGGGCTGGCCCATCTTTAATGTTTCTTGCGCGCACATCGGCGAGAAAGAGGCTGCCCCAGCTTTGCCGGTCTTGCAAAGCCGGGCACCACGGACCCCGCCCCCGCCGGTAGTCTCACGCGATCTTCCAGACCTTTAGCTCCGCCTTCCGGCGGATGACCCACGCGCGTTCCGTGTGAAAGGGTGGGGCCGCAGAGCGTTCAACAATTTCCACAGACCCACTGTGACATCTGACCTTGCGGCCAAAATTAAATCGCGTAATCATGGTCGAGGCCGTAACGGTTGGCAGAGGCCAATTCGCGACGCCCTTAAGTCCTTTGTTGTCTAGATTTTAGTACGTAAGTTCTTTGACATCCGTATTTTGCGGGGAGAATCGTGTTTAACCCGATGATTCCATTAGACCCCAGGGGGGAGGGGGTATCCGACATTTTCGATCGGAGCACGCACCAGCCATCCGCTCCCGACACGCTCGACGAAGATTTATTTTCGAGAAGAAATCAACAGGCCGTGTCAGCCGCGAAGCGGCGCGAGAATGCAGCCCAGGGCGCAAGCCCTGGGTAAAACGTCAGCATAGCAGCAAAGCCCCACCGGGGCGGAAGAGTAGCCGGCTCGCCCACGCCTCCGCTTCGTACAGTCCTTGCTCACCTAAGGCCGCGCGTAAGCCGGGCTGTCAGGCTGCGGAGGATCATAGTCGCGGCCATATTTGTTTTTGTGCGCGAGTTCGAGATTCGATTCGGCCAGGCTGAAGCTTCCAAGGAAAGTCTCGCCGGGAGTCACTGTTATTTCCTTTTCCGCTGCGTGCAGCGCATCCGGCGAAACGGAGGAATGAAACACATGCATCTGGTAGCGGCCCGGGATCACGTTGCCGATGCTGATCTCGCCGTGCCCGTTCGAGATCGCATAGTACGGAGTGTTCAGCGCGATCACCACGGCGCTCATCTGCGCGTGAATGTTGCAGAAGATGAAAGAAATGCCCGGCTTGTCGAATTTAACAAATTGCGTCGTGCCGCTCTCATAGAGTCCGAGATCGAAACGCTTACCGTCGAACAACGAAAACACGTTGTGAAAAAAAGGATCCTGATTGGGAAACTCGACCTGCCCTCCCGCCGGGATCACCAGCAGGGAAGGATGGAAGCTCTTGTCCCTCTGCACCAGTTGGGGGATTTGCGAACTCTGCTGCGGTGGAACCGGAGGCACAGGAGTTGTCCCCAGCGGTGTGAGCCAGACCACGACTTTCGACGCATCGTTAACGCGACGTCCGTTTCTGGTGAGCTGCACCTTACCCTTCAGATCTGTACCTTTGAGATCATCCGAGTCTTGCGTCATGGCGACTACAGAGAGAAGCGGCAGCAACAGGATGCAACCGACCATCCGGCGATGAACGAAGCGAGTCATGTTCAGAACAGTATCCCCATGGAAAGATTGATCTGGTTGGTGACGCTCGCACTGTCATAGACGGGAAACGTGTGCAAACGTCTGAATTCGGCAGAGAGCAGCAAATCAGATCGCGGCCGGTAGACCACGTTGCCGAGCGCACCGCGATTGCGCCCCAGAATCGGGCCGAAATTATTGGCGTCAACCGCGAAGCCGCGCACGTCGCCGGCAAAAGCATCATCTTCAGCGAAGACTCCATTCAATTCGAGCTTGGGAGTGAGTTGGAACTTCAATTGACTCCAACCTCCGGCCGAGTCGAGCCCGCGAATGCTGGTTGTCGCATAGTATGGATCGCCGCCGAAGAGAACAGCGCGGCCGACGCCCGCGCCCAATCCTCCCGCTCCACGGCCTCGATAGAACTCGCCGGAAAGTGCGAGCCGGCGGAGAATCGGAATCTGCCAATCGGTCATACCGGCCCAGGCGTCGACATTGCGACCCCACGACCAGTTCTGCCGCCCGTAATATCCCGCAACGCCGAAAGTCAGAGGATGATCAAGCACCGGCCGAGACCACGCGGTGCGCATTGCGTAGGCGGGCTGACCGGATTGTTCGCCGGCCGTAGCGTTGCGGTAGTAGGAGTTGTAGGGCGGTTCCCAATCCAGATTGTCGAGAATTCCGCCTTGCCAGGTCAGCGTCTGCTGGTCGGAAAGATCGAAGCGATGCTCGAGGCGAAGTTGCGGCGTCCAACCCCACAGGTTCCCAGCGTATGCAAATGCCGGAGTGGCGAGTGAGGCGAACGACGTGGGAGAAAGCGGCGAGATGAACAGTGAATCCTGTCCGCCGATCACCGAGGTGTGCTGCCAGTCGAGGCGCACGCTGGCAGTCTGCAGGCGAACTACACCGAAGTTCACGCCGTTGGGAGTTGAGGGAAAGCCTCCGGCAAAATCGAACTGCACATTGGCTGAAGTCTTCGCGCCAGCCAAGGTCGGTCCAAAAACTTCCAGCCCAATCTCGGATTGCCGCAAGGTGAACCCTAGACTGGCCTGAGGACTGCCGGGCGCGACCGGTTGCGCATAATCGGGAATATCGAGGTTGTCGGAGCCTCCTACATTGTGGAAGGCATTCATCAAGACAATGCCGGATAGCCGGGCACGATACTTGGTGGCGGTTTCCACCTTGGTCTGGTATTGCTCATCGATCTTCGAGCCCAGCAATTGCGTGGATTCTTCCAGCTTCTGAACTCGGCTTCCGAGATCTGCAGGTGCTTCTGTGCCAGAGGGATTGCGAGAGACGGATGCAGGCGATTCCGCCGGACCGGAAGCAGCCGGGCCGGCATTCGCCGCAGCGGCGAGCGGAGCGAGCAGCTTGCGCGTGTCTTGCAATTCCTGGCGCAGCTGCTGCATTTCGGCGCGCGACTGCGCATTTTCGGTGCGCATCTGTTCAATCACCGCGCGCAATTCGCGCACTTGCGAATCGAGTTCACGCAGCGAGTTATCCGCCGGCTGGGACGTGGTGGCGGGCGTGCCTTGCTGCGCCACGCTGCAGGCGCTCAAAAGGACAAAGGCGGCTGCCATGGCAGATTTCCAAAGCGCGAGGGTCCTTGGGTTCTTCACACATCCTCCTGCGCGACATTCGGATCATCGCGAGATCAAGAAAATGGGAACGGGTGACTACGTATCCGAATGTCGAATTGAGTTTTCAGTCGCTCTGTTTTCGGTCGCTCGATCGCTGGCTACAGACGAAAAGGGACGAACCGCCAGCTCGTCGCCGCCTCCGTCCGATCCTTGTGAAGCGCGTCCCGGTATCGTGATGCGAAAAACGGTTCGGGCATCGGGAGTGCGTTCCATCAAAACCTGGCCACCGTGATCTTGCACGATCTTCTGCACGACCGTCAGTCCAAGCCCGGTCCCGTTTTCCTTGCCGAAGCTCACAAAGGGATGGAACAGCTTGTCTTGAATCGGTTCCGCGATGCCGGGACCATTGTCTGAGACCTCGATCGTGACCGCGGAGCCGGTCCCGCCGATCGTGACTTGGACTCTGCCCTCGACGCCGGGCGCCGCTTCGCAGGCATTCAGCAGAAGGTTGTAAAGAGCGCGCTCCAGCTTGCGGGAATCGAACCAGGCCAGCTTCTGACCGTCGCTGTTGATCTCGATCAGCGTGCCCTGATGGCGAGGATGCAAGCGCACCGCGTGCATGGCGCGCTGTACGGTTTCGACTAAGCTGCCGTAAGCGGGGTTCAGGGACTCCCGGGTCCGCGCGAACTCGAGCAGGGAGTCGATGAGGTCGGTCATCTGGTTCACGCCGGTGCGCACCTCCTGGTACAGCTCTTCACGCTGCGCCGAGGTCAGACGGCCGTCACAAAGAAATTCAGAATTAGCCACCACCGCGGCGAGCGCGTGGCGAAGGTCGTGGGAGATCGAACTCGCCATCCGTCCAATTGTCGCCAACTGCTCAGATTCGAGCAATGCCTGTTGCGTTTTGAGCAGGCTGGAGCGCATGCGATCGAAGGCTGAGGTCAGTTCGGCGACTTCGTCGCTACCCCGGGGATCGAGAGGATGGTGAAAATCTCCATGCTCCAAGGCGCGAACGCCCTCCACCAGGCTGGCCAGCGGGCGGGTGAAGGTGTGCGAGATCAGGAACACGAGACCACTGCCGATCAAAACAGCGGTGAAACCCAGTAGCAACAGCAGGCGATTCAGGTTATCGAGGAACTTTGCCGCCTGATCGTACGATCCCAGAACCGTTAATCGCACCGGAGTCTGTTGCTGGCTCGACAAATCCAGCGACGTCGCCACAAAATTCTCTTTGCCTACTTCAACATCTCGGGGCGCGCTTTGCGACAATCCGGCGGCCAAGGCCCGCACACCAGGGCTTTCGGCCTGCGAAGGTGTCAAGGTGGTGGCGACAATTTCATCCCCGTAAGAGAAAGCAACCTGGCTGGCCGAGACCTTGCTGACCTCGTGAGCCACGCGGTCATCGATTTCGTAACCGATGATCAGGAAACCGAGCAACCCACCTTCCGTCTTCGAGCCGAAGTAAACCGGTTGTATGAAAGTCTGGTAGAGATGGTGGGCGTCAAACCACCAGTGGCTGGAGTCCTCCTCGTTTAGCGATCGCGCAAAGTACTGCTGCGCGGCCTCGCGGCTGAAGCCCTTTGACTTTGTATGCAGTGCGACAACCTTGCCATCGCGGTCGGCAAGCACTAGAAGATCGCTGCCGGTGAGCGGCCACACATCCTTCGAAGCGTCCTGGATCGTGGCCGGGTCGTGAGCGGTCAGGATGGATCGCGTGATGGGCAGGTATGCCACCAATTCGGCAGAGTGAGTCAGCATGACTTCACGATCGTGTTGAAAATTCTGGAAAGTAGTGACGGAGTTCCGCAGATCCTGGGCGATTCCTTCGCGCACATGGTTGCGTACGCTGTGCCGCACGACTAGAAGACTCAATGCCGTGAGGCCGGCGGTGATGACCAGCATCGAGAGTAGAAAGCGTGTGCGCAGCCTGGTTCGAGGCACAAGTGCGCTTCCGGACTGTACTGGAAAGGTCTGCGAGACGGGTTCTGACGAAGGGGCCAAGGGATCTCAGCGAACGAATTTGTAACCCATGCCGTGCACTGTGCGGAAGTGTACCGGACTGGCGGGGTCGCGTTCCAATTTTTGGCGAAGCTTCAGGATGTGGTTGTCCACGGTGCGGGTCGAGGGATAGTTCTGGTATCCCCAGACTTCGTTCAGCAATTCATCCCGTCC